>Ga0302216_1000024_pt1 | contig 115734 bp, 106 predicted proteins | sample II_Fen_N3_2_FD_194575 | JGI IMG/M metagenome (GOLD analysis project Ga0302216, IMG submission 194575) | Peat permafrost microbial communities from Stordalen Mire near Abisko, Sweden - II_Fen_N3_2 | ecosystem: Environmental > Terrestrial > Soil > Wetlands > Permafrost | place: Sweden: Abisko...
TACCCTCGATGTGTTCACGCACCACGGCTTCGGCGCGCGCGGCATCACCGGCACGAATGGCGTCGAGGATCACCGCGTGTTCCTGGCGTGCGCTGAGGGGTTTTTCGCCGTGCTGCAACCACAAGCGCATGGGCGCCTCGACCAGCGAGTACAGCGCCGAAATCTGCTTCATCAAGCGCGGCCGGCCGCTGAGGCTGCACAGGTACTCATGAAACGCGCGGTGCCGGCCGACCCACGCGGCGCTCTCGTCGCGGTAGTCATCCATCTCATCCAGCAGGCGCTCCAGCGCCGCGAGCTGGCGCTCACCGATGCGGCCGACCGCCACACGCACCGCCAGACCTTCAAGGGCGCTGCGCATCTCGAACACTTCATGCAGCTCATCGATATCCAGACCACTGACGATGGCCCCGCGATTGGGGCGCAGGGTCACCAGGCCCTGGGCATCCAGGCGACGAAATGCCTCGCGCACCGGCATGCGGCTCATGCCGATCTCGCTGGCGATGTCTTCGGCGATTAGCCGGTCGCCCTTGCAGTAGCGGCCACGACAAATGGCTTCCAGCAGGAAGTTATAAGCCTCTTCCTCGGCGGTCAGCGGCTGACGATCAACGTAAGCGCGGGCAAATTGCATCGGCGGCACCTTTTGAATTTTTGTATCCAATTATCCACGGATACAAAAAAGCAGAATACGTGCCAACGTCTTGAGCGCTGTGCCAAGTGATTGATTTAGATGAAATCGGCGAGAACGTATCGGCAGGCAACGGGGGGGAGGACGGAGGAATTTGCTACCCAATGGCTCAAACCGCACCAAGGGTGGGCAGCGGTAACACACAATGTGGGTTGCACAGGCGAGCCTTGCGCCCGCCAGGTGCCTGAAATAATTACGCGCTCCGAGCGGATGACTCAGCCGAATAGATGACCGTTTGCGCACTGCCCGGCGCAACGGTTGGCCGGGTGAAGTAGGTGTCGCCTTCGTCGGTGCGGATCTCGTAGTCGGCTTTGCGCGTGGAGCTGGCGTGCTTGATGATTTTCAGCACGCGCTGGAATTTCACGCTTTGCGTACCGTTCTGGTTGGGCCCGGTCAGCACGTTGACGCTTTGAAACCAACCCGCTTGCTGCTTGTTGCCCACCAGCGCGCTGGTCATCGCCTCGAACCGCTCCAGCCGGGTGAAGCCCCACAGCGTCTGCTCCTCGACCGTGGCGTCCGGCGTGGCGGCGCCGGTGAACACAAAGAGATTGATCGCCGGGCTGTCTTCGCAAAAGAAGTCGTAAGGTACCAGGCCATCGACCATTTTCCTGCCGGGCACAAAGCCCTTTTTATGCACCTGAAACATCGCCACCTCCGCTCAATCAATGGTGACCAGTCTAATGAGCGGCGACGTACAGGGCGGTCAAGCCAATGTAATGTCGTGTAAAGATCGTGCGCTGTGCAGGTTGATTTCCACGGTCAGCCCGCCGCCCGCTTCGTTGCGGGCCGCGATGGTGCCGCCGTGCATCTGCACCGCCCGTGCGGCGATGGCCAAGCCCAGGCCGAAGCCGACGCAGGCATCCCCCGCGCCCCGCTCGAACGGCTGGAAGATGCTGTGCAATCGGTCATTGTCGACGCCCGGCCCGTGGTCGGTGATGCGCACCGTGAGGCGGTTCGCGTCGCGGCTGATATGCGCCGAAACCCGCACCGTGGTGTCCGGTCGGGTGTAGCGCACGGCGTTGCGGATCACATTCTCGAAGCAGCGGTACAGCAACTCGCCGCTGACACACGCGATAAACGGCAGGCAGGCCTGCAGGTGCACGTGACAGCCTTTGATCCCGGCCTCGAACTGCGCGTCTTCGACAATCATCGCCAGCAACTCCGTGATGTCTACGGGCTCGCGCTCGATGCTTTCGGGCCGGCCTTGCAGACGGGCCAGGGTCAGCAGCGCTTCGATCAGGGTGTCCATGCGTTCGGATTCATGCTCGATGCGTTCGAGCATTTCCAGGCGCGCGGCGTCCTGGCGCAACAGGCCGATAGCCGCTTGCATGCGTGTCAGCGGCGAGCGCAGTTCATGGGAGATGTCGTGCAGCAGATGCTGCTGGGCTTGCACCAGCACCTTGAGCTGGTTGGCCATGCGATCGCAGTCTTCGGCCAGGTCGACGATTTCATCGCGGCGCTTGCCCATCGCCGGCTTGACCCGGGTTTCGAAGCGCCCCTGGGCCACATCGCTCATCGCCCGACGTAAGTACGCCAATGGCCAGGCCAGGTAGTACGCCATGTAACCGCTGAACAGCGCACTCATCAGCGTGCCGATGATCAGCGGGATTTGGTGCCACGGCCTGCCGCCGTCAATACCGGGGAAGTGGGTCGAGCGCAGCGAAAGCGCCAGGCCTTCCTTGCTGATGACCGCTTGTTCATAGGCCGGCCGCGTAACGGGGGCCCCCACCAGCAACTGGCCGGCGCTGTCATAGACACCGATGGCTTGGTCCGACGGATGCTCCCATACCGCCAGAAGCTGGGCGGCCGCTTCGACACCAAATTGTTGCAGCAGCTTCTGTTCACTCGCGAGGATGGCTTCAACATGCGGGTCGCCTGGGCGGAAGCGGCCCAACTCAAGCACGCCGATCCCTACCAGAAACGTCAAGGTGGTCGCCAGCCAGAAAGCCAGGAACAGTTTCCAGAACAGCAGGCTGGGCTTGATCATTCGGCAATCAACAGGTAGCCGAGACCGCGCACGCTCTGGATCCAGGCCTTGGCATCCGGGCGCGGCCCGAGCTTTTGCCGGATGCTGCTGATGTGAACGTCGATGCGCCGGTCATAGCGGGTCAGCGGACAGCCCAGGGCGTTGAGCGACAGATCCCTTTTGCTCACCACTTGGCCGGCGCTGCGGGCCAGTTCTTCGAGCAGGCTGAACTCGGTGCTGGTCACACCCAGCTCGGCACCGTTCCACAGAGCCTGGCGCTTGCCCGGCCACAACACCAGCGAGCCGGTCTTGATCACCTCGGTGGTCGGCTGGCCCACCGCCTGCACCCTACGCATGATGGCGCGCAAGCGTGCCACCAATTCACCCGGGGAACTGGGCTTGGGCACATAATCGTCGGCGCCGAGTTCCAGGCCGGTGATGCGATCGATGTTGTCGCCACGGGCAGTGAGCAATACCACCGGCACTTGGCTGACGGCACGGATACGCCGGAGTACCTCGATACCCGAGCGCTGGGGCAGCATGACGTCCAGCACCACAATGCTATGGCGCCCCGACAGCGCCTCGACCTCACCCTCCTCACCGGTATGCACGGCCGTGACCTCGAAGCCTTCACACGCCAGGTACTGGCTCAGCATTTCAGTCAATTCCTGATCGTCGTCGACTAACAGTACGGAGATCATTGCGGGCTCGTCAGTAGAGTGGGGGCGCATTATCAGCCTTGCAGCAGGGATTCGGGCCAACCTTTACCTAACTTGACATTCAGTTAACCGCACCAAACGCGATGCGCTCTTATGCTGGGTGTTCACCAGTCTGGCCGCGCGGTGAATTATCCAAGCGAGCCGGCGCTGCTTGTCGATGTATTCTGGAAAAGATCTTGATGAATTTTTCGCGCCTGCTCTGCTCGGTTGCGCTGCTGCTCAACACCTCACTGGCACTCGCCCAAGGCTTCAAAATCTCGGATATTCGAATCAATGGCCTGCAACGGGTCTCGGCGGGCAGCGTATTCGGCGCATTGCCGCTGAACGTCGGCGACGAAGCGGATGACCGGCGTTTGGTGGATTCCACTCGCGCGTTGTTCAAGACCGGGTTCTTCCAGGACATCCAGTTGAGTCGCGAAGGCGACGTGCTGATTATCAATGTCGTCGAGCGCCCTTCGGTTGCCAGTATCGAGTTCGAGGGCAACAAGGCGATCTCCACCGAAGATTTGATGAAAGGCATGAAGCAATCAGGCCTTGCCGAAGGCGAGATATTCCAGCGGGCCACCCTGGAAGGCGTGCGCAACGAGTTGCAGCGCCAGTACGTCGCACAGGGCCGTTACTCGGCGTCGGTCGACACCGAAGTCGTGGCTCAGCCGCGCAATCGGGTCGGCCTGAAGATCAAGATCGATGAAGGCCAAGTGGCGTCGATCCAGCACATCAACGTGGTGGGCAATACGGTGTTCTCCGACGACACGTTGAGCGACCAATTTACGCTGAAGACCAGTAACTGGCTGTCATTTTTCAAGAACGACGATAAATACGCGCGGGAGAAACTCTCCGGCGACCTCGAACGGCTGCGCTCCTATTACCTGGACCGTGGCTATATCAACATGGATATCACCTCGACCCAGGTCTCCATGACCCCGGACAAAAAGCACGTCTACATCACCGTAAACATCCAGGAAGGCCAGAAATACACGGTGCGCGAGGTCAAGTTGAGTGGTGAGCTGAAAGTCCCGCAAGACCAGGTCCAGTCATTATTACTGGTGCAAAAGGGCCAGGTGTTTTCGCGCAAGTTGATGACGACCACCTCGGAACTGATCACCCGCCGCCTGGGCAACGAAGGCTATACGTTCGCCAACGTCAACGGTACGCCTCAGGTACATGAAGAAGACCACACGGTGGATATCACCTTTAGCGTCGACCCCGGCAAGCGGGCTTACGTCAATCGCATCAACTTCCGGGGCAATACCAAGACCGACGACAAGGTGCTGCGTCGCGAGATGCGCCAGATGGAAGGCGGCTGGGCGTCGACTTACCTGATCGACCAATCCAAGGTGCGCCTGGAGCGCCTGGGCTTCTTCAAGGAGGTGAATGTCGAGACGCCGGCTGTGGCCGGGGTGGATGACCAGTTGGATGTGAACTACGCCGTGGAAGAACAAGCCTCCGGCTCGATCACCGCCAGCATCGGCTTCGCCCAAAGCTCGGGCCTGATCCTCGGCGGGTCGATTACCCAGAACAACTTTCTCGGCACGGGCAATTACGCCAGCCTGGGGCTGACCCGTTCGTCCTACCAGAGCAAGTACAACATCGGTTTCACCGACCCCTACTTCACCACCGATGGGGTTAGCCTGGGTTACAACGCGTTCTACAGTGATACCGACTACAACAAATACTACGATAGCGGGGTGTCTTATTACTCCATCAACAGCTATGGCCTGGGCGCCAGCCTTGGTTACCCGATCAATGAGACTTCCCGCCTGACGTTCGGCCTGACGGCACAGCACGACAACATCGAGCCGGGCACCTACAGCGCCGACGAGATCTACGACTTCATCGAGCGCGAAGGCAAGCAGTTCACCAACTTCAAGGCCAGCGCAGGCTGGTCGGAGTCGACCCTGAACAAAGGCGTACTGGCGACGCGCGGGCACTCGCAAAACCTCAACCTGATGGTGACGGTACCCGGCAGTGACCTGAGCTTCTACAAAATCGACTACACAGGGCAAACCTTCCTGCCGATCAGCAATGCCACGGCCCTGCGCTTGCACACCAAGCTGGGTTACGGCAACGGCTATGGTTCCACGGACGGGTTGCCCTTCTATGAAAGCTATACGGCGGGCGGCGAAGGCACGGTGCGCGGGTTTAAAAGCGGTACCCTCGGCCCACGCAGCACGCCGGCGACCGGGGCTTATGCCAGTGAGGGTCAGGCGTACTATTCGGACCGGAGCACGGACGCGCTGGGCGGTAATATCCTGATTACCGGTGGCGCGGAGTACTTGTTCCCCGTGCCGTTCATCAAGGACAACAAATCCGTGCGCACCTCGGTGTTCTGGGATATGGGCACGGTGTATTCGGACAAGTGCTACCTGAGCACCACCCAAAGCTGCGACGGTGTGGACCTGAGCCAGATGGCCAGTTCGGTAGGGGTGGGTGTGACGTGGTACAGCCCGCTGGGGCCGTTGAGTGTCAACCTGGCCTATCCGATTCGCACACCCGAGAACGCGGAAAAGCAAATATTCCAGTTTTCCATGGGGCAGACGTTCTGATTGTTTCAGCGCGCTAAGGCGCCTGATCCCGCCCCTAAACCGAGATAGCCCCTACACGCTATAGGAACTCATCTGACGTCCGCTTATAAATTCTTTTTTATAAATGAACTCTCCTGAAGACACCCGACCTGCGGACGTGTATATGTTTTTCATTTAGTTGCACGAGTAGGTCGGATGAAACAGATGTCCCTCAAGGACCAGTACGGTGAGAACACTGAGCAGGCTCTGCATGACCCCGAGTCGGTGCCCACGCATTCAAACCAACGCGAGTTGACCGTGCACGATTTTGATAGCTGTCGGAATATCGAATCAGGCGCGGTTTTTATTCTTGCTTCCGGCCTGTCGGCAAAATCGTTCCCCATCGAAAAATTTGCGCACGTTCCGATGATCACGATGAACGGCGCTATTTCGATGTTTTTGAACACCGACGTAAAACCGTATTTTTATGTCTGCTCGGATAGAAGTTTTTCCGAACAGCAGCCGTATTTATTCAACTACGCCATGACGGTCAGCCAAAGAGTCGCGCTGTGGGAAGACAACGCGCGTACTTCGGGTATTTGTCCCAGCGGGCAACTCTATGCGTTGTCCAAGGCTAAAAAACCGTCCTGGCTCCACTCCGTATTGGGACGACACACGCCGCTGGTCACCCATCCCCCCTTACGGGCTTACGGGAAAGGAAAAATTGGTTTCAGTAAAGACATGCGCGAGGGTTTTTTTGATGCCCGGACGGTGGCGTATCTGGCCATTCAGCTGGCGTTCCACATCGGGTTCTCCAAGGTGTTTCTTGTGGGCGTGGATCTGAAAGAGAACTCGGGACGATTTTATGAAAATCATGATTCCATAAACTCACCCTGCGGACTCGATCAGCACTACCACACTCGCATACTTCCATCGTTAGAGCTGATGTCGCAAAAAATCATCGGCGATGACTTTAGGGTCTACAACTTATCCGACTGTTCAAGAATTCCGGAGAGCGTTATACCGCGCGTCACGCTTGCGCAGGCCGAGACGCTGATTTAATCGTATTGCATGCGCCGGGACAGGCTCGCGCGACTCGTCCCGGAGCAGACCTAGCCAAAAACTGTATGGATTGACGATCCCGCCGCCCTGAAGAGACGCCAGCGTGGCGCCGGGATCGTCTGCCCTCACTGCAGGAACTTCAACCCGCCCGCCAGCGCCAGCGCGACAAAGCAGGTCCAGCCCGAGAACAGCCAGCGCCACACGCGCGCTCGCGGCACAAAGCCCACGCCCCTGACAAAGGCCACACTCATCGCAGTGAACAAGGCCATTGCCAGCCCATGATCAGCTTTCCCGTCCGGGGCGGCCATCAGGGGCGGATAGAGCGTACACACGAGCATGATCGCTACCGCGATAAGCAAGCTCAGCGCGTGAATACGTGAGGGTGCCGGGGCGTCGGCGACACGCGGCATCATGGCCGCGGCTCCTCACGGTCGCTCAGGGCGCGACCGGCTTCGTTCTCGCCCCACATCGCATTTAATATGGCCAGCAGCAAGGCAAAACCGACTCCCAGCATCCAGGCGAAATACCACATAGTCTTTGCTCCTCTGATGGCGTTAGTAGGCCGAATGTTCGTTGGCTTCGATCTGTGCCACGGTGACCTTGCCGCGCATGACGCGATAGGCCCACGAGGTGTAGATCACGATCAGCGGCATGAAGATCAACGTGGCCCAGAACATGATGGACAGGCTCAGATGACTGGACACACTGTCCCACACGGTCAGGCTGGCCGCAGGCACGGTTGACGACGGCATGACGAAGGGAAACATGGAGACACCGGCCGTGCTGATCACCCCGATCACCGCGAGCGACGACGCGACAAACGCTGAAAGTGTGCGGCGCATCAGCATCAACAACGCGGCACCGGCGGCGCCACCCAAGCCCAGCGCGGGCAGCAGCCACAACACAGGATAATGGCCATAGTTGGCCATCCAGGCCCCCGCTTCGCGTACCACGGTCTTGTTGAGAATGTCCGGCAGCCCGGCGGTATCCACCACCGAGGTAATGCGATAGCCATCGATCCATTGCAACCACACGCCAGCAATGACGAATGTGCACAGCAGCACCAGCGCCGCGCCAACCCCGCCCTTGATCGCGCGGGCCTGGATCACGCCTTCAGTGCGGTGCGCCAGATAGGTACCGCCTTGCAGGGTGATCATTGCACTGCTCACCACACCGGTCAGCAGCGCGAAGGGGTTCAGCAGTTGCCAGAAACTCCCGGTGTACGTCGAAACCAGCATGTTATTGAAGTGGAACGGTACGCCTTGCAACAGGTTGCCGAACGCGATGCCGAACACCAGCGGCGGCACGGCCCCGCCGACAAACAGCCCCCAGTCCCAGGTGCTGCGCCATTTGGCGTTGTGAATCTTGCTGCGATAGTCAAACCCCACCGGGCGGAAGAACAGCGCCCATAGGACCAGAATCATCGCCCAGTAAAACCCGCTGAACGCGGTGGCATACACCACCGGCCACGCCGCGAACAGTGCGCCACCCGCCGTGATGAACCACACCTGGTTGCCGTCCCAGTGCGGCCCGACGGTGTTGATTGCGACGCGGCGTTCCAGGTCCGTGCGGCCCACAAAGGGCAGCAAGGTGCCGACCCCCATGTCGTGGCCGTCCATGATGGCGAAACCGATCAGCAGTACGCCGACCAGTGCCCACCAGATAATTTTCAGCGTGAAGTAATCAAGCATGGTGGAGTTCCTTCAGGTTGGCATCGTAAGCGTAACGGCCGGTTCCGAGGCTGCCGGGCCCTTGGCGGGCAAACTTGACCATCAGGAACATTTCAACCACCAGCAGCACGGTGTAAAAAGCCACGAAGCCTGCCAGCGAGCCATAGAGGTTATTGATGCTGAGGGTCGATACGCTCATGTGGGTGGGCAGCACGCCGTAGATGGTCCAGGGCTGACGGCCATATTCAGCGACGAACCAGCCCAGCTCGCAGGCCAACCAGGGCGCAGGCAGCATGCAGAGCGCCCAACGCAGCAGCCAGCGGCGGCGTGTGCAGACCGACTTCAAGGTGCTCCAGAAGGCCAGCCCGAACAGCAGGAGCATGGCGAAACCCAGCGCGACCATGAGCCGGAACGCCCAGAACATCGGGGTCACGTGCGGTACGGTATCGTTCATCGCCTTGTCGATGATGGCCGGCGTGGCCTGGTTCACATCCTCAACGTACTTTTTAAGCAGCAGGCCAAAGCCGAGGTCCGCTTTGTACTCTTCAAAGGTATCGAACGCCGCCTTATCGGTGCGATCGGCCCGCAGGGCTTCAAGCGCATTGACGGCGGTAATGCCACGCAGAATGCGCGCGCGGTTTTTCGCTTTGATGTCATGAATGCCCGGGATCTGCTTGCTGACCGAGCGCGTGCCGATCAAGCCCATCACCCACGGCACATCGACTTCCCAGTTATTCCTGGACTCGGCTTCATTGATGCTGGCCAGCAAGGTCAGGCCTGCGGGTGCGGGTTTGGTTTCCCACATGGCTTCCATGGCCGCGAGCTTGGTTTGCTGCGCCTCACCCACCGTGTAACCCGACTCATCCCCCAGCACGATGACGCTCAGCACCGAAGCCAGGCCGAAGGCGGCCGCCACCCGGAAACTGCGCTTGGCGAACTCGACATCACGGTTCTTGAGCAAGTACCAGCTGGAAATCGACAACACAAACATCGAACCGGTGACGTAACCGGCAGACACCGTGTGTACAAACTTGGCCTGGGCCACCGGGTTGAACAGCACGGCCCAGAAATCAACCATCTCCATGCGCATGGTGATGTAGCTGAACTCCGAGCCCACCGGGTTCTGCATCCAGCCATTGGCGATCAGAATCCACAGCGCGGACAGGTTGGTGCCGATGGCCATCAGCAGCGTGACCAGCAAGTGGTGCTCTCTCTTCAGGCGATCCCAGCCAAAAAAGAACAGACCGATCATGGTCGATTCGAGAAAGAACGCCATCAACCCCTCGATGGCCAGCGGGGCACCGAAGATGTCGCCCACGTAGTGCGAGTAGTACGCCCAGTTGGTGCCGAACTGAAATTCCAGGGTGATCCCGGTTGTCACCCCCAGGGCGAAGTTGATGCCGAATAACTTGCCCCAGAAGCGCGTCATGTCCTTCCAGATGACATTCCCGGTCATCACATAGACGCTTTCCATGATGACGAGCAGCCACACCATGCCAACCGTCAGCGGTACGAATAGAAAGTGGTAAAGCGCAGTGGCTGCGAACTGCAGCCGTGACAAATCCACCAGTTGTTCTGATATCACTTGCTTGCCCCTTGAGTCGAGGTGGGTACACCGAAACGGTTGCCGACAATGTTCGGGTCGACACTGACGTGCGAATCCCGGATGAACAGCCACCACAGCACGCTCAGCAGCAGGAGCTTGATCAGCACCGCTGTGAGTAGATGGCGTAGTAGTCGTTTGTCGGAAATGGTCATGCCTGTGCATTAGCACAGGACATGCCAAAGGCAGAGCCTCTATTTTTATCGTTTAAAAACAGACAGTTAACAATCTTTCGCGACAGGTTTGGCACACCTTCGCAGATCAATGCGCTGCCAATCTGCCAGGATGGCAGTCATTGGCAGTCGTAGATGACTAGGCCAGGCCTTGTTCTTTCAAGCGTCGGTACAAGGTGCGGTCGCTGATCCCCAGGTGCTTGGCCAGCTCGCTGCGGGTGCCGCTGAACGTCGCCAGTGCCTGCGCCAGCGTGCTGTCATCGAACGACGTCGAAGCTGCAGCAGCCTGAGGCGGCAGCGCGGCGGTCGCCTGGGGTAAATGGAGGGCGCGGATGACTCCATCGTCAGCGAACAGGCTCGCTCTTTCCAGGGCATTACGTAACTCACGGATATTGCCCGGCCACGGATACTGCTGAAGTCTTGCCAGGGCTTCGGCGTCGATGGTCAGCCGACGCTTGCCGGCACCGCCACGTTGTAGAAATGAATTCACCAGCAAGCTGATGTCTTCTACCCGCTTGCGCAAGGGGGGCAAGTGAATGGGAAAGGCGCTGATGCGGTAGTACAGGTCCTGCCTGAACTCGCCTTTCTCCATCATTTTTTCCAGCGGTTTGTGGGTGGCGGCGATCAATCTGAAATTGGCGTGGAAGGTCTCGACACTGCCGACTCGACGATAGGTGCCCGATTCGATCAGGCGCAACAGTTTGACCTGCATGGACAGCGGCACATCGCCAATCTCATCAAGAAACAACGTGCCGCCCTGGGCCGTTTCGACCAAGCCGGGCTTGCGTGTGATGGCGCCGGTGAAGGCGCCTTTTTCATGGCCGAACAGCTCGCTCTCAAAGAGTGTTTCGGTCAAGCCTGAGCAATCCACCACGACAAACGGCCCGCTGGCCCGCTCGCTGGTTTCATGGACGGCGCGCGCGAACAGCTCTTTGCCCGTGCCCGACTCGCCCAGGAGCAGCACCGGCAGCATGGAGGGTGCCACCCGCTGCAGTTCCGACAGGGCGAGGTTGAAGGCCGGTGAACAGCCAACCAAACCTTCGTTGCTCGGGCGCGCGGAGGCGCTGCGCACCAGTGTCAGGCGCTCCACATAAGCAGTGATCGCACCGTGCTCGTCGAGGATCGGGCGCAATTCGACATCGACGTGTTCAGGCCCCCGCGGTGTGTGGTGGATGTGCAAGACACGATCCGGCCCGCGCATTTCCTGGGCCTTCTTCATCGGGCAATTCTCACCCGCCTGGTCACAGGGCACGTCGTAATGGTGTGAGATCTGATAACACTTATGGCCGATAAAGGGTTTGTCCGCGCTGCCGAACTGGCGCTGATAGGCCGTATTGGCCGCCAGGATGTTGTAGTCCGGATCGAGCACGATCATCGGATGGGGTTCGTGCTCCAGAAACGAAACAAGCGACTGCACTTGATCCGGGTGTGGGACGGCGTCGGCTGGGGTAGGCAGAAAAGTCTTCATCATGGCTCCTGGAATCCATTCTTCCATCCTGTTGTGGCACTGCCACCTCTGTCAAGGCACTGCCAATGGCAGAAGACTTCACCAGATTCAGGCCTGAATACCCCCATACAAAAACATAAAGCCCAATAAAATCAATTGGATATTAGGCTATTTCGCTACAGCCATGGCCTGGCAAACTTATTGCACTGTCAGTCTTTAGTCTAAGCGGCTCGAAAAAAAAGCCCCCCCTAAGGAGACAGTTCATGCGCGTCAAACTTCACGTCGAAGGTTTCTTCGATTCTGCTACGCACACCGTCAGCTATCTGGTGCTGGATGAGGCCACCCTGCACTGCGCGATCATCGACAGCGTATTGGATTACGACCCTAAATCAGGCCACACCGCCACCACGTCCGCCGACCGTCTGATAGCACGAGTGAACGAGCTGAACGCAAAGGTCGAGTGGATTTTCGAGACCCACGTCCACGCCGACCACCTGACCGCCGCGCCCTACCTGAAAGAGAAAGTCGGCGGAAAAATAGGCATCGGCAGTCAGATTTCGACGGTGCAGAAGGTCTTCGGCACGCTGTTCAATACCGGTAGCGATATGCCCCGCGACGGCAGTCAGTTCGATCACCTGTTCGTCAACGACGAGTCGTTCAGCATCGGCACGCTGCACTGCACCGCACTGCACACACCCGGCCATACGCCAGCCTGCATGACTTATGTGATCAGCAATGGCGGCGAAACGGCGGCCTTCGTCGGCGATACCTTGTTCATGCCCGACTACGGCACTGCCCGCTGTGACTTCCCCGGCGGAGACGCACGCACGCTGTTCCAGTCAATCAACAAAGTGTTGAGTCTGCCGGCAGAGACATTGCTGTATATGTGCCACGACTACCAACCGGGGGGCCGTGAAGTGCAATTCGTCAGCACCGTTGCCGACCAGCGCGACCACAACGTGCATGTGCGCAATGGCATCAGTGAAGAGGCGTTCGTGGCGATGCGTACCAAGCGGGATGCCTCGATGGACATGCCGACACTGATCCTGCCCTCGGTCCAGGTCAACATGCGCGCCGGGCATTTGCCCGAACCTGAATCGAACGGGACCCGCTATCTGAAAATCCCGCTCAACGTCGCCTGACGCTCACCCACCCCAAAAAAACTTATAAGAAAAATAGCCATAACGGAGACACTTATGGATATCCGCCGCCTTGCACCTGCTTTATCGGTATCAGAACAGATTCTCCCCAGCCAATTGGCTGAACTGAAAGCCGCCGGCTTTCGTGCCATCATCTGTAACCGCCCCGATGGCGAAGGCGGTGATCAACCGTTGTTTGCCGAAATCAAACGCGCCGCCGACGTGGTCGGCATCGAGGCGCACTACCTTCCCGCCGAATCGGGCAAAGTCACCGACGAGCAAGGCGCGGCCTTCGGCAAACTGTTCGAAACGCTGCCCAAGCCGGTATTGGCCTATTGCCGCTCCGGTATGCGCTCGACAACGATGTGGGCGCTGTCACAAGCGGGTCAACACGACCTGCCGCACATCGTCGAGAGTGCCAAAAAAGCCGGCTTCGACATGAAAGGCGTGATTCGGCGGATTGCGAACCAGGGCCGCACGCCGGTCGAAGTGGCTGAGGCGCAGCACACCGTGGTCATCATCGGCGCTGGCGCGGCGGGTATCGCCACCGCCTCCAGCCTGCTGGCCCGCGCGCCGGGGCTCGACATTGCGATCGTCGACCCGGCCGATGTGCATTACTACCAGCCTGGCTGGACGCTGGTGGGTGCGGGTGTGTTCGACGCGCGCCAAACGGCTCACACGATGGGCACCACCCTGCCCCGCGGCGTGCATTGGATCAAGGCGGCGGTGGCGGCTTTCGAGCCCGAGCGAAATGCGGTCATTCTGGATGGCTGCCGGGTCGTCAAATACGAGCAACTGATCGTGTGCCCCGGCCTGAAGCTCGATTGGCACGCCATCGAGGGGTTGTCGGAGACCCTGGGCCGTAACGGCGTGACCTCCAATTACCTGTATCACCTGGCGCCTTATACCTGGGAAAGGGTGCAGCAACTGCGGGGCGGCCGGGCGATTTTCACGCAGCCGCCGATGCCGATCAAATGTGCCGGGGCGCCGCAAAAAGCCATGTACCTATCGGCCGATCATTGGAAACGCAGCGGCGTACTGGATGCCATCGAGATCGAGTTCTACAGCGCCGGGGCGGTGCTGTTCGGGGTTCCCGACTATGTGCCGGCGCTGATGGAATACGTCACTGCTTACGGTATCGACCTGAATTTCGGCAACACCCTCACCCACGTCGATGGCCCGGCACGGACGGCCACGTTCAGCGGCGTGAATCCGGATGGCAGCCCCCGTGTGCTGACCCGTGAGTTTGATTTGCTGCATGTGGTACCACCGCAGGTCGCGCCGGATTTCATTCGGGTCAGCCCGTTGGCTGACGCGGCCGGCTGGATTGATGTCGACCCCGCCACGCTGCGGCATAAAACCTGGGCAAACATTCATGCGCTGGGCGACGCGGCCAATTCGAGCAACGCCAAGACCGCTGCCGCCGCCCGCAAGCAGGCGCCGGTGGTGGCCCATAACGTGTTGGCGGCCATGGGCAAGGCGAACGGTTGCGCGCAGTACGACGGTTACGGCTCCTGCCCGCTGACGGTGGAACGCGGCAAGATCGTCCTGGCGGAGTTCACCTATGGCGGCAAGGTCGCCCCCAGCTTCCCGTCATGGCTGATCGACGGCACCCGCCCGTCCCGGCTGGCCTGGCTGCTCAAAGAGCGGATTCTTCCACCGCTGTATTGGAAGGGCATGCTCAAGGGCCGCGAATGGCTGGCGAAACCCGAGTTGACCGACCGATGAAATCAGGGCTGAACGCAAGGAGACTGAAATGATCATCGTCTTACTGCTCGGGCTGACAGTGGGCGTGATTCTGGCGCTGACCGGCGCTGGCGGTGGAATACTCGCGGTGCCGTTGCTGGTGTTCGGGGCGGGCTTGAGCATGGCCGAGGCCGGGCCCATTGGCCTGCTGGCCGTCGGCCTGGCCGCGACCCTGGGCGCGGTGATGGGCCTGAAAAACGGCACCGTCCGCTACAAGGCCGCGCTGTTAATTGCCGCCGCAGGGATTATCTGTTCGCCCCTGGGCCTTTGGTTGGCGCAGCGCACACCGAATCGTCCGCTGACGATCCTGTTTGCCTGCGTGCTGATGTATGTGGCGTTCCGGGTATTCAAACGGTCGTTGCCGCCGTCCGCGGCGTCAAAGGCCGCTGTCGCGAGCAAGCCGCCGCCCTGCGTATTGGACGCCCAGCGAGGCAAGCTGAACTGGACGGCGCCGTGCGCCTGGGCGCTCACGATGTCTGGCGTGGTTGCGGGTGGGCTTTCGGGTTTGCTCGGCGTGGGCGGCGGCTTTGTGATGGTGCCGGCGCTGCAGCGATACACCAATTTGACCGCGCAGTCGGTGCTGGCAACGTCCCTGGCGGTGATTGCACTGGTGTCGATGTCCGGCGTTGCCGCAAGCTCTGCGGCCGGGCATCTGCAGTGGGCGATTGCCCTGCCGTTCTCCATCGGTGCATTGTTTGGAATGGCCTGCGGGCGCCTGATCGCAGCGCGGCTGGCAGGCCCGCACTTGCAACGCGGGTTTGCCGCCGTGTCGATGCTGGTTGCGGTGGCCCTAGTGGTCAAAGCGATTGGGTCATGAGCCTAGACTACCGACTTCCAGGCGTGCCTGAACCACGCCTGCCACCCATGACTGGAGAAGCCCCATGACTGTCGACTGGTTCAACTTCACGCCTTGGTCGTCCCTGGCCGGCGGCGCATTGATTGGCCTGGCCGCCAGTCTGTTCGCCATCGGCAACGGCCGTATCGCCGGTATCAGCGGCCTGATCGGCAGTCTGCTGCAGCGCGGCAGCGAGGGCGCGAGCGAGAAAGTCCTGTTTCTGCTCGGCCTGCTCGTCGCGCCGCTGCTGTGGGGCGTGTTCGCCGCACTGCCGCTGATTGAGTTCCAGAGCGGCTGGCTCGGGCTGATCCTCGCCGGCGTCCTGGTGGGGGTTGGCACGCGGTACGGCTCGGGCTGCACCAGTGGCCATGGGGTGTGCGGCATATCGCGCCTTTCGCCGCGCTCAATGGTTGCCACTGTTTGTTTCATGTTCAGCGGTTTCATGACGGTGTTTGTGCTACGCCATCTGCTGGGGGGCTAAACATGCTCAAGTTCATCGCATTCATCGCGGGTCTGTTGTTCGGCCTGGGCCTGCTCCTGGCGGGCATGGCCAACCCGAGAAAAGTCCTGGGGTTCCTGGACTTAACCGGCGCCTGGGACCCGTCCCTGGCCCTGGTCATGGTAGGCGCCATTGCCGTGGCCATTGGCCCGCTGACCTGGGCACGCCGGCAATCCCGTTCGCTCCTGGGCAGCCCCATGCAGTTCCCCACCAAGCGTGAACCGGACCGACGCCTGGTCGGCGGCAGCCTGTTGTTTGGCATCGGCTGGGGCATTGCCGGGGTTTGCCCCGGCCCGGCGGTGGCCATCCTGCTGACGGGACACTGGCAAGCCATCGTGTTCATGTTGGCCATGCTGGGTGGCATGCTGCTGTTTACTGCCTTGGAGAACCGGCGCAGCCGTTGATCGCGGTTGCATCTAAGACACAAATACCGCCGCAGCATTTTATTGAATAACAGTTAAAGGCAGACGCAACTTATCAGCTGAATCGAATCACCTGCTTAATGCGACAACCTACTGTAGCTGCGCGGGCAACATTATAAGTCGGGTGAATACCCGTACCAAAAAAATCCAACTTTACTGCGCTACCTCGTTAGCCATTAGTCGAATACTGCGCCTCACGAGCGGAGCTTTATAGTGCGCAATAGAAAAACCAACCACGATTAAAATCGACTCTCGGTACCTTTAATGTCGCCCCTACACGCTTCACCCAACACCCTTCAGATAAATGAAGAACTGTTGCAATTACTCCGAGCGACGGCGAACGCGCAAACGCTCTGGATGACAACCGTCAATCATTTAGAAGCGGCCTGTGACGAGGTATGGCTGGCTCGCATGTTTGAGGTGGAGAGCCTTGAAAACCAATACAGGGCCTGCCAGGACCAGCTGTTTTCCTATCTAAAAAAAGCGATCAAGATCTAAATCCCTTATTACGACCCTGCACTCTTTTCGGGCGTTGGCGCCCAGAATACGGGCCCGCCAGAACCCGGACTGTCTGAATAGTCGACTAAAGTACAAGGCCGCACCGTTACGCTCTTAACCCCGCCCTTAGTTGAAGAGCCTGGCTCTTCTCCAACACCCGACAGACGTGGGCTGTCACCTTTCAGTCCCACTGCCACCCAATGTCCCGCCCATTCTAAAATTTTTTATACATGGCGCGAATTGCCCTTTGGAACAGCGTGACCGCCAGACTAAAACTAAAGCATTGGGAGGGATGGTCGACACTCAGGAAATCAAGAGTCACTCAACCTTCGTTATAACCTGGAGTCCATATGTTCGGCTGGATCAGCAATATCCGAGTCAGTGCTAAATTAAGTTTGGGATTCGGCCTGGTACTGGGGCTTGCATTGCTACTGGCCGCCACCGGCTGGTACGCCGTTGTGACATTGACCGATCGCGGGCTTAAGGTTGAGGAAATTGCTCAGATCAGCGATTACACCAAAGACTTGCGCATCATTCGTTTACGCATCGGTACGAACACTCAACCGGATGCCTATCAACCGCTGCAGCAAACCCTGGACCGCCTAGTCGCGCACCTGGACAGTATCAGGGAAAAATTCATCGACCCACGGGATCAAGACCTGATTCAACAGCAGGGAAATGCGGCCAAAGAGTACGGCCAACTGCTGCATGACCTGGCCACGCCCAACGCTGACCAAGCGTCCCTGTTTAAACGGATGGGACAGTTGGGTGACGTGTTGCTCGACACCACGCAAAAACTGATTGAATCGCAAAATACCAAACGCGATACCGATGCCGCGTCCGCCAAGACCTCGCTCGGACTCGTCGCGACCCTGGCCCTGCTGCTGGGCGCACTTGCCGCATGGGTCATCACACGGCAAATCGTCAATCCACTGCAGCACACGCTCCAGGCGGTGAACCGCATTGCCCGGGGCGATTTGACCGAGCATGTGGCGGTGACCCGGCGTGATGAACTGGGCCAACTGCAGTCAGGCCTCCAGCAGATGATGCTCAACCTGCATGAACTGATCGACGGCATTCGATCCGGCGTCATCCAGGTTGCCAGCGCTGCCGAACAGCTGTCCGCGGTCACCGAGCAAACAAATTCCGGCATCAGCAACCAGAAAGCCGAAACGGATCATGTCGCCACCTCAATGAACGAGATGACCGCCACCGTCCACAACGTCGCCCGCAACGCCGAGGAGGCCTCCGCCGCCGCGTCCGCCGCAGATCAGCAAGCCTGCGAGGGCGAGCAGATCGTGGGGGAAGCCATCGCGCAGATCCAGCGCCTGGCGGCGGAACTCAACCGGTCGGCAGACGCCGTCCGCCACCTCCAGGAACAAAGCGATAAAATCGGCGGCGTACTGGATGTGATCAAGGCCGTCGCCCAGCAAACCAACCTGCTGGCGCTGAACGCCGCGATTGAAGCCGCCCGCGCCGGAGAGGCCGGCCGTGGTTTTGCGGTCGTGGCTGACGAGGTGCGCAACCTCGCCCTGCGCACCCAGCGCTCCACCGAAGAAATCGAGAACCTGGTCGCCGGTGTACAAAGCGGCACCCAAGCCGTGGCCACCGGCATGGAAAGCAGCCTGTCGCTGAGCGAAAGCAGCGTGGAATACACCCACCGCGTCGTCAGCGCGCTGGAAAACATCACCAGCAAGGTCTCGATCATTCAGGCCATGAATCAGCAGATTGCCACGGCGGCGGAACAGCAAAGCGCCGTCACTGAAGAGATCAATCGCAGCGTGATCAACGTTCGCGACATCTCCGACCAGACGGCAAACACCTGCGAGGAAACCGCCGCGTCGAGTAACGAACTGGCGCGGCTGGGGCATGAGTTGGAACGCCTGGTGGAGCGTTTCAAAGTCTAGGAATTCGTCCGGCTCGGTGGAGCAGACACGACCTGTCGATCGCTCGACTCCGCGCCGGCGCTACGTCCCAACCCATAGATCGCAAGGGCTGCCAGACCGCAAGGCACCACCAGCGCTGCAAACACTTGCGCGAAGGTCCAGCCCCAACTCAGCATCTGCGCGCCGGCAAAGGCGCTGAGGATCGCGCCCAAACGACCGATGCCGCTCATCCAACTGGCGCCAGTGGCTCGCGCCTGGGTGGGGTAAAACGTGGCGGCCAGCGCGTTCATGCCGACGCTGGCGCCATTGAGGCCGAACCCGACTAGCCACGCGATCAGGCACAGCAGGAGGAAGTGCCCCGTGGCCTGGCCGATCGCATAAATCACCCCACCGCTCAACACAAACACCGCCATCAACACCCGGTATTTGTTCCAGCGATCCATGACCCAGCCGACACACAGCGCGCCGGCGGGCCCGCCGATCTGGAACATCGCGGTCACAATGGCCGCGTCCGCCACGCTGTAACCGCCCCCCTCTTTCACCAGGGTCGGTAACCAGCCGCTGAACAGGTAGACCAGAAACAACGCCAGCACATAACCGCCCCACAGCATCAACGTGCCGACGCGATAGGACGGGGACAATACGATGTGCATCGCCGAAGCGCGCATCAGCGGATGAGCCGGCAGGCAGAAGGTCGATTTCGCGTGACTGACGCCCGGCGCGAGTTTTTCCACAATGGCGCGGATACGTGCGTTCGGCGCCCGCTTGACGACCAGGAAGGTCACCGACTCGGGCAGTTTGAAATACAGCAACGGCGCCACCAGCAGGGGCAAGACGCCGCCCAGAATCAGCATGCTTTTCCAGCCGAAGGCCGGGATCATCCAGGCTGACAGAAACCCGCCTCCGGCGGCGCCCAAGGAGAACCCGCAAAACGCCACCGTAATCAGGAACGAACGGCTGCGCTGCGGCGCGTACTCCGACACCAGGGTACTGGCATTCGGCATGGCCGCGCCGAGCCCCAATCCGGTGAGGAAGCGCAGGATCACCATGGTGCTGATGTCCGGGGAGAACGCCGTCGCCAGCGTCCACAGGCCAAACATGGACACACTGCTCACCAGCACGATCTTGCGCCCGTAACGGTCGGCCAGCGGCCCGGCGACCAATGCGCCGACCGCCAGGCCAATCAGCGCCGCACTCAGCACCGGGCCCAACTGCTGATGGCTCAAGCCCCAGTCCATTTTCAATTGCGGTGCGATAAAGCCCATGATTGCCACATCGAAGCCGTCCAGGCCGATGATCAGGAAACCGAGAAACACGACCCACTTCTGAAAGCCGCCAATGGGGCGACTGTTGATCAGCGCGTGAATGTCGATGGGTTGAGTGGTCAGCATGAAAGTCACCTCTGTGTTGTGGGGGCGCTCAACCACTGCGCCCACTTTTTTATTGGGGTGAAACGACAACCGGCAGCTCAAGCGCTGCCGAGGCTGTGGAACCGCACCGGACGGATAATCCGGGTTTCCTGGGCAACGATCAGATGCGCCGAAGCCTGCAGGTAGACCGGGAAGCGGGGATCGCCATCCCGCGCCTGGCTGCGTCGCTCGAAGTCATCGAGACTGTCGTAGCCCCATAGGTGCACGACTTGGTTCAAAGGGCCGATGCTGCTGGTATAAAACCCCAGCGGCGCGCCCAGATGCTCGAGCAAAACCGGCATCGCCAGGCGATCAAAGACCTCGATGAACTCGGGCATGCCCCGTGGACGAATGGTGTAGATACGGTGGTCGATGACCGGCTTGTGATTCATCAGGCCACCGCCTGCCGAGGGTTGCCCGGTGTTTTTGCGGCGGCCACCCGAGCCAGGTGCAGGCCCGTGAGGTAGCCGAAAGTCATGATTGGCCCGAGCGTGATACCGGCGGCGGGATAGTTGCCGCCCATGATGCTCGCGCGGTCGTTGCCCACCGCGTACAGCCCATCGATCGCCTGGCCCTGATGGTCGAGCACTTCACCGCAGACGCTGGTTTTGATGCCGTCAAAGGTGCCGAGATCGCCCATGATGACTTTGAGGGCGTAGTAAGGGCCGTCGCCAATCGGCGCCACGCACGGGTTCGGCAGGTTCTGCGGGTCGGCAAGGTAGCGGTTGAAGGCAGTGGTGCCACGGCCGAACTGCCGATCCACGCCCTGCCCCGCCGTGCGATTGTAGTCACGCACGGTCTGCTCCAGCCCCGCCGCGTCGAGCCCGGCGCTATGCGCCAATTCAGCCAGGGTGCGGCCGCTGTGCAGGTAGCCATTGCGCAGCAATGGCCCGAGGGGCATCGGCGCCGGCTTGGCGTACCCCAGGCCGTACTTGGCCATGGTCCGGCGGTCGCAGATCAACCACATGGCGGTTTCGCTCTGATCGGCACAGGCCTCGATCATCGCCGCGCCGACGTCGTGGTAGGCGTTGGACTCGTTGGTGAACCGTTGGCCATTGCGGGTCACACCGATCACGCCGGGCTTGTAGCGATCGAGCAAATGCGGAAAGGCCGTGAACTTGCCGTGGCCCATCGGCACCTTCGAGACGGGCATCCAGGCAGCGGGCGCCTTGAGCCGAATATCGACGCTGCCGCCCAACGCCTCGGCCATGCGTGCGCCATCCCCGGTGTTGGTCTGCGGCACCGGGGAGAAATGCTCGCCACCGCGACGCACATGGGGATAGGCCTGCTTCAAGCGTTGCAGGTCATGGGAAAACCCGCCGCTAGCCAGCACCACAGCGTGGCGGGCTTCAAACCGCAACTCGCCGCCTTCGGTCTGCGCGATAACCCCAGTCACCCGGTCTGCGCTTTTCAACAATTGCCGGGCACTGGTTTGCGTCAGGATCGGAATCCCCAGGTCCAGCGCCGATTTCGCCAGCCGCGCGGCCAAGGCATTGCCGCTGGTGACCTGGATGCCGCGCCGGTAAAGCAGCAACTCCTTGGCATGCGTCATCAGGCGCTTTGCGACATAGAGGAACGAGGTCAGGGATTTGGTCGCATTGAAGAAATGCTTGAGGTCGGCATTCGACGAATTGAACATCATCCCAATGAACGTGATGGTTTTGAGCGGCGGGCGCAGGCGTGCCATGTCGGCGCCCAGCCGGCGAATGTCAAAAGGCGCGGCGAGGATCGAACGGCCGATATCGACGCCACCGGCCACGTCCGGGTGGTAATCCGGATAGAGGGTCGGAATGAACCGGACCTCGGTCTCGCGCTGGAAAAAGTCGATCATCTGCGGCGCGTTATCGAGAAACGCATCGACAGCCTCGGCATCGTACAAATCGCCGGTTTCGTTCTTCATGTAGGTCAGCGCAGCCTCCCGACTGTCCACGATGCCCTTGGCCTTGGACAGCGCGTTGCCGGGAATCCACAGCACCCCTCCCGAGAACGCGGTGGTGCCGCCGAAGTACGCATCCTTTTCAATCACAATGACTTCCAGCCCCTGCTTGCGCGCGGTGATGGCGGTCGCCAGGCCGCCGGCACCGGCGCCGATCACCAGTACGTCGCACCGACGGATCGCCTCGTTAGTTGTCGTCGTCATAGTCAGTCTCACTCGGTAAAAGCCAGCCGAACGCTCGCCATCATCGACAGCACGACAGGCACGGGTTGGCTTGGGTATTCGGAGTCGGCCATCAGCGGCCGGACGCAGGTCAGGCCTGGCGGCTGGCCATGGGGGATTCGTAGCCGGGGCGCGGAATCAACGCCATCAGCATGCTTTCCAGGCCGCCGTCGACGGTCAATTCGGCAGCGTTGACATAACTGGCCCGCGAGCTCGCGAGGAAGAGCACGGCATCGGCGATGTCCTGAGGCTCGCCGATGCGCTGGTTGGCGGTCATCGCCTTGCGCTGCTGCTCGACCTTGGGGTCGGCGTAGAACGCCGCCGACAGCGGCGTGCGGATCAGGCCCGGGCAAATGGCATTGCTGCGAATGCCCCGTGGCCCCCACTCCGCGGCGATCTGCCGGGAGAGCATGGCGACCCCGGCCTTGGCGGCGCTGTAGGCACCGCTGAAGGTTTGCGGGTAATGCGCGGCGATCGACGCGATGTGCACAATGCTGCCGCTCTGCCGGGCCAGCATCAGCCGCCCGAACGCCTGGGCGCACAGCAGATAGCCCGTCAGGTTGACCGAGAGCACCCGGTTCCATTCGTCCAGGGTCAGTTCTTCAAGCGCCCCGGCCTGCAGCACACTGGCGTTGTTGATCAGCACATCGCAGCGCCCATGGAGCGCCTGCACGTGCTCGGCGGCCTGTTGCACGCTGACGGGATCGGCGATATCGCAATGCAGCACAGAGACATCCGCTGCACTGTTTTGCGCCAGCTCGGCGGCCAGTTCACGGCATTTGTGTTCGTCGCGATCAAGCAGCACCACATGGGCGTTCTGGCGCACCAGCGCGGCGGCAATCGCGGCGCCGATACCGCCGGCCGCGCCGGTGAGCACGCAGACCATGGAATCGAGGTTCAGCCAGCTTTTCTGCAGGTCGTTATTATTCATTGTTATCTCCAACACGCATTTCAAGACAGTTCGCCCACCGCACGAGAAGCAGCAGGCGATGCTCAGGATAGAAGCGTGGGACGGCTCGCAAGAATGGACAAAACGTTCAACCGTCGAGACTTTTACGACAAATCGGCGGCAAATTGCCCAACGCGCGGATTCTTCGCTAAGGTAGGAAACACGTGCCCGTAGACCATAAAAATAATGAACAAGATTCCCAGCTATGCCCTGTACGGCGAGGCGGCGGCGCCGATATGGCACGACTCCCTGCATGTCGAGTCGATCTCCCTGCGCTCCGGCGCCTATAACTGGGAGATCGCCGCCCATCGACACGACGGGTTGTTGCAGATGCTGTACCTGCAAAGCGGCGAAGGCGAGGTGCTGCTGGACAACCAGCGGGTCGAGGTCAAGGCGCCGTGCCTGCTGTTCATCCCTGAGCAGATCGTCCATGGCTTCGCCTGGCACGGACGGGTCGAGGGGCATGTGATCACTGCCGTGCAACACCCGCTGGAAAGCATCGTCCAAGTGCTCTCCCCGGGCCTGTTGGCGCAGATCCAGAAACCCTGCGTCGTCGCCCTGCCGCATTGGGAACCGGCCCACAATCCGCTGGAGCCGCTGTATCGGGCCTTGTACGAGGAGTATCACGGTCGCGGCCGGGAACATGTCGCGTGCAGCATGTCATTGCTGCTCGCGCTGGTGATCCAGATGCTGCGCCTGAGCGAGCACACCCACGACCTGCATGCGCCCCGTCACGATCGCCGCAGCCAGCAGATGATCGCCTTCCGCGAACGGGTGAACCGGCACTTTCGCGAACACCTTTCGCTGCATGACTACGCCAATTTCCTCGGGATCACCGTGGTCACCCTGGGCCGGCTGTGTCATGAACAACTCGGCATGACCCCCATGACCTTGATCAACGCCCGACTGATCCTCGAAGCCAAACGCGAACTGGCCCATTCGCCCCAAAGCGTCAAGCAGATTGCCCACGGCATGGGGTTTTCCGATGTCGGTTACTTCAGCCGTTTTTTTCGCAAGCACGCCCAGTGCAGCCCCAGTGAGTTTCGCCTTCAGGCCCAGGCCGCGCGCGACTGAGGCTCAGGGCGTCATGCTCGGTCGCAGCAACGCCTGCCCGTCGCACACCGCCTCAGCCTTCAGCCATCGCCCGCAACTGCGCCAACTCCTGCTCCGCGATTGCCACGCCGTGCTGCGCGGATTGTTCACGTTCGCGGTAACGACGCTCGCCCGGCATACGCTGCAAGCCGACTTCATGCATATGCGCCACCAAGGTCTGGGCACGCTGGGCAAAACGCTCGCCAACGGACTTGCGCGGATCGATCACGATAATCAATTGCCCGGTCCACGGCGTTTTCGCCCCGGGGTGCTGATGCCAGTCGAACTCAAAAGAGAAGTTGCCGCCGGTCAGCGCGGCCGCCAGCAACTCCACCATCATCGACAGGGCCGAGCCCTTGTGCCCGCCAAACGGCAACAATGCGCCGCCATTGAGAATCGCGTTTGGGTCCTGTGTCGCCAGCCCCTGGCTATCGACACCAATGCCCGGCGGCAAGGTCTCACCCGCACGCGCAGCGATCTGCACATCGCCATGGGCCATGGCACTGGTCGCCATGTCGAAAACGATCGGATCACTTCCGGCACAAGGCGCCGCGAAGGCAATCGGGTTGGTGCCAAACAGGGGGCGTTGAGCGCCATGGGGCACCACGCAGGTCATGCTATTGACCACGCTCAAGGCCACCAGCCCTTGCTCGGCGAAGGGTTCAACATCTGGCCAGAGCGCCGCGAAATGGTGGGAGTTGTGAATCGCCAGTACGGCAATCCCGGCACTGCGGGCTTTTTCCAGCAATAACTCGCGGGCAGCGGCCAGGGCCGGTTGGGCGAAACCGTTGCGCGCATCGACCCGGACATAACCCGAGGCGACATCTTCCACCACCGGCACCGCCCGGCCATCGACCCAGCCACTGGCCAGGGTCGAGACGTAGCCGGGAATCCGGAACACCCCATGGCTGTGAGCGCCGTCGCGCTGGGCGCTGGCGCAGTTATGGGCCAGTACCGCAGCGACTTCGGCCGACGTGCCATGGCGCTCGAAAATAGCGCGCAGCAACACGACCAAATCGCTGAAAGCAATATGCTCTACAGCAGAATGTGCAGGTGAAGACATGTAAAAACTCCCGGATCGAGGTAGGGCAAAGCCAGGGCCGTTGCAGGCATTCGACTATCTAGTCATGACAGCAAACTGTCAAATGTTGACTTGATGACAGAAAACATTCATTTTCTGTCGCAAGCAAAAAATACAGTGAGTCGTACCGTGAGCCAACCGATCAAGCAACGCCTTGAAAACAGTCTGTCAACAGCTGCCGCTTCCGGTCGGACGATTGCCACATACATGCTCGCCAACCTACATGAGCTGCCCTTTCAGACCGCCGCCGATATCGCCCAGAAACTCGGGGTCAGCGAATCGAGCGTGGGGCGCTTTTGTCGCTCACTCGGTTACAGCCATTTCAAGGATCTGAAAAACGACCTGAAAGATGACCTCGGCGATGGCCCGTGGCTGGTGGGCGACCGGTTGCAAGAATTTCGTCAGCAGCAGAGCCACAACCCGCAAGGCCCTTCACGCAGCCTGGAACTGGAAGTCGCCGCGCTGGTACGCGTCTATGAACACAGCCAGACGCCCGCCTGGAATACCGTCAGCGAACGCTTGGCAAACACCCCAAAAATCTTCGTTGCCGGCTTTCAGACCGAACGCGGCATCGCCCTCTCGATGGTGCACCTGTTGCAGTACCTGCGCGATGGCGTGCAGGTGGTGGACGGCTCTGCCGGGCATTTCGGCGACGTGTTGCTGAGCAACCCCGAACACACCGCGCTGGTGGTGTTCGAGGCGCGCCGCTATTCGCGCCACGCCCTGACCCTGTGCCGCAAGGCCCGGGCGGCAGGCATCCCGGTGACGCTGATCACTGACACCTTTTGCGATTGGGCCGAATTGCACGCCGACGAGGTCTTTCGCCTGCCTACCGAATTCAATCTTTTCTGGGAATCGACGGCGACGATGTTGTCGCTGGTTAACCTGATGGTCAACGAGGTCTGTAAGAAACTCGGCCCCGATGTAGAGAAACGCTTGGAAGCAACTGCCGCGCTACACAACGAATTCGTGGGTTACACATCGTCACTCGCGAGCAAACAAGAGCAATAGGCCAGCAGATTGAGAGGCAACGATGAAACGATTCATTCGCTTTGCAAGTGTGTGTGCGGTATTTGCCGCCAGTGTCGGTGTCGCTCAGGCCGACGTCTTGAAAATCGCCACTGAAGGCGCTTACCCGCCCTTTAACTATGTCGATTCGGATAACAAACTCCATGGCTTTGACGTCGATATTGCGCTCGCCCTGTGCGAGCGCATGCAGGCCCAATGCACCCTTGTGGCGCAGGACTGGGACGGCATCATTCCGGCCTTGATGGCCAAGAAATATGACGCGGTCGTGGCGTCGATGATCGACACCGAAGAGCGCCGCAAGAAAATCAGCTTCACCCGTCACTACTACAAAACCCCACTGTCGGTTGCGGTTCCCAGCGACTCGGACATCAGCGACGCGCAGACCCACTTCAAAGGTAAAACCGTCGGCGCACAATCCTCTTCCACCCAATCAATTTATGCCGAAGACGTGTATGGCAAAGCCGGCGCCAATGTGAAGCTCTACCCGACGCTGGACGAGGCCAACAGCGACCTGGCATCGGGTCGGCTCGACGGTGTGATTGCCGACAAATTCCCGCTCGCCGACTGGATCGACAAGGCCGGCAAGAGCTGCTGCAAAATGCTCGGCGACGTCAACGGCACCCAGGCAGATGCCTCGATTGCAGTGCGCAAAGAAGACAACGCGCTGCGCGAACGCTTCAACAAAGCCATCGATGAAATTGTTGCCGACGGCACGTATCAGAAGATCTCCAGCAAGTACTTTGCTTTCGACATCTACCACTGATGCGTCGCCGCTCTGAGCACTGACTGTCCACCCGCTGCCTGAGCCCGGCCCTGGCCGGACGCAGGTTGGCCGGCGTTCATTCCACGATGTCCTTTCACGAGGGTTCGAGCATGATCGAACATCTATCGCTGTTGTCGTTTGCCAGCGGCGGCTGGGGGCAAGCGCTGCTGGCCGGGGCGCTGGTGACCCTGGCGCTGGCGCTGGCCTGCTTGCCAATCGGCTTGCCCCTGGGGCTTGGACTGGCCTTGGCCGCGCGCTCGAAAAAGCCTTGGCGGCGCTCATTCGCCACGCTGTTTTCCACGGTGTTCCGTGGCTTGCCCGAGTTGCTGACGCTGCTGATCATTTACTATGGCTGCCAGATTGCGGCACAAAAAATACTCGCGGCCATGGGCTACGAAACCCAGGTCACCATCAATACTTTTCTGGCCGCCATGGTCGCCTTCAGCTTCGTCTTTGCGGCGTTCTCCAGCGAGATCTGGCTCGCCGCGTTCAAGACTGTCCCCAAGGGTCAATACGAGGCGTCTGCGGCCCTCGGCCTGAGCAAGGCCACGACCTTTCGCAAAGTGGTGTTCCCGCAACTGGTGCGCATCGCCCTGCCCGGGCTGTCGAATAACTGGTTGTCGCTGCTCAAGGACACTTCGCTGGTCTCGACTATTTCTCTGGTCGATCTGATGCGCCAGACCAACCTGGCGGTGAGCGTGACCAAGGAGCCGTTGTTCTTCTACGCCGTGGCCTGCTTCGGTTACCTGTTCTTCTCAGCCCTGTCGGGGCGCGTGTTCGCGTTTATCGAGCAGCACTTCAATCGGCATCTGCGGAGCGCACGACCATGACGCTCGAAAGTTTTGCGCAGTGGTTTATCGACCTCGACCTGTTGCAGCGCTATGGCCCGCGCATGCTCGAAGGCTTGCTGGTAACGGGCAAGCTGGTAGCGATTTCATTCACCCTCGGCGCCCTGCTCGGCCTGCTGATTGCCTTGGCTCGGGTGTCCAACAGCCTGCTGTTGCAGCGCTTGAGCGCCATGTACGTCTACTGCTTTCGTGGCTCGCCATTACTGGCGCAGTTGTTCCTGCTGTATTACGGCCTCGGGTCGTTCAAGGTGTTCTGGCAAGACGTGGGGCTGTGGTGGTTTTTCCGCGACGCGTGGTTTTGCACGCTGCTGGCCTTCACCTTGAATACGGCGGCGTATCAGGCAGAGATTTTCCGCGGCAGCCTGCTCTCGGTTTCCCAGGGGCAGCATGAGGCGGCCAAGGCCTTGAGCCTGAAACGCTCAACGACATTCTTCAAAGTCATCCTGCCGCAATCGCTGGTGGTCGCCATCGGCCCGCTGGGCAACGAGCTGATTCTGATGATCAAGGCCAGCGCCATCGCTTCGCTGGTGACCATTTACGACCTGATGGGCGTCAGCAAGCTGGCCTTCTCGCGCAGCCTCGATTTCCAGATTTACCTGTGGGCAGCCGTTCTTTATCTGCTGATCGTCGAAATTATCCGCCGCGTGCTCAAGCGCGTCGAAGCCCGACTGGGTCGCCATCTGCTCTGATGCCTGTCGTTTACCCCCACGCCCGCAGGGCGCGTTACAAGGAATTTTTCATGCACTGCCAAACCATCGTTCTGGGCGCCGGGATTGTCGGCGTCTGTACTGCTCTGCACCTGCAAGCGCGTGGCGTTCAGGTCATCCTGATCGACCGCCAGCAACCCGGGAACGGCACCAGCCATGGCAATGCCGGGCTGATCGAGCGCTCCAGTGTGATTCCCTATGCGTTCCCGCGAGCGCTGTCGAGCCTGGTGCGCTACGGCCTCAACCAGCAATCCGATGTGCGGTATAGCTGGCGCTACCTGCCCAAGGTCGCGCCTTGGCTGTTCACCTACTGGCAGAACTCGTCGCCGCCCAGGTTGAACCTGGCCGCCCGCGCCATGCTGCCGTTGGTGCAGCGCTGCGTGGATGAGCACGATGTGCTGATCGAGGCCGCCGGCATGGCCGACCTGATCAAAGCCAATGGCTGGATCGAGGTGTTTCGCAATCAACCGGCCTTTATCAAGGCCCAGGCCGATGCCCATGCCTTGCGGCCTTATGGCTTGCGTTATGAAGTGCTGGACGGCGAGCAATTGCGCGAGCGTGAACCGTCGCTGAGCGAACAGGCGGTGGGCGGTATTCACTGGCTTGATCCGAAAACCGTCAGCGATCCCGGGGCCCTGACCCGGGGCTACGCCGCGCTCTTTATCAAGCGCGGCGGGCAGTTCATCCAGGGCGATGCACTGACGCTGAAACAGCTCGACGGCGGCTGGCAGGTTCAGACCGAACAAGGCCCGGTGAGTGCCGAACAGGCGGTGATCGCGCTCGGCCCACAGGCGCCCGAGCTGTTCAAGCCACTGGGCTATCGCATTCCGCTGGCAATCAAGCGCGGCTACCACATGCACTACAGCTCTTTGCACGATGCACAGTTGCAGCATTCCATTTGCGATGCCCAGGGTGGCTATGTTCTGGCGCCGATGGCTCAGGGTATCCGGCTGACCACGGGCATCGAGTTTGCCGAGAGCAGCGATCAGGCCAATGACATTCAGCTCCGTCGCTGTGAAGCCCTGGCGCGCACGCTCTACCCCCTCGGCGAGCGTCTGGACCCCGAACCGTGGCTGGGTCGTCGTCCGTGCCTGCCGGACATGCGCCCAGTGATCGGCCCGGCGGTGCATCACCCGGGCCTGTGGTTCAACTTCGGCCATGCCCACCACGGCCTGACCCTCGGCCCGGTCAGCGGGCGCCTGCTCGCCGAGATGCTCACCGGCGCCCCGACCTTTACTGATCCGGCGCCTTACAGCGCAGAACGTTTCCACTGATTTGCGGAGTAACCGCCATGCCAGCGACAAACACCCAACTTCACCTGCCCGGCAACGCTGCGTTGCCGGACACGCGCGATGTCGTGGTCAGCATTGAAGGGCTGAACAAGTTTTACGGCGCCTACCATGTCTTGCATGACATCGAGCTGAACGTGCGCGAGGGCGAACGTATCGTGCTGTGTGGACCTTCCGGCTCGGGAAAATCAACACTGATCCGTTGTATCAACCGCCTGGAAATCGCCGAGAAAGGCCATATCCGGGTCAACCACACCGACCTGGCGCTGGACACCCGCCAAGCGGCTCAGGTGCGCAGCGAGATCGGCATGGTGTTCCAGCACTTCAACCTGTTCCCGCACATGAGCGTGCTGCAAAACTGCATGCTGGCGCCGATGTCGGTGCGTGGCCTGTCGCGCAAGGAAGCACAAGAGCTGGGGCGTTTCTACTTGAACAAAGTCGGTATCGAGAACCAGGCCGACAAGTTCCCCAGCCAGTTGTCCGGCGGGCAACAGCAGCGCGTGGCCATTGCCCGGGCGTTGTGCATGAAACCCAAGATCATGCTGTTTGATGAACCGACTTCAGCCCTCGACCCGGAGATGGTTGCCGAGGTGCTGGATGTGTTGGTCAAACTCGCCGACACCGGTATGACCATGCTCTGTGTCACCCATGAAATGGGCTTCGCCCGGCAGGTCGCGGAGCGGGTGCTGTTTCTCGACGGTGGCCGGATCATTGAAGACAGCCCACCAGAGGCCTTCTTCAATAACCCGCAAAGCCCTAGGGCGCAGAGCTTTCTTGCGCAGATCCTGCATTAGCGTTCAGTGGGTTCTGAAGCCACTGCATGCCCTGCGAATCGCTGCGCCATGACCCTCAACAATCGATCATCCTCTCCCGCTGCGCCAATGACCTGCAGCCCCACCGGCATCCCTCTCACCAGCCCCACCGGCAGGCTGATTGCAGGTAACCCGGTGAGGTTCCAGGCACTGGTATGACTGAGCAAGGCGGCGCGCACATCAATGTCCTGCGCGCCAACCTGCACCTCACGCGCATCAACCACCGTCGCGGTGATCGGCACGCTCGGCGAGACCAGCAAGTCATAGCGCTTGAACACCTGCGCCATCGCAGCCTTGAGCCGTGCCTGGCTGGACTGTGCGCGGATGTATTGCCAACCCCTGACTTCACACGACAACTCGAGGCGTTCGCGCACCTCGTCCTCGAACGTGTGCGGCGCACTCTGCATGCGCTCGGCGTGAACATTGAAAGCCTCGGCGCGTTGTAGCACCTGCAAGGTCGCTTTCATGTCGGCCGACAGTTGCTCCAGTTCGTCGACCTCTTGCAGCCCCTCGCCAAAAAGCTGTTGCGCCGCCTGGTACACCTGGCTATCCAGCTCCGCGTCTACCGGGCCGAAGCTGCCGGACGTGATCCAGCCAACCCGCAACGGTCTGGGGTTAGCCAACGGCGCACACGTGCGCCCGGCGATCACCTCGAACAACAGGCGCGCATCCTCGACGTGGTTGGCGATCGGGCCCACGTGATCGAGGCTCGACGCAAGCGGGAACACGCCGTCCAGCGGCACGCTGGCAAACGATGGCTTGAAGCCGACCACGCCGCACAACGCCGCTGGAATACGGATCGAGCCACCGGTATCGGTACCCAGCGCCAGCGGCACCATGCCGCTGGCGACCGCGGCGGCGCTGCCGGCACTCGAGCCGCCGGTGATGCAGTCGGCGTTCCAAGGATTGCGCGCGGCGCCCTGCAGCGAGCGGTCGCCCGTCGGCCCATAGGCGAATTCATGCGTCAGGGTCTTGCCCACGATCACCGCGCCCGCCTCGCGCAAACGCTTCACGCACACAGCATCGTGCTCGGGTTTGAAACCTGCAAAATGCGCCGAACCGTAGGTGGTGACATAGTCGAACGTATCGATGTTGTCTTTGACCGCCACTGGAATACCCTGCAACGGCCCCAGGTCCAGGCCCTGTTCGAACAGTTCATCAGCCTTGCTCGCCTGCGCCAGCGCCACGGTTGCATCGACGCACACGAAGGCGTTCAAGATCGGATTCAGCCGCTTGATGCTCTCAAGGGCCGCCTGCGTCAGCTCGACACTCGTCAGGCTGCCCGCACGAAGGCGCTGGGCCAAATCAGTGACCGATTGAGCAAAAAAATAGCCAGCATGGGTAGGCTTCGTCAGGTTCATACAAACAGCTCCATCAAACCACTGCGGGTAAAGGGGACGGGGCAACGTGCCGACTGCCAGGGCGCACCATCAACATCGCGCCCATGCCCAGCGCAGTTGCCACCGCCGCCGCGACGAACATCGACGAGTAGCCGTAGCGAACGGTCAAGTAGCCGGTCAGCATCGGTGCGATGAACGAGGCTGTGTTAGCAATGAAATGCGTCATGCCGCTGTAGGCGCCCACGCGGTTCGACGGTGCGGTATCGATCACCACGGCCCAGTAAACAGAGTTCGGTAGCGCATTGAGGGCGTTGGCCACGGTCATCAGGGCAATCACACCCCACACCGTCTGTGCCTGCGAGACCAAGATGAAGCACAGCGTGGTCAACAGCAGGCAGGTCGCGGCCAGCCAACTGCGCGCCACCTTCAGGTTGCCGGTGCGGCGTAGCAGCCAGTCGGATAGCTTGCCGCCCAGCAACACGGTGAAGCAGGCGCCGGTCCAGGGGATCATGCCCATGTACCACAGCGACGAGAGGTTGTAGTGAAACTCGTCCTGCAGGTACTTGGGGGTCCAGGTCAGCAGCAGGAAGGTCACATACACGAACGAGAAGTAACCGACAGCGTTGAGCAGCAGGTCCTTGTTCTTGAAAAAATGCCACACCGGCGTGACGCTTGTGTCAGGGGGCGAGGCATGGGCTGCCGCGGCACGCTCCTGACGCAGGAACTCACGCTCGGCCTTGGACATCCGAGGGTTCTCATCAGGGGTGTTGGTGAAGCGTGTCATAAAGAAAATCAGCAGCGCCAGGCTGACCACGCCGAGCACCACGAACATGCTGCGCCAGTCGCCGGTCAGGGTTTGCAGGCCCACCGCCACCGGAGCCGTGAGCAGCGCACCGAGCGGTGTGCTCAGCAGGCCGACCGAAACCACGAAGCCTCGCTCCTTGGGCGTCGCCCAGTTAGCGACGCTCTTATTGATCACCGAATACGCCGGGCCTTCGGCAAAGCCAAACAAAACGCGAATGGTGGCGAAACCGGCCATGGCCGAGCCGCCCATGAACGCGAGCCCAAAGTCGCCTGCAAACGCGGTGGCGATCTCAAAGATCGACCAGGTGGCACCGGCGATCAGCCAGATGCGCTTGGCGCCAAAGCGGTCGGCCAGAATGCCGCCGATCAGCGCCCCGAGAATGTAGCCGTAACCGAAGAACCCCAACACATTGCCCCAGTCAGCCTTGTCGAAGCCGTACTCCGGAAGAATGCTCGCCGAGGCATAAGAAATCGCGCCACGGTCGATGTAGTTGAGCAATGCCATCAGCATGATCAGGAAGAAAATCTGGTAGCGGAAACGTGGGATAGCGGGACTGTTCATAGGATCTGACTCTTCAAATGATGGCAGAAGTCAAAAAATCGGCCGCGTCCGGCGTATTTTTATTGTTTTACCCAAACGTTTGGGTTGGCAAAATGTAGAGAGTGGAAAAGTGTTAGTCAATCGTTTGGGTAAAGATTTATTTCGCGGGCTGGCGCATCGATTGAGATAGAATCGCGCGCTGGAAATAGATGCTTGGAAGCCTCTCAGACATGCCGAATCAATCTCGCCCCGCCACACTGAAGTCCATGGCGACTGCTCTCGGGGTGCACGTCTCGACGGTGTCGCGGGTGCTCAATGGCGACCCGGCCGGGGTCGAGCGAGCGGCTTCGACTGAGGTCGTGGCGCGTATTCGTGCGTTGGCCAAAGAACTCGATTATCGGCCGAACACGCAGGCATCCAACCTGAAATTGCGTAAAAGCCAGGAGATCTGCGTGCTCATGCCGCGTCTCACCGACCTGGTGATGGCGACCATTTACGACAGCATCGACAGCGCGGCCGAGCAAGCAGGCTATCTCACATTCGTCTCCAACACCGACGACCAGCAGGCACGCCAAATGGCACGGGCCGAGCACGCTTTGCGCCGCTCGGTGGCCGGGCTGATCGTCGGTGACTCTCACGTGGGTGAAACCCAGCCACTGCTTGACTTGCTTCAACGCAAACACATGCCCTACGTACTCGTCAGCCGACAGATTTGCGGGCACCTGACGGCGGGCAGCGACGACGAAATGGGCGGCTGGTTGGCGGCCGAACACCTGTACCAACAGGGCTGCCGCGATGTGGCGATACTGGCAGGCGAACGGCATGCGTCCACCGGGGCAGATCGGACCCGTGGGTTCATCCGCTATTACCGCGAGCAGGGCATAACACTGCGCCCGGAGTGGACCCTCAATGGCCCTTTTGACAGCCTCACCGGGCACAAGCAAGGCGAGTATCTGTTGGGACTCAACCCTGCCCCGCAGGCGTTTTTCGCGGTCAACGACTTCCTTGCCATCGGCCTGATGGGCGCGGCGCGTGATAAGGGCTTGGCGCCGGGCAAGGACATTGCAGTGGTTGGTTTCAACGACACCCCACTGGCCAAAGAGCTTTTCGTGCCGCTGACCAGTGTGCGCCTCCCGCTGGCGCAGATGGGCCTGCATGCGGTGGAGTTGCTGCACAAGCGCATTCAGGGCGAACCTGCCGAGTCGATCATCCTGGCGCCGCAGTTACAGGTGCGGGCTAGCTCCTCGCTGTTGCGGCGCGCTGATTGAAGGGCTAGCGCACGCTGCTTGGCCGGCAGGGCCTGCGTCGCGCGGTGTGATGGGGACCCGCCTAGACGTCTGTGCCGGCCAGCTCTCGGGGGAGACGCCATTACCGGCCTCACGAGCACCCACCGCCACCATCGGTACTGCGGCGTTGGCCTTACCGCTGCTCACATCGGAGAAATCGACGCATCGACCCTAATCGAAACTACAAACTCAAGTAGCCCGAGAACAAGCCCAGCAGCCCCGCACACGCCATCGCTACCACCCCAAGACACACGACCCATTCCACAGGGCTGAGCTTTTGCCGCTGCTCCCGCTTGCCGAGGATAAACAGCGGAAGACCGACCATCCACACCACGGCCGCCAATAACACGTACTTCAAGCCAGCGCCGTAAAGCATGAACAACACAAAGCACACCGCAAAGCCTGCCAAGGCCATTTCCCAGTAGCGCCCGGGCGCCTTTTCAGGCTCGTAGCCTCGTCCATTAAGGCCGCACTTGAACGAGTACATTGACGAGAGCAAATAAGGAAACAGCGCCAACGAGGTAGAGAACGACAGCAGCGCCAGGTAACCGGCGTTACTGACCCCCGCCACCAGGATCATCGCTTGGGCGATGCCCGTGGTCAGCCACATGGCATTGCGCGGCGCACCGTTTTTGTTGAGTCGGCCCAGCCATTGAGTGGCACTCTTGCCCCGTCCTGCGAGCATCACCTCTTCGGCGCTCAGGGCCACCCAGGCAATTAACGCCCCGACCACCGAGACGATCAGACACAGGTTAATCAGCAATCCACCCCAGGGGCCGACCATCGACGCCATCAACCCCGCCATGGACGGCTGGTGCAAGGTCGTTATTTGCGCGGCCGGCATGATGCCAAGCGCCAATACCGAGGTGCCCACTAACAGCAGCGAGACAATGATCGCCCCCAATGTCGAGGCTTTGGCCACATCCGAAAGCTTGCGCGCCCGCGTGGCGTAAATGGTTCCCGACTCCAGCCCGATCAGCGTCCACATGGCGGCCAACAATACCGTCTTGCTTTGATCGAAGATGGAGGTGGCATGGCGTTCGCCACGGAAATCCTCCATGAACACCCGGCTGTCGAAGTGATAGAGGGCAAAGCCAATAAACAGCACGATGGGCACCACCTTGGCGACGGTGGCGATGCTGTTCAACGTGGTACTGGTCTTGACCCCCCGCAGCACCAACAGATTAACGCCCCATAACAACGCCGAGGCGGCAAAGATAGCGGTCCAGGTGGTGCCTTCACCAAAGAAGGAAAATACCCCGAACGCCCCCAGGGCGCTGAAAATCACCACCAGATAAGAGGCGTTACCGATGGCATCCCCGGCGCCATGCCCGTAAGCCGCTATAAAACCGCCGATGTGACCGAAGCCGGCCTTGGACCAACCGTAGATGCCATCGTCGATATCCGGTTGGCGCAGCGTCAGGTTGCGGTACACCGACACCAGGGAAAGCATGCCAAACACAACAATGCCCCAGCCACACAGAATGCCAAGTGTTCCTGCGCCGCCTGTCAGAGTGGCCGGCAGAGCGAAAATCCCCGAACCGATTGCACTGCCGACAATGAGTGCGGTCAGACCGAATAGGCCGACCTTGCCATCGCCGACAACGCCAGCCTTGGCGTGATGAAAAAGCCTCATCTTGAGTTGCTCCGTTTTCAAACATCAGTGGGTGCCGCTGCACAGGCACCATTAGAGTGTGAAACCAGGAACGTGACTTGATCTGGCGCAAGGCAACGAAGGGGGCGCCCTGTGTCTAGACTTTCGAATTTGTTCAGATAAAAGAATTCAGATTTCAACTCACCCAAAAAAGCTTTCCATAAACCTATATCGCGTGCTCAAGAAGCCTCGCAATAGCCGTATGTGCTTCTGGAAACTGTACAAATCCCTCGCGATCGAGAAAATGCCCGCCGCCACTCACGACGTGTTGCTCCGCGTTGAGATTGCGAGAAAGTTCGATCGACGCGGCCGGCTCAACAATTGAATCGTTGTCGGAAAACAGCGAGATGATTTTCTGTGTACGACGGCAAACCTCCGCGTGGTCTAGCGGTGCATCTGTAAAGGCGTGTAGTTCTGGCAACGTAGACACCGTTCTATCGAAGCCGGAGACCAGCAAGACTCCGCCAGCCAGGGTGTTTGCGGGTAAGGACAACAAATGCCGTAGAGCCGCGACGCATCCAAGACTATGCCCTATGAGGATTGTGTCTGTGTCGACTGCTGGCAGTGATTGCTCCAACGCCAATGCCCACTTTATTGGATCAGGATTGAACGAATCAGGCATGGCTGGAATGCTAACTCGCGCGCCTTGCGCCCGTAGCACCTGCGCCAACCAAGGAAACCAGTTCACATTGGGCGAGGCAGTATAACCATGCACAATTACAACGTGCTTACCGTCATAGCGGTTCGATGTTCTGTTGACTGCGTGCATATTGGTATCAGAAATCAGCGGATTGATTGGCCGCTGATACTACCCTTTCTGCTATCGGCGGGCGCGGATGTCACGGCTGAGAATTGAGCGATCTGGACAATTTCCAGCAACGCGAGTCGTCACCTACCTTCACACCATCCTCGGTCAGTGGGTAGACACAGCCCCCTACGATCTACCAGTTTCATGTCCTAAAGGCTTCAAGGGCCGCTATTCGGCGAGCCACAGTCACGTGCGCCCCCCCAGCGAGCGAGCCGGATCGAATATTGGAAGCGAGCAAGATCGCAGCCTGCGGCGACTCAGTAGTAACGTCGCGGGTCAGATTCGATCAGGCTGATCAGCTTGGTCAGGGCGAAGCGCAATTCGTCCTGACTGGTGGGCGACATCAGTACCACCCGCACGCAGCGGCTAGTCCCGGAGCGTTCGGCCTGAAACTGGGTGCCACTGAGCACCAGCACACCGTTGGTCCGAGCCAGCATGGTGAACTCGTCGCCGGTCCACGGCTCGGGCAGCGTCAACCAGACGTGGTAGGAATGCGGCTGGGTCTTGAGCTCGAAATTGGCAAAGATTTCCTGGGCAATCGCTTGCCGCCCGGCGGCTTCGTTGCGCTGGATGCGGATCAGTTTTTTGTCGAGGCCTTCGGTGATCACATTGCTGGCCAATTGCGCAGTCAGCGGCGACGGCATCCAGACGCTGCTGCGCACCATCGAGGTCAGACGCGACAGCAATTTGGGCGGGCTATAGATATAGCCGACGCGTAGCGCTGGCATGACCGATTTCGACAGGCTGGTCAGGTACACCGACCGATCCGGCGCAAACGCCGACAACGGCTTGATCGACGGGTCGGTGGCGAGGAAGCCGTAGATATCATCATCCAGGATGATGAAGTCAAACTCTTCGGCCAGTGCCGCGATTTGTGCTCGGCGTTTTTGCGACATGATCGCCGCCGTCGGATTCTGGCAGGTCGCGACGCAAACCAGCATCGCCGGTTTCTCCCGCAGGCACAGTTCGCGCAGCGCTTCGGGAATGATCCCTTCATCGTCCATCGGCACGCCACGCAGGCGGCGCTCAAGACCATGAGCCAGGGAAATTATGCCGGGGTAGCAAAGCGCTTCGCAGAGCACCAGGTCACCGGCGTTGGTCAGGGCGCTCATCGCGACCATCAAGCCATGCTGGGCGCCGGCGGTGATCACCACTTGCTGCCATTGCGCATCGGGCAACGAATGGCGCAACCACTGCGCACCCGCCTCGCGATGAGCCGGGTGACCGCCGTCCGGCGCGTAATCCAGGGTACGGGTAAAATCGGGGCTCTTGGCCATGCCCACCAACGCGCCGCGTAACCAGTATTCCAGGGTTTCGCTGTAGGGCTTGATGATCGACAGATCGAGTAATTCAGGTTGCCCCAGGTTCAGCGGCGCGACGCTGTTGCTGGCTGGCAGTTCCAGCTGCTTCTGATTGAGCACATAAGTGCCCCGCCCAACTTCCCCCTGCACCAGACGACGTCGATGGGCTTCGCTGTAGGCCCGGCTGATGGTGCCCGGCGTGACATTCAGGGTGGTGGCCAGCTCCCGCAGGGTCGGCAGGCGATCACCTTCGTTCAACACGCCGTTGCTGATATCGCGCGCCAACGCATCAGCAATCGATAAATACATCGGCTGGCTGAACTCGCTTAGCTGGGGAACCCACATGAATGATTACTGCCCATCGTAGAAATGATCAATATCTGAGCATATCACACTGAGACCAGGCAACCAATCAATCGACTCAATCAACAAATTGAGTCGATTGATATGGCAATTTAATCGATATTCACCACCCCAATAAGATATTTCCATAAGAATTAATAAGCTTATAAATCAATTAATTAAAAGCATATCAACCAAGAATATGGCACTGATAACAGAAAAACACCGCACAACAACCTCACCACCTATTGAATCAACTCAATTCATTCGAATACACTCATTTAGAATCGAACCAATCGACTCAATCCACCCCTGATCACTGCGCGACTCTGCCGCGCCAAGTCGAGACATCATGGACACACTCAGAAAGGATCTATCCCTGTCAGCGGTCATTGCAGGCCTCATCGCCGTGATCATTTCCTATGCCGGCCCTTTGATCATCGTATTTCAGGCAGCTAAGGAAGCCCATCTGCCCAACGATGTGGTGTCTTCGTGGATTTGGGCCATTTCCATCGGCAGCGGCATTACCGGCCTGTTCCTGAGCTGGCGCCTGCGGATTCCGGTGATCACAGCGTGGTCGACGCCGGGTGCGGCATTGCTGGTGTCGATGCTGCCCTCCGTCACCCTGCCCCAGGCCATCGGCGCCTATCTAGTGGCGTCGGTGATCATCGCCGTAGTCGGTTTGTCCGGGGCGTTCGACAAACTGATGAGTCGCCTGCCCAAAGCCATCGCTGCCGCCATGCTCGCGGGCATTCTGTTTCGCTTCGGCGCTGAGCTGTTCACCTCGATCAAGCTGCAACCGGTACTGGTGCTCTCGATGATCGCGGCCTACCTGATCCTCAAACGCTTGTCGCCGCGCTACGCCATTCTCTCGGTGCTGATTGTCGGTTGCGCCGTGGCCGCCTCGTTCGGTGAGCTCAACAGCAGCTCGATCATCATCGCGGTGGCCCACCCGGTCTTCATCGCCCCCGAGTGGAGCTGGCACGCAATCATCAACATTGGCCTGCCACTGGCCCTGGTGACGCTGACCGGCCAGTACGTCCCCGGCATGGCGGTGTTGCGTACCTCGGGCTACAACACCCCGGCGCGCTCGATCATTTCGGTCACCGCGATTGGCTCGATTCTGATGGCCCCGTTCGGCTCCCACGGCTTAAACCTGGCAGCGATTACGGCGGCGATCTGCACCGGCCGCGAAGCCCACGAACACCGTGACAAACGCTACATCGCCGGGATTGCCTGCGGGGTGTTCTACATTCTGATAGGCACCTTTGGCGCAACCCTGGCCTCGGTGTTTTCCGCCCTGCCTAAAGAGTTGATTGCCTCCCTCGCGGGCCTGGCCTTGTTCGGTGCAATCAGCGCCGGGCTGACCGGCGCCATGGCGGACGAGAGACAACGTGAAGCGGCGCTGATCACCTTCTTGGTCACCGCCTCGGGCATGAGTTTCCTCGGTTTGGCCGCTGCATTCTGGGGCTTGATCTTCGGCCTCGTGGCGCACTTCGTGCTGACTTACACCAGGGAAAGCAAAGCCGCCGCCATCGCCGAGGGCAGCCGACCATGAACGTTCGTTACAACTTAATTGTGGTCGGCGCTGGCGCGTTCATCTGCGTCAGCGACCCGAGCATTGTCGCGGCAGCGTTCCGTACCGGCGCGCCCCCCCCCCCTGAAGCCGCCGCCAGTGCCTTCGCTGACCAGCTCAAGTATGCCGAAGAACACCCCGACACCCAGCAGACCGCCGTAATCCTGATCACCGGAAGCGGCCTGAAAGATACCTCCATTTTTCTATCCGACTCGACCAGAGGCCAGTCACGGGGGCAACCGCATCACGTGCCTACACCGCTGGCCGGAGCGCTTACCTAAGGAATAACACCATGAGCCTGCAGAATTTAGACCCCGCCATCGCCCACCTGATCGACCGCGAACGCAATCGCCAGGAAACCCACCTGGAGCTGATCGCGTCAGAAAACTATGTCAGCGAAGAAGTGCTCCAAGCCCAGGGCTCGGTGCTCACCAATAAATATGCCGAAGGCTATCCGGGCAAGCGCTACTACGGCGGTTGCAAGGTCGTGGACGAGATCGAAAACCTGGCCATCGAGCGCGCCCGCAAACTGTTCAACTGCGAATACGTCAACGTCCAGCCACACTCCGGGTCCCAGGCCAACCAAGCGGTGTTTCTGGCGGTACTCGAACCCGGTGACACGATTCTGGGGATGTCCCTGGCTCATGGCGGGCACCTGACCCATGGCGCCTCGGTGAATTTTTCCGGCAAGTTCTACAAGGCATTTTCCTATGGCCTGGAGAAGGAAACCGAGACCCTCGACTACGCTGAAATGGAAGCGCTGGCCCGGGAGCACCGCCCGAAGATGATCATTGCCGGGGCCTCGGCATATTCCCGAACCATTGATTTCCAGCGCTTTCGCAACATATGCGATGAAGTCGGCGCTTACCTGATGGTCGACATGGCGCACTATGCCGGGCTGATTGCGGCGGGCGTGTACCCGTCGCCGGTCGGCATCGCCGACTTCATCACCTCCACCACCCACAAAACCTTACGTGGCCCGCGCGGCGGTCTGATCCTGGCCAAAGCACAATACGCTGCGCTGCTGGACAAGACGGTTTTCCCGGGTTATCAGGGCGGCCCGCTGATGCACGTCATCGCAGCCAAGGCCGTGGCGTTCAACGAAGCCCTTGGCGATGGGTTCAAGCATTACCAGCAACGGGTGATCAACAATGCCCGGACCATGGCCGACATCCTGACCCGTCGTGGTTTGCGCGTGGTGTCCGGCGGCACCGACTGCCACATGTTCCTACTTGATCTGCGCGCGATGAACATCACCGGCAAAGATGCCGAAGCGCTGTTGGAAAGCACCCACATCACGCTAAACAAAAACGCGATTCCCGACGACCCGCAGAAACCGGCGATCACCAGCGGCATCCGCATTGGAACGCCAGCACTGACGACCCGTGGCTTTGGCGAGGCCGAGTGCGCTGAAGTGGCGAACCTGATCGCCGACCTGCTGGAACAACCGAACAACGCGGCACTGCTGGATAACACCCGGCACCGGGTGATGCACTTGTGTGAATGTTTTCCGGTGTATCCGCCGAGTTGATTGCTGGAGGAACATACCGGATACCTAACCGAAACCTGTCCGGCGCGCCGTTGCGGCTGTTCGTTTGTTGGTCTGTTGGCACGTGCCGAGGTTCCTGGATGTCACTCTGGACTTCGCCCGCCAGCGTGAATACCAGGCCGACGCCGAATCTGCGCGTCTTTGCGGAGCCGACACCGCCGCCCAGGCGCTGATCACCCTGACGGTGCAACGCCGAGCGCTGGCCGATTACTTTTGGCCCGCGCTGTACCGCCGGGGCCGCCGACTGGTGCGACTCGAACCGCAAGATTCTGTTCCATGAATACAATGGTACGGCGCTGGCGCAGCTCTGGGACAGCTACCGCCAGCAAGCCACCTGCAACCTGACATATCGCAACTGCTCCAGCAGTGTGGCGTATGCCTTGGAGGCCTCCATAGAGGGTGTGCCCTGCTCATGCCAGAGCTGTGGATGCCGCGCAGATGCGCAAGCGCGCCATGACCATGGCCTGGACACCCGGTCTGGTGATGGATTACGCCCGCGCTCTGCAGGCCATTGTCCATCCGGTGCCGCTGTCATGGTTCGAGCGCATGCCCTGCAAATGGCGTTCGGCCAATGGACTGCCGAGCGAACCGACCAAGCCGGCGGAATAGATGCAAAACGCCCGATGCGCGGCATCGGGCGTTCAGGTGCAGCAGTGTAAACCTGTTTCAGAAGTAGACAGTTGCGGGCCTGGTGGCTCGCAGCGTCCTACGGTCAGGCCGCCGGGATCAGTTGCTCAGCCAGAAACAGATAGGCGAAACCGAAGTAGATCAGTACACCGACCATGTCCATGATCGACGTGATCAACGGAGAACTCAGCGTGGCAGGATCCGTCCCTATCCGTCGTGCCAGAAACGGTAGCAAGGCGCCGATGATGCCGCCCAGCGCCGTGCACATCATCATGCTCAAACCCACCACCAGCATCACTTCCAGGCCAATGCCCTTGCTGAAATAAGCCAGGATGACTTCAAGAATGGCAATCGCCACACCCAACGCAAATGCCACCGGTAGTTCACGCTTGATGACAAGCCAGATATGCCGCCAGCTCAGCGTCACGTCACCCAAGGCCATGGCACGAATCACCAGTGCCGCAGATTGACTGCCGGTGTTACCGCCCATGTCGATGATGGGTGCGATAAAGGCAGCCAGAATAATGATCTCGGATAGCATCTCCTCCTGAGCCGAGATGAAGTTACTGATGACTATCCCGAAGAACGTCAGGATCGCCAGCCAGAACACCCGCATCCCAAACATTTTACGGAACGGCGATGTCAGCACATCCAGGTCCGGCCCGCCTAGGGCCGTGGTGCCGCCGAAACGGGCCAGTTGGGTGGCGTCCAGCTGTTTTTCCACATCCATGGCGTCATCGACGGTAATGATCCCGATCATTCGGTCATCGTCGCTCAGCACCGGCAACGCCAACAAGTCGTAGCGACGAATCAGCTCGGCCGCCAGCTCCCTGGGCGACTTGGCCCGGGCGAACACCAGATCGCGTTTCATCAAGTTGCTGATAGAGGTGTACGGTGTGGCCAGCACCAGATCGCGCAGCGTCACCACCCCCTGCAAGCGTCGTTCGCTGTCCAGCACGAACAACACGTCGATGGTTTCCCGGTCGAATGCGCTGGCCCGCAGCGCCACAAATGCCTGCTCGACGGTCATCGTCGCGCTCAGCGTGGCGTAGTCGGAAGTGGTCACCGAACCCGCAGTACCTTCGGTATAAGCTGCCAGTTTGAGGATGTCATCGCGCTCGGTCTTTGCCAGGGCCGGCAGCAGCTTCTGACAGGCATCGTCGCTCAGGCGATTGAATACGTCCGCCCGATCATCGGAGGGCAAGTGTTCGAAGAGATCGACAGCCTCCTCACGTGACATCACCTGGAGCAGCGCATCCTGGCGCTTGGCCGGGAAATACGCGAACAGTGCCGCACGCTCCTGCGATTTCAGGGTCATCAACAATGCCGCAGTCTCGCTGGTCTCGCAGTGCTCCAGCGCGTCAATCATGTCAGCGGGGGGGGTGCTCGCGACGATTTTTGAAAATGTATGGCCGTCACGAGAGCGGACAAGCGCCCGTACGGAAAAGAACAGGTCTTCTCGATTCATGATGTTCCCTTTTGGGGTATTACTGGCTCACACCTGGGTGCGAATTTACGAATTCACCGGTCAGAACCCGAGCGGCCGAACCCGCCGGCTCAGCACGCCATCACCCGCCACACTGCGCAGGCGAGTGCTCGGGGCCTGGGTTATGTCAGGTCAGTCGGGTGACACGGGGCGGCACAGCCGGCGTTCAAAAACGCAATGTGGCACCGGTGGCAAGCCACTGTTCGCGGTCGTTGTTCAGATGGCGTCCGACCACCAGATCGACATCGAACTGTTTGCCCAGATGCAGACGGGGTCCGGCCTGCCAGCCCTGGCCTCCACCCAGATGACCGAAGCGTTCGGCAATCAGGGTCAGGGATTCGGCCAGCGCGTATTCAACGCCCGCACCCCAGGTCCAACTGTGGCTTTGCTTGCCATCGTCGTACGCGTGGCTCCAGCCAGTACTGACATTAAGGCGCAAGGGCTCGAAAGGCTGATACGTCATGGGCAGGGTGAGATCGGCGCCATCGAAGGAGTGGCGGCGGTTGAGGGCAAAATTAGCGCCGGCGGCGAGGGCCACTTCCAGCCCCAGATCGTCATCGCTGAACACCTGCGCTTTGACCTTCGGACTGACTTGGGTCTCCCGGTCGCCGTCGTCGTGGCTGCGGGACACCGTAGCGCCGAACTGCACCGAGGGCAGCGCCTTGAACGTGCAGTCCTGGGACACCTCAGTCTCATGGTTCGACTGTTGGTGCCGCTGGCTTTTGTACCAGACGTCAACGTTGCATTCGCCGGGAGCGTTGATGGCACCGTCATCGACCACATAGGGGCCGCCAGCGGCATGGACTTTGGAAGACAGGGTCAGCAGGGCGTAGACGCCAAGGGCCATACCGACAAACAGAAGGTTTTGCCGCATGACCCCGCGTTTATGGGGAGGTAACTCATGAAAAAAAGCAGTGAATGAATCGGCCTCAACGGCCTGCGCAGTGATTTTCGAGTGGGCTGTCCGGACAGTGCGGCAACGTGTGGAATTTGGCATGATCGACCTTGAATACTTGTTCACGAAAATACCCCTCATGCATGCAATGAGGAGAGTTGGCGACTGATAGCGTTAACTTATTAAACACTGGAGCAGTGTTTGAGCATTGAAAGCTACAACTAGGTTCTTCGTTCATCTTTGACGCTCCTAATATTTCATTAAACATTAATAAAGATGCTGCAACTGAATAGCCGACCAATACCCTGACGGCACTGACCAACACTACTCATGCCTATCCAACACCTAAAACTCGGCAATAAGCCAATGCTCTTCTGCCTAAAACCAGCACTTGAAATTAAAACAGACAAGCCTCTCCGCACCACCGCCAGAGCCATACAGAGCAAGGCCTGGCGCTAAAAACGACTATGACGCCCCTAATACAAAATCAACAACTAGACAATCATGGCCGGGCACATCGGCACACTCCACATAATTCAATCAGATCTACAGCCACCCAAACAGAATGACTGCCTTTATGTGTGGCACAGTATATCCACTGAATTATTGATTTGTCCGCACCCAATGGACAACGCTCACTGTTTTTCGAGTGACGTTCAGGTACCTGACAGAAAATCAGACAAGAATAATCTGAATCATCGCTGACTCTTACAGCTATATAACCCAGTCACTTCTGCTCCCCCACGCGACTCGATTCGCTTCCTGTGGCGGGTGCGAAAAGCTCTGTTCGACGACCCATGAGTATGCGAGCGAGTTGTTCGTGATTTGCCCATTCTTGGCCGTGCGGCGCGCCTCAACGTTTTGTTCAGGCGTGTTGGTTGTCGTGACTACGGCAAACGTATGGAAGCGGTCTGTTGGCTAGAACGCCGTCATTTGCAGACATCGTTGATGCCCTTTGCCGAAGGCGCAGCCACGGCGCCTGATGATGGATGAATTCGCGCCCTTCAATGGGCATCGCTACGCCAGCGTTGTGCTGGATGCTGATAAACGGCGAGCCCCGTGGGTCAGGCCGTTTTTTTGAATCGCTAGGCCCCGAAGGTTGTGGCCAAATCGAAACCAAGGCGATGGACATGAACACCGCTTTTGACTGGTGGTTCGCCAGTATTGCCCCAAAGCCCGAGTGATCCACGATCTCTTTCACGCGGTGGCCAAATATGGCCGATACGTGACTGATCGGGTTCGGATGGCCGAGGCCAATCGGTTGCGTCATGACAAGCCCGCTCGAAAAGTCGTCAAGCAAGCCCGCGGGTTGTTGCCACTCAATCAGAGAATCTGAAAGGCCCGGCACAGCAGGTTCGTTTGCAGGATCTGGTGGCTGCCAACCAATCGTTGATGACGGTTTATCTGATGAAGGCTGAACTCAAAGCACTCTGGACGGCGAGCGCAGCCTGGCACTGGAGAACGGCCTGGAAGCAGTAACTGCGCCACGCTCATGGAAGTGAGAACCTGAGTTGGCCCCGTTTGCCAAACGACTCAAAACTTACTGGCGAGGCATTGTGAGCAGCGTTCGCTGGCCGATGCACACCGGTCAGTTAGAAGGGATAAACCATCGAATACAGGTCATCAAGCGGATGGCGTACGGTTACCGATTCAGCGAATTTATTTCATGAAGATCAAGAGCGTCTTTCCCGGTAATCCGTGAAGAACCCTTTAAATACCTGCGCTATTTCTGGTACAAGAAGCATGACCCGATGTATAAATACGCACACTGCACCACCACAACAGGCATTAGCTTAGTTACCCATATAGCTTTTTTTAACCGCCTCAATAAAACCGTCATCACGCAGTTTTTCTACCGCCCTTTTAAGGTCAAGAACAATTTTAGGATCACATATCTTTGAGCATGCAAGATATAAATCCTGCTTAGCTAAGGGAGGACTGACAAATAGTTTTCGATTGGATATTTTTGACCAGATATATAAGCTTTCTGGGATACCATTGAACCATGCATCCACCCGCCCCATCAGCAGTAACTGCGCAGGATTTTCGCCAATCTTGAGGGCATATATCTGCTTTTCTGGAAAGCCGTTTGAACGTAAAATCTCCTCTTGAGCACTGCCAAGCCCTACCGCTACGACTCTGAAGAGGGCTTTGGCCTCTTCGAAATCATTGACTTGATAGGTAAGACTAAAAAAAGCTCTTTCCATCGACATTATTGGTGCAATCCAAGTAAAGTTTCCCTCGCGCTCAGACGTTCGAGTTAAAGGTATTATCAACATATCTCGGTGTTCACCTACATATTTTTGCGCACGCGCCCAAGGAAGCGTCCTCACGTCTGGTTGATATCCTGCTTCGGTCAAAGCGCGCAGCACAACATCACCAATAATGCCGTGACGATTGATCTCGTCGGTCATAGTTAATGGCGGCGCATCAGGAATATAAAGTTCAATGGAGGTTGAGTCACCATAGACGGACCCGACTAGCAGCAATGCCAATATAAATAGCAGTTTTGAAAAACGCTCCGCTATTAAATAGACTTTCTTGATCAAGCCGTCGACCTCTCGAAGAGCATTACACGTAACCAGTGGTGCCTGACAATCAGGACAGAAAGCCTGACACAGCCTAGTGATATGCCCGCGATTCAGATCCCACACCACAGGCAGGCAGTGGCTCAGCTAACAATCCAGATAGGTTATCTGAACGCTCGGCTATGGGTGGCTAGATTTGCACAGGACTGTCACTAATGACCAGCCGCCACCAAAAAAAATCAGATACTGAGCAGTAGTGGGCATGACAAAGCCCACCGCCCCATTCGCTTTAGCGCCATCTGACTACGCCACCCTACGAGGCAAGGCTGGTCTCAGCATCCCCGGCAAGCGAGGCAATCAGTTCAAACCGCCCCCTTGCTACCGACTCGTCGATGATCATGAGACTTCTACAGATCCGCGGGAATCCAGCCTGCAGTCCTGGTCGCTGTGCATAAGGCCCCGCTGCAAGGGCCGCAACTGTCACGTCTAAGGCAAGCTCAATCAGTGCGCGATGCACACCGATTTCAGCTCGGTGTACGCCTCGATCACCGAGCGCCCAAACTCGCGCCCCATACCGGATTGTTTAACGCCACCAAACGGCATCGCTGGGTCGAGCAGCACGTGGGCATTCACCCAAACCGTACCCGCTTCGATGCGCGGCACCAAGTTCATGGCTTTGTTGAGATCATTGGTCCACAGACTGGCAGCCAAGCCATAGCGATTGTCGTTGGCCAGGGCAATAACGGCATCTTCATCGTCAAATGGCATTACCGCCAGTACTGGGCCAAACACCTCCTCACGCGCCACCGTCATGCTGTGGTCGACATCGGCAAGAATCGTCGGTTGCACATAGAAGCCCTCACCTTCCAGCAATTCGCCGCCCAAGACGACGCGCGCACCTTCCTGGCGAGCCAGTTCGATGTGCCTGAGCACATCTTGTTGTTGCTTGCGCGAAACCAGCGGGTTAATTGCCGCGTCACAGTTCATACCTGCGCCAATCGGCAGCGCCGATACCGCCGCGGTGAGACCTTCGACAAACTTGTCGTGGATAGAGCGATGCACATAGAAACGCGAGGCCGCTGCGCAAACCTGGCCATTGTTCAACAGGCCACCAAGGATCGCGCCCTGAATGGCTTTTGCGATATCGGCATCTTCGAGAACGATCATCGGGTTCTTGCCACCCAACTCCAGGGCAAAACGCGTCATGTTTTCCATGCACGCCCTGCCGACACTTTTGCCCACAGCGGTGGACCCGGTGAATGAAACTTTGCTCACCAGCGGGTGCGCTGTCAGCGCGCCGCCAACCGAGGCGCCACCACCGGTCACGACGTTAAATACGCCCGCAGGAATGCCTGCCTCATGGGCCAATTCAGCCAGACGCATGGCGGTCAGCGGAGTTTCCATCGCCGGTTTGATGATCACTGTGCAACCGGTGGCCAGTGCCGGCATCAGCTTCCAGGCAGCGATCATCAGCGGAAAATTCCACGGCACAATACCCACCACTACTCCCACTGGCTCGCGCGTGGTAAAGGCGGTGAACTTTGCCCCCGGTGGCAGAGGAATCGACACATCAAAGGTCTGCCCTTCGATCTTGGTGGCCCAGCCGGACATATAGCGCATGAACTCCACGGTGGCGTTCAGGTCAAGCGCGCGCGCCATGTTGATCGACTTGCCCTGGCTCAAGGTCTCCAGTTGGGCCAACTCTTCCGAATGGTCCTCAACCAGGCGGGTGAAGTTCAGCAGAATACGTTCGCGGTCCGCTGGACGTAAACCGGACCAGACGCCGGACTTGAAGGCGGCATGGGACGACTGCACGGCACACTCAACCACCTCCATTGGCGCATCCAGTGTTTCGCAGAGTGTTTTCCCCGTAGCCGGATTGATCACAGCAATACTTTGCCCTTCCGCGAATACCCATTGACCGTCAATAAAGCAGCCATGACGACGGCCGATGAATGCAGCCACCTGAGGCAGAATTTCAACGTTGCTCATAATTCACCTTTCGTTCAAACGATTTGTTCAGCCAGCAAGCCGGCCGTTCAGTGTTGTTCTTTGAGGAAACACACGACCGCTTGCCGATCGTCTGCAGAGGCCAGCCCCATGTAGGGCATGTAGGTGCCTGGCACAAAGGCCTGAGGCTGAGTGATGAACTGCGTGATGTTCTCGGCTTGCCAGTTGATGTCTTTGCTACGCATGGCCTGGGAGTAGCTGAAACCTTCCAGCGACCCGGATTTGCGTCCGAGCACACCCGACAAGTTCGGCCCCATCATGCCTGCCATCCCCTTGCTCACTGAATGGCAGACCCCGCACTCATTGGCGAATACCTCGGCGCCGTGGCGCTGATCGGATGAACACTCGGCAGCCAGCGCGGCTTGCGCCAGGGCCAATGACAGCGAACCGATGAGGAGCAATCGCAGGGAGGTGAACATAAGAAAACGACCTTGAAATTAGCGCGTTCCTGAGCCGACGAACGCCAACATTAAAGATGCCGATGCAGCGGTGCCTCGGCAGGGTTAGCAGGGATTGTCGGTGGTCAGTGACGTGCAGGTTTTGCCCTGCGTGCCAGTTGTGTTGGCCGGGCTGCCAAACCGCGCATTTTGGCAAGCACAACCAACGTTTTGGCAACCACACAAAAGGGCGAACAAGTTCTGGGCCTTAGTATCGAAAAAGACCGCAAACCTGCGCTCAAGAACAAGAACGGATGTCACACCATGCTCAAGTCCCCCTTGCTTCGCCTCTCTACTCTCACCCTGATGATCAGCGCCAGCCAGGCTGGAGCCTATGAACTCTACGACGATGACAACAGTCACCTGAACGCCACACTGGAAGCTGCATTCGGCATTTTCCACAGCCAGGAAAACTACGCCCCGTCCGGCCGCCTCGGCCAGGGATCGTCGTCGTGGCGCGAGGGCTACATCAAATATGGCCTGAGCTTCGACAAAGGCCTGGCGGGTGCGGGTACCGGTTATGGCGCGGCGAACTTGCTCAGTTCTGGCACCTGGGGCGACGGCGATGCTGCGGGATTCAGCAACGGATCGGAACACACCACCAAGTTCGAAGATGCCTACCTCGGTTGGCGCTCGGGCAAGCTCTTTGAAGCACTGGGTGACGATGGCGTCGACCTGTCTTTCGGACGCCAGAATATTGTGGTCGGTGACGGCTTCCTCATTGACGGCGACGCCTTGAACATGGGTAAAGGCGTCGCCGACGGCGAATTAAACCGCGGCGGCGCTTACTACCTGGCAGCGCGTAAAGCCTTTGACCAAACCGCTGTGTTGCGCCTGGGCGGGAAACAAGGTTGGCGCAGTGACCTGATGTGGTTGAAATCAGACAACCGTGCCCAGGCCAAGACCGAAATGTACGTCGGCACACTGGAACACGTCGCCCCGGAAGGCACTGTGGGTTTGACCTACATCGACAGCACCGATGTCGACGAGCAATACGCCTCCCCTGCACAGCTTGAACGCGACGGCATGAAGACCTACAGCCTGCGCGCCCAGGGCAATGCCGGGGTGAAAAACCTGTTCCTCTCTGGTGAATACGCCAAGCAGGACAAACCCCACGCCGCCACCGAGGACGCCTGGTACCTGGAAGCCGGCTGGACCTTCGCCGACGTGGCCTGGGCGCCGAATGTCAGTTACCGCTACAGCCGGTTCTCGCAAGGCTATGACTCGCTGTTCTACGGTTTCAGTCGCGGCTATGGCACCTGGTTCCAGGGTGAGGTGGCCGGTAACTACGCGGGCCCGTTCAACTCCAACTCGCGCATTCAGAACGTCACTCTGAAAGTCTCGCCACTGGAGAATCTGAGTGTTGGCGCGATGTTTTTTGACTTCAACACCCTCGATCGCAACCTGGGCAACACCGATGGCCATGAAGTCGACCTGTATGCCGAATGGCACATAAACGAACATCTGACGGTGATGCCGCTGATCGGGCTCTACCAACCGGACAAGAGCGCCGACCAGGGTGGCACCCAACTAGGCAGCAACGACAATAACCTCTACAGCCAAGTGGCTTTCGTCACTACCTTCTAAACCCGACCAGGGCAATGGCGCCGCCATTGCTCTCGTGGAAAAGGGCTTTTCCAATGCACAAAAAAATCCTGACGATACAGAGCAAGATCGCTCTGCTCGCTGGCCTCTGCCTGCTACTGGTGGTGGGGCTGCTGATGGGATTGTCGCTATACCAAACCCATCAAAGCAGCCAGCAGGTGGCCCAGGCCAGCAGTGAGATGCTCGCTAATGCCGCCAAGGAACACATGCAAGCCCTTGGTAAGTTGCAGGCGCTGCAAGTACAACGCACGTTCATGCAAACTCACGAATACGGCCAAGGGTTGTCGCGTTATTTACTCTACCTGCGGCAGTTGCGATACCAAGGCAGTCTGACCCGCCAACAACTGCGCCAGGAACTGAGTACACAGCTTCGCCAGTCACTGATCGACAAGCCCGACCTGCTCGGCCTTTATGTGATTTTCGAGCCCAACGAACTGGACGGTGCCGACGCCGGTTTTGTCGACCAGGCTGCACTGGGCAGTAACGAGACCGGACGTTTTTCCCTCTACTGGGTGCAAAACAAACCCGGCGAACTGCAAGCGGTGATCGGCGACGAATCGCTGCTCGCCAACACCGCGCCGGGTCCAAGCGGCGCACCGTATAACGCCTTCTACACCTGCGCCCGCGATACCCAAAAAACCTGCGTACTGGAGCCCTATTTCGATGAGGCCTCCGGCAGCCGGAAATGGGTCACCAGCATCGCGTTTCCACTGATGGAAAATGGCAAGGTTATCGCCGTGGTAGGCCTTGACATCAACCTTGCCGCCTTGCAGCACAACAGCGAAACCAGCGCACTGCAACTGTTCGACGGCCATGGCCAGATCAGCATTGTCAGCCCGCATGGCGTGATCTCCGCCAACAGTCAGGACGTCAGCCGCCTTGGCCAGCCAATCAGCACGGTGATGCCCGATGGCAGCGAGGTGATGGACGCCTTGCGCCAAGGGCAAACGAAGGTGTTTGTCGATCCGCAACAAATCAAGGTACTTGAACCACTACCACCGATTGCCGGCGCTGCGCCGTGGGGGGTGTTAGTCGGCGTACCGCAGGAGGTGCTTCTGGCACCGGTCAACACGATGCAGCACGAACTGGATGCGCAAGGCGCACAAAGCACCATGCGGGAACTGCTGCTGGGTGGCGGCTCCGCACTGCTCGGCCTGTTGTTGATCTGGTACACAGCATTTCGGATCACTCGGCCGCTGCAAGTGTTGACCCGGGTCATGGAAGACATCTCCTTGGGCGAAGGCGATCTGACGCGGCGCCTGGAGGTTCAATCACGGGATGAGATCGGCCAACTGGCGACCGCCTTCAACCGCTTTGTCGAACGCATTCACCAATCGATCCGCGAGGTGTCTTCGGCGGCGATCGGCGTCAATGAAGTAGCTAAGCGTGTGCTGGAGGCCTCCCACTCGTCGATGAGTAACTTTGACGAACAATCCGTGCGCACCAACAGCGTGGCTGCCGCCATCAACGAGCTGGGCGCCGCCGCACAGGAAATCGCGAATAACGCTTCCGATGCCTCGCAGCAGGCCTCCGCCGCACGGCAACAGGGTCAAGACGGTCGTCAGGTATTGGAGCGCACAATTCAACTGATGAACGAGCTGTCCGCCAAGATCAGTAAGTCGTGCGCCAACATCGAAGTGCTCAACGGCAAAACGGTGAACATCGGGAAAATCCTCGAAGTGATCAAGGGTATCTCCCAGCAGACCAACTTGTTGGCCCTCAACGCGGCGATCGAGGCTGCACGGGCGGGCGAAGCGGGCCGTGGTTTTGCTGTGGTTGCTGACGAAGTGCGTAGCCTGGCCTATCGCACCCAGGACTCGGCGCAGGAGATTCAGCAGATGATCGAAGAACTGCAAGTGGGTGCGCGCGATTCGGTCACCACCATGACCGAGAGCCAGCAACACAGCGAGGAAAGCGTCAGCATCGCCAACCTTGCCGGTGAGCGCCTGGGCAGCGTGACGCAGCGCATCAGCGACATTGACAACGTGAACCAGTCTGTCGCTGCCGCCACCGAGGAACAGACGGCGGTGGTCGAAGCCTTGAATGTGGACATCACCGAAATCAACACGCTCAACCAGCAAGGGGTGGAAAACCTGCAGTCGACGCTGCGGGCATGTACCGAACTGGAACAACAAGCCGACCGCCTCAATCTGTTGGTGGGCAGCTTTCGCATCTGAAACCTCAGCGGCACCCAATCCAGTATCCACAGGCAGCTAGATGGGTAGCAAAGCCTGCGCTCTTTTGATTTTCGACGGTATACCCCTCAAGTGGCACAGACACACAAACGGTTGGCAGGCAGGACAATTCTGCAGGGCGCGCGGCAAGGCAAAATCGAACTGCAAAAATCTGCCAATGCCCCCGCGATTTGCGCGAACAATAACTAAGGGAGTTGCCCCCTAATGCAAGCCACCAGGATCACCGTACAGTCGGCGCTGAGTCTCAGCCTGCTTGTACTCGGTTTGAACAATGCCAGCGCGGACCTGCCAGCTGACACGATCGGCCAGACCGTTTTGGCATTCCCTCCGGAAGTCCATCGGGCGTTCATCGTCGACGTAGAATTCGAAAGCTTCGTGGCGGGCCGCGTCACTGTAGTCGACCCCGACAAAAAACGTGTTCTCGGCATGGTGCCGACCGGTTTTGCCGCACCGTCTACGCTCAGCCACGACCAAAAAACCCTCTACAGCGCCGACATCTTTTACTCGCGCGGTACCCGCGGCACGCGGACCGATGTGCTGACAGCATGGGACAGTTCGACCCTGGCCCCGGCCTGGGAGCTGTTGATTCCAACCAAGCGCGCTGAATCGTTGACCCAGCGCTACGGTTTGAAGACCAGCGGCGATGACCGCTTCGTTTACGTCTACAACTTCACGCCGTCGACCTCGGTGACGGTGGTCGACACCCAGGCCAAGTCCGTCGCCGCCGAACTGGCGATTCCCGGTTGCGTGCTCAACTATCCGATCGGCAATCGCCGCTTCGCCTCGCTATGTGGCGACGGCAGTTTGCAGGTGATCACGCTTAACGACCAGGGCCAGGAAACCGCGCGCGGCCGCACGCCGTTCTTCGACCCGAATGCCGAAAAGCTCAACGAGCGCGCGGTGAATGTCGGCGACACCTATTACTTCACCACCACCACGGGCACCGTGCGTCCGGTGGATTTTTCTGCAGATGCACCGAAAATCCTGCCGTCCTGGCCACTGACCACCGAGGAAGAAAGAAAAGCTGGCTGGGCACCGGGTGGCTGGCAACTGATGGCCGTCGCGCCGAAGCTGGACCGTTTGTACGTGCTGATGCATGACGCGCATGAACCCATGAAGTGGGAAGACCCGAGCCCACTGATCTGGGCGTTTGATCTCAAAACCCACAAAAAAGTGGCGACGCTGCAAGCACCGGTTCCGGTGTGGAGCATGCAAGCAACCGGCGACGCCGAGCCGTTGTTGCTCGGCGCCGACGTCGAAGGCGGCTTGCAGATTTTCGACCTGAAGACCAACAAGCTCACTGGCAGCATGCCAAAAGTCGCGAAAACGGCGACTCAGGTCATGAGCTACTAAGCGAGGTTCGGCCATGCACTTAGATCCGATCTTCATCATTGCCTGTGCGCTCGCCATTGCGGTGTTGCTGGCCAGCGCCGCGACCCACAAGTTGCGCGCACCGGCACGTTTTGCCAAGCAACTGGCGGACTATCAACTGCTGCCCTACAGCGTAGTACGGCCAATCGCCCGGGTAATTCCGGTGGTTGAACTGGTCATTGCGTTCACGCTATTGGTGCCGGCTTGCCGCTCATGGGCTGCGCTGAGCGCCGCCAGCCTGATCGCACTATACGCCGCGGCGATGGGGCTCAACCTCTGGCGCGGTCGTCGCGATATCGACTGCGGCTGCGCTGGCCCGGATCAGGCGCAACCATTACGCCCGCTTCTGCTGCTGCGCAACAGCGTGCTGGTAGGGCTGGCGTTACTGGCCAGCCTCCTGCCGGTTGTCCGTGACCTTGGCTTTTTTGATGGTTTCGTCACCGTCGCGGCCAGCGCGACGGTGCTGCTGATCTACGCCGCAGCCGATGGCTTGCTGGCGAACTCCCCTCTTCTGCTCAAACTGATTGGTAGGTGATCAATGGAAGGCTTAATCGTTTCCAACGTTTTACTCTGGGTGCTGCTGGTGGGCGTGGCGTTTGTCGTCATGGGCCTGGTCCGGCAGATAGGTGTGCTGCACGGCCGTCTGGCCCCGGCCGGGGCGCTGATGGTCGACAAGGGCGTAGCAGTCAACGAGGCCGCGCCGCAAGTCACCGCCGCCGACCGTAATGGTCACCCGGTGAACTTCGGGTATGCCGGCGAAAAGAGCCAGTTGCTGTTTTTCCTCTCGCCGACCTGCCCTATCTGCAAATCTCTGTTACCGGCGATCAAATCCATCGCAAAAGAACAAGCGGGTCGCCTCGACGTGGTGTTTATCAGCGATGGCGACATGGACGCCCAGCAGGCGCTGATCCGCGAACACAAGCTGGAAGACGCCACCTATGTGGTCGGCCCGCAAGTGGGCATGACCTATCAGATCGGCAAACTGCCTTACGCCGCTCTGATCGACAAAACCGGCACGCTACGCGCCAAAGGTCTCGTCAATTCCCGCGAACACCTGGATAGCCTGTTCGAAGTCGAGCACCTGAAAAGTGCCACGCTGCAGCAATACCTGAATAGCCAGACGCATGCACACGACCACAGCCACGGCCATAGCCACTGAATTAAGGCAGGGGGATTTTTATGAAACTGCTGGATCTGTTGTTTGAGCGCTCGACTCGCCGTGTTGCTGACACCACATCGCGACGCAAACTGCTCGCACGCATGGGCTCCTTGATGGTGGCCGGTGCGGCACTACCACTGCTGCTGCCACTGGATCGCACCAGCAAAGCGCTGGCCGCCGATAACCCGAAAGCCGGAGACCCAGGCGATCCGAACAGTTGCGACTACTGGCGCTACTGTTCCATCGACGGTTTTTTGTGCAGTTGCTGCGGGGGCTCGGTAACCTCCTGCCCACCGGGCACTGAAGCGTCACAAGTCACCTGGATCGGCACTTGCCGCAATCCAGCCGACGGCAAGGACTACATCATTTCGTACAACGATTGCTGCGGCAAGCAAAGCTGCGCCCAGTGCGCCTGCACCCGTAACGACAGTGAGGAACCGGCTTATCGCCCGTTCAACAACAATGATGTGAACTGGTGCCTGGCCGCCAAATCGCACATCTACCACTGCACCGTTTCGGTCATCCGCGGCGTCGCGGTCTGACACGTATGCCTCCGTCGGTTGCGCGCGCAATCGGCGGTTTTTTTCTGTGTTTGCCAGCTATTTTTATTCGTTGTTTTTGTGGGCAATAAGCAAAGGTGCCTGTCATGCGTATGTTGCTACCCCTCGCTCTCGTCTGCGTCATAACCGCCCCACTTGTTTACGCCAGGGCCATTCCCAATCCGGCGCAGCGTCATGCACCGGGTAACGAAGAACTGCAAAAACCCATTGCCGAGGCCGGTTACAGCGTAGGTGTGAACTACCAACTGCAATGCGCGGGTTGCCACTTGGGTAATGGCATGGGTTCCGCTGCGAATGACACACCTAGGATGGCAGGGTTTGTCGGTAACTTTCTGAAAGTACCGGGTGGCCGCACGTTTCTCGTGCGAGTGCCAGGTATGTCACAGTCCGCGCTTAACAACGCGCAGTTGGCTGATTTACTCAACTGGTTAATGCGTGAAGACGGCATGGCCGGCAAAAGTACCCCCGCGCACTACGAGCCTTACAGCGCCGAAGAAGTCTCCACACTGCGCCAGGAGACAATGCTCAACCTCCCCGGCACCCGCGCCAAGTTGATCAAAGAGATGCGCGCGCAAGGCATCACGATCGAAGACGGGATGAATTAATGATGTCGGTAACCTTGTCCTCGCCCACCTTCCAGCCCTTGATCGCTACTTTAACCTCGGACACGGTCCCGGCTATGCTCAACTTCTATCAATAGCCAGCAGTGCAAACCGATTTAGGCACAGAGCAAAAGGTATCTGGCGAGAATCAAAAAGAATCCATCCCTCCCCTGTAGCAAAGTGCTAGGCGTGCCTGTCCTCGGCTCACCTCAAGGAAATCAAAAATGCTCTCGTCCATAGCTTTGCTAAAAAGAAAACCCCTGGCTCGGCTCGCGCTGGCCATTACCTTGGGTACGTTCGGTCTGCCGTGCTGGCTGCCCAATGCTGAAGCGCATGGCGGCGCAGCCGAAATGGTGCCTCTGCAATCGACTCTTGAGGCGTTTGGCGCCACGGTCAAATGGGACAACTATGCGAACCTGTTCGTCATTGCCAAGGACGGCGCCTACGTCAAGGTCAAACCCGACAGCAAGATAGCAGTGCTAAACGGCAAACGGATGGCGTTGTCCGTACCTGTGGTGTTCAAAGGCAAGACCGCGTTCATGTCCAAGGACTTCATCAACCAGGTATTCCAGTCCGGACTGGACAAGACCTTCGTCATCGAGACCCGCCCTAGCCCGCTTAACCCCCTGAGCGCGGACGAAATAAAGAGTGCGGTCGATATCATCAAAAAATCGGACAACTATCGACCGGGCTTTCGCTTCACCGAAGTCTCCGTCCATACGCCACCCAAGGATCAGGTCTGGAACTTTGTCTACAGCGGGCAAACAGTCTCCCAGACCCGACAGGCCAACATCGTTGTGCTGGATGGCAAGCACGTCATCGAGGGACTGGTAGATCTCGACAGCAAGACACTGCTGTCTTGGAAACCTGTAGAAGGCGCCCACGGCATGGTGTTACTGGACGACTTCAGCACGGTGCAGGCGGTGATCGAGTCGAGCTCCGATTACGCGCAAGCGCTGGCCAAGCGTGGCATCACCGATGTGAAAAAGGTCGTGGCCACGCCATTGACCGTCGGATACTTCGACGGCAAAGACGGCCTGGCGCAGGATAAAAGACTGCTGAAGATCGTCAGCTACCTCAACACCGATGACGGTAACTACTGGGCGCACCCGATTGAGGGCTTGGTGGCGATTGTCGATCTGGAGCAAAAGAAGCTCATCAAGATCGAAGATGAGGCCGTGATCCCGGTCCCTATGAAACCGACTCCCTATGACGGTCGTGGACTCAAGGGCGTGCAGGTCAAGCCGCTGGAAATCATTGAACCGGAGGGGAAGAACTACACCATCACCGGCAACAGCATCCATTGGCAGAACTGGGACTTTCATGTTCGCCTCGATTCTCGGGTCGGCCCGATCCTGTCCACCGTCACGTACAACGATAAGGGCAAGAAACGCAAGATCATGTACGAGGGCTCGCTGGGCGGCATGATCGTGCCTTACGGCGATCCAGACGTCGGCTGGTACTTCAAGGCCTACCTGGATTCGGGCGATTACGGGATGGGCACCTTGACTTCACCGATTGCTCGCGGCAAAGACGCCCCGGAAAACGCCGTGCTGCTGGACGCCACCATCGCCGACTACACCGGGGTACCGACCGAGATACCGCACGCCATCGCAGTGTTCGAGCGCTACGCCGGCCCGGAATACAAACACCAGGAAATGGGCCAGCCCAACCTCAGCACCGAGCGTCGCGAGTTGGTCATCCGCTGGATCAGCACCGTCGGCAACTACGACTACATCTTCGACTGGGTCTTCCAGCAGAACGGCACCATCGGCATCGATGCCGGCGCCACCGGTATCGAAGCGGTCAAGGGGGTGAAATCCAGGACCATGCATGAAGCCACAGCCAAAGAAGATACGCGCTACGGCACACTGCTGGATCACAACATCGTCGGCACCACCCACCAGCACATCTACAACTTCCGTCTGGATATGGATGTGGACGGTGAAAACAACTCACTGGTTGAAGTGAACCCGGTGGTTGCTCCGAACGAACGAGGCGGGCCGCGGACAAGTACGATGCAGACTGAACAACAAGTGGTCAGCACTGAACAGCAAGCCGCACAGAAATTCGACCCGTCGACCGTCCGCCTGCTGACCAATTTCAGCAAGGAGAACAAAGTCGGCAACCCCGTTTCCTATCAGCTGATTCCTTACGCCGGCGGTACTCACCCGGTCGCCAAAGGTGCCAACTTCGGCAAAGACGAATGGCTCTATCACCGTCTGAGCTTTATGGACAAACAACTCTGGGTGACTCGCTACAATCCAGAGGAAAAGTACCCAGAGGGTAAATACCCTAATCGCTCGGACAAAGACGCTGGGCTTGGGCAATTCACCAAGGACAACCAGTCCATCGAAAATACCGATGACGTTGTCTGGCTGACCACCGGCACCACCCACATCGCTCGGGCCGAAGAGTGGCCAATTATGCCAACCGAGTGGGTTCATGTGCTGTTGAAGCCCTGGAACTTCTTCGATGAAACGCCGACGCTGAACTTGAACGCACCGAAGTAAACTCACTCAGAAAACCGGTTCTTGGCAGCAATGACCCTATAGCAATGGCTACAGGGTCATTCGCCATGAGCCCCTCACTGGAACATCAAGCGAATTTCTTGCGGTATTCCCCAGGAGAAATTCCGAAGCGGGATTTAAACGCCGTGGAGAAGTAGCTCGAATCGGAAAAACCCCACGAATACCCCAGTGCCGACAACTTCTGCTCCGTCCTCGATTGGCGCAGGAATTCAGCGCACAAATCCAGACGGCGATTCTTGATGTATCGCGCGACCACCAATCCCTTTCTGGCAAACATCCGATACAGGCCACGCATCGATATGCCAACCTCCCGCGCCAGCAATTCAGGGCAGAGGTCTTCCGAACGAATATGCTCATCAATGTAGCCGAGCGTCTTGCGGAAGATGCGCTCATGTAAATCACTGCAGCATTCGGTATGACTGATGGCAGGGCGCAGCAGGCTGACAACGGCGTCCAGGGTCGCTTCGCTTTCTTGCGGGCTCAGGTTTTGCTGACAAGTGGCATCCAGTATCAAACGATGAGAAAGCATCGCGATAGGTGATGTTGCGGCAATCCGGTGACCGCACTTGACCGGATTGAAGCGCAGGGACTGCTCAACCAGCGGGTACGGCAAAATCAACGACAACTGTCGGGAGCTTTCGCTATAGGTAAAATCGCTGGGACGTGAAGCGTCGATCAACGTGATGTCACCGGCTGACAACGAAACCCGATCGTCGCCTTGAGCCATACAAGCGGTGCCGTCAAGCTGGAACACCGCAAAGTATTTCCCCCCTTCGCCAGCAGCGACTTCCCGCGGTGTGCGGTACAGCCGGGCCTGGCAGGCATCGACAAAACTGAGTTTCAGCGCGCCGCTTTGGTATTCCAGGATTTGCCCTGAAAACTCGGCGCCCAGGGTTTGTGCGTTGAAGGCGCCGCAGATCTGATTGATCTGATGGATCCACTGATCGAACCCATCACGGCGATGTGCAGTTGTAGAAATCATGTCAGGCCTCACGCAGGCTTATTTTTATTATCTACGCCAATCCGCAGTAAATCGGGATGCTTCGGATCTCCTGAACAGCGATTATCCTTGAGCAGTGGCGGGCTATTTAAGACCGCCAAAACGCCGATAAAAACTTTCGCCGACATCCGGCAACGGGCCATCGGCAGTTTCCAGTGCGCTGTTCAACCATTCCTCAGCCTTGGCGAAGATCAACCGGTATATGTTGCGGCACAACTGTCGTGCGGCGCGGCCTTCCCAGTCGCCGGGCAACAACTCGTCCGGTAACTGCGGGTCACGCAACAGCAATTTGCGATATTCATGAATAAGCAGAACCCGTGCCAGGAAGCAGTCCGACGGCAGCAGGTTCTCTTGTTCGCGAAGCGCTTGCCACAAAGGCCGGAACAACTGGATGAACTCGCTGTAATGGGTCGCCAACTCCTCGATGTTCCAGCTTTCACGCACCTGCAAGCGCAATGCCTTGGAGGCCAGCACGTCGTGCGCAGTGGTTTCGAAGACAATGGTCTCTTCCTGGGCGCCGAGATCCAGCAACGTGGCATTCACGTCGGCACGGTCGCTGCGGGGGCACGCCAGCACCACTGGCGAAATCGCACCAAAGCCTTGCCACTCCAGCTCCTCGCGCACCTGTTTGCGCTTGTCCTGAGTCAACTGCGAGAGCATCACCAGGCACCAGGAGCCATCCCAAGCCGGCACCGTGGAGCTGTATACCCGCTTGAAGGCCTTGTCGAACCGCCGCCGACCCGCCCCCGTCAGGCTGTAATAGCTACGGCGACCCACTTTTTCGGCGGTGAGCCAGCCCTCCTTGGTCAGGCGAAAAATCGAAGTGCGGATCAAACGCTCATTGATACCAATGGGTTCGAGCAACTGGATCAGGCTGCCAAGCCAAACCGTACCACCGTGGGGTTCGATCGCATCCCCATACAGGGTGATGATCAGCGAGCTGGCGCGGATCGGCGTCTGCTCCTGGAAGCGGGTGATAAGAGAATTCAACGGAGCAAGGGACGACATGGGCGTACCGGACAGGAAAAAAAGCTGAAATATACCCGGCGACCGGGCCTCGTGACCATCATGCTGTTGCGTAGCCTACTCATAGTGCCGCGCCCTTGGGCCGCAGACCGCTATCGCTGATGCGCGGGCGATCTGGTTCCGGTTCGCTTAGCGGCTCGCAGGCCTGCATCTGCTCAAGACAACGCTTGGCCAGTTGCTGATACTCCCGGGTACCCGCCTGCTTCCAAGACACCTCCTCATTGCTGAGGGCCCGCTTGACACTGGCCGGTGCGCCCATCACCAGGGACTGCTCGGGGCATTCGAACCCCGCCTTGACGAATGCCGCGGCAGAAACGAATGAACGTGCGGCAATACGCGCGCCGTCCATGACCACCGCATTCATCCCGACCAAGGCATCCGCACCGATCCGACAACCATGCAAGACCGCGCCATGACCAATATGGCCATGGCGTTCGACCACAGTGTCGCTATCGGGGAAGCCGTGCATCACGCAGGTATCCTGAATGTTGGCGCCCTCCTCCAGCACGATCCGACCAAAGTCCCCACGCAGGCTGGCCAGCGGCCCGACGTAACAATGCGGGCCGATAATCACGTCGCCGATCAATACGGCCGAAGGATGAACGTAAGCGCTTGGGTCAACCACCGGGGTGAGGCCATCGAGGCTATAGCAAGTCATAGAGCATTCCTTAAAAGCACAAAGCGATGCCAATGTAGACCGATTTTGTATCACATCACTTATAAAGCATAAAGAATAAAAAACCGTATCACTTATAAGACCCCGCCCTGCGCCCGCAATATCCACCCATAAAAACGCAATAGAAGCCAGCAAACACGTCGATATATCCGCACAAATCCACCTCTATGACGACAAATCAAAAAATAGAAAACACCCACTTAAGACACAGTAAATAAATTTTGTTCTTGATTTTGTGTATCGCTTTTCAGATATACTCGGACAAAACCGGCCAACCGAGCCGATCCAATAATTAGCCGGCATCACAGCCGTGCGTGCATCGAGGGCATCCGCCATGCCTCAGACCGTAGCTGTCGAGTTTTTCGAGCCAGGCGTGCGCCTTATTACCTTGCAGCGCACGCAAGCACTCAATGCCCTCAACACCCTGTTGCTGGGTGAATTGGCCACCGAACTAAGCGCTGCGCAAGCAGATCCCGATACCCGAGTCGTGGTTCTTACCGGCAGTCGCAAGGCCTTCGCCGCCGGCGCCGACATCAAGGAAATGGCCGAGCACGACCTGGTCGGAATTCTCAACGACCCTCGCCAGGAATCGTGGCAAAGCATTACCCGCTTCAACAAACCGTTGATCGCCGCAGTGAACGGTTTTGCCCTCGGCGGTGGCTGCGAACTGGCGATGCATGCCGACATCATCATTGCCGGTGAAGACGCACGTTTCGGCCAACCGGAAATCAACCTCGCAATCATGCCCGGCGCTGGCGGAACGCAACGGCTGCTGCGCGCCGTCGGCAAATCCATGGCCATGCAAATGGTCCTGACCGGCGAGCCGATCAACGCACGCCAGGCCCAACGCGCAGGCTTGGTAAGCGAAGTAACCCAACCAGAATTTACCGTCGATCGCGCGTTGCAGATTGCTCGCAGCATCGCGGGCAAAGCACCGCTAGCCGTGCGCCTGGCCAAAGAAGCCCTGCTCAAGGCGATGGATACCGACCTCGCCAGTGGCCTGCGTTTCGAACGCCACGCCTTCACCGTACTGGCTGGCACTCGCGACCGTGACGAAGGCATCCGAGCCTTTCAGGAAAAGCGCACGCCGACCTTCACCGGGCAATAACCCGGTCAGCCACTGAATTCGAACGACCTCTCACAGAGCGCCATGACCATGAACTATGAACACATCCTGTTTTCCATCGAGGCCGGTGTCGCCCTGCTCAGCCTCAATCGGCCGGACCAGCTCAACAGCTTCAACGCCCAGATGCATGGCGAAGTGAAGGAAGCGCTGAAACAGGTGCGCCAGTCCCCTGACGTGCGTGTGTTGCTACTGACGGGTGAAGGTCGCGGCTTCTGTGCCGGACAAGACCTCAGCGACCGCAATGTCGCACCGGGCAGTGCCGTACCGGATCTGGGTGAGTCCATTGAGAAGTTCTACAACCCACTGATCCGCCAATTGCGTGACCTGCCGATGCCAGTGATCTGCGCGGTCAATGGCGTGGCTGCCGGGGCTGGCGCCAATATCCCACTGGCGTGCGACCTGGTGCTGGCGGCGCGTTCGGCGAGCTTCATTCAAGCCTTCTGCAAAATCGGCCTTATCCCTGATTCCGGCGGCACCTGGACCTTGCCGCGCCTGGTCGGCATGGCTCGGGCGAAGGCGCTGGCCTTGCTCGGCAATCGCCTGACGGCGGAGCAAGCTGAGCAATGGGGGCTGATTTACCGCTGCGTAGATGATTCGCAACTGCGCAACGAAGCCCTGACCCTGGCCCGCCACCTGGCCACTCAACCGACCTACGGCCTGGCGCTAATCAAGCGCAGCCTGAACGCCAGCCTGAGCAATACGCTTGACGAACAACTGGAACTGGAAAAAGACCTGCAACGCTTGGCCGGGCGCAGCGAAGATTACCGCGAGGGCGTCAGCGCCTTCATGGAAAAACGCAGCCCAAACTTCAAGGGGCGCTGAGTCATGACCGCACTGCACTCCAATGCTCGTATCGCGGTAATCGGCGCCGGCGCCATGGGCGCTGGCATTGCTCAGGTCGCGGCACAAGCCGGCCACCCGGTGCTGTTGTTCGACAACCGCCCGGGGGCCGCGGCTCAAGCGATCGATGGCGTCGACCGGCAACTGGGCAAACGGGTCGAGAAAGGCAAACTCTCGTCCGAGGCCCGCTCTGCAACGATCGCCTGCCTGCAGGCCGTGGACGCCATTGAGGCGCTGGCCGAGTGTGAATTGGTCATAGAAGCCATCGTCGAGAACCTGGAAGTCAAACGCGGCCTCTTCCGCCAGTTGGAAAGTATCTGCGGTGAACGCTGCATCCTCGCCAGCAACACCTCTTCACTGTCGATCACCAGCATCGCCGCGCAACTGAGCCATCCACATCGCGTACTCGGCCTGCACTTTTTCAACCCCGCACCGATCATGGCGCTGGTGGAAATCGTCTCCGGCCTGGCCAGCGATCCGGCATTAGCCGAGTGCCTGTACGACACCGCCAAGGCCTGGGGCAAAAAGCCGGTGCACACGCGTTCGACGCCAGGCTTCATCGTCAACCGCGTCGCCCGACCGTTCTATGCCGAGAGCCTGCGTCTGCTTCAGGAAGGCGCAGCTGATTGCCCGACGCTGGATGCACTGCTGCGCGAGGCTGGTGGCTTTGCGATGGGAGCGTTCGAGCTGACCGACCTGATCGGCCACGACGTCAACTATGCCGTGACCTGCTCGGTGTTCGACGCCTATTACGGCGACCCCCGCTTCCAGCCTTCATTGATCCAAAAAGAGCTGGTGGATGCCGGACGCCTGGGGCGCAAAAGCGGCCAGGGGTTTTACAGCTATGCCGAAGGTATCGAGCGTCCGCAGCCCGCATCGCTCAGCGGCGAACACGCCGTTGAGTCCTGCGTCGTAGAAGGTGACCTGGGCATCGCCAACACTCTGATCTCGCGCTTTCGCAAGCACGACATCGACGTCGTCCAACGCGATGGCCAGGGCTTGCTGCGCGTCGGTGATGCGGTGCTGGCCTTGAGCGACGGGCGTATGGCGTGTCAGCGCGCCAACGAAGATGGCCTGCGCAATCTGATCCTGCTCGACCTGGCGTTCGACTACGGCAACGCCAGCCGAATCGCCATCAGTTGCGCGGCAGACATGGATCCTGGCGCATTCAAACAAGGCGTTGCCCTGCTGCAGCGCGCTGGACTCCAGGTCAGCCTGCTCAGCGATAGCCCCGCGCTGGCGGTGCTGCGCACCGTGGCCATGCTCGCTAACGAAGCCGCCGACGCCCTGCTGCAAGGCGTTGCCTCGGCCAGCGACATCGATCTGGCGATGTGCGCCGGGGTCAATTACCCCCAAGGTCCGCTGGCCTGGGCGGATGCCATCGGGCCTTCGCGCATTCTGAAGGTCCTGGAAAATCTGCACGCCAGTTATGGCGAAGAACGTTATCGGCCGTCGCTGCTGCTGCGCCGCCGGGCCGCGCAAGGGAGGACGCTGCATGACTAAGCATGAAGCGATGAACCTGGCCAGCGACTGCGCACAGGCGATGTTCAAACGCGACCCCGCCAGCCAGGCGATGGGCATGCGCCTGCTCTCCGTGGCACCCGGCGCAGCCCGCGTGGGCATGAGCGTACGCGCCGACATGATCCAGGGTCACGGCACTTGCCATGGAGGCTACCTGTTTGCACTCGCCGACTCGGCGTTTGCCTTTGCCTGCAACAGCTACAACGAAGCCACGGTGGCTATCAGTTGCAGCATCGACTACATCGCCCCGGCACGCCTGGGCGACACCCTGAATGCCGATTGCGTCGAGCAAAGCCGTTCCAGTCGCACCGGCAACTACGACGTGCGCATAGAAAACCAACTGGGCCAGTTGATCGCCCTGTTCCATGGAAAATCCTACAAAGTGCGCGGCCCGGTGCTCGCGCAGGAGAACCCGAATGAATGACGCCTTGATCATCGATGCGGTGCGGACCCCGATCGGCCGCTACGCTGGCGCCTTGAGCAGCGTTCGCGCCGACGACCTCGGTGCGGTGCCACTGCGAGAATTGCTGCGCCGCCACCCGCAAGTCGACTGGAGTACCGTGGATGACGTGATCTACGGTTGCGCCAACCAGGCCGGCGAAGACAATCGTAACGTTGCGCGCATGTCGGCACTGCTGGCTGGGCTGTCGGTCAGCGTGCCGGGCACCACCCTCAACCGTTTGTGCGGTTCCGGGCTAGATGCCATCGGCACCGCAGCCCGGGCGATTCGCTGCGGCGAGGCCGGGCTGATGCTGGTCGGCGGCGTTGAATCGATGTCCCGCGCACCACTGGTGATGGGCAAGGCCGAGCAGGCATTTTCCCGTCAGGCAGAGATCTACGACTCCACCATCGGCTGGCGCTTCGTCAATCCACTGATGAAAAAAACCTTCGGTATCGACTCCATGCCAGAAACGGCAGAGAACGTTGCCGAGCAGTTTCATATTTCCCGTGCCGACCAGGACGCCTTTGCCCTGCGCAGCCAGCAGCGTGCCGGTGCGGCCCAGGCCAGCGGGCGTTTTGCCAAGGAAATCGTCGCGGTCGAAATTCCCCAACGCAAAGGCCCGGCCAAAGTCGTCGAGCATGACGAGCACCCCCGTGGCGACACCACCCTGGAGCAATTGCAAAAGCTCGGCACGCCATTCCGCGAAGGCGGCAGCGTCACCGCGGGCAATGCGTCCGGGCTCAATGATGGTGCGTGCGCGCTGTTACTGGCCAGCCCAGAAGTCGCCAAACGCCAGGGCCTGAAGGCTCGCGGCCGGGTCGTGGCAATGGCCACTGCCGGCGTAGAACCACGCATCATGGGCATCGGCCCAGTGCCGGCAACGCGCAAGGTGCTCGAACTGGCGAACCTGAGCCTCGCGGACATGGACGTGATCGAACTCAACGAAGCCTTCGCCGCACAAGGTCTGGCGGTGCTGCGCGAGCTCGGCCTGAGCGACACCGATCCGAGGGTCAACCCCAACGGTGGCGCGATTGCCCTCGGTCATCCGTTGGGCATGAGTGGCGCACGGCTGGTGACCACCGCCCTGCACGAACTGGAAGAGCGTCAGGGCCGCTACGCCTTATGCACCATGTGCATCGGTGTCGGCCAAGGCATCGCGCTGATCATCGAGCGCTTGTCCGACTAAAAAATCGCAACGCCCAAGGAGCCGAGCGGTATCCTTGGGGCATGCACTCAAAGCCCTTGTACAAAAGGGCTGAAACACAAAAATAATTCGAGTGAAGTTATGAACATGCCAATTGCCAAAGCCGTGCTTGACCCAGTGCTGGACACGATGGAAACCGCCAGCATCGATGAACTCCGCCAGCATCAGTTGGCGCGCCTGCGCTGGAGCCTGAACCACGCCTACAACAACGTGCCGTTGTATCGCCAGCGCTTCGATGCGTTGGGCGTGCACCCGGACGACATAAAATCCCTGGACGACCTGGCGAAGTTTCCTTTCACCACCAAATCCGACCTGCGCGACAACTACCCGTATGGCATGTTCGCCGTGCCGATGCAGGACGTGGTACGCCTGCACGCTTCCAGCGGCACCACCGGCAAACCGACCGTCGTCGGCTATACCCAGAACGACATCGACACCTGGGCCAACGTGGTCGCACGCTCGATCCGTGCGGCAGGTGGCCGACGCGGTGACAAAGTACACATTTCCTATGGCTACGGCTTGTTCACCGGCGGCCTCGGCGCCCACTACGGCGCAGAACGCCTGGGCTGCACGGTTATTCCCATGTCCGGCGGTCAGACCGAGAAACAGGTGCAACTGATCAAGGATTTCCAACCAGACATCATCATGGTCACGCCGTCCTACATGCTCAACATCGCCGATGAAATCGAGCGTCAGGGTATCGACCCGCACAAACTGGCCCTGCGCCTGGGTATCTTCGGCGCCGAACCCTGGACCGCCGAATTGCGCAGCGCTATTGAAGCGCGCCTGGGCATCGCCGCTCTGGACATCTACGGCCTCTCCGAAATCATGGGGCCAGGCGTCGCCATGGAATGCGCGGAAACCAAGGACGGGCCGACCATCTGGGAAGACCACTTTTACCCGGAAATCATCGACCCGGTCACCGGCGAAGTGCTGCCTGACGGTCAGATGGGCGAACTCGTGTTCACCTCCCTGAGCAAAGAAGCCCTGCCGATGATCCGCTATCGCACCCGCGACCTGACGCGCCTGTTGCCCGGCACTGCAAGACCGATGCGGCGCATCGACAAAATCACCGGGCGCAGCGATGACATGCTGATCATTCGCGGGGTTAACGTGTTTCCGACCCAGGTCGAAGAACAGGTGCTAAAGATTAAACAGCTCTGCGAATGCTATGAGATCCATCTGTATCGCAACGGTAATCTCGACAGTGTCGACGTGCATGTAGAAATTAAGGCTGAGCACCAACACCTGGCCGACGAACAGCAAAGGGCGGTCTGCTCCGAACTGAGCCGCCACATCAAAACCCACATCGGCATCAGTGCTCGTATCGTTTTGCAGCCTATGCACTCGATCAAGCGCTCGGAAGGCAAGGCCTGCCACGTCATCGACAAACGTCCTAAAGCATGACTGCTGCACCTTATGGCCCCGCTTAGGCGGGGCTTTTTTTTGCTCGCAAAAAGACCGCCCAGCGCAAAGCGATACAAAAAAATACACGACACGCTAATTTGCATTTGATATATGTTTCTGTATCGCTTATAAAGTTCTCCATGCCTTCAAATAGATCCACGGCGGGAGAGCCCCCATGTACGCACAGCTTGTAGAAACCGGAGTGAAGCGCATCAAGGACCTGTCGGAGATGTCCGAACAGGAGCGCGCCTTCCAGGAAAAAATCGATTCTGAAATCAAAATCGAAGCCAAAAACTGGATGCCCGATGCTTATCGTCAAACCCTGATCCGGCAGATTTCCCAGCATGCCCACTCCGAGATCGTCGGCATGCTTCCCGAAGGCAACTGGGTCACCCGCGCGCCATCACTCAAACGCAAACTGCAATTGATGGCCAAGATTCAGGACGAAGCTGGTCACGGCCTCTATCTGTACAGCGCCATGGAAACCCTCGGTGCCGATCGCGATGAGGAAATCGCCAAACTGCACAGCGGCAAGGCCAAGTACTCGAGCATCTTCAATTACCCGACGCTGAACTGGGCCGATATGGGCGCGGTGGGCTGGTTGGTGGATGGCGCCGCAATCGTCAATCAGGTGGTGTTGCAGCGCACCTCTTATGGCCCCTACTCCCGGGCCATGGTGCGGATCTGCAAGGAAGAGAGCTTTCACCAGCGCCAGGGTTACGAAATCCTCCTGACCATGATGCGCCACGGCAATCAGGCGCAAAAAGACATGGTCCAGGACGCGATCAACCGCCTGTGGTGGCCATCGCTGATGATGTTCGGTCCAAGCGACGAACACTCCCCCAACAGCGCCCAATCCATGGCCTGGAAAATCAAGCGCCAGAGCAACGACGAACTGCGCCAGCGCTTCATCGACCAGACCATCCCGCAGCTGGAATTGCTGGGCTGCACCTGCCCCGACCCGGACCTGAAGTGGAACGCCGAAAGCGGCCATTACGACTTCGGCGAAATCCAGTGGGCCGAATTCTACGACGTACTCAAGGGCAACGGCCCATGCAACCACGAACGCGTTGCCACCCGCCGCAAAGCCATTGAAGACGGTGCCTGGGTCCGCGAAGCCGCGGTCGCCCACGCTCGCAAAAAACAGAACAAAAACGCCGCCTGATCGGCCACCTGATGTGGAGTCACTGATATGTCTGAATGGACCCTTTTTGAAGTCTTCGTGCGTAGCAAGCACGGCCTCAACCACAAGCATGTCGGCAGCGTGCATGCCGCCGATACCATCATGGCCATCGAAAACGCGCGCGAGTTGTACACCCGCCGCAGCGAAGGCGTGAGCCTGTGGGTCGTGCCTTCGGCACTGATCACCGCTTCGTCGCCCGACGAAAAAGACCCGCTGTTTGACCCGGCGGACGACAAGGTCTATCGCCACGCCAGCTTCTACGAGCTGCCGGCCGAAGTCGGGCACATGTGAGGTCGACCATGAACAACAAGACTGATCTGATTGAATACCTGCTGCGCCTCGGTGACAGCGCCCTGATCCAGGGCCAGCGCCTGTGCCAATGGTGCGGCAAGGCCCCGGCGCTGGAAGAAGAACTGGCGCTGATGAACGTCGGCCTCGATCTTGTAGGCCAGGCGCGTAACTGGCTGGAGTACGCAGCCGAGCTGCTGGATGACGGCCGTGATGCCGACGACCTGGCATTCCGCCGGGATGAGCGGGCCTATCGCAATCTGTTGCTGGTGGAACAGCCCAACGGCGATTACGCGGTGACCATCCTCAAGCAATTTCTCTATGACGCCTGGCATTTGCAGGTGCTTAGCGGCCTGAGCCAGTCCAGCGATGAGCGTATCGCCGGGATCGCCGCCAAAGCCGTGAAGGAAGTTACCTATCACCTGCGCCGCTCCGGCGAGTGGGTCGAGCGCTTGGGTGACGGCACCGACGAAAGCCACCAACGCATGCTCGCGGCCATCCCCGAGGTCTGGCGCTTCACCGTTGAACTGACCAGTGCCGACGACAGCGAACAACGCCTGTGCAATGCAGGCATCACCCCGGACGTCGCACACGTCGCCACGGCCTGGCAAGCCAAGGTCAGCGAGATTTTCGCCAGCGCCAGCCTCCCAGTGCCTCCTGCACCGAGCTATTTCTACCTGAATGCGCGGCGCGGTTTACATAGCGAGCACCTCGGCATTCTGTTGGCCGAGATGCAGGCCCTGACTCGAGCGTACCCCGATGCAACCTGGTGAGCTGATCGCCAGCGACCAAGGGGGCCGGGCGGCGCAGCCGACCGACCTGGCCGCCGCCTGGGCGACTTTGGCGCAGGTCATGGACCCGGAAGTGCCGGTGGTCAGCGTGGTCGACCTAGGCATCGTACGCGACCTCGTCTGGCAGGCCGGACACCTGCACGTGGTGGTCACGCCGACCTACTCCGGTTGCCCCGCCACCGAAGTGATCGAAAGCGATATCCGCGACGCGTTGGAGCTGGCCGGTTTCAAGGCGCCGCAACTGGAACGCAAATTGACCCCAGCCTGGACCACCGACTGGATCACTGACAGCGGCCGCGAACGCCTGCGTGCCTACGGCATCGCACCGCCCGACGGCAGTACCAGCAAGCGCAGTCTACTCGGCGAAAGCCCGGTCATCGCCTGCCCGCAATGCGGCAGCGCGCACACCGAAGTGCTCAGTGAGTTCGGTTCCACCGCCTGCAAGGCGCTGTACCGCTGCTGCGATTGCCGCGAACCGTTTGACTATTTCAAGTGCATCTGAGCGGCGTTTGGCCGTCCCAGCTGGAGAACAAAAATGAGTAAATTTCACAGCCTGACCATCAAGGACGTACGCAACGAGACCCGTGACGCGGTGTCCATCGCCTTCGAGATTCCACAACACCTGCAAGACAGTTTTCACTTCACCCAGGGCCAGCACCTGGTGATGCGCGCGCAGATGGATGGCGAAGAAGTACGTCGCTCCTACTCAATCTGCACCGGGGTCAACGACGGTGAACTGCGTGTCGCCATCAAGCGCGTAGCCGGCGGGCGTTTCTCCGCATTTGCCAATGAGCAGTTGAAGGTCGGGCACAGCCTGGAAGTGATGCCGCCGGCCGGGCACTTTCATGTCGAACTCGATCCGACCCGCCACGGTAATTACCTGGCCGTCGCGGCGGGCAGCGGCATCACGCCGATCCTGTCGATCATCAAGACCACCCTGCAAACCGAACCGCACAGCCGCGTCACGCTGCTGTATGGCAACCGTTCAAGCTCCGGCGCGTTGTTTCGCGAACAACTGGAAGACCTGAAAAACCGCTACTTGCAGCGCCTGAACCTGATCTTCGTATTCAGTCGCGAGCAGCAGGATGTCGACCTATACAACGGCCGGATCAACGCCGAGAAATGCGAGCAACTGTTCTCCCGCTGGCTCGACGTCAAAACCCTCGACGCCGCCTTCATCTGCGGCCCGCAGGAGATGACCGAAACCGTGCGTGACAGCCTCAAAGCCAAGGGCATGCCGGCTGAACGCATCCACTTTGAACTGTTCGCCGTCGCCGGCAGCCAGCAAAAACGCGAAGCCCGCGAGGCTGCTCGGCAGGTCGATGCAGCCGTCAGCCAGATCACCGTCATCAGCGATGGCCGTGCCCTGGCGTTCGACTTGCCGCGCAACAGCCAGAGCATCCTCGATGCCGGCAATGCCCAAGGTGCCGAGCTGCCCTACTCGTGCAAGGCGGGCGTGTGCTCGACATGCAAGTGCAAGGTCATCGAAGGCGAGGTGGAAATGGACAGCAACCACGCCCTGGAAGATTACGAAGTCGCCGCCGGTTACGTGCTGTCGTGCCAGGCGTTTCCGCTGAGCGACAAGGTAGTGCTGGATTTCGATCAGCTCTGATTGGCGAACCGCCCCACCACTGTAGGGCCAAGCCTCGCGCCAACAAGGACTGCGTACCCGTTTTACCCCACAACAAAAACAACAAAAGAGAGCGCTTAGATGAACCCCGAAGACATAGAGTTTATCCGTCGGCACCCCGACTTCATCCAACTGGTTCGCCGCAAACAGAATCTGTACTGGTCGCTGTCGCTGATCATGCTGGTGATCTATTTCGGCTTCGTGTTGCTGGTGGCGTTCTCCCCCGCCACCCTCGGCCAATCCCTGAGCGGCGGAGTGACCTCAGTGGGCATGCTGGTGGGGGTGGTGATTGTTGTGCTCGCGTTCGCGCTGACCGGTTTCTATGTCTATCGCGCCAACAACGTGATCGATCCGCTCAACGAAAAGCTGAAACAGGAGTACGCACGATGAGCCGGTTTCTGGCGTTGCTCCTGTTGCCTCTCGCGGCGGTCACCGACATGGCGGTCGCGGCCGACGGCGCGTCCCGCCCACTGAACTGGAACGCGATCGGCATGTTCCTGGTGTTCGTGCTGTTCACCCTCGGCGTGACGCGCTGGGCGGCCCTTCGTACACGCTCCGCCAGCGACTTCTATACCGCTGGCGGTGGCATGACCGGGTTCCAGAACGGCCTGGCGATTGCCGGAGACATGATTTCGGCAGCGTCTTTCCTCGGCATCTCCGCGATGATGTTCCTCAATGGTTACGACGGTTTGCTCTACGCGCTAGGCGTATTGGCGGGCTGGCCTATCATTTTGTTTCTGATCGCCGAGCGCCTGCGCAACCTCGGCAAATACACCTTTGCCGACGTGGTCTCATACCGCCTGGAACAAACGCCTGTCCGGCTGACTTCGGCGTTTGGCACCCTGACCGTGGCCCTGATGTACCTGGTGGCGCAGATGGTCGGCGCCGGCAAGCTGATCGAATTGCTGTTCGGCATCGATTACCTGTACGCGGTCATGCTGGTCGGCGTTTTGATGGTGTTTTACGTGACCTTCGGCGGCATGCTCGCCACCACTTGGGTGCAGATCATCAAGGCCGTGATGCTGCTGTTCGGCACTACGTTCATGGCGTTCATGGTGCTCAAGCATTTCGGTTTCAGCACCGAAGCGATGTTCGCCGGCGCCACCGCAGTGCACGCCAAAGGCAACGCGATCATGGCACCCGGAGGGCTGTTGTCGAACCCGATCGATGCCATCTCTCTAGGGCTGGGCATGATGTTCGGTACCGCCGGCCTGCCGCATATCCTGATGCGTTTCTTCACCGTCAGCGATGCCAAGGAAGCGCGTAAGAGCGTGTTTTACGCCACCGGTTTTATCGGCTATTTCTACTTGCTGCTGATCATCGTCGGCTTCGGCGCGATCGTCATGGTCGGTACTGATCCAGCGTTCCGCGACGCCAATGGCGCGATCATCGGCGGTGGCAACATGATTGCCGTACACCTGGCCCAGGCTGTCGGTGGCAACCTGTTCCTCGGCTTCATCTCGGCGGTCGCTTTCGCCACCATTCTGGCCGTGGTTGCGGGGCTGGCGCTGTCCGGTGCCTCGGCAGTGTCCCACGATTTGTATGCCTGCGTGATGCGCAAAGGGCAGGCTACCGAGCAGCAGGAAATTCGTGTGTCGCGGATTGCCACGCTGTGCATCGGTGTATTGGCGATCATCCTCGGCCTGCTGTTCGAATCGCAGAACATTGCGTTTCTGTCCGGCCTGGTGCTGGCCATCGCGGCGTCGGTGAATTTCCCGGTGCTGTTCCTCTCTATGTACTGGAAGGGCCTGACCACCCGTGGCGCCGTCACCGGCAGCCTGGCGGGCCTGACTTCGGCGATTGTCCTGCTGATCCTGAGCCCGGCAGTGTGGGTCAACGTACTGCATCACGATAAGGCACTGTTCCCCTACTCCAACCCGGCGCTGTTCTCCATGAGCCTGGCCTTCTTCAGCGCCTGGGTGTTTTCCGTCACGGACACCTCACCTCGTGCAGCCCTTGAACGCGGCCGTTATCTGGCGCAGTTCATTCGGTCGATGACCGGCATCGGTGCCTCCGGCGCCAGCAAGCACTAATTACAAACGATCTGATGGCAGAGAATAAAAATAATGAAGCCCACACGCAAAGCACACTACGAATCACTGTTTTCGTTAGCCGCCGCATTGAGTCTGCCCTCGGTTGCCCCAAGCGCTATGGCCGACTTTATCGACGACAGTAAGGCCCGCATTGAAATGCGCAACCACTACATCAATCGCGATTTCCGTCAGGACAACGCGCCGCAATCCAAGGCCGAGGAGTGGGCGCAGGGGTTCACCGCGCGCATTGAGTCCGGGTTCACCGACGGCACCTTCGGCTTCGGTCTCGACGCGCTTGGGGAGGTCGGGCTGAAACTCGACTCCAGCCCGGACCGCCGAGGCACCGGGCTACTGCCTTATGGCCCGACCAGCCACGAACCGGCAGATGAGTTCAGCGAACTGGGGCTGACCGGCAAGCTGCGGGTATCCAAAAGCGTGTTGAAACTCGGCACCCTGCAACCCTTGCTGCCGGTGGCGACCTACAACGACACCCGTCTGCTCGGTTCGACCTTTACCGGCGGCTTGCTGAACAGCCAGGAAATCACGGGGCTGACAATCAATGCCGGGCGCCTGACCAAGGCCAACCTGCGGGACTCGTCCAGCAACGATGACATCGGCTACGGCGCGGCCAGCAGCGATCATTTCGACTTTGCCGGCGGCAGCTACGCCTTCAGTCCGCAACTGAGCCTGAGCTACTACTACGGCAAGCTCGATCAGATTTATCGCCAGCAATTCGTAGGTTTGGTGCATACCCAGCCACTGGGCAACGGTTTCAACCTGCGTAGCGACTTGCGTTACTTCGACAGCCGGGGTGACGGTGCCGAGCGCGCCGGGCGCATCGACAACCGTAACTTCAACAGCATGTTTACCGTGTCCCATGGCGCCCACAAGGTCAGCGCCACGTACCAGCAGTTGTCCGGCGACAGTGCCTTCCCGTTCCTCAATGGCGGCGATCCTTACGTCGTCAACCTGGTGACCTACAACACCTACACCCGCGCCGAAGAGGACTCCTGGCAGTTGCGTTACGACTATGACTTTGCTGCGCAAGGCATTCCCGGCCTGACCTTCATGACCCGTTACACCGACGGTAGCCACGTGAAGGCCGGCAGCGTCGATAACGGCCGTGAACAGGAGCGCGATACCGATATCAGCTACGTCATCCAGAGCGGCGCGTTCAAGAACGTCAGTTTGCGTTGGCGCAACGTGACCTTCCGTTCCGGCAATGGCCTGACCACCGACCTCGATGAGAACCGGCTGATTGTCGGTTACACCCTGACGCTTTGGTAACACCTGAAAGGCGCGGTTACGGCCGCGCCAACCTTTTTCATAACTCGGAGTAATCGTGATGCCTCACGCCCATACCCTGCAAAGCTTCATCGCCGGCCGCTGGATCGGCCAACACGGTGCCCAGGTGCTGCGCAGCGCCATTGACGGTCATGAGATCGCGCGCACCCACGAAGAACGTCCGGACTTTGCCGAAGCCATCGACCATGGGCGTCGCCAAGGGGTCAGCGGGCTCATGGCGCTGGATTTCCAGCAACGGGCCCAACGTCTCAAGGCACTGGCGTTGTACCTGAGTGAACGCAAGGAACAGCTCTACGCGATCTCCCACCACAGCGGCGCCACCCGTGCCGACAGCTGGATTGATATCGAGGGCGGTAACAGCACGCTTTTCACCTACGCCAGCCTCGGCTCCCGGGAGCTGCCGTCGGGCAACATCGTCCACGAAGGCCCGGCGATGCAACTGAGTAAACTGGGCACCTTCGCCGGCACCCATATACTGGTGCCGCGGGGCGGTTTGGCAGTGCACATCAACGCCTTCAACTTCCCGATCTGGGGCATGCTGGAAAAGTTCGCCCCGAGCTTTCTTGCAGGCATGCCGTGCATCGTTAAACCGGCCAGCGCCACCAGTTACCTGACCGAAGCCGTGGTGCGCCTGATGGACGAGTCCGGCTTGCTGCCGGCGGGCAGCCTGCAATTGATCATTGGCAGCACCGGCGATCTGCTCGATCGTCTGCAAGGCCAGGATGTGGTGACATTCACCGGCTCGGCCGACACCGCCGCCAAGCTGCGGGTCAACCCGAACCTGATCCGCAACTCGGTGCCGTTCAACGCCGAAGCCGACTCGCTGAACTGCGCGATACTCGCCCCCGACGTCAGCCCGGACGATGAAGAGTTTGAGCTGTTTATCAAGGAAGTCGCGCGGGAAATGACCACCAAGGCCGGGCAGAAATGCACAGCCATTCGCCGCGCCATCGTCCCGGCCAAACACATTGATGCGGTCGCCACCCGGCTGCGCGATCGACTGAAGAAGGTTGTGGTCGGCGATCCGTCGGTGGAAGGTGTGCGCATGGGCGCCCTGGCTTCCCACGATCAGCAAAAAGACGTCGCGGAACGCCTGCAAAGCCTGCTGCAAAGCAGTGACCTGCTCTTCGGTGCCCGCGACGGCTTCGAACCACGCGGTGAAAACGTCAGCCAAGGTGCGTTCTTTGCCCCAACGCTGCTGCAATCGCGCGACCCGCACGCCGAGGGCGGTGCGCACGACATCGAAGCGTTCGGCCCGGTCAGCACGCTGATGGCCTATGACGACCTGGACGAAGCCCTGGTCTTGGCCGCTCGCGGCAAAGGCAGCCTGGTGGCCAGTTTGATCACCAAGGACCCACAGATCGCCGCCAAGGCGATCCCGGTGGCGGCGGCCTGGCACGGCCGCTTGCTGGTGCTGGATCGAGAATCCGCCGCCGAGTCCACCGGCCACGGCTCGCCACTGCCACAACTCAAGCACGGCGGCCCGGGCCGGGCTGGCGGCGGCGAAGAGCTCGGAGGGCTGCGTGCGGTGAAACACTATCTGCAACGGGCAGCGGTGCAAGGCTCTCCGACCATGCTGGCCGCCGTCACTGGCGAATACGTCCGTGGCGCCAAGGTGATCGAAACCGAGGTGCATCCGTTCCGCCGGTTCTTCCAGGACCTGCAGATCGGCGAATCGCTGCTGACCCACCGTCGCACCGTGACCGAGGCCGATCTGGTGAACTTCGGTTGCCTGTCCGGCGATCACTTTTATATGCACTTCGACGAGATTGCAGCGAAGGAATCGCAGTTCGGCAAACGCATCGCCCACGGTTACTTCGTGCTGTCAGCGGCGGCCGGTTTGTTCGTGTCCCCGGCGCCGGGCCCAGTCCTGGCCAACTACGGGCTGGATACTCTGCGCTTCATCAACCCGGTGGGCATCGGTGACACGATCCAGGCGCGCCTGACCTGTAAACGCAAGATCGACCAGGGCAAAAAGAGCCCGCAAGGCATTCCTCAAGGGGTAGTGGCCTGGGATGTGGAAGTGACCAATCAACTGGGAGAACTGGTAGCCAGCTACGACATTTTGACCTTGGTAGTGAAGCGCGAAGAATAATCCAACTCAAAAGCCTTGAACGGCCAAGCCCGCCTCTCAGCCCCGCATAGACGGGGGATGTCTCGATGCGGGCGATTCAAAAAGGCCGAGGCACTACCAAGTCTTAAAAACAGGGGAGGATCGCAACCCACGATCCACCTCCCTAGCCTGCCCCCAACTAACAGCAAAGCCCTGAATAATCAGGGCTTTTTTGCATAACCGTGGCGAGGCAACCCGGGGCGATTCAAGCTAACGCCAGATCCGAGTGCGACGTACTTCTATGGCGAGCTCGATGACGTGTACCGTCAGCAGTTCGGCTGGATTGATACACAACACGCGCCTCGGCAAAGGCGTGTTGACCACTGACCTGCGAGCCTTCTCAAGTCGTGATGTTGGCGCAGCCAAAGCGGGAGAAGTGGATAACCGCGTATACGCTGCCGCGCTCGGCTACGCCCTGGACAATGGACATAGCGTCATGGCGGCCTACCAGCCATAGGCAGTGCTATGGGCTTTCCTTACATCAATAACCCCTACCTAACCAACTACGTTCAGTACCGGGTGGCACGTCAAAGCAACATCATCAAAACGTCACACTGGCGCTCAGGCGTGCCGTGCGTGGTTCGCCAACATTGACCGCCAGTTGGCTGCCAGTGGAGGATGGGTAGTACTGTTTGTCAAACAGGTTATCGACATTGAACTGCAACGAAGTCTTGTATCCGAACATCGGCGACTCCCAACGCACAAAGGCATCGGCCACGGTGTAGCTGCTCAACCAGAAATCGTTGGCATTGTTGGCAGCGCGCTCACCGACGTAACGCGCACCGGCGCCGGCATGCCAGGCCCCGAACGCTGTAGGGACATTTAAGTGATGCGTCAGGTACAGGCTTGCGGTGTGCTTCGGCGCATCGGCAAGGCGATTACCTTCATCATCCGGATCGTCGAGGATTTCTGTGTGGGTGTAGGCATAGGTGCCGATCAGGTCCCAGCGCTCGGCCACGCGCCCGGTGACATCCAGCTCCAGACCTTGTGAACCGACCTTGCCAGCTGCCTCTGCGAGGCTGACGCCATTCACCGTTTGAGAGGTCACAACGTTTTTCTTAACGATGTCGAACAGCGCCAGGTTTATGTTCAGCCCCGGCAGTGGGTCGTACTTCGCGCCGACCTCGTAGCTGCGGCCCTCCTCCGGATCGAAGGTGTGACCGGCATCGTCTACATCGGTATTAGGCTTGAACGAACGACTGTAGTTGCCGTACAGCGATAAGGTCTCGGTGGCTTTGTAGACCAGGCCCAGGAACGGTACGAAGGCATCGCCATTGTCGTCGCGGTTGACGACGTATTTGCTGCCGAGCCCCTGATCGCTGTACTGATCGTAATGCTGCTGGCGACCACCGAGGACCAGGATCCAGCGGTCGTCGAGGTGCCAGTTGTCCTTGAAGTAAACGGAGCTGGACGTCAATTGGTTACTCAGGTCGCTTTGGCTCGCGCTGACAAGGCTGGGCTCCGCCAAGCCGCCGTAGACAGGCGACGTAATATCGAATCCGGATTGCGCGGTATTGCGGTAGGTTTTGCCACGAAATTGGTCGGACGCTTCGGTGTCGGCGCCGATCAGTAGGTCATGGCGCTGGCCGAACAGTTCCTGCTGGCCGATGAAATCCCAGCTGGCATAACGGGTCTCATCGTCATAATGAGCACCGTTGGCTGCGCGACGCAAATTGTTGCCGGTCAACGTACTCGGCTGGGCAATCGAAAGGCTGTAGCGGTCGTTGTTCCAGCCATAGGTGACCCGGGTTTTCCAATCGTCGCTCAGCTGATACTCGAAACGTGCGGTAGCCACTTCACGGATACCGACACTTTTCGCCCAGCTTTCATCGAGGCGCTTGTCGTAGTCGATGTCCGCGGGATGACCGTTGGTGAACACAGTGCCGCGGTCGAATGGGCTGGAGTAATCATTGTATTCATAACTCAGAGTCAGGCTTGCGCGGTCGCCGGTCCAGGTCAGCGATGGCGCGACCAAGGTGCTTTCATTCACACCATAGTTGCGCCAGTAATCCTCATGACCACGTTCGGCAATCAGGCGGTAAGCGAGGCCGGTATCGCCCAGCGGCCCCGTGGTGTCCACGGACAGAGTGCCGCCACCCTCACTGTAGGCTGAGCCACTCAGGGTTGTACTCTGAATGTATTCGGGCTTTTTACTAATGATGTTGATCAATCCGCCAGGCTCCAAAGCACCGTACAACATCGAAGCAGGTCCTTTGAGCACTTCGATACGCTCCGTCGTGGCGCTGAAGTTATGCCCCAGGTTGGAACGTACGCCATCGCGTAGAATCGAGCCGTCATCGTTGGTGCCAAAACCACGTTTGACCAGCGAGTCCCGAGAGTTGCCCAAGGTATTGCCCTCGCTGACTCCACTTACGAACTTCATGGCGTCGCCCAGCGAGCGTACCTGATAGTCGGCCAGGGTCTGCTGAGTAACGACATTGATCGACTGTGCCTCCTCCTTGATCGGGACATCACTTTTGCTCGCCGTGCTGGCCTGGGAAGCGGTGTAGCTCGCGTCCTGGCTGACGCGACTCCCCTGAATATCAGTGGGTGGCAACTCGATGGGTTCCTGCGCCCACAATGGACTCGCGAACAGGACGCACGAAAGGGTCAGCAGTGTACGTTTCAAGATGACCTTGCAGCGGATACAGGAGGGAGAATGGTTCAAGACGTCGCACTCGATGCTCTTTTGATAATGACTCTCATTATATTTTAGAGTGCGTTTGCAGTAAACAGTCCCGCGTCCCTTAGCGCATATGATCCGCCAAATAAACGATGATTTGAGTGCTGCAGGACGGATGTACATGGGATCTATCAGCTAACTGGGGCGCGAACCGGGACAGGCGAGCCCAGGAGAAACGCCCCTTGAGTCACTTTATGCAGTGGGCCATCGGTTTCAGCTCGCTGACGCCTGAAGCGCCGGCGAAGCAGGTGCTTTCGATCTAATCCTTACGCGGTAAACGCAGGAACAGCAGCGCTGACACAATGGTCAGCGCCCCCAGACTGAGATAAACCTTGGAGAAAACATCCATGACGCCCGACAGGCGCAACACGCCCTCATTCGGATTGAATAGCACCAGCAAGGCCCCCGCCGCCGAAACTGCCAGGCCAGTCGATAGCTGAGTAGTCACCGACATCAAACTGGTGCCTGCGCTTGCCTGATGATCATTCAGTTCGATCAGCGTCACTGTGCCCATGGCGGTAAACTGGATGTAGTTGGCGACGCCGATCAGCGACAGCAACGGGATAATCAGCCACAACGGTGTTTTCGCTTCGACAAGTGCCATGCTGCAAATCAGCACGCCTTGAGCCAGTGTGTTGCAACCGAGCACCGCACGATATCCGAAACGCCGTATCACTGCGCCGATAAACGGCTTGGTGGCCATTCCGGACACGGTCAGCGGGATCATGCTCATCCCTGCTATAGAAGGTGAATGGCCAAGCCCCACTTGCATCATCAACGGTGTCAGAAATGGCATTGCCCCACTGCCCAAGCGCGACATCAGGCTGCCAATGATGCCGACTGAAAAGCTGCGCAGACGAAACAGCGACAGCGCAAACAACGGGTATTGGCTGCGGGAGGCATGTAGCCAATACAGCACCAGCGCGCTCACCGCGATGCCAAAGAAGCCACCCGAGGCGTGCAGCGAGTCCTGGGACAGACTTTGCAGGCCCAGGATGATTGACAGGGTAAATGCACCGAACAAGCCAAAACCAACCACGTCAAAGCGTGTGCGTATGGCGGGGCGAAAATCGGGCATCAACTGATGAGCAGCGTAAGCGCCAAGTAATCCAATCGGCAGGTTGATCGCGAAAATCCAGCGCCAACTGGCGTACTCCACCAGCCATCCGCCAAGGGTTGGGCCCATCAGTTGGCCGACCAGTCCGGGGAATGTGACAAAACTCATGACCCGCACCAGGTCGCTGCGCGGATAGGCGCGCAGCACCACCAGCCGTCCGACGGGCATCATCAGGGCACCGCCCAGCGCCTGGATGACACGTGCGATGATCAGCGAGTCGAGGGTGTTGACCTGGGTGCACAGCAACGAACCGGAGCAAAACAACATGATCGCCGTGTAAAAAGTCCTGCGGGTACCAAAGCGGTCGGCCAACCACCCGGAAGCCGGGATCAGGGTGGCGACGGTAATGAGGTAGGCGATCAACACACCATGCATGCGCAGTGGGCTTTCTCCCAGGTCGATGGCCATTGCCGGCAATGCCGTATTGAGGATGGTGCCATCCAAGGTTTGCATGAAAAACGCCACTGCCACCAACCAAGGCAATAAGCGTGCAGTGCGAGGGTCAAGCACAGCCTGTATGGTCACACATCACCTTTGCGTGGATTGTGATCGTCGATCAAAGCGAAACAGGCCACGCAGCATTGAAGTTGCGTGACCTGCGCAGTGGGGACAGGGGGGTAACGCGCAAGGGCTACATCACACGGGCGCAGCGTCGGGCTGCATCACGCGAACGTCATCGGCGATCAGCAGTTCCATATCGGTCAGTTCCAGGATCTCCTCTACGGAAAAGCCTGGAGCGATTTCTTCAAGGACAAACCGGTTTCCTCGGCGCACCAGCAATGCCAGATCAGTCACGATCACATCGACACACTGCGGAGCGGTGAGCGGGTACTGGCATTCACGCACGAGTTTGGAGCGCCCCTTGCTGTCGCTGTGTTCCATCACGATGATGAGCTTGCTGGCGCCGGCGATCAAATCCATTGCCCCACCGATGCCACCGCCGACCTGGCCCGGCACGCTCCAATTGGCGAGGTCGCCGTTCTGCGCCACTTGGTATGCGCCCAGCAACACGGCCGACAGTTTTCCCGAGCGAGCCACTTCGAACGACACCACGCTATCGAACAAGGCGCCACCCGGGCGCATGTCGATGAAACCGCCAGCGGCATCGAAAAAGTCAGGATCGGGTACACCGGTATCGCCAAGCAATTCATAGCCCAGTGCCCCGTTCTCGGCATGCAGCGTGATGCTGCGCCCGCTGACATGCGAGGCGACTAACGTTGGCAAACCGGAACCCAGGTTGACGTAACCATGCTCCGGCAACAGCGCCGCAGCGCGCTGCGCAAACTCCAGCCGCGAGAGTGCCGGTTTGCCGAAATACTCGCGCCGGGTGTCTGGCGCCCGGCGGCCCAGCGCGCCTTTGGGGATTGCGATCTTCTTGGTGGCAAGCACCACCCGCGCCACAAACACGCCAGGCAAACCGACTCTTTCCGGCGGGATAGCGCCTACCTCGACAATTTCATCAACTTCAACGATGGCGACCCGCGCGCCCTTGGCGAAGCTCGGATGAAAATGCATGCTGCTGCCGCGAAACTCGACGTTGCCACTCGTATCCGCGCGGAAACCTCGCACCAGCGCATAGTCGACCGGCAGCGCGCGCTCAAGCACATATTCCTTGCCATCAAACTCGCGCAGCTCCTTGCCCTCGGCCAGGCGCGTGCCCACGGTCACCGGGCTGTAGAACGCTGGCAAGCCGGCACCGGCTGCACGCAAGCGCTCCACCAGAATCCCTTGCGGCACCATCTCCAGCTGCACGTCGCCGGCGGCGGCGCGTTGCTCCACCAGAGACGCAAGGCCGGGCCGCGCGGAGAACGACAAAATCACCTTACTGACCTGCCCATTTTCAAGCAGCAGTTCCGGCCGGTATTCACCAGCCCCCAGCGAGTTGGCAACCACGCAGAGATCATGAGCCCCCTGCTCCTTGAGGGCGATTACCAGGCTGTTCGGATAGCTATGGCCCACGCCAAAGCCGGCAATGGCAACGGACGCACCGTCGGGAATATCGGCGACAGCGGCCTCGGGAGAAGAAAATATTTTTGTCATGGGGCTTACTCAGTCAGGAGTGGACGGAATCGCAACAACGCAGCGCTGTCTCCCGCATCGCAGAACACAGCGCTCACGGGCTGACCGATCTGAAGTTGCGTGGCGTCGCAGTCGATGATGTTTGTCATCACGCGCGGGCCTTCGTGAAGGTCGACGAAGGCAAGCACATAAGACGGCGTTTCGCGGTACGCGCCTTCGCCACGGCGCACGATGGTGAAGCTGTAGATCGAACCGCGTCCGCTCGCTTCAAACCATTCGACGCAATCGTGTCCACATTCCGGGCAGAACTGGCGCGGATACCAAATCACAAAGCTGCACCGCAGACAGCGCGGCAACATCAGCCGACCGGCCTTTGTCCCCTCCCAGAAGGGCTGGGTTTCCGGGACAACCAGTGGGGTTGGCGCCGGCAGTTCAGAACCACTCATGCATCACCTCGACCAAGAATTAATGTCGCGCTGCACAGGCGTGAAATCCCGCCGCCGGTGCCATGGGCCAAGGCCAGTCGGCAATTGTCGACCTGCACTTCGGGATGGGCCTCGCCGCGAAGCTGGCGAACGGCTTCAATGATTTTGATCATGCCGCCTTGATAGCCGGGGTGGTTGTTGCACAGGCCGCCACCATCGGTGTTAACCGGAAGCCGCCCACCCACACGCAACGCCCCGTCCGCCGCGAACGCTCCGCCCTGCCCCTTCTTGCAAAACCCCAGATCCTCCAGGGTCATCAGCACCGTGATGGTGAAGGAGTCGTAAATGGAGGCGTAATCGATGTCGGCCGGTGTCACCGCAGCCTCCTCGAACGCTGCGGGTCCCGACCACACGGCGGCGGTGTAGGTCATGTCCAGACGCCCACTCATGGTGTGCTTGATCGCTTCGCCATGCCCCAGGATTTCGACCGATTGACGCTGCAATCCGGCGGCTATTTCCGGCGTCGTGACGATCACGGCACCGCCGCCATCGGTGACCACGCAGCAATCCATACGCCGCAGCGGATCGGCAACAAAGGGCGACGCGAGCACCTCGTCGAGGGTGACGGGTTTTCGCAGCATCGCGTTGGGGTTGAACTGTGCGTGAAACGACGCGGCCGCCTTCACTTCAGCCATTTGCCGCGCAGTCGTTCCGTATTCGTGCATGTGCCGCCGTGCGGCCAGTGCGTAGATCCCCAGGTTGGTTTCGCCGTAGGGTGCCTCGAAGGCGTACTCGGGCGTGTCCGGCGCCAGCTTCGGGCCGCGGACTATGCCGCGAACCCGCGCGCCTTGTGTCACCAAGGCGATACGGCACTTGCCGCTCGCCACGGCAAGCGCGGCGTGGCCGACATGACACAGATAGGAAGACCCGCCCGTAAACGTAGAGTCGGTGTAACGCAGTCGTTTAAGACCTATGTATTCCGCCAGCGAGATGGCGCCGAAGCCGAGTTGGCCGGTGCAGAAAAAACCATCGATATCCTGCAGCCCCAGCCCCGCATCGGCGAGCGCGCCAAACGCCACCTCCGCGTGAATCTGCTGTGCAGAGCGATCCGGTAGGTCTCGGCCCGGGTGCTCATAAGCACCCACAATTACCGCCTTTGCATTTAAGCTCACGTAGTACTCCAAGACACATTGCGATCACTACACGTTAATGGCCCTGGTACCGGGCTGCCAGGCGCAGCGCGCTAGTGTCCGCAGTGTGAATCCGCACGTAATCAGCCTTCGCTTCACTCCGCCGAAGAGGCCTGTGCCTTGGCCCCTTCGAAGCGTTGAGCCAGCTTGAGCCGCCACTGCTCGATTCCTTGAAACCCGGGCTGCGTGCGGCACAACGCTTGCGTTTCGCGACGCAATACGTCTTCGGGTTGGTCCAGATCGATCGGTGCGCGAAACGGCTGGTCGACATACCACGGCGTATCGACAAACGCCTCGGCCCGATTGCCTTCGGGGTCGCGAAAGTAAATCGACCACGCCGTGCCATGGGTGATGATGTCGAGGTCTTCGACCTGCTCGCCCCTGAGCGCGCTGCCGATGCGTTTCAATTCAGCCAGGTTCGACACGCGAAACGAGATCTGATTGATGACGCGCGAGTGGTCGTCGGCTGCCCTGCCGTTAGCGATGACGAACTGGTGATGGACCTCGGGCTCCGAAGTCAGAAAAACAATCGACCGCTCCGGGCCGCGCTTGATATCGCTGATCACGAAGCCGAACACGCGCTGATAAAAACCCAGCATGGCTTCGAAATCGCGCACATGAATCCCCACATGTCCCAAGTCCATAGTCTTTAACCTTTTCAGTTGGAGTAACGCGGTTCGTCAGTGACGCACAGGCAGCGGAAACCGCTCCAGGTAGGTCACGAATTCCGGTTCCAGATCGATATGAAGCGCCGCCATGATGCGAACCATGCCGTTGTATTCGCCGATGGCGATGAGTAGATCGATGAGTGATTCGGCGTCCAGTGCTTCACTCAATACCGCGAACGTCGCATCACTTAAGCTCAGCCGCTCGGTCATCTCGCGGGCGGCCTGCAACACCGCACGGGCCAGCGGTTCGAGTGTGGTTGGCTGCCCGGCGCTGTCGGCGGCGATGGCCAGGATGTCGGCTTCACTGACACCGAACGACAACGCGACATCGACGTGGTGCGCATACTCATATTCGCTGCCGGTCGAGTAGCCCACCTGCAAAATGGCCAGCTCACGCAGGCGCGCATTGAGCGTGCTCTCGTGCCGCAGGTACATGCCGGTGCCGGCGACATGCCGGGCGCCGCGTGGGCTGTTGGCGAGCGCACGGGTGATATTGGATTTCATGCGCGGCATGTCCTGGAATTCAGGTGCCAGGTCTTCCCGGTCGAGATAGCGTACACGGGCCATGATCAGACGCCCTCGCCGACGATCAACGCCAGAGGGTCAAGGCCGGCCCGCGCAAACTCCACGATCTGCTCTTCGTAACCCACTTGCGAACTGATCAAGAACTTCTCTTGCAGCAGCCCCTCGATCAACGTAGACGCCGCGAACTCCGCCGTCGCAGGCTTGCCGCGCCGAGGGTCAACGCCGTCAAGAAACTCGGCCATGCTCGGGATCGCGGTGCCCGAGGTGGTCAGGCTTTGACCGCCAGGGCGATCGGACGTAGCCGTGATGCCTGGACAGAACACCGACACGCGCACGCCATGGGGTTTCAGCGCGTGCGCCAGGCCGTAACTCATGGCCAACTGCGCGCCTTTGGTGGTCGTGTACGGAATCTGAAAGCGCGTGGGGGGATCGGGCAGGATGGCCAGTGACGACGCGGTATTGACCAGGTAACCGCTGCCCCGCTCCATCATGGCGGGCAACACGGCGCTGATCATGCGCACGTAGCCCAGCACGTTGACTTGCAGCGCGGTTTCCCAGGCAACAAAAGGAATGTCCTCGATACGCCCGGCAATGGGCGGCATCGATGCATTGTTGATCAGCACGTCGACCGGGCCGTAGGTGGCGACGACCGTGGCTATCAACGCAGCGACGTCCGCATCCTGAGTCACGTCGCAGCGCACGCCTATCGCATCACCACCTTCGAGTTGAATCGACTTCGCGGCTTCCCCGGCCTTTTCGCCGTTGAGATCGGCAATGACGACGCGGCTGCCCAACAGGGCTAATTTCTTAGCGGTCATGCGGCCGATACCGGTTGCCGCGCCGGTAATCAGGACGGTTTTATTCGCAAATTCCATCAGTCTTTTCCCATGTCAAAGGTCTCATTCAGAAATACGCCCAGCGCCGCCCAGGCACGATGATCGGACGCTGCCGAGTAACCGAAGCCGGGGCGCGGGTTGCTGCCGGCCTCGGGGCTGGTGAACCCATGGCCGGTGCCGCCATACAAGTGGACTTGCCAATCAACCCCCGCCGCGGACATCTCCTGCGTGAACGCGGTGATTTGTTCCGTAGGCACCAGGGGGTCGGATGCACCCGAGCAGACCAGCACCTTGCCCTGGATCTGGTTGGCGGTATTGGCCTGCGTCGGAATCAAGGCGCCATGGAACACCCCGACGCCCAGCAGCGGTGCGCCGGTGCGCGCCAGTTCCAGCGCACACCAGCCGCCAAAGCAGTAACCGATCACCAGCATGCGCTGGGGGTCCACCTGCGGGACCTGCGCGAGCGCTTGGAGGCTTGCTTGCAGACGCCGGGCCAGTCGCTCGGGTTGGCTTTTGAGTTGGTCGATATTCGCGCGCATGGTCGTGGGATCGTCGAACAGCACGCCCTCTCCGTGGACGTCTGCGGCGAGGGCGACGTAGTTCATCCGTGCAAGGGCGGCGGCGCGGCGGATCACATGCGGCCCGACGCCTGGCGCTTCCGGAAAGATCAGGATGCCGGGCACCTTGCCTTGCACATCCGGGCATGCCAGCTGACCGCAGAAGCTCAGGTCATCGGCGCTATAGCGAAGCGGCGTTGTACTCAAGACAGTTGCTCCCATTCGTCGATCAGCACTGGAACGGGGTGCACCACTGCGTGCACCCCCATGCTGGTGATCAGCTTGCACACGTCCATGATTTCGTTTGGAGTCGCGCCGTTCGCCAGCGCCGCCCGCATGTGTTGTCGCACGCCAGGGCCCGACAGTTGCGTGCATTGCGCATACGCGGCCAAGGCAATCAGATGGCTTTCCTTGGGCGAGAGCAAGCCGTTACTGCCAATCGCGGCCTCCGCAAAATTCAACCAGACTTCATAGAACGCAGGGTCGACATTGATGGCGGCATCGACCTCAGGCAGGGCTACGCCCAGCAACTGGAGATGCTTGCTGTGTACCGCCTCGACATGCGCCTTATGGTCGCTTGAGGTCAGCACGCCCGGCACAAGCTCCTCAAGAGCTGCCGCCCCCAGCAGATAGGTCTGAACGCCGACCGTACTGACAATCATCGCCACCGCGATCAGTTCCTCAAGCGAGGCCCCGAATTGCCGGGCGAAACGCGCATGCTGTCGCACGCCGCGCTCGAAGAAGTGCGTGGGCGAACAATTGGTCGCCACATAGATCAACTCACGCATCTTCGGCGAGAGGCTGCCACGTTCGGCGGTGTAGGCGGACAACTCCAGGTACGCCGCCACATAAGCCGGGTTGCTGTGCATCAGCCGTTCCCAGTCATCGTTCCAATAACCGCGTCGCTGTTTGAAACTCTCCCGGATGCGGGAGGCCATCGCTTCAGAGGGCATGGTCGCTTTCCTTAGAACGGTGACAAGGGCGCGAAGCCGAAGTGAATGCGCGCAAAGTTCACCGCGGTTCGGTCCATCTGCTGGGTGAAGTGCGTGCGTTGAATCGCCAGGTCACGGTAGTAGCGCCCAAACATCGATGTGCTTTGGCCAGTCTGGGTGCCTGCGGTGGTGAAGAGCCGGTCGGCGGCTTCGAATGCCAGGCGTGTCGCCTGCTGGACCATCAGGAATATGCGCCGGTCTTCCTCCTCCGAGAATTCGACACCCTGCTCCGACTGCGCCGTGCAGGCATCCATGTAGTCCTGCGCCGCTTTGAGAAGCGCGGCGTCGGCGTTGTCCATCAGCGCCTGCGCCACACCGAAGTAATGCTGAAACTCGTGATGTTCCATGAGCTTGGTCTTTGGCGCGAAGCGCATGGGTTTGTTGCGCAGCAGTTCGTCGTAGAGATCGAGCATGCCCCGCGCGGTGCCCATCAACACGGCCCCGCCCTCGATCATGAAGAACCCGGCCTTGCGCCCGTTGTACATCGGATTGGGATGCACTTTGTCGCCAGCGGCCCCCACCCACATCGCCAGCGGTGCGACGCGGTGCTCCGGCACAAACAGGTTTTCCACCACCACCCGGCGCGAGCCGGTGCCCTGCATGCCGAGCATGTTCCAGTTATCGACGATCGAATAATCCTGGCGATCAATCAGCATCAGGACCGGCTTGGGCGCGGCGCCTTCCTGCGCAATCAAGCCGCTCGCCATGATGTGGGTTGCAATGTCGCAGCCAGAGGCAAAATCCCAGAACCCCGAAACCCTGTACCCACCCGGCACAGGCTGCACCGGTATCGGCGAGCCCAGGGACGGGCAACGGTATTCACCGTCGTTGCCGTACGCTTCGATCTGAGCCTGTTCGGAATGATCCGCCAAGATGATGGGGTGACCCGAGGTCAACGCCAGCACCCAGCCGCTTGAAGGACAGCCTCGGGCGACTTCGCTCATCACCCGGACATAGGTGGTCAGATCGAATTCGTAGCCGCCGAACCGGCGCGGCTGCACCACGCGGTAAAAGCCCGCGTTGATGAATTCCTCGTTGGTTTGCGCCAGCAGGCGACCCTCTGCCTCGGTGGCCGCCTGCCGATCGCGCAAGGTGTGACGCATCGCCGTGGCACGGCGGATCATCTCCTGCGGCGTCAAGTTGAGCTCGGGAGCCGGGATGGCGCCGCCAGCCGTCGACGCCGGATGTGATCTCTGCCGATCACGGGCTTGTTCAGCGTCGATCACGGCTGCTTGCTCCCTTGGCGTTGGTCGCGTTCTGCGAACAATTGTCGAGCCAGGTCGGCGGCTTTGAGCTCGAACTGCAAACCTGGGTTGGTGCGAGCCATGGAGATATCGCGGAAGTAGCGCTGCATGCGGGTTCCATTCTTCGCCGCGGCGCTGGTCGCCGAGGCGCGGTACAGCATGTCGACGGCCTCGAAAGACAACTGCGCCGCATGCTGCAGCCCCGCTTGCAGACGCTGGTCATCGGAGCGCAGGTAGGTGCGTTTGCCTTCCATACTCAGGCGTGCCAGGTCCATATATTCCTGCGCCGCACCAACCACTGCGTGACGCGCCGCTTCAAGCTTGCCGAGGGCAATCCCATAAGGGCGCTGGTAATCAGGGTGTTCCGATTGCAGCACTGCGTTAGGACCGAAGGCCTTGCGGGCACGAATGATGTTCTCGTACTCATCCAGCGCGGCAAAGCCAACGCCCACCATGATCGAGCTGATCTCGGTCTGAAAAAAACCCAACGTGCCGCCGGCGTACATCGGGTTGCCATGCAACCGCGCACCTTCGGTGCCTTGAGAGATATTCGGCGCGAAGAAATCCTCGCGCACCAGGAAGTGTTCCGGAATCCAGGCGCTGTGCATCTCCACGCTGTTGGAACCACTGGCGCGCATGCCGATGAAGTCGCCCCAGTTGTCGAGCATCTTCCACTCCGAGCGCGGTACCAACGCCACCGCCGCCTGCGGCGCGCCGCCTTCCTCGATGATTCTGACACCGACCATCACGTGGGTTGAGTACGGCACCCCGGAGCAATAATCCCAGGTGCCTTCCAGGCGCCAGCCACCATCGGCACGGGTGGCGGTACCTGACGGAATGGCGCGTGCCGCTGCGGCGAAGTGCCCATCAACCCCAAAAGCCTCGGTCTGCGCGCTCTCGCCAAACAGTTGCGCCACATTCAGTGCGTGCCCCGCCGACAACGCCAGGCACCAGGCACTCCCCGGACAGCCGCGTGCAACCTCCATGACCATGCGCGCGAACGTCGGCACGTCGAACTCGTATCCGCCATAACGTTGCGGCTGCAAGGTCCGATAAAAGCCCGCCTCCTCAAACGCCTTGTGCATTTGCGGCGAGTAGGTTCCGCGTTCCTCTGCAGCGGCCTGCCCCTCCAGCAACGCAGGGCGCAATGCCACTGCCCGCGCGATCAAAGTTTCGGCAGTCAAGCCTGGCTCAGGCGGCGCCATGTAACCGGCCATGTTTTTCTTAAGCGTACTGACCATCGGTATCTCCTTAGCAATCTTCTATGGATAGCTACTATGAGAAACCACAGTAGTCCTCCCGGATCAGGCGGAACAAGGTGCGGTTGATGGCTGTCCGGCCTGTGTATCTGAGGCCGAAATCGGCAAGCCAAACGTCGACCAGGATGCCGACAGGCGTGTCCGGCGGCGTGCAGCCAACACCGCGCCAACCCCCCACGCTGTGCCGAGGGGGCTTGCGCACTCAAATCACCCAGGCCGCTGGGCGGCGCGTCGATTTACCACCGTGTGTTTGGTGTATAACCTTGATCGTTGAGGAGAATGAATCACGGCAGGCTGGGTGTTATTCGACAAACACCGGACTCAGGCATGCCCCCTCCTTCAATGGCTACTTCATCCCGCACACAAAAAATCGACCATAACGAACGCCGGGAAACGCTCATGACTTATAAGACGATTTGTTCGTTGGACCGAGGACTCAAAGTGCTTGAGTACCTCAATACGGTTCGCGCCTCCACCGTGCACGAGATCGCTCTCGAACTCCAACTTCCACGCCCCACCGTGTATCGCATCCTGGAAACCCTGGAAGACCGCGGGCTGCTCTATCGCAGTGTGTCCGACAGCGTATTTCGCTTGACCGACGCGGTGCGCCAGTTGAGCGCAGGGTTCACCGATGAAGAGTGGATTCGCACCCTCGGGGCGCCGCTGCTGCAGCGCCTGGGCGAGAAGGTATTGTGGCCAACCGATCTGGCGACCTTCGAGCGCGATGCAATGATCATTCGGGAAAGCACCCATAGCTTCAGCCCCTTTTCAGTCGACGTGGGGATGATCGGACGCAAACGCCACCTGCTGAAAAGTCCGCTTGGGCGCGCGTATCTCGCGTTTTGTCCCGAGGACGAACGTGAGGACATTCTCGCCTCACTGCGCGGCTCACAGGATCCGGATAACGCATTGAGCCGTGACGAAGCGTTCCTGCAAAAAATGATCAGCAGCTCGCACGCCAATGGCTACAGCAACTGCCGCGATCTGGAGCATCCCAAGTGCGCCAGCATCGCCGTCCCCATCATGTACAAACAGAGTGTGATCGCCTGTATCAATATTGTTTGGGTGGCCGCGACGATTGATTACGAAGAGGTGGTCAGCCGTTACCTGCCTGACCTCTTGCAGACCAAGCTCGACATGGAAGCCGGCCTGATAAAGATGGGGTTCGAGCGCTCGCGGGGGTAACCGCGAGTTCAGCCGCAACACACCGGAAGCACCGTCACATCGACCCGATATGCCCCGTGATCCACCCGCGAACACATGGACGTTCGCGGGGACGGACCGTCACTCCGTGCGTGCGTTTTTTCAGCTGCCGAATTGCGTCTTCAGACCTTCCAGTGCGCCATCGATATCTGCGCCGATACCCTTGGGTGCCAACTCCACCATAGGCGGAGGAACATCCGCTTCAATGGTGTAGGTGACCTCGGAGCCCGAGCCGTCAGCGACCACTACAAAGGTTGCATCCAGGCTCTTGATCGGTGGTGCACCTGGCGGGGTTTCCTGGCCGGGAACGAGCTCGTAGGTCAACGTCTTCGACTCATCGCTCAGATGCTTGATGCGATCGAGCATGGTGTTGCCACGCTTGAATAACACCTTGCGATCGCCATTGGGCAGCATCTCTACCGAATTGATGTGGGGCTGCCAGGCAGCGAAGCCGGCAAAGTCCTTAACGAATTCCCAGACATCCGACGCGCCAGCTTTCAATTTGACACTCTTGCTCACTGTGACAATCGTCATCGCTACTTCCTCTCTCGGTGGACAGACTGCGGCAGGCAGCCGCATACGCTATTGGGCAGTCGCTAGGGTGGTTGAGCTCAGGCGACTGCCGTAGACCTTCTAAACATGCAAGACGTCTCGAAGTCTATCGTGTGCCACGCGCGCGCGATCGTATGTTCTGGCGAGTGTCCGCTGGGTGTACCGACCACCCGATTGCCGTATTCGGCGCCAGGTTCAAAACACATCGCACGCCCCCTCCTCTATTGGTAATCGCCCCCCAATGTGTCTTCAGCCGCTTGCCAGTCCGCGCCCGTACACCCAGCGGACAGCAACCAGGTGTTGGGTTAACTCCATAGGGTCGCTCGTTATGCTTCAGCGCGTTGACTCAACAATAAATACAATGGAGGAAACACATGAAACGCTTCATCAATGTCACGCGTGCCAAAACAATTGTCTTCGCACTGGGATTCTCAGCCCTTACCGCGACAGCTGCCGACTCAAGTCAGCAGACGCCAATAGCTTCGACTGATGCAACAAATAACCCACTGGATGCGAGCGCTGCAGTCGCCGCCAACAGCTCAATCGATCCCACCAAAAAGCTCATCAGAGGCGTCTTCCTGCAAGCGCAGACTGAAACCGGGCAGAACCCACCCGGTGTCGCGAGCGTCAGCGTACGACCTCCGGCCGATATTCCCCCCCCCACCCGAAAGGGGCCGCTTAGCGAGTTAGGCGATGAACTTGAAAAGCAGGGATTCACGTTCGGTCTGTTCTTTACCAATGGCTATTTCACAAACCCTACGGCGGGTATCAAACCGGGCAGTTCCATGGACTCCCCGGCATTGTTCATGTCGGCCAACGCCGATCTGACCAAGCTCCTAGGGGTTCCCAATACACAACTGCACATCACGGAGGCGTGGGAGCCGCTGTCTCAAAACAACGGCGATTACTCCTATAAAGTCGGTTCCTCCCTTGCGCCCTTTCCCGCGACAACCACGAGTTCAAACCTCGTCAAGCTGACACTGTCGCACGACCTCTTTGATAAACAGCTTCACCTTGAATATGGCCGCATGAATCTGGGTGATGATTTCATGGTCGCGACAATGTGCGCCGGATGCATCACATCGACCCCGCTGATCACAGTGGGCGTGCCCCCTTTCGATAAATCACTTTGGGGTGCACGAGCCTCCTACAAACTGTCGCCCCATACTCGCCTGGGATTGGGCGTGACCGAGGACAATTACGGCCTTTTCAGCCAGTCATCCGGATGGGATTGGATCTCTGACACCAGGAAAGGCTGGATATGGCTGGGGAATATGACGTACACCAGCGACTTCTCCGACAGCCGATATCCACTGAACGCTGAAGTCGGTGTGTACCACAACACAAGTCCGTACACGGATGACCTGTACAACAAGGACGGATCGACTCAGTCGCAGAATCCCTTTGGCACCGCAGTTACACATGACAGCGGCACCTCGGGCTTTTACGGCCAGGCAAGAAAGGTGCTCTGGACCAAAGCCGACGCGGAGGGCATCGTTCCACCTAACGTTGCGGTGTACGGGGGCGCATTTGTCACCCCAGGCTCCGGTCAGTCATTTCCCCTCGAGCTGTACGCAGGTAGCGAATATGGTGGCTTTATCAAAGGCAACCCGGCGGCACTGGTGGGCTCGACTGTGCGCTATCTACAGCTGAGCAAGGGACGCGCTTTAAACGAGCAACAGACCAGCGCGGCAAGCGGCTGGGGCGACGATAAGGTTCACCGAGACACGTTCACGTTTGACGTGCACGGTCAGTACGGCGTCGCCCCCGGCGTGTTGGCCAACGCCTCGGCCCAGTACTTTCTGAATCCAAACAGGCAAGGTCCAAACGCGCTGGTAGGACCGACTCAAAGCGGCTGGTTGTTCGCCCTGACGTTCGTCATCGACATTGGCCGCATCAGTGGTCTGTCCCGATAAAAACCGTCGACGCTGACTCCGGCAGCACGTGCGTGAGCCGGAGTTCGGGCCGATCGATCGTCGGCAGATAAACAGTTGAACCCATTGATTGTCGCGCCGGGCCTCATTGGCCCGAGCGCGCTTCAGACCGTCAGGCCATTTCGAATAGCTTGCCAAACCCGTGCACAGGCTCAGTTCGCCCCAGCAGGCGTAGGCAGTTCCACAACATCGCCTGATTGCTCGTCACGACCGGCCGCCCCAACTCAGCCTCCAATGTCTCGATGATCGACGACACATTGATTGCCGTGCAGCTGAGAAAGTAAATGTCGGTGGAGTCGTCTCGATAGCTTCGCGCGAGTTCAAGCCATTTGGCAGGCGGTACTGCGGCCATGCTCGTGCCTTCCAGCAGGCCTAATCCAACCTGGCTCAGCACCTCAAATCCAAAATGCTTGAGATACTCGACTTCACGCAGATTCACCTCCTCGATATAGGGTGTGATCAGTACGATGCGCTTGGCCCGCAGCGCCTTGAAGGCGGCCAGCAACGCATCCGATGTCGCCGTCGCCGGACAACCGCTGGCTGCAGCAATCCGCGCAGACAGCTGCTCACCCATGCTCGGATCAAACGTCGAGACCGCCGTGCAGTTGAACACGATCAAGTCCACGGCAGCGTCAGCCAGCAGGCTGCTGGCTTCTTCGATCTTCTCGGTCATGCCCAGCAACGCGGCCTTTGATGAGCCGGCCAGTTTCAAGCGAGTCGTCAATATGTTCACGCCCGGTGGCAGCATTCGTTGAATCTCGGGTTCGGCCATGGCGTTACTCGAGGGCAACAGCATGCCAATTTTCAGCGGCCGCGCCAGGTCGGTTACCGGCGATATTTCATGTACGGCGTGAGTGCTCATTTTCGTTTCCTCCGGGGAGATAGGTTGATACGTGATCCAACGCCTCGACACTACTGGCAACCGCCAGGATGTACCGATCGGGGCGAATGATTACCGCCCTGGCATTCAGTTCGTCCAGGCACTGCTGCGCCTCGTCCGGCAGGCGTACGACGCCATTGAGGTCCCACAGCATCCTGGTAGCCGGCGAAACCGAATCCAGCAACTGGCGATCACCGATGACCGCGAAGTTCGAGCCCACGATTTCATCGAGGGGCACGCCGGATTCGAGTATGGGTTGCGCGAAGATAAACCCTGCGCAAGCGTCCTCGGCCCGATGCAGCCCCGCCCCGAGCCGAGGCACGAGGGAGCTCATTTTTCGAGGCCCCTGGCCGAGCTTGGCGTCCCTTTCGCGGGCTTGTTCGGGGTCGATTGTCTGGATGATCTCGCCGACTTCGATCGCGTGTTCGATGGTCGCGCGAACGTGTGCAGACCGCTCCTGTTCATAGGTGTCGAGCAGGTCCGCCGATGCGCGCCCCTTGATCACCCAGTCCAGTTTCCAGGCCAGGTTGGAGGCGTCCCGCAGACCTGCACACAACCCTTGACCGAGGAAAGGAGGCATCTGGTGAGCGGCATCCCCGGCCAGCATTACCCGCGACCGACGCCACGGGTGGGCAATAACCCCATGGAACATATAGGTCACGGCGCGTTCGATTTGCGCGTCGTCGGGAACCAGCCACGGTGACAACAACCCCCAGACGCCTTCAGGCGAGGTAAGTGCCTCGATGTCATCGCCCGGCATGACCATGAATTCCCAGCGTCGCCGCTGGCCAACGCATCGCATGTAGGTCGTGGGGCGCTGGGGATCGCAGAATTGAACGGTACCGTCGGTGAGGCCCGCGACTTCCCGATTCATGATCAGGTCGACCACCAGCCATTTTTCGTGGCTGCCCAAGTCCTCCAGAGGCACATCGAGGATGCCGCGCACCGGCGATCTGCCGCCATCGCAGCCGATCAAATACTGCCCGTTGACGACCTCTGGCGTGGTCTTGCCTCGGGCGATGAATTGCGCCTGCACCCCGTCTTCCGATTGCACCACGGACAGCAGTTCGCATCCGGTCCTGAGGCTCACGTGCGCAAAACGATCGAGCCCTTTTCGCAACACGGCTTCCAGCGCGGGCTGGTGAAACCGATAGCTGGGGTGCCAGTTGTGCGGGCCGACGGTGTCCGGCCTGGGCCAACTCAAAATCACCTCGCGATTGAGGTTCACAAAGGTCATGCCGGGGTTCACATGGGTGAACGGCAGCGCCTCTTCGGCCAGCCCGATCGACTGCAACACGCGCATGATTTCACCATCGAAATGCGTCGCGCGCGGCAGTGGAAAAGTCTCGTCGATGGCTTCTATCACCGTCACCGACAGCCCAAAGGTCCCGAGCAGATTGGCGAGCGTGGCTCCCGTAGGCCCGAGTCCAACAATAATGACGTCTGAATAGTTACTCATGACAATGCTCATGATGGGGGTTGATCCAGAGGGCTTAGCGCTCCTGTAAAGCGAGCCCCGTTAGTTGCGAGGGTGAGTCAATTGCAGCGAATCCCGTTCCGACTCGCGTCGGTCGATGTCCACGAGGTGATTCCACACGCTGGCGCGAGCGTGCGCCGAGCCCGCAACCTCCAAGCAGAGGTTCTCGATCTCCAAGGCTGTGCTCGGCTCGAGCAGGTCCCTGGACAGCCGGCGAAACTTTTGTCTCGCCTCGTCGATTTGAAAGGGCCGTTGCGGATCGCCCCAGGCATGAATGATTGTCTGGCTGGCGATGATCCGCTCGCCGATGAGCAGCTCTACCACCGCCGGATAGGCGTGCGGTGTCGCCGCTTGCAGATGCTCGTCGGCCACCACTTCAACCTTGTCGGCAAGACGCGTCATCTCAACCCCGCGATGGGCCTGCGCACGCTCGACATCCAGCAAGTCATCGGGCATGACGCCCACCAGCGCGAGGTTGTAGGCGCAACTGGTCACACGGGACAGCCGGCTGATCTCCACGTCGTAATGCGCCACCATGTTCGCGTGTGAAGGCGGCAAGCGAACGCGCACCGCCGTCAGCGACTCGTGGTCGATACCCTGGTCAAGCAACTGCCGGAACCCGAACATCGCGGCGATGTTGTGCTTCGCCGCGCAGTAAGGCTTGATGCTCGCTCGCAGTATCGCGGGGCGGCCCTGCAAGATACTCGCGATGCGCTCGTGGCAGAGTGTCAGCCCGCGCATCGGCGACGCCTGATCATTCTCAAGCAGGCCCCGGTCGCCGGTGAAGCCTGCGGCGGCGCTCATGGCGGCGGCGCAACCGGTTCGGGCCGCCATCCCGAACAGCAGCCATCTGGCCGAGGTTCCTCGCACCGATGCAACCCCGGCACTCGCATTGCCCCCCGGTCGGCCATTCGATGAGGTCAGCGCAATCGCCAGCGCGTGGGCCGTATGCTCCGAGTCCAGGTTGAGGAGCTTCGCCGTGACGGCCGCCGCCGTGACCGGCGCGAGCAGGAGGCTCGGCCAAACGCCCTGGTGCAATATTTTCGGGCCCGACACCGCCTCCCCCAGTCCGGTCATCACTTCATAGCCAACGTGAACCGCTTCGGCGAAACGCGCCTGGCCAAGCAAACCGCGCGGCAGGTTCGCAGCCAGGGTCAACGCGGTCATGACCACCAGCGCGCCGGGCGTGGTGCACGACGCCATGTGGATATCGTCGACCTCGGTCAATCTTGCCGTGGCCGTAAACAGCCCTACCGCATCGAGCGTCGACGAGTTGAACGGTGCATGCTCGCCTCGCAGCCCGTTGAGGAGCCGCCCCTCGCGGGTTGCGCGCCCGGCGATCCAGGCGCCCACGGTATCGAGCACATGCACCGAGAGCGTTTGCGCGGCAGATTCCAATGCGTCGATGGAAGGCCCAGCAGTCATCCGTTGAGCAAGCGTATCAATGAGGGTCATCGAGAACGTTCCTGGCCGGCGTAGACGCCTGCGGTCACTGAGGCCTGCGGCGCAGTTGCCTCTTCTGCCTGTCGCGGCGCCGCACGTGCGCACGGCGCGCTGGACCAAAACTTAGCACACACAAAATAAAAATATCAATTCAATCTTGAATTATGAGAATTTGCTAAATTTTATATTAATCATTAAAAATACTATAAAGACATGATAAATATGAATTTATTCCCATACATAACCACAAAAAAGACACCGGAACAGAATTTATATTTTACGATCAAATCTCACAGTGATAGATTTAATCGAAATAGAACCGCAGCAGCCCGCTTGGCGGCCGACGAGATCCACGTGATCACACCGACGCTCAACCAGCCTCCAAACCTCAAGCCTTTGCGGGTCCCGTGTCCAATGCCTCATCAACAAGAGACTGCCGCCAATGAAACTTGCGTTCTTCGACTCCTACAGACTCGGCCTGATCGTCGACGACTCGATCGTGGACATTTCGTCATTGATCAGTGGTTTTCCCTACGCAAACCCCAACGATGCAATGATCCATCTGATTGAGCGGTTCGGTGAATACAAGGACGCACTGGAGAAGGCGCAACGCCTGGGGCAACGGATCAGCCTGTCTGGCGTTCGGCTGCGAGCACCGCTGCCCAAGCCGGGCAACATCGTCTGCATGGCGGTCAATTACATGGAAGACGGCACCCTGGCGGAGCCGCCACTGATCAATGCATTTCACAAGGCGTCCTCCTGTGTGATCGGGCCGGGAGACACCCTGGTACTTCCTGATATCCCGGCGATCGTTTTCGAAGCGGAAGCGGAACTCGCGATCATTATCGGACGCCGGGCCGACAAGGTCGCGGCGGCGGACTGGCGGGACTATGTGTTCGGATACAGCAATTTCATGGACGGTTCGGCCCGGGGAATGAAGCCGGAAAAGAACAGTTTCTTCCAGGCAAAGTCGAGGAACACCTTCGCCCCGATGGGCCCATGGATCGTCACCGCGGACGAGATCGCCGACCCGCAGAACCTGGACATCGCCATGAACCTCAATGGCCAACCCCGGCAGCGCTTCAATACCAATGACATGGCCCACAGCATCGCAAAAAGCATTGAGTGGCTAAGCCATATCCACCCGCTCGAACCCGGGGACATTATCGCGACGGGCACCAACCATCGCGGCCTTGGCGCCATTCAGGACGGCGACGTGCTCGAACTCTCGGTCGAGGGCCTCGGCACGCTATCGGTCAACGTCAAAGACGACCTGCGTCGAACCTGGTCGAACGAAACGCGCCTGCAAAGGCAAACCCAGGGACTGAACGCGCTCTCCCCGCAGCTGACCGGCAAATATGCGGCCAGCCAATAGAACGCGTGCATTGCAGGCTCCCAGGCTCCAAGGTGGGAGCCTGCGGGCGCTGCGGCGTTTGCTTGCACGCTCAACCTGCGCTGACTACCATGCCGGCGTCCTAACCTTCCTCTGAAGCGCTCAATGTCCAGCCTAACTAAGATGCTGTCGATGCTCGACTTTTTCTCGATCGACAAGGCCACCTGGTCGCCCGAGGATTTGATCGCCGAAACCGGCCTGTCCCGACCGACGGGATACCGCTACCTCAAGGAACTGTGCGATTCAGGCCTTCTCAGACGCGCGGAGAACGGCTATTCGCTGGGGCCGCGAATCATCGAGATGGACTACTACATCCGTCAAAGCGACAGGCTTTTGATCGCCTGCCAACCGGTGATGAGCCGATTGGCGCAGGAGACCGGTTGCAACATTTTGCTCGCCAGCATCTATGGCGTGCGCATTCTTGCCGTTCACCAGGAGCAGGGAGAACTGGCGTGCCCCGTCGCATACGGTCGGGGCCGCCCCATGCCTCTCTTTCGCGGCGGCGGGTCGAGAGTCATCCTCGCTGCGCTCTCGCCTGCCAGGCATAAGCGACTCTATGAAAGCTATGCAGCGGAAATCGCCGAGGCGGGCCTTGGCGACACATGGAAAGCGTTCCGCGCCCAAATGCTCAAAATTCAGCACGAGGGGCATGTGATCTCGGTGGGCCAACTGGATCCCGATGCCGCCGGCGCCGCCGTTCCGCTGTACACCGGCACATCGCTGGAACCGGCGGCGTTGATTCTGGTGACGACCCGCTCGCGTTTCGCCCTCACCGACCAAGCCAGATTGATCGAGTTGATGAAGAACAGCGCCAGACAGATTGAACTTGCATCGTCACGCGACAGCGCAGCAGGCCTCGTGAGCCCGCATCACCCCGTGCAATAAACAGGCGCTGACGAATACCGATACTCCAGACAACTGCACCCCTATGCTCGGCGCTTCGCCGACCAAACAGAGGCTTCTCATGAGTCAGATTCGAGTTCCCGTTGTCACGCCAGGCACAAGGCCCGAGCTCGCCGAGCTTGAGGACAGAATCAAAAAACAACGTGGCGGCAATATCTCCTTGCTCTACCAGGTACTGCTCAATAGCGCCCCGATTGCCAGCGGCTGGGAACAAATGCTGTCGGCGGTACGCAATCACAGCTCGATCCCGGCGGACTTGCGCGAGCTCGCGATTCTGCGAGTCGCTGTGCTTAACCGAGCCACCTATGAATTCGAGGCGCACGTGCCGCACGCCCTCACCGCTGGCGTGTGTGAGCAAGCCATCGAAAGCCTGCGCACCAGCGATGCGTTCGACGCGAAGCTGTTCAACGAACACCAGGCCCTCGTGCTCGAACTCACGGACAAGATGACGCAAGAAGTGGCCGTGCCGGACGCATTGATGGCGCGCGTGAACGCGCGGTTCAACCCACAGGAAGTCGTGGAGTTGGTCGCGACGATTGCCGCCTACAACATGGTCTCCCGATTCCTCGTGGCGCTTGCGATTGCCCATTGATCTGCTTGCGGCGAAAGTGATTTCGCCGCTCACTTGCAGCGTGATGAGGGGGGAGTCTCGCGATGTTTTTTGGGCGGGGCTGCAGGTCGCCTGCACTGAATGTGCAAGCGCCCGGGCCCACTCATTCCTCTGGCCGGTGTGCCGCGACCGGGTGGTACTTGCGAGCGTAATAAGCCAGACCCGAGTGGACTTCCGGCTCTACCCGCACCGACACTATGCCGCACAGGAAAATGCTGTGCGTGCCAGCCTCGATGGTCTGGACGATGCGCGCATCGAAGTTGACCAACGCGTTCTCCAGCGCGGGTGCGCCCGTTTCCAGCACGCTCCAGCGGTCGATCTGGAAGCGCTCGTGAACCGTCGCCGCGCCTGAAAAAGTCCTGGAGATGGTCTCCTGGTCGGCTGTGAGCACATTCACACACAGGACCCCATTGCCGCTGAAAACGTTGTGCTGCCGACTGTTACGGTTCATGCACACCAACAACATCGGTGGGTCGTCCGTCACACTGCAGACGGCAGACGCCGTGAAACCGCCCTGGCCTGCGGGACCATCCGTGGTAATGACGGTGACGGCGCCGATGAGGCGAGACATGCCGTCACGAAAGCTGAGTGGATCAATCATTTGGAGCCCCGCAATGCTGGATAGGAACACAGGAAAGGTTCGTTATTGAAAACGTAACGATCCGTATCGAACGGCGCTTTCGCCCTAGCTGGAACATCCTCACGCGAAAAGAAGATCACACCACTGTCATCCTCCACCGAAAGGCCTGCGGCAAAAAAAGAAAGCGGCTCATCGTTGAACAGCGACTGTGGCGCTTTACCGCCCAGACGCAATGTCAGTGTGGCGACTGCGCGCGCGATCCAGACACCGAACCTCTGCGGACCTCCAACGTCAACACTCAGGAGCTTCATCGTCTCGTCTCTCTCTTATTAGGGTTTCAGCAATAGCTGCGATGCAACGCATCGGCCAAGCCCACTCGGGCAAAATCAGACTAGTGCCCACGCGGCCCACCAAACAAGCACGCCACCTGTTCTGTCCGTTCTGTGTATCAAGCCCCAGTCCGGCACGTTGATCGGCAACCGTCGAGTTCAACCGTTCGAATCAATCGCCACCCCGTTAGCCCCCCCTGATACACACACCGGACAGAACCGGTGGCGTGCTTGTTCGCCGCTTCAGCGCGGGACTAGTCTTCATCGACCCGGGCAAGGCCTGCCTGATGCGCTGCATCACGTGCCTCTGGCCCAAGGGACGATTGCCGACACCCTGATAGAGAGAAGAGACGATGAAGCTCCTGAGTTTTGAAGTTGATGGTTCACCGAAATTCGGTGCCTGGGTCAACGGCGGGGTCGTCGATTTGACGCAACGCCTGGCCGGTAAATTTCCTGATCTGCTGAGCGTGCTGCAAGCGGGCGCGCTCCCCAACGTTGCCGAGGCTCTGGAGGGCGCTGAACCCGACTTCACCCTTGAGCAAATCACGTTTCTGCCTGTGATTCCCTCGCCGCCAAAAATTATCTGCATTGGCGTCAACTATGAAGAACACCGCTCTGAGATCGGCCGTGAGCCAACGCTCAAACCGCCGGTTTTCGGGCGCTTCAGTAACTCGCAAGTGGGCCACCTGGGCGTGATTCCGCTGCCGCCCGAATCGGTGAAGCTCGACTATGAGGGTGAAATCGCGGTCATCATCGGCAAGGCCGGACGCCGTATTTCTTCCGCTCAAGTCTGGGAGCACATCGCCGGTTACGCGCCCTACAACGACGCTTCGGTTCGCGATTGGCAAGGCCATACCCATCAGTGGACGCCCGGGAAAAACTTTTTGCATACCGGCGGGTTCGGGCCTTGGATGAGCACGGCTGACGAATTCGGCAGCGATCCCGAGCTGCATCTGAGCACCCGCTTGAACGGCCTGGAAGTGCAGCGCGCCACCAGTCGGCAAATGATCTTTTCGATTGCTGAACTCGTGACCTATTGCTCCACATTCACCCAACTCGAACCCGGCGATGTGATCGTTACCGGCACCCCCGGCGGCGTAGGCGCGCGTCGCAACCCGCAACTGTTCATGAAGGACGGTGACGTGGTCGAAGTGGAAATCGCGGAAATCGGCGTGCTGCGCAATGTGATTGCAAATGAAGCGTAAGCACCGCTCATCCCAACCTAAACCAATGAAGGATTAGACATCATGGCAATCGGAATTCTGGGTGCAGGAAAAATGGCACAAATGCTTGTTCCCAAACTCGTGTCGGGAGGGCATCACGTCCTCATCAGTAACTCAAGGGGCCCCGAGTCCCTGCAGCCGCTGATCCAGCAATTGGGGAGTGGCGTGAGCGCGGCGACGCCGGAGCAGATGCTCGCGGAGGCCGACGTGGTGATTCTGGCCACGCCTTGGGAAAAAACCCCTGCCGCTATCGCGGCAGCGGGCTCGTGGGCTGGAAAGGTGGTGATCGACGCGACCAACAACCGCCGTGGCCCACGCCCTGAAGACCTGATTGATATCGGCGGCAAAGGCTCCAGCGAAGTCGTTGCACAGATGATTCCGGGGGCTCGTGTGGTGAAAACCTTCAACTACGAGCCGATTCCGGTGTTTGCCGCAGGCCTGCCCGCAGAAGGCGACAGCGGTGCAATCTTCTTCTCCGGCGATGACACCCAGGCCAAGGCCGCAGTCGCTCAGTTGATTCGCGATCTGGGGGGCGAGCCGATAGATGCTGGCTCGCTGGTTGAAGGCGGGAAATTGCACGGCATGGGCGGCCCGTTGTCGCTCAAGTTGAAATTGCTTTCGCCCAAGGAAGCGAAGGCACTGCTGAGTACCCTTCGTTAGATTCGACAGCGATAAGCCCGCCTGATCGCGGTGCACAAACGAGATGAGTGAGCCGGTTCGCGAAAGCGGATACTGGCCACGGATTTGCCTGCCGCAAATCTCACCGTCTCAGCCGCGCCATCGCTACCTGGTGGGTGGCAGCCAGTGTCTCTTCACCTCGGCTGTATACAGCGAGGGCGCACGGCTTGCGTTTGTTCGGCGATATTTCTTGCGTTGCCGTCTCACCCAAGAACTCACTCGGCCCACGCCGAGTGATTGGACAGACCTCAGTTCTGATTGGCAGATCCTCATGACAACAATAAAAACAAACACCTATTTGCACTCGCGTTGGGTTGTACTGGGCGCACTCGCGTTCATGATGTGCGTCAGCATGGCGCTGCCCATCTACGGCGGCAGCGTGCTCGGCACCTATATGACTGCAGAGCTCCACTGGGAACGCAGCACCCTGGGGCTACTGATCGCTGCCAACATGGCCGCCAATGGCCTGTGTGCGCCACTGGTCGCCGCACTGACAACGAAAATCGGCGTGCGCGGGTGCCTGATCATAGGCTGTGTCCTCATGGCGGCAGCCTCGATTGCGCTGGCAACCTGGGTCACCGCGCCGTGGCAAGCGGCAGTGACATTCGGGGCAATTGGCGTGGCTGCAACATTCGCCAGTATCATCCCCTGTCAAACGGCCGTCACTGCCTGGTTCGGCCACCGGCGCCCGTTTGCGTTGTCATTGCTCTATGCGGCCATGGGCATCGGCGGTTTCATCTTCGTGTGGTTGATGACGTGGGCGATCCAAGGCTCGACAATCGGCTACCGAATGGGCTGCTGGGTGTTCTTCGGTTTTTCGGTTATCGGCCTGGTGGTCACCCTGCTGTTGGTCCGCAATAAGCCCGACGCCGATCAATTCAACGCGTGGGAGCTTGCTGACAGCCACCGACTGGCCGCACGACCGTTCGCTCCGCCCCCCGCGCCGCTCAACCTTGATCTGGGGCTGCGCAAAGTACTTTGCTCACCGGCCTTGTGGGCGATCTACTTCAGCATGTTTGCGACAACCTGCGGCTCGGCGTTCGTCATTGCGCATGCGCAGGCCCATTTGCGCGATATCGGGCACTCACCGGTGCTGGCTGCCGCGACCATTTCGATCATTTCCGCGGCCATGGTCGTCGGCAACTTTGGTATCGGCTCGGTGGCGCAACGTCTTGGCCCACGCCGCGCCTACTTCGGTGCCCTGGTGTTGTTTGGGGTCGGCCTTTTCACATTGATCTACGCGACCGGCTCAGTCGGCTTGTACGGCTACGCGATCCTGTACGGGCTCGGTTTCGGCGCCGCGCAGGTCGGTCCCATGGTGCTGCTGAGCGGCTACTGGGGTGTCCAGGTGTTCCCGATGCTGACCGCGCTCGGGCTGCTGATCCAGACCGCCGGCGCCGCCGTCAGCCCTATCGCGGCGGGCGTCTATTTCGACAGCTCCGGTCGCTACCAGCCGGTCATCCTCGTGATTGTGATCATGACGGTGGTCGCGATGGTCTTGCTCCGCGTGATCGGCCCGCCGAAGGCCAGTGGCGTGCAAGGATGGGGCCTGTCCTCCGCCCCTGAACGCATGGAACACTCCTCCAAGCCAAACGCCTGAAACCCAAAAAAAAGGCGGGGAGCATCAAGCTCCCCGCCTTTTTTTCAAACCGCTCAGTGCGTGACCTACCACTCGATACCCGCGGTTACGAGTTTACGTTCTATTTCCGCCTTGGCCTCACGCAATACCGGTAGGCAGCGCGCGATGGCAGCATCCGGACTGATCAGCGTAGAAGGCCACACGGTGCTGATGCAGCCGAACACCCGGCCCTGGCACAACACCGCCAGCGCAATGCTGTTGCATCGCTTGTAGGGAACATCATCGGACGTACAGTAGCCCTTCACCTGGACCGAGCGGATCATATGAACGATGCGGTGTGAGTCACGGGCTGCCTGGTCTTCCGGGGCCTGGGATTTGCGCAGATGCGCCAGAATCTCACGTCGCTGCTCGTCACGGGCGAACGCCAGGTAAGCCCAACCCAGCGGGGTGGACAACAGCGGAATTCGCCTGCCGACAGCACTCAAGCCAATCGACTGCGGGGTGAAGCGGTCAGTGCTCTCACGCACGACGATGCCATCGTCCTCGAACGTTGACACTGCGCTTGGCCACTTCAGTTGTTGTCGACGCCCAAAAAGCACTGGCGTGGCCACCGAGACGAACACCGATTCACAGGTCATCCCACCGCTCAGGCGACGAACCGCGATGGTCAGGTGATAGATATTTTCATCGGGGTTCGCTCGCTCGACAAAACCACCTTGAGAAAGCGTTTCAATGATTCGATAGACAGTTGGCAAGGGTAACTTCAGCGCCTTGGCGATATTTTGCGCCGAGGCGGACCGTACTTTATTGAGATACCCCAGAACGTCAAGGCCACGATCAAGGGTTCGCAGTCGCGTTATCATTCGGCCACTCCAATCAGGTTACACGGATCAACCTACGCTCACCCATCGTGCCTCGCAAGCCCACCCGATGCGTGAGCAAAGGCTCTATCGGGTGGGAGGAAGGAGGCGCAGGATTGCGCGGTAAAACAGGGGAGCTACGGCTAGCGTTCGAGATCCAGCACCAATCGATCCTCGACCCAACGCACCGGCACAGACTCCAAGCGCGCGCCCTTGCACGGCCCATCGATGCAATGCCCGTCTTCAAAACGAAACATCGCGCTGTGGTGAGCGCACATCAGGATCTTGCCGCGGTAGGTGCAGAACGCTTGCGGACGATAATCCAGAGGCACAGAAAAATGCGGGCATCGGTTGACGTACACCCGGACCTGTTCGCCTTGGCGCACAGCCACCAGCCCGCCGGGGTGCAGTTGCTGCTGTTCGGGCAGCCCCAGGGCACCACCATCGGCAATATCATCCAATCGGCATAACGTAATGACGTTCATGATCAGCCGCGCAATTGTGGGTTGCCAAGGCTCCAGTGCCACGGGCGGATCTGAATCGTGGCAAACAGCCCGGCCCGGACATAGGGGTCTTCCTGGATGAACGCCTCGACCTCCGGCAAACTGTCCGCCTCGATCACCAGCAAGGTGCCATTCATCGCCTCCCCCGCATCATCGAGCGTCGGACCGCCAAGCCAGACAATCACCCGATGCATCTCGGTAGCGCGCAAGTGAGCCTGGTGACTGGGGCGCAAGCGCTGGCGCAAGGCCAGTGAGCCTGGACGGTCCGTTGCGAATACCGCAAAAAAATGCCCCATGATTCACTCGGCCTCCATGACGAACTCGTAACACGCCCGCTTGAACGGCAATTCGAGGTCAAGGCTCTCGGATAAGTCGTCGTGTGTGACGCGGTGTTCATAGATCACTTGCAACGACTGTTTGACGCCAAATACCGCATCGGAGTCCAGGTAAGGATCATCGTGATTGAACAGGTGGGTGACCAGTTTGCGATAACCTGGTCTTTGGATCATGAAATGCAGGTGTGCGGGCCGCCAGGGATGACGATTGGCGGTATTGAGCATGCGCCCCACCGGACCGTCAGTGGGGATCGGGTAGCACACCGGGACAATCGTGCGAATCGCAAAATAGCCATCGGCATCGGTACGATAGCGACCGCGCAAGTTGCCGAACGGCTGCGCGCTGTCCTGACCCGAATACATGCCGTTTTCAGCGGTCTGCCAGACATCCAGCACAGCGCCCGCCAGTGCGTCGCCGTGGGTATTGACCACACGTCCACGCACCAGGGCAGCCTCACCTGCGGTGAACGCCATGTTTTCGCCATACTCGCGATCCGGCATCCCTTCGATATAGAACGGACCGAACACCGTGGTCTCGGTGGCGTTTGCACTGTGTCGATGATTGATTGCATCGACCAGCATCGACACACCCAAGGTGTCCGACAGCAGAATGAATTCCTGGCGCACCAGGCCATCGCAGGTCTGGCCGGTTTCGGTCAAAAAGCGAATGCCCTCAAACCATTCCTGCTCGGTCAGCTCGACGTCGCTGACAAAGGCGTGCAGATGACGCACCAGGCTTTGCATGATCTGCTTGTAACGCGCATCGGGAGCGCCGTTGAAGCTGTTCACCGTCTGTTCGGAGATCAGTGACTCTATGACGTTGTCTTGATCGGTCATTATTGTTATTCCGACGAGGATAGACACACCGAAGGATCAGGCCGGCGCGAGGCCATGCATGGCGCGGGTCAACAGCGCTTCGATCGGGCCTTGTTCAAAGGGCCGCGGGTTGTAGTACGGGCTGGCACAGGCAATTTGCGCCGCCTCGGCCGCCCCATTTTCAGGCAGCCCGATGTCAGCCAGCGCCAACGGAATACCCAACTTCTGGTTCAGTGCATACAACAAGGCGCCCACCTCGTTCGCTTCGCTGCCACCTAGCGCGCGGGCAGCGCGTTGCAAAGGGCCGGCCGCCGCTTCGCGATTGTAGTGTGCGGCGTGCGGCAGCACGATCGCATGGGCCTGGGCGTGCGGCAGGTTGAACGTTCCGCCCAAGGTGTGGCAAAGCTTGTGGTGCAGGGCCATGCCCACCGATCCGAGGCAAATCCCCGCCAGCCACGCGCCATACTGCGCCTGGCTGCGGGCTTGCGGATCGTTTGGATCATTGACTACGCCCGGCAGCGCCAGCGCCAGTGCGCGAATCGACTCCTCGGCCATCAACCCGATGATCGGATTGGCGTCCTCGGCATACAGCGCTTCAATCGCATGCGCCATGGCGTTCATCCCCGAGCAGGCGGATATCTGCGCCGGCAAGGTCAGCGTCAGTTGCGGGTCGTAGATCACGGTCTTGGGCAAAACCCTCGGATCGCGCCCGGTTTTCTTCAGGCGGTTTTCCGTGAGCCCGTAGATCGGGGTCATTTCCGAACCGGCATAGGTTGTCGGAACCGCCACGATCGGCAGGCCCGAATCCATCGCAATCGCCTTGCCCAGGCCTATCGTCGAACCGCCGCCCACGGCCACACAGCAATCGGCATCAAGCCGAGCCGCTTCGATACGCGCCGCTTGCGCCACCTCCAGCGGCACATGCATCACGGCCTGGGGATAGACGCCCGCCGCACGATCGCCGAGCAAAGCCGCGACCTGTTCACCCAATGCCTGTTGCTCAGGCGTGGTGAGAATCAGCGCGCGCCTGGCGCCGAGGCGTTCGATCTCATCGGCCAGCGCCGAGAGCTTGCCCCAGCCAAAGACCACGCGGGTAGGCAAACTTTGGTACACAAAAGGATTCATGGCAGGCCTCAACGTTTGAAGTGCGGAGCAATTTTGGCGTCGACATTGACCCATACCGAGCGAGCTTCGGTGTAGTCATGGATCGCCTCGAACCCCATCTCACGGCCATAGCCAGACTGCCCAACGCCACCAAACGGGCTGCCGGGGCTGACGCGCTTGTAGCAGTTTACCCAGCACATTCCCGCATGAATGGCGTTGGCCATTTTGTGCGCGCGGGTCAGGTTCTGCGTCCACAGGCCACTGCCCAGCCCGTACTGCGTGCTGTTGGCGATGGCCAGGGCCTCTTCGTCAGTGCTGAACCGCACAACGGTGACGAATGGACCAAAGACTTCTTCCTGGCACACACGATCCTCGGGCGAGGCTTCGACAATCGTCGGCTCAACATAAAAGCCACCTGCCAATGCCTGATCGTCCGGCGCCTTGCCCCCAGCGAGAACCCTTCCGCCCTGCTCGATGGCGATATCGATATAGGCCAGCACACGGTCGCGGTGCAGCGCCGAGGTCAACGGCCCCATTTCGGTCTCGGGATCCATCGGGTCGCCAAGGCGTATGGACTTGGCTAACGCGACAAACCGTTCGAGGAAGCGCTCAGCGATGTCTTTATGCAGGATCAAACGCGAACCCGCGATGCAGGCCTGCCCCTGATTGTGAAAGATCGCCCACGCCGCGCCGTTGACGGCCGCTTCAAGATTGGCGTCCTCGAACACGATGTTCGCGCCCTTCCCGCCCAGTTCCAACTGAATGCGCTTGAGGTTGCCGGTCGACGCTTCAACAATCCGGCGACCGGTCGCCGTCGAACCGGTGAAGGCGATCTTGCCGACGTCGGGATGCTCAGCCAGTGCCTGCCCGGCCGTATGCCCATAACCCGGCACCACGTTGACCACACCTTTGGGGATGCCAACTTCGGTCATCAACTCGACAATGCGCAAGGTCGACAGCGGCGTGATTTCCGACGGTTTGATCACGATGGTGTTACCTGCGGCCAGCGCCGGGCCCATTTTCCAACTGGTGAACATCAGCGGAAAATTCCACGGCACGATTTGCCCGACCACACCGATCGGCTTGCGCTGCACGTAATTGAGAAACCCGGCTTCGACCGGAATCACCGATCCTTCGATCTTGTCCGCCATGCCGCCGAAATACCGGAAACAAGCGGCCGTGCGTGGAACGTCGAGGCCGCGGGAGTCACGAATCGGGTGGCCGGTGTTCAAAGACTCGAGCTGTGCCAGCTCTTCGCTACATTCTTCGATTTTGTCTGCCAGTTTGAGCAATAGCCGTCCGCGTTCTGCGGCGCCAAGGCCGGCCCAAGCGGGGAAAGCGCGTCTGGCAGCCGCGACAGCAAGATCGATATCAGCTGCTTCGGCGGCGGCAACCCGGGTGATCAACGAACCGTCATGGGGTGAAATGACATCGATCGTCCCGCCGCCAACCGCATCAACGAATCGGCCGTCTATATAGAGCTGATTTTGCATAATATTTTCCTCGCACCGCGCCGATGGCGCAGTGTCTGACGATTTGATTCCTGGACGCATTGCCCTGCGGACGCTGGGCAGGAGAGCGGTCTTAGAACGCGATGGGATACGGCGTGAGTTCGCCGCTCTCGTAGCGTTGCGGCAGGTTCGGCGTGGCGTTTTCCCACACCAGCAGCATCGAGCGCTTGGTCGAATAGCCTTGGTGGCGAATGTCCGCCGGCATGGCGCAGATATCGCCAGCACGCATGGTGATACGCGCGCGCGGGCTGCCGTCATCCTTGTCGCCGACATCCCAGAGGATTTCATCGGACAACTGCAGGAACCACTCGACCCGGTCATTACCATGGAACACCGGCAGAATGAATTCTTCAGTGGTCGGGCAGAACAGGCTGGCCTTGCACACCGAGGTCACCGAAGGGTTCCAGGTCACGTCGGAGCGCGACAGGTACTTGAACAGGCTAAAGGCATGCAGCTCACCTTCAAAGCCTTCGGCGGCGTGTACTTCCGGTTCGCCTTGAGAAACATCGGTGAACTGGCGATTGACCGGCAGATCGTCACGCAACGGCGAATCATCCGCCAGGCCAGGCATGCGCTTGGTGGCAATACGAAAGCGCTCAATGGCTTCGATGTTACTGCCGTTTTTGCGGCCGAACGCCGTGCCGGTCTCTTCCGGCGCCGCGAACGGGTCGAAGGTGGCGTTGGTCCAGTCGCGCAGAATGGCTTTGAAGGTCGCCATGATCAGCGGGGTTTCAAAATTTTCGGTGTAGTTGACGCCTGCGGCTTTCAGCGTGCCGTTGAAGGTGCCGGCATACAGGTCAACTTTGCCGTAGTAATTGCGCGTGCCGATGACATGGTCGAAGTTGACCCAACCGTAGAAAAAGCCCCAGGCCACGTCGCGCATCATCGCACGCAGAAAGGCATCGATCGGAATCAGGTGCGAACGCGTCTGACCTTTGGCCGGCCAGGTGATACGGGCAAAATACTCGTCGCGCGACAGCTCGAAAGCGCCGAGTTTGAATGTGCAGTAGCCCGTGACGGCATGGGGCGGACTGACCTGGACTTCGTCTTCAGCAAAAATGGCGTTATCGACAGCGTTTTCAAGCATGGCCATGACAGGATTCCTCAAGTTTTTCTGATTATTCTGAGTGGAAAACGGCGGTGATCACTTGAAGCAGATGTCTGCCCACTTCTCGACCGACAACGGGCCTTTAATTGTCTGCTGCAATAACACACCAGGACGGCTGGATTCGAAGCGATAGGCGGCGCCGTGCGGCAACAGGCATTGATGACCGCGTTTGAGCAACACGTAGCCCATCGGTTTGCCTGCGGGCATTTCACCCGCCAACCGTGTGCCCTCGCCGTCGGTCAAAGGCGTATCGAGCTTGAGGAAATCCACGCGTACTTCGCCGTCCATGACGATAGCGAACTCATCGTGCGCCGCCGTGTACCAAGGCGACTGACCTTCCGCGCGCAGGGTTTCAATGACGTAGCCTAGGTTGAGGCCGACGACGACTTTTTCGTAGGGAAGGGATTTTTCCGCCACCTCGAAGACATTTGAAAAGGCGTAATGGCTGGCCTGGCCGCTGATGATTTCAACCGACCCTTTGCTGTAGTTGTCCAGCGAGCCGAAGACCGTTTCGATTGCAGCGCTGCTCATGGTTTTTCACCGTTTTGTTGTTGTAGTAACAGTGGCCCCACAGTACGTCGTGCTTTCTTCAGGAACAATGAGAGTGCTGGCGACAACAGTGTTTGCAAAACGCAAACAATACGCTGGCAACGCCCTGATCAGCGGATCCAGCCGCGCTCCAGCAAGGGCTTATCCCAACATGGCTCATCGCCAAAGCTTTCCACAAGAAAATCAATCAGGGTGCGTACTTTCAAGGCACGCCGCTGGGTTGCTGGGTACACCGCAGAAAAGCTGAAGGAGGACAGCGCGTACTCAGGCAGGACAGGAATCAGCCGGCCGCTGAGCAGATCATCGCTGGCGACCAGGGTCGGCAGGCAGACAATGCAGACCCCGGTCGACGCGTAGTCGCGCAGTAAATGCACCGAGTTTGATCGTACATGCCCTGGCAGGCTCAACTCGACCTGTTCGTCTGCCCCAGTGAAGATCCAACGGTTGCGTGAGGGATAGCCTTCGTACAAAGCAATCTTGTGTTGCAACAGTTCCTGCGGGTGCGTGGGCATGCCGAACTCGGCGGCATAATCGGGCGACATGCAGAACAACCGGCGCACACTGAACAACCGGCGCTCGATCAGGGTCTCGGCCAGTGGCGGGAACATCTGGAACGCCACATCAAAGCCTTCTTCGATAGGGTCCACCACCCGATCATTGACGATAACGTCGACCTCAATGTCCGGATAAAGCCGTGTGAACTCGGCCAGCATCCTGCCGAAGTGGCCAATGGCAAAACCCGGCAGCATCTGCACGCGCAATTTACCGGTGGGTTTGGCGCGCAATTCGCGCATATGCTCAGTCAGCGAGTTGAAACTCGCGACCATGTCTGCGCACTCCTTGTAGTACGTCTCCCCCACCTCGGACAGCCGCACATGACGAGTGCTGCGGTGGAACAGCGGCGCGTTGATGAACTGTTCCAGTTGTTGAATGCGGTGAGTGATTACCGAGCGGGTGACGCCCAATTGCTGAGCCGCCTTGGCGAAGTTTCCGGTCTCGGCAACACGGACAAAGGCTTCGACACTGAGTAAACGATCCATGGGGGCAGGCTCTCTGGAGTTTATGTTCTTGTAGGAGCAGCAGGTTAGCCTGTCGGCAGTTGGCTCTCCACAACCGTGAAGGAGCGCGACGTGTGTCTCTGAACCGAAAACCGCTGTTGCATGGCCGCGCAAATCCCTGACGGACATCCGCAAATCGCGCTACCACGCCCGGGCGCTCATTGATGAGCCGATCAATCCCAACGAACACAAGAAAACCGCCAAGGCACAGGCTGATGCCGCGACGAACGCAAAAGCCGAACAGGAAAATTCGACGAAGGTGCAAACACTGATCGTCCAGGATCGGGTCAAGGCCTGGCTGTTGGATGACGTCGCACGTAAAGGAGGCAATACCGAGTTGCAACGGCGCTTTAACATGGACCTTTTGCCAGCACTCGACAGGACAGCGGTGAAGAATGTTGCCGAGTACGATCTTTGGGCGCTGAAGCCAGGGAGGCGGCGAACTGCTACGCGGAGCAGAGATGCAGGGCTTCCATGAGGTGCGAGCGCTGTCGCTGCACCTGTACAAGAAAGCCGGAAAGGATGGGCAGAAAATCGCGGGGCACGCGAGTGAGGGCATGACCAAAAACTATCAGCGAGACCACGATGAAATCATCTGGGCCGAGGCAATTCCGGACCTGAATATCAGTGAAATAACTGGGTAGTTTTGCGCAAGTTTTGCGCGGGTTTTGCGCAGGCGCAAAAAAGCCGATCTATCTGATCGGCTTAAGTGTCTGATTTTACTCAGGAATAATGGTCGGGACGGAGTGATTCGAACACTCGACCCCTAGCACCCCATGCAAGCGGACACCTCTACAACCCGCTATAT
>Ga0302216_1000025_pt1 | contig 114506 bp, 75 predicted proteins | sample II_Fen_N3_2_FD_194575 | JGI IMG/M metagenome (GOLD analysis project Ga0302216, IMG submission 194575) | Peat permafrost microbial communities from Stordalen Mire near Abisko, Sweden - II_Fen_N3_2 | ecosystem: Environmental > Terrestrial > Soil > Wetlands > Permafrost | place: Sweden: Abisko...
ACTTCCACACGCAGCCTTCCACCGCCAGAGCGGCTACGCCAACAGCGGCGCGTACCGTATGCGATCCATGAACCCCACACTTCAAAGGTAGGAACTTATGGCTATCTTGGTATTTGCGGCGTGCAGACCCGCGGCAGCAAGGCTTTGAAGTCTTCTACTGCGGTGGCTCGCGGCAACCGTTCAAGTGCGTGGCGCAGCCACGCATAGGGCTCTTGGCCGCTGGCTTTGGCCGTCTCGACCAAACTGTAAAGTTGAGCGCTGGCCGTCGCGCCTTTGGGCGTGTCGCTGAACAGCCAGTTCTTGCGCCCGATCATGAAGGGCCTGATCGCGCGTTCGGCTGCATTGTTGTCGATCGGCAAGTAACCGCCTTCGGTGTAGCGCACCAACTTGTCCCAGTTGCTGACCAGATAATTGATCGCTTTGCCCAGCGCGTTTTGCGCCGTGACCTGAGGCTGCGTTTTCTCCAGCCAGGCGTGTAACTGCGCCAGGACTGGCAGGCTGTTTTGCTGTCGACCTTCATGGCGATGTTCATCGCCGACTTCTTTTAAATCTCGCTCGATACCGTACCGCTTGTTGATGAGATTCAGCGCTATATCGGCACGCCCGGTTTCCCGCCGCAACGTCAGTTTGATTGCCGTTGGCCAAAGACACGCCGCTAGCGTTAGCGGAGATTGTCATCGAGCCTATAAACGTCCACGCAGATCTCCACTGAAGCGTCCTGCGCGAGGTTCTCCGTTAGAAACACCTGGAGGGTGGCACCATCAAACATTCTGACCGGCAATGGACAAAGCAACGTGCATCCTTGGCGTGTGGCACGACACTACGTTGAGCAAATACCGCCTCCTGCGCGCGGGGACTCGGAGCGGAGTCATCAAAGACGACTGCACATGCTTTACCTGAATAGGCCGAGTAATCCCCCGACTTCAGCAAGCGGAATGTACGTAATCCGCTGGTAACGTTACGAGCAACGGTAAAGCCCGAAAGGACCAGACTTGTGTCGCTCCTCCCTCCGATCAATAGCTTGCCAGCCAGGACGCCCTCAATGTGCTGAGAAACAGATCCGACATCTCTGCTTGAAGATATCGACTCATTACCCATTTCCTCTTCCGAACGAGCAAGGATTTGCCAGATACAAGTTGCTCATCAAGTATACGGAGGCGCACTGAATACCAGTCACTGCCATATTGGAGTTGCTCAGAAATCGCCATTCGCGATCGCTCGCGCACCCGGTGCGAATGTGGGCAAAATCGGGGGCAAAATTAGTTTTTTTCTGGCTGTAAACACCGTTCTAGAGCCAAGTCAAAATGTTTTTTGGAAACCATCACCAAGCAAAACCGCATCACGCTGAAGAACCTCAAGGTGGCGGATTTCGCCAGCGAAGAAACGCTGTGCTTCACCGCCACCGTCGTGTTCGACGGTGTTCCCATCGCCGAGGCCCGTAACGAGGGCCACGGTGGCTCGACGTTCGTGCGCGCTCTGCTGGGTCAGGCCGCGCTGCTGTCAAAGGCCGAGTAGTTCGCCAAGAGCCTGCCGCCGGCTTTGCTCGACCTCGAACGAGAGGACGAAGAGCCGTTGATCATTGAAATCACGCTCGACTTCCTCGTCGATCAAACTGGCCGATGCCATGTACGCCGAGCGCAAGCTGCGCACCGCGCTCAACCGCGACATCGGCAACAAAGTGCTGTTCATCAAGGACTGCAAGCTACTGTTCCTCAAGGGCATCAAGCTCAAGGCGATCGCGGACCGCCCGGCGTATTTCGCATCGCTGCGCGCCTGCCTGGCCCAGCCCATCGTCATCCTCGCGGAGCTTGCGCCGGATGAGGCCTTCGCCCTGTGGAAGCAGCATGTCCTGGGCGACAAGCCTCGGTGATTCAGCATCACGCACCGTCCTGACAGCCCCGCACTTGTTGCGGGGCTTTCTTTTTTCCGCCCTCGCCAATCGAGGCTGTGCCAAGTGCCGATTTACGGCTGACGTGGCGCCCCTCGCGCATGAAGCTGCCCGCATGTGTCGCTGATCCGTCAGCACCATGCCAGCAGCCAGGGTTTCCAGGCTACCGCGGAGTTTCTTCGCGCCACCCGCCAGTCCGCCATCGCATCGAGTCTGCGGACGTGCGTCCTCGTGACGCCGATGCTTTTTTTCAACCGCGTGCGGGAGCTGCCATCCCGTGAGGGACAAGGCCCCGCTTCTCGAAGGAGCCCATCCATGTCCCAGCAAGTCTCTTTCGGCCAGTTGGCCTTGATCCATTGCGGCAAGTTCCTGCCGCTCGAAGTGATGCAAAGCGCCGCCGGCCACTACATCGGTACGCGCGATACCGAGGGTCCCGTTTCTCGGGAATCCCAAGAGTACCTCCGCAGTTATGCCGCGGCTCAACGCGCCCTCGAAAGAGGCGGCTGGTCCCAGCTCGCCTTTCCCTGATCAAACTGGAGGAACCACGTGATGAACCAACTTCTGCCACAGGAGATCGTCGATCAGATCATGCAGGAAGAGCAGCACTTCGCCACCGCGCCTCAAGCCTTCTTCGAGGCATGGAAGCGCGGTGTCGAAATCGCCGCGCCTCAATGGTTTGGCGACGGCCGCGCGATGGCCTGAACCAGGCCAAGAGCAAGTGGGATCTGCGTCCCGACATGCTGCGTGCCAGCGACGCTCTCGGCGTCCTGAGCAGCGGAGAACGCATGTTCCTTTCCGCCATGTTCAGCTTCTACAACGCGCACGAGGGTGGTGCCATGCTCAAGCGCTGCCACTTCCACGGACTGTCGGACTTCGACGGTGTCGATCTGCAACGCCGCAAGGTCATCGCCGACCTGCTGGTGAACTACAGCGGTTGGTGAGTCGGTCCCCGGCACATCATCGCCTTTTCGTTCGCTACCCCATGAGAGACATGCACCCACCAGGTCATGTCCCTCAAACTTTCCTCCGTCTGTCCGCGCCGATTGGCCCAAAGCAATCGATCAGTGCCGCCTGACGATTTTTCCACCTGCAACCCACCGGGTCCAAATCCCGGTGGCGGGAATTGGCTCCATTATTCAATCTGGAGAAATCCCATGACCCAGAATCCCAATCCCTTTGTACGCGGCTACTGGAATCTGAAAATCGTCCGAACGCTGTGCATCAGCTACGGGGACGGAAGCCCGCATGTCTGGCGATCCATCCACGCGAGCCAAGCGCATCTTTCCGACAACGACCTGATTTCATCGCCTTGCATCGTCACCAGCGACTTCGCGTTGATCAAAAATGGCTCTGACGCCATCAGCGACGAACTGATGGCCGAATGCGATGCTGTTGAAGACCTCAGCGGCGACGGCGTGGTTGGTGCCGTGGTGTATGGCATCCATGGCGACGACTTCGACGGGCGCCCGGTTCACATCGGTGATACCTACTCGGCTGAGGCCGCGCGGGAAGTGGTACAGCGGCTGAGCTTCGAGACCGGCTTCTACAGTCGGAGCTGGGAAATCAGCACTGACCATATCACCGAGGAAGCCTGGCAAATCTGGCGGATCTCGCCACGCCAGAGGCGTTTTTGTTCATCGCCTTCCCTGTTCCGTACAGCCCGGCGATCGGCGTCAAGCTGAACTCTACGCCGTGGACGGACGAGCACCTAGACGACGCCGAGGGTACTACTGCCGCGCAACTTTGGCAGGAGCACCGGAGCAAGGGCATGTCGGAAGACTTGGCACAGATCCTTGAACTCGCAGGCCAGGCCGACGTGCGCATTCTCATCCTGGACGCCGACGCGCCGGTGTTGCCGGGGCTCCCGCTGAACGAGTCCTAGCGGCCGCGCACTGCGTCAACCTTCCTTTTCGTCATCCATGCCAGCCCGTCTCCCCATCAGGGAGCCGGGCTGCTTCACTTTCACAGGAGCAACCTCATGTTCCCGGACCTCATGACGCCCTGCGCCCATGACTTCGAGCAGCATCTCGAGGCCTGCGTCAATGCCATGTGCCAGGGTGATGCCATCGGCCAGACCCTGGTGTTCGAGCGCGACAAGGGCAAGCTGCACATGCGCCACATCGCTACGCTGGACCTTGTGAACACCGACATCGACCGCTACGAGATGGTGGTGTTCGACGGCGGCAACACCAGCGGCGATTGTTGGAAGCACGTTTTCTTTCCACGGCAGCGCACGCACTATTTCGTGTACGACGCCTGCCCCCCCGCCCCTCAACCCAGGAGTTTTTTCTTGCCCGCAGCGCTGGAAAGCGGGTGAGAGACGGTGCCGTTTCCTAAGGGCGGAACGCTCACTCCGAGGCCATTCTTGTCCCATGTTCGTCGGCGTTGCCGACACATGCCCAGGCGGCCGAGACCTTCAAGGCTGCAAGTGCGGGAAACCGCACTGGTCGTTTCTTTCCACGGACGCGTCCGCGTCCATCCACACCACCCACAAGGTACCTCTCCCTTGCGTGCGGGGAATCCCTTGGTTCTTTTCCTCAAGGAGATTCCCATGGACCGTTCCCTCATCAAATCACTGACTGAAGTAGCGTGCTAATCAGGAAACCTATAGGTGCGGAGGCTATGGTACTGAGCGACGCTGGTAGAGCTTAAGTGCACTTTCTGCTCCGTTGATCCCCAAATCCCGATATCGGATGGATTCAAAAGCCTAATGGGGTTTCCCGTTTATATCAGCAGTATCAGCGCACTAAGCCATTCTCAAATGTGGCGCGGATCGATCTCTGCGGCCAACGACATCAACGCCGCTAACAGGAAAAAGCTGCCACAGACCGATTCGACTTTCTGCTCCAGCGCCGGCGAGGTGCGATAGCAATGCCCGATGAAACGGCCGTCGTCAAAGTCGCTGCCACGCACGATGGGCGCGAGCAGCCGACCTGCCTCCTGTAGCAGAACCTCCCCATCTGTGTAGTCCAGTGCTTGTGCTTGCAGGGCCAGCGAAACCATGGCAGCGGCGCAGGGGTCGTTCGGCCCGTCGGTGTGATCAAGCCGATTGAGTGGCGCCTCCATTGGCCGGCTGCGCAACCAATACTGGGTAGCCCGCTGGGCGTCATCCCTGAATGGCACGCCGTATAGGCGTGCGCCGATGCCCAGGCCGAGCATGGCCCAAGCCTGCCCGCGCGACCAGTTGCCAGGACGGTCGCCGGGCTGCCACTGCCCCTGCACAGACTGTGCGTGACTGCTCCAAGCGCCACCTATGCCGGCACAGGCACGAAACGAGACATGCAGATGCTGGCGCCCGAGGTTCAGCAGGCCAGGGTCGGCGCTCAGGGCGAACAGGTTCAGGGTCGCCGCCAACGGGTCGATGCTCAGGCGCTGATCACCCTGCGCGCCGCCGCCCAATTCGCGGCCCAAGGGAATGCAACAGAGGACCGGATCAAACGCATGGGCAAGCCGTTGCGTGGCCGCAGACGCCAACGCTGCAGCTTGGGGATCAGCCAACAACTGCGCCCCCAGGCCTGCGCCGTACCAGAAGATCAGGCTGCGATGATGGCTATCGCAGTCGAGTTTGTCCCGCAAGCGTTCTGCGATGCGTAGTGCCTGCTGCCGGTCCGTCGGCCGCCCGGAGTGGACGGCACGCAGCCACCACAGGCCGGCCCAGAAACCGCCCAGCCACGAGCCACCCGCCGAGACCTTCCAGGCACCGTCGCAATAAAGCGGGAAACCCTCGCCGCAGACAGCATCGATCTGTTCCAGCCGAGACAGGATGGCCTCGATGGCCCGCTGTGTCTCGGCGCCAGTGAGGGGCCGGTCCAACACCACGATCGCGCTCATTTGCCCCCCTGCAAACCCGCCGCAAAACGCTGGCGCAGCCGCGTCAACACCAGGCACAGCACACACGCCAATAGCACCACGCCGATGGGCATCGACCAGGCCCGGACAAAACCCAGCCCGAACAACGGCGGCCCCAGCGCAAACCCAGCGAAAAAACCCGCCGACAGCAAACCTGCCGACGGCGCCGGCGCGCCAAAGCCGGGGTCGCGCAGCACCATGCTCATGGCGATGGCATTGGTCGCCACTGCCGTCAAACCCATGCCCAGCGCACCGGCCCACAACAGCCAGTGACTGTTTGCCGTGGCCTGCGAGGACAACCACAAGGCCACGCTCGCCAGCAGCAAAAGCGCCAGCAACAGCCAGGACTCATCGGCCATGCGCGCCCCCAGTGGGGTGAGCACGGTCCGCGCGACAATCCCCATCACACCAAAGCCTGCGACCAAACCGCCAATCGCGGTGGTCGACATGCCGTGGCCTGCGGCAAACACCCCGAGAAAAGTCACAAAGGACGACAACACAATGCCTACGCACAGCTGGATACTCATCAACAAGCCCAGCCGAGCACAGGGCCGCACCACCTTGAAGCGCATCGGTTTAGCGGCATGCCGACCCGGCGCCACGCGCGGCCCCAGCGCCGCCAGCAACACGGCGGGCACCAGCAGGCACGCCAGCGCTCCCCGCCAGCCAAGGTGCGCCGCCAAGGTCGGCAACAGCGCACCGGCAAACAACGCCGATACCTGCACCCCGGACTGCTTCAAGCCCACCACCGCCGCCTTGAACCTGGGCTCGACCCGCTCGGCGATCAGCAGGTTGGTCACCGGGTTGGCCAGCGCTTGGGCGATGCCGCACACCGTCAACGCCAGCACCACACCACCGAACCCCGGCAGTACAGCGAGCAAGCTGTAGGAACCGGCCGTACTCCAGAACAACAGCGCCAGCGCGCGCCGACTGCCAAGCCAATTGACCAGCGGTCCGGCCCATAACGACAGCAACGCGGCAAACCCGAAGGTGCTGGTGATCAACCAACCGAGCCACGGAGTGGGCACGCCGAGGTCGGCGACCATCAGCGGGCCGAGCGTGCCGACTGCGTAGAAGATCAGCATCGGCAGGGCCATGGCGCTGGTGAGTACTACGCGCAACCCTGGGGTATTCGTCATCCCCGCGCCCTCGACCGTCCGGACGGTCGATCAAAGTCCAGCCCGCCCGCGCCGCAGTTGTCCAGCAACTGGCGACCCACTGCACTGATCAAGGCATCGTCGGTACCATCGAGGATATGGGTGGTGCGCGCGGTGCTGTAGATCCCCGGCAGCGGCGACCATTCGCTCAAGCCTTCGGCACCCATGATCTGGATCGCCGAGTCTGCCGCCACGCTGAGCGCCTGGGAGGCGGCGACTTTGGCGATATTCACTTCAACACTGTTGGCCACGCCCGCATCACGCTTGGCCGCCGCATCCTGCAACAACGCACGGGCGCTGGCGATGGCCTGGTACACGTTGAATACCCGCAGGCGCACCAGTTGTTTGTCAGCCAGGCGCGCCTGCTGCCCACGACCCGAGTGAATGCGCACGCACATCAGGTCGAAACAGCGCTGGGCCAGGCCCAGCCAGTGCACCGAACGCAGGATGCGCCCGAGTCCCAGGCGCTCCTGCATCAGCGCCAGCCCTTGCCCCGGTTGGCCAAGCACATGGCTCGGCGCGACAGTGACATCTTCGAAGGCCAACTCGCCTTGCCCGCTGAAGCGACCAAGGATCGACAACGGCCGTACCACGCGAAACCCCGGAGCATCCGTCGGCACCAGAAACATCGACAAGCCGTCCGCCGTGCGCGCAACCACCGTGACCAGCGCCGCACGTTCGGCGCGGCAGATAAACCACTTGCGCCCATTCAAGCGCCACTGGCCGTCGATCAACTCTGCATGGCTGGTGATGGTCGCCGGGATCGAGCCAATGCTGTCCGGCTCGGACATGCCGTAGCTGGACACTATCGCCCCGCTCGCCAATGGCTCCAGAAAACGCTGGCGCACGGCTTCACTGGCGTGACGGCTGAGCATGTGCAAATCCAGCGTGGCGTCGTCGCCGAAAATCGCCGGCGCGTATTCCGAACGTCCCTCCTGCTCGGCAATCGCCAGGTATTCGCGCAGGCTGCCACGCGCCTGGGGATAAAAACTGCCCCACAAGCCTTCGGCCCGTGCCTGCTGGCTCAACTCGGCGATGAGTTGAGGGTTGGCTGCCAGTTCGGCTTCCAGAGGAATGATGCGTTCGTTGACAAAACGTCGAACCCGCTCGGCCATCAGCATGCGATGCCCGCCCCGTTTTCCAGGAACGCCACTTCGGCGGCCAGGGATTTTTTGTCGATCTTGCCCGCCGGCGTCAGCGGCAACTGGCGATAGAAGCGCAGGTATTCCGGCAGTTTGTTGACCTCCAGCCCTTGCTCGCGCAGGTAGTCGGTCAGTTCGCTGAGAGAGAAACGCGGCGCGCCGGCGCGCAGGGTCACGCAGATGCAGACGCGCTGGCCGAGGTCCGGGTCGGGCACGGCGACGCAGGCGACGCTGACCACATCCGGGTGACTGGTCGCGAGGGTTTCGATCTGCACCGGGCTGATGTTTGCGCCGCCACGAATGATGATGTCTTTCTTGCGCCCGGCCAGAATCAGGTAGCCGTCGTTGTCGATGTAACCGAGGTCTCCAGTGTTGACCCAGCCTTCGGCATCCCGGTATTGCGCGTCGAGTTCCGGCGCGTTCACGTATTGCATCGGGCTTAACGGACCACGCGCCTTGATTTCGCCGACGCTGCCCTGGGGCAATTCCACGCCGGCTTCGTCAAAGATCTTGATCGCACACACCGCGGGGTTTGGCCGGCCGACGCTGTAGAACACCACGTCTAGGGCATCGTCGAGGGTGTTGTGGCAGTTCACCCCATCGGCCGAGCCATAGAGGCTGATAAAGCCGCAGCCGAACGCATCGACACAGCGGCGCACGGTTGCTTCATCGATCAGCGAACCGCCGCAGATCAAACCGAGCAAGCTGGATTTATCCACCTGGGCCAGGCGCGCATCGGCAGCGATGCGTTGCAACATGGTGGGCACACCGAGGATGTGGGTCGGACATAATTGCGCGATGGCTTCAATCGCCGCGCCGACATCGAACTGCGGCAACACCGCTATCGAACCGCCGAGCCACGACAGGCTGCCAAACGTCGCGGTGGAGCCAAACGACGAGCCCAGCGGCACCAGGTACAGCCCGCAAAACGTGCCGCCCTCGGGGTGAATGCGTTGCAGAAAGCGCCCGCGCCCGCCGACCAGGGCGTTGTGCGAATACGCGACCAATTTAGGCTCCGATTCGGTGCCGGAGGACACCAGCAACCGCACCGGAGAATTCGGGCAAACCGTGGGCAATTGCGCCTCGCTCAAGGGCTCGGCCTGGAACATCTGCGCAAGGCTCAGCCAGCCCTGGCGCGCCTCGCCTTCGACGATCAGCACGCGCAGCGACAACAGCGTCGGGCGCAGGCCCTCGATGACCTGGCACAAATCGATCCCGGCGTACTGCGCCGGCACGATCACCGCGCGCGCATCGCAGCGGCGCACCAGCGATTGGATATCCAGGCTGCCGCGCCCCGGTGGAAACGGCGCGACTACTGCACCGAGTGCCGCCGCTGCCAGATCGATGGCGCAACTGCGCCAGCTATTGGTCAACTGATACGCCACTACGTCGCCGGCAACGATGCCTGCGCTGCGCAAACTGGCGGCCATACGCAGCGCCGCATCATGCAGCTCGCCGTAGGTAATGCGGCTGTCGGGTTCAAGCACCGCCGGTTTGTGCGGCGCACGTTCGGCGTGCTCGCGAAACAGTTGGTAGACCGAACGGTTGGGATAGGTGCCGTCCTGTTCCCACACACTGCGCACAGCGGCGGGAACCAGATCGATAATGCCTGCGTTATTCATCGAAAACTCCAGTGAGCGTTGACCGAGGTATAGGCATTCACGCTTAAACACGTCTTCAATCGCCTGTCTTGAGCCAGGGCTGACAGGTCTTCTACGGCCACTGCGGCCGGGATGTCGGCGTCGCCCAGCACCTGTTGCCAGGTAGCCGCGGGTTGCGACGCCAGGGCGCTGCGAATCACTGTGTCACGTGTTTCAGGGGCGCTGTACAGGTCGCAGCCGAGGAGGATTTCCAGCTGTGCAAGTTGCGCGGTGGTTTGGCAGTCGATGGCCAGCAGGCCGCTTTGCGTTAGGTACACGCCTTTGAGCAGGCTGGTCGGTTGCACGTCCTGCACCGTCAACAGGTTGGCCGCGCCGAGCAGCGAACTATCGACCCGCGCGCCCAGGCCGCTGAGGGTGCGATGCAGCAGCGCCGCACTCACGCCTTGGGCCGCGACTACGCCGCCCAGCACATCGAGCACGGTGAACAACGAACCGCCGGGCGTGTTCGAGGCTTGGCCGATCTGTTCGCCGACGCCGGACCAGGCCTGCACCATGAAGTCGGTGCCAGGCAACGGTTCGCCGGCCCGGTCGTGGCCCCAGCCACCGGCGTAGGCATACACCAGCGCCGGGTTGATGCGCGCCAGGTCGGCGCTGTCCAAACCGAGTTCCGCCGCTTTTCCCGGCGCCCAGTTGTGCAGGAACACATCTGCGTCACGCACGCGTTCGTAGAGTTCCTCGCGGCCCGCCTGGGACTTGATATCCAACTCACGGACCTGCTTGTGCCGGTTCAACGCGTCGAAGCGCACCGACACGCCGTCAACACAGGGCGGCATGCCACGCAGCGGATCGCCGCCCGGCAGCTCGACGCGGATCACCTCGGCACCGAGCAGCGCCAGCAAATGCCCGGCCAACGGGCCCTGGATGCGGCGGCAGGATTCGATCACGGTCAACCCGCTCAAGGGCAACGCCGAACCGTCCAACGCGGACAATGGCTGACCACTGGCGGCGCCAACGGCAAAACTCCACGGTGCCTGAAGGTCCCCATCGGCACGCCGTTCGGCCAGGCTGCGCAACGGGCACACCGCCATGCCGCTCAAGGCGCACAGTGCAGTGATACGCGCCATCGACAGACGCGCCATGGCTTGGCGGAACACCGGCGGCATCGGCGCCACCGCCTTGGCATACCGCAACAGAAAGGCCTTCCAGCCCTGCCCGGCCTGTTCCCCGTCGATACCGACCTGTGCCCAGAAACGCCGCCACGGTTCGGCGTCGAGGGTTTCCAGTTCGAAACACACGCCATCCGCCGACATGAACGGCGGCCGGTTCTTCGCGCAGGTTGCGCCCGGCAACAGGCACTCAGCTTCGGCGCCCGCCGTGGCACCGGCCAGGTATTGGGCGATGCTCAACACGCCAGCACCAACCATGGAAGTGTGCACACGGCTGAAATCGCCGCCCCGCAGTTGACCGACTGCGGCAGCCATCACGCCTTGCAGCGCGAGGCTGGCGCCCAGTGTGGAGACGTAATCCACGCCCAGTCCCTGCGCCTTGCCGCTGGCCCGGCCGTGCACCGACATCAAGCCGCAGGCCGCTTGTACGGTGTGTTCGGTGGCGCCGCTGTGAGTGCCGTCGGCCCAGCCATGAATCTGGCCTTGCAGCGGTTTGAGATCGGGATGCAGCAGGCGGATGCTCAGTGCATCGACGTCACCGCTGTCGTGCGCAGCCAGGCCGAGCGCCGTCGCTTGGTAGCGCAATGACGCAGCCATCGACGCCAGCCCGGCCGGTGCAGTGGCAAAGGAGCCAGAGAGGCTACAGCCGTGTAAAAGAGAAGACATTCGACATTCGCCAGTAAGGTGATTGACCGCTGCACGCGCGACCTCGGGTGAGGTACGCCGCGCCAGCCCGAAACGTGGCAAGCAATCAGCCGCCCGCGACTGCCGGCAGGATGGTGATGGCGTCACCGGCCTTGAGCGCGGTGCCCAAGTTGTCGGCGAAACGGATGTCGTCATCGTTGACGTAGATGTTCACGAAGCGATGCACTTTGCCGTCGCCAATCAGGCGTTCCTTGACGCCCGGATAGTCGCGTTCCATCTGTTCGATAACGTCCAGAACTGTATTGCCTTGCACTTCAATGCGTTTCTGATCGTGGGTAAAAGTGCGCAATAAAGTTGGCACCATCACGGAAATCGACATGCAGAACTCCCTGAGCCTAAGTTGGCCCATCTATGAATGATTGAATAACGTGTTAATTAACGATGTGGATAACTTCTTCCGTAACTTTTCCCTTGACGATACGAAAACTGCGCACCGCTACTTCAACTTCCGGCAACGTTGAAACAATCACGTAGTGCACCGCTGGATCACCGGCATAACCCACATCTTCGGCGCTGGGATAAGCCACGCTGGCGGTGTGGGAGTGGTAGATCACCCGGCACTCCTCATCCCGTTCATCCAGCTCGCGCCACACCGTTAATTGCTGTTTGGGCGCAAAGCTGAAGAAGGTCGGCGAGCGCGCCGCGTTGTCCATCGCGATCAGTCGCTGGGCGGTGGCCTCGCCCACGGGGGCGGCAATGATGCCGCAGGTTTCCAGCGGGTGGTCGCGGTGCGCTTGTTCCTGCATTGCCTCTAGCAGGCCGGCTCGAATCTTCAGCATTGGGTCAGTAGCTCGGCAACGTCGGCTCGACGTCACGCACCCAGGCCAGCACGCCGCCGTCAAGGTTGCGCACGTTGCTGAACCCGCGCTGTTGCAACTCCAGCAGCACGGCCCTGGAACGCATGCCGGACTTGCAATGCAACACCAGGTTGGCGTGCTTGCCAAAGCGCGTTTCGATCAGTTGCGCGGTGTTCGGCCCTTTGGGGATATGTTGCGCGCCGGCAATGTGCACGATGTCCCATTCGGTCTGTTCACGCACATCGATCAGCAGCAGGTCTTCACGTCGCTCGCGCAGGGCCTGCAGCTCGCGGGCGCTGATGGACGGTATGTCCGAAGCCTGTACGCCCGTAAGCGCGAGCAGGCCGCAGAACGCCTGGTAATCGCTGAGGGCGGTAATCGGCTGACGTCCGGGCGCGCGGCGCAGCGGCATTTGGCGGTAGGACATTTCCAGGGCGTCGTACACCATCAGGCGCCCCAGCAGGCTGTCGCCGATGCCGGTGATGAGCTTCACCGCCTCGGTGGCCATGATTGCGCCAATCGAGGCGCAGAGAATGCCCAGCACCCCGCCTTCGGAGCAGGACGGAGCCAATTCCGGCGGCGGCGGCTCGGGATAGAGGTCGCGGTAGTTGAGCCCGACTCCGCCGGGCGCGTCTTCCCAGAACACCGAGGCCTGGCCTTCGAAACGGTAGATCGAGCCCCACACATAAGGCTTGCCGGCCAGCACGCAGGCGTCGTTGACCAGGTAGCGGGTAGCGAAGTTGTCGGTGCCGTCTAGGATCAGGTCGTACTCACTGAACAGCTGCACGGCGGTTTCCGGTTGCAGGCGCAGGCTGTAGAGATTGACCTGCACATGGGGGTTCAAATCGCGGATCGCCGCAGCGGCGCTGTCGACCTTCAATTGGCCGACTGTCGCGACGCGGTGGATCACCTGGCGTTGCAGGTTGGATTCGTCCACCACATCAAAATCGATAATGCCCAAGGTGCCGATTCCGGCCGCCGCCAAATACAACAAGGCGGGCGACCCCAAGCCGCCAGCGCCAATAACCAATACTTTGCTGGTCTTTAAACGGCGCTGGCCATCAAGGCCGACGTCAGGAATTAACAAGTGCCGGCTATAACGGGTTATTTCATCGTTACTGAGGTGGGCAAGTGGCTCTACAAGTGCAGGAAGTTTCATCTCGAATACCTGTTTATGAATGCAACTGATTCTCAAGTAAATACTTGGTTTAATCAATTCAATAGGCCATGGGTTTCATATGCATAAGGGATATTTTTGTATGCGTTTAATTAAACTCAAAACCTTCGCCTGGGATGGGGGATGGATGTGGACTGAGATGTGGTGTGGCTGGGCGGTGAAGCGGCGCCAATAAGGCCGCCGTGTTATATCAGGCAGACTGCGGTGTCTGTTTTTGGGGCGGCTTCGCCGCCCAGCGCGGACGGTGCGACGATTCGACGAGCCCGCTCACTACAGGAACAGGTGGGTTAGGTGAGGAAGGTGGCCATGTCTTTGCACACTGCGCTGAACGCCTGCACAAAGTGCTGCGCCTCGGACTCGCTGAGCACCAGCGGCGGTTGGATGCGCATGACGCGGTTGTTGTTGGCGGTGACAAAGGTCAGCACGCCATGCTCCCTGGATAATTTGCTGACGAAGCGCAGCACGAACATTTCCTCGAAGTTTTTCTCGACCTCGCTGATCGCCTCTTCGATGTGCCGCTTGGCCTTGCCCGACAGCATGCGATAAGTGCCCGCCGCGTTACCCGGCATGCGGCTGGCGAATTCACGCACAAATGCCTCGACGCCGCCCTGGTAGCTGTACTCGAACTCGATGGCGATCATCAGGCCCAGGCCACGCACTTCGCGGATAAACGGGTAGCTGCTGACGGCTGAACTCAAGGCGTCCTTGAGTTGAGCGCCGACCCGTGCGGCATTGCCGGCCAAGTCTTCACTGGCAATCACATCCAGCGTCGCCAGCGCCGAGGCCGAGGCGAAATTGCCGCCGCCGAAGGTGGACGTATGCAGCGCGAAGGTGTCGATGCTGCCGTAGGCGCGGTCCCATAGTGCCGCGCTGGACAGCGTTGCGCCGATGGGCACCGCGCCGCCGGAGAGGGATTTGGACAGCACCAGAATGTCCGGGACTACAGCTTCCCATTCACAGGCGAACAGCTTGCCGGTGCGGCCGAGGCCGGTCTGGATTTCGTCGAGGATCATCACGCAGTCATGCCTCGTGCACAGTTCGCGCACTTGTTGCAGATAACCTGCTGGCGGCAGGATCACGCCGCCTTCACCCTGGATCGGCTCAAGAATGAACGCGCCGACATCGCCTTGTTGCAGCGCGGTTTCAAGGGCGTGCAGATCGCCGAAGGGAATCGAATCGCAGCGTGACAGCAGCGGTTTGAACGGGTCGCGGTGTTTGTCACGGCCGGTCACCGACAGCGCGCCGAGGGTCTTGCCGTGGTAGCCGTTATCGCAATACAGCACGCGCGGGCGATGCATCGCAGCCATCGCCAGTTTCAAGGCAGCCTCGATGGCTTCGGTGCCGGAGTTGCTGAAGAACACGCGTTCCAGATTACCCGGCGCCAGCTCGCTCAAGCGCTGGGCGAGCAAGCTGGTGTGCAGCGGCACTGACACGTACTGCACAAAAGTCGGGTGCTGGTTGTGCAGGAACGCCTGCAACGCCTGGTTGACCTTGGGGTGGTTATGCCCGGTATTCAGGCAGCCATAACCCGCGACAAAATCCAGGTAGCGGCCGCCATCGAGGTCGGTCAGCCAGCAACCGTTGCCCTGGCTGAACACGCGTTCGATATGGTTGAACTGGTAGAACTCGCGCAGCACCGGATTGATGTGCTGGCCAAAACAGCGCAGGGCTTCGGCGCGCAGTTCGGCAGGCGCTGCCACTTCCGGGCGGGCGCTGCTGCGCCGATGGAAACGCTGTAGTGGCTGGAAATCATCGTCACGCAGGCGCTCACCATAGGAGGCCATGGGCGACGGCGAGAAGCCGTGCAGCTCGGCGATGCGACCGATTTCCAGGACCTTTTCTTCGGGCAATTCCCGGCCGATGGAGAACGCTTCGGCGCGCCCTTCCAACGCCAGCACCAGGGTTTCGGCGAGGCAGCCGTTCAGGAATTTCTTTGGCGCCAGGCCGAGGTTTTCGGTGCCGAACCGCAGGGCTTGGCTGGCCGAAACCAAGCCGCCGTCGACGATCAGAATGTCATTGCGGTCGTGGTTGAACGCCAGCACATCGCGAGGCAACGCGGCATCCATCACCACCGAACCGGGGGCCAGGCGATAGGGGTCGATCACGCCACCGCTGGAAGTCGCGGCAACGTAGAAACGCACCTCGTCGTAGCAGCTGTCGATATCAGCCGTGAGGCGCACCTGGCTGTGCATGTCCTGCGGTAAATAGGCCAGGCTTTCACGCCCCTGCTCGACACTGCCGCGATGCACCAGACGCAGGCGGCAACCATGGCGGGCGAGCAACTTGGCGATGACCAGCGCGATGGAACCCGGGTAGCCGACCACCGCGACTTCGCTGTCGGCCGGGTCCACTTCCAGGCGTTGCATGGCCTCCAGCACGTTCTTGTACGCGGCGTAGGCGGTGAGGGAGTTACCAGTGGTCACCGGCACGCCGCTGCGGTCCAGGGTCTGCACGCCGCGATTACCGACAATCGCGGTAAAACCGCCGAGGCCGACCAGTTGAGCGCCCTGCTCCTTGAGGCTGTTCACGCCCTCCAGCACACGCGCGGCAATGCTGCGCGGCTGGCCGAGCATTTGCTCAGCGGTCAACGGCAGGTAATGCAGGATGCCTTCGCAGGTGGCGCCGGTGGCACTGACAATGCGCCCGAAATCGGCGAATGGCACCAGGTTGCGCGGCTGCCACAGCTCGGGCTGATAGCCACGATCCTGCTCGGCGAGGGTGCGGTCCAGCAGGTCGATGATCTTCACTTGGCGTTGCAGGGCGATAGAGGTCGGGTGAGCGATAAAGCCAAATTTCATGGGGGAGTGTCCTTTGGGTCTCACTGACGGTTCCAGGCGGTTTCGGAGACCAGGCTCAAGCCATCGCCTTCCGAGTTGTGGGCCAGCAATACGTCGAAAATATTCAATTGTCCGGGTTGGGTCAGGGCGCTGCGCAGATGCGCTTCGTCGAAGCTCACCAGCCGCTCACGGTTCAGGCTGATGCCGCCGAGGCGCTGCACGGGCTGCTCAGCTGCGTCGGGGGTGCTGACGGCGACCTGTTGCGCGCCGTTATGGGCGTAGCGTTTGTCGAGGTAGGTCTGGATCAGCGACAACACGCCGTTGGTGAGATAGAACAGCGTGACGTTGCGCTTCGGTGCGTCGGGGTCGTCGATCAGGCCCTGCGTCAACCGCGCCTCTATATCCGGCACCAGCGCACGGGCGCCATCGCCAACAAACGCGAGTACGTTGCCGCTGCCGGTCATGGCGATATAGGGCAAGGCCATCAGCCCGTCGCCCATCAACGCGCGCCCGTACCAGCCGGAAAAACCCGGACCGGTGCGCGGCACATTACGCAGTGCCGAAATGGCGCCGCGGCCCACGTCGTACACGCCGGTATAGCGATAGTCATGTCTCTCGATCAACTCGCGCACCAGGTTGCCGAGGCGGCGGAAAAAGTAGTTGGCGGTCATCGGCAGGGTTTCGATATGGTCTGCCGCCACGCTTTCGCTGGTCGCAGCCACTAGTGCCAGCTTGGCCCGGCGCAGGGCCAGCACCGCTGGCTCGACCTGCAGGCCACGCTCGACGTGATCGAGGAACACGTCCAATGGCACGTCCAGCGCCAGGTCGGTGAACGGCGACAAATGCCGGGGTTCATGGTTGACCTGCACCACCCGCAGCTGGCGCTTGAGCTTGCCTTCGGAAAACGGCGTGGCGGCCTGATCGACCTTGCCCTTGAGAAAAAACACGCAATGGCTTTGCGGCCCGTTCAGCTCATGCCCGGTGTGCACGAACTGGTAGACCCGGCGACTGAAGCCATACAACGACAGCGGCCCGAGATAGTTCGGCACGGCGCGACCCTGGTGATACGGGCCAACGCTGCCGGGCTGGGTGATGCTGTCAGACAGCGCAATAGCGCCGCGCTCGGCCAATGCATGCACGCGCTGGCGCTGCTGATCGCTGAACTTGCCGCATTGCCAGAGCAGGTGCAGCGGCTGGCGGTTGATCAGGTCCAGCGCCTGGTCCAGCGCGTCGATCTGCGTACCGCTGAGCAGCGGATGCTCTATCGACGGCGCGGCGGGCAGTGCCACATTCAGCGGCACTTGCGGACGCGACTCGAGCACGCCTTGGGTAGCCAGGATGAACACCGGTTCGGCGCGCTCGGCGAGCATGGCAAAGGCTTGCTCCAGACAGGCGCCGATCTCCTCGACCTTGCGGATAAACACTTGGCGCAGGCCTTTGGCCTCAATGACCTGGCGCCCATCATTGTCGTTGTCATGGGTGCCCTGGAATGCGTACCAGACGTTTTCCGGGCTGTCAGCGCAGATGATCAGTCCCGGCGCACCGATGCGCTTGAGGTTGGCAAGGGTGCCACGAAACTCATCGATCATGCCCGACGTCACGGTGATCACATAGGCGCGGCCGAACAGTTGCCAGCCGGCCATGGCGCCCACCGCTAGGCTGTGTTCGTTGCACCCGCTGAGGCAACGCACGCCGGTGCCGGCGACGTTCTGCTGCATGGATTGGATCAGGCCGGCGACCATGGAGCCGGTGTAGGCATGAAAGTCCCAGCGCTCCTGCCAGCGGCTGTGCATAAACCGCGTGACTTCGGTGGCCAGGCTGACCGACAGCAGCGGGCCGCTGATGGAGCGCGCCAGCAGCCGGTTGAAGTGGGCATGTTCGAGGTGGTCGAGGATGATCCGCACCAGGTCCGCACGGCGCGCGGCGCGGTCGTCGTTGAACACGCGCAAGTGCCGGTTGCCGCCGATGCGGTTCATCCAGCCGGGCAATGCTGACAAGGCGCAGTACAGCAGCGCCGAATGCGGTGACAGCCGCGCCTCGGGGGCTGCGGCGATCAGCGCGTCGAACGGATCCTCCGCTCCGGCTTCGGCTCTCTCGCCGAGGTCGAGAATAAACAGCTCGTTGGACAACGGCGGGGTCTGTTGACGCAAGCGCGCCTCGGCGGCCTGCACCGAGGTAAAGCTCATCAACCACATCTCGGGCAACGCCGCCGCATGCGCCGGGCTGCCTTGCAGGTAACGCCGGGCCTGGACCATCAGCGTTTCCAGCACTGCATCGCTGCGCGGCCGTGGGCCCAGGGCCTGGTGCATCTCTTCGCAATCGCCGCCGGTGACGGGCCAGTCAGCGGCACGCGGGAGCGGCTGCAAGCCGGCCTGCAAATGCTCGATGACAAACGTCACGTCCTCAATCAGCGGCTGGGCCTGGGTAATCAGACAGATACCTAAGGTTGCCTTCATGAACTTATCCCTATTCAAATCAAACTGAGGATCAAATGACCGGGCGCTGTTGATCACCGGTGGCCAGCGCAAGCGAGCGCCGAGCCAGCAGCGCCACGCTGCACACCAGCGCCATCGCCAGCGACAGGCCCGCGAGCATGCCGACGTGCCCACTACGGTCGAGCAACACGCCGGCAGCGATCGGCACCAGCATTCGCGTCAACACGAACAGGCTGGCCTGCAAGCCATAGTCGGCGGCCTGGCGATGCTCGCGGGAGAAAAACATCATCAAGGCGAACACCAGTGTCGATACCGCCCCCATCGCCGTGGCCAGCAACAACGCGGCAAGCACCAGCCAGACCATCCCGGCGTGCAGACCCACGGCGGCAGTCAATGCCAATAACGAAATCAACGCCCACACCATAAACAGCGGAATCGCCCGTCCCAGCCCGATACGCTGGATCACCCGACCGCCGAGCAGGCTGGCCACGGCACCCACCACACCGCCACCGACACCGGCAATCAGCGCAACCTTTGGCGCGGCCATGCCCTGGTCCAGCAGCAGCGGCTTGAGGTACAGCCACGCCGCACCGACAAACGGGAAGCTGGTCAGTAGCACCCAAGTCCACAGGCGCGCACCGGGTTGCCGGAAGTAGCCCGACCAGTCGGCGAACGCCGGGTTGATCGGCGTTGGGCTGGCGTGCGTGGCACTGCTTTCACGCAGCCACGCCAAGGGCAATAAAGCCAGCACCAAGCCACCGGCCATCAGCAGGAACGGCGCTTGCCAGCCCCAGCGGTTTTGCACCAGCAACATCACGCCGGCGCCGACGATTGCACCGAGAAACAGCGCCACCGAGCGGATGCTGCCGGCGCGCACTTGTTCGGATTGCGGCAGCAGCTTGATTGCCAGCGCGTTGACCGGGATATCGGCCCAGGTCGCCAGCACCGAGGCCACGAAGGCCAAGCCGAACAGGTACAGCGGATTGCCACTGATCGACTGCTGACTCGCCACCACCAGCAACACCGCCAGCAGCAGGCACAACACCATCGCCCAATGACGGTAATGCCCGCGCTGAAAGCGATAACGTTGCACGGGCAACGCCAGTAAAAACTTGAACACCGCCGGCAAACCGGCCAGTTGGAACAGGCCGATATCGGTGCCGGACCACCCGTGCTCGCGCATCACCAACGGCAGCCCGAGCAGCAGGTAGATGCTTGGCACCACCAGCACAAAACCGAGCCAGCCAAACAGCAATTGCAGGCGCCACACCGGCGGGTTCATGAGGCGCTCCGACGGGCGACCAGCACCGAGACCGGCGCCACGGCGAAGGCCACGTCCGGGTAGCTATCGATGTTGACGAAGCCTGCGCGATGCAAGGCCTCACTCAACCCACCCGATTCGCTGACATGGCGACCGAGCATCTGCATCGACAGGTAATAGGGCATGACACGTCGCGCGTGCTCAGGGTCGGCGGGAATCTCGGCGTGGGCGCTGATCAATACGCCGCCGGGACGCAGGGCGGCGTGGATCTTGGCAAGCGTGGCGGGCAGGTCCGGAACGAAATGCAGCACCGAGGAGCACCAAATCACGTCGTAGCCTTCGCCAATCGCGTCAGTGGCGAGGTTGCCGCCGAGCACGCCCAGGCGTTGCTCCAGGCCGGCGCGCTGGATGTTGTCCGCCGCCACCGCGACGGTTTTTTCAAAGTCGAACACGTTGCCCGTCAACAGCGGGTTGTCGCGCAGCAGGGCAATCGCCACCAGACCGGGACCGCCGCCAAGGTCAAGCAAGCGCCGGGCCTGGGTGAATTCGGGCACCCGGGCCATCAGGCGCAACGCCACGTCGACGGTGACCGCGCGTTGCTCCTGGGCGATTTGCAAGCGAGCGGCGGCGGTCCAGTTGTCGATGGTGGTGGTCATGTCGGCGGGTTGACTGTCGGGCTGGCCGGCGCGTACCTGCTCGCCCAATTGGCTGCCAAAACGACGCATGCCGCGCAGGCGAAAGGTCCAGGCGTCACCGCAATAATCCGCCACGTTGCTACGCAAGTAATCGCTGGCAACCGGGGTGTTTCGATAATGCGCGGGCTGGCGTTCATCACGCGCCAGCAGGTCCATACTCCACAGCGCTTCGAGCCAGAAGCCGGTGTTGGCAGCGTCGAGTTCCAGTCGGCGGGCGATCAAATCGGCCGAGGCCGGCACTTGCAACAGGTCGAAGAGCTTCCATTCGAGCGCAATGCGCAGGGCGTCGGCGCGCACGGCTGCCAGGGTCAGGTCCCAATAGGGTTGCAGGGCATGGGGAGTAGACAGGCTCATAGGTTTATCGCTCACAGTTCATAGCTGACCCGAAGGCCGACTTCACGGCCCGGGCTGTACACGCGGGTGGTGCCATTCAGGTAGCCGACGGTGTCGTAGCGCTTGTCGGCAGCGTTTTTCACGTAGGCACTGATGCCGTAGTGACTGAAGTCGTAGCCGGCATTCAGGTCGATCAGGCCGTAGCCGCCACGGCTGTACTGGTTGGCCGCGTCGAGGTAGGTCTTGCCGACTGCGCTGACGCCGCCCTGGGCGTACCAGCCGGCAGGAGCGTCGTAGCGCAGGCTGACGTGGCCGGTAAGGTCCGGGGCGTAGGGGTTGCGATTGCCTTTGTAATCGTTGCTGCCTTCGCTGAACTGCTCGAATCGCGTGCGGTTCAGGCCTACGGAACTGACCACGCGCCAGTCGTCGGCGACCAGGTATTCAGCTTCCAGCTCAAGCCCGGTGGAGCGCGCCGTAGCGGCGTTGGTGATGTACACCACACCCGGCTGGATAATCTGCTGGACCTGCATGTCGCGCACATCCATCCAGTACAGCGCCGCGGAGTAGCGCAAGCGTTTGTCGGCCAGCCAGCCTTTGGCGCCGAGTTCATAGGTTTTGACTTTTTCCGGGTCGTAGCCGGGGTAGTTGGCAGCACTGGAGAAGGCGTTGAAGCCACCGGCGCGGAACCCCTCGGCGTAGCTGGCGTAGACATAGGCATCGGGTTGCCATTCGTATTGCAGCGCGGCCTTGGGGGTGAAGCGCTGCCAACTGGCGCTTTGGCGGCTACCGACGGCAGGGTCGATGTGGACTTTGTCTTGCTCGGCACGTGCGCCGAGGGTGAGGGTCCAGCGATCAGCCAACGGCATCAACCATTGGCCGAACAAAGCGGTGGTGTTGCCGCCCAGTTGGCTGTCGATCTGGGTCAGGCGCAGGGGTAGTTTTTGTTGGTAGGGCAGGTCGTGGTCGTCGCGGTCGGCATAGGCACCGAGCAGCCACTGGTTGTCGCGCCACTGACCTTCAAGGCGAAATTCCTGGGACAGGGTGTTGAAGTGATAGTCGCGACTCAGGTGCAGTTGATCGGCCGGCAGAAAATCCGTGTCTTGCTGCAGGCGATCATAGAAATCGTTGCGGGCAGTGATTGAGCGCAGCTTCAGGCCGGAGTCGAACTCGTGCAGGACATCCAGCGACAGGCTGCGGCCGCTGGAATGGTTCCAGCTCGGCGTGCCGGAACTCACTTCGCGCCGCGTTGAGGCGGCGGCGCCCCACTGCGAGCCGCCGTCGCGGTAGTCCTGGCGGCTGTAGCGCAGGTTGACGTCGGTGGCCAGCGACGGCATCCAGCGCAGCACCATGCGCGCGCTTTGGCGCTCACGGTCATCGGCCTGGCCGCCTCGATAGGCATTGTCGATAAAGCCGTCCTGCTCACGCCACTGTCCGGACACACTGGCATATAAGGTGCCAGGCACCAGGGCGGTGCTGGCATCGGCGCTCAAGGTACGCAGGTCGCGACTGCCGGTGCCAGCTTCGATGCGGGCGTAGGGCGTGTCGCCAGGCTGACGGGTGTGGATGCTCAGCACGCCGGCTTCGGCATTGCGCCCGTAGAGGGTCGACTGCGGGCCACGCAGGATTTCGATGCGCTCCACACCCAGCAGGTTGTGGTCGAACCCCTGCCCCATCAGGGTTGGCACGCCGTCCACCAACATCAGCATCGAGGATGAAAATGCAGTGGCGCCAGAACTCAGGCCGCGCACTACCGGCAGGTTGGTGCCCGACTGGCCGAACGGCTGGAACGTGAAGCCCGGCGTGGTGCGGGCAAGCTGCTCAAGGTCATCGATGCCGCCCTTGCGCAAGTCTTCGCCAGTGATCACCGTGAGGCTCGCGGGCACTTCCTCCTGCGCCTGCTCAATCTTGTTAGCGGTGACCTTTATCGGCGCCAGCTCCGTCTGCGCCATGGCGACGCCAGCGCTACCTAGACAACAACCCCACACCAGTACCCTCCTGAAAACACCTGTACTCACCCGTTTCCCCTTCAATGAATCACCCCATTGCGCGTCTTGGCGATGGCAGTTGCTGGGGAAACATGCTATTCATTAATGCGAATACTTATCATGCGCATACATATGTATTTCGGATCAATCCGTATGCATATCGGAGCAAACTCTAGGGAGGGCGTTAAAAGTGTCGGTTTTAAAAAGGATTTCCCAGTCGTATCGAGTAGCGTCAACTCACTCGCGGCTGGTCAGCACCCAAGCCTGCGGTTGGATGCGCCAGCAATTGCCGGAAGAACTAGGCGAATGCTATTCGGAACGCTTGAGTTTCGATGACGACCTGATGGTAGTGCGCTCGCGCTATCGCCCCACGCGCAACCTGATTGAAGAAACCGTGAACCCGCACAACCGCCACATGCTGGTGATTACCTTCGGCATGCAGGGTGATTCAGGCTATAAGGGCGCGGATGGCGCAGCAGTTTCGTTCAAGGCGGGCTTCACCACGATCACCTCCTTCCAACTAAGCCTCGGCGAGCGCTGCTATGAAGCCGGCGCAACGGTGTCGCAACTGCGCCTGCTGATCGGCGAGAGCATGCTGAACAAATACATCGGCGAACAGCGCACCCGCCAGTTGCTGGGCAACGGCAATGTTCGACAGCTGGCCTTCCAGAAGACCTCGGCGGCCAGCGCCAGCCATGCAAGCGCCCTGACCCATTACCTCAATCAAGGCGTGATCGGCATGCTGGAAATGCACATTCACACCCTGAGCCTTTTGTCCGAACAGCTCAATCTGCTGAGCGCCGACACCCGTCCGGAGAGCCTGCAGTTCAGTGCCAACGACATCGAAAAGCTCGACCGCGCACGGGACATCATGATCGAACAGATGGACCAGCCGCTGACCGTCACCTACCTGTGCGCCGCAGTAGGGCTCAATGAGTTCAAGCTCAAGGAAGGCCTGCACTACCGCTTCAATTCCACCCCGCATCGCATGCTGCACGAAATCCGTATGAGCAAGGCCTACACCCTGCTCGAAAGCGGCTGTCAGGTGGCGCAAGCGGCTTACCAGGTAGGGTATAAATTCCCAAATAACTTCAGTGCGGCGTTTACGCGGTTCTTCGGCAGGCCGCCCAAATCGGTGTTTGGCAAGCGGCGCTGAGCGGCCAGTGCTGCTTGAATGTGTTCAGCTTTTTGCTAGCTGTCGCTAGGCCAACGTCGTGATGCCGTACAGTATCAGGACGACACAGGAAAGGTAAAACGTATCGCTGTAAGCCATCAGGTAGGGTTCTCGGCGCATAGCGCGGATTAGACCCTCAAGTACCTGTTGTCAGGCCGAATAGCTGGTTGAATATCAACGCGTGGCTGTCTGCCATTCCGGTGCACATACGCTCCTGAATCGACGGAAAAACAAACTGATAGACTCGTCTGCCCGGCTCAAAGTGAAAGCGTTCGCGCAGGGCACCAATCTGCGTCAACGCTGCTCTGTCCAAGGCGTCCCTAGGTTGCGCAGCATCAAGAACATTTCAAAGGCTGAACCAGGCTCGCCTTTTTCTGATCCGATCGCATCTTGGGGGCTCTCATGCACGACGCCACCAGTCATGCTTCCAATCTCCGGCTCGCTATCGCGCAAGGCGTGCAATCCTCACATCTCTCGGCGCTGCGTGCGCTGCGTGCGCTGCGTGCGCTGCAGTGCACAGAAGATCCGGAGGTCACTATCGCGTTTTTTGAACTCACGAGTGATGTCCTGATTGCGGGACTTCGTGAAGATCTCTACGACGCAGGGCTATTACTTCAGGGATTGAGCGATCCGATCCTGAAGAGCCAGCGCCTGTGGATCTAGAACATAGCCGTTGCCGTGCCGTTGCGGTTCCCATCGCTCAGCCAAGCAATACTCACGATCGCCGAACTGCTGGACTATCCCCTGTTCCGCCGGCCTGCAGAGGCTTGTCCTCTGCTGGATGAGGAAAATCGACGGCAGCGCAAGCGTGGCGGCGAACGCGCAGTCACTCATCGCCAGCTTCATGAGCAGCGCGTGATCCCCCATCGTCGACATGTCCATGGGGGCGGACGCATCCTGGTGGTCACCGCACGCCATCACCGGCGGCGCGCTGGAGAAGGCCGCCAGCATTTGCCCATGACCGATGCTACAGGCGAGCCCATTGAACAGGATGAAGCACAAGAGCATCCAGGCAATGGGTGATCGAAAGGTTCGGGCGAGATTCATCAGTGCAATTTAACAGCCTTGTAAGTCGTATGAAACGCTTAACCGGGCTCCACCCGATCAAAGCCCTTTATCCGGTAAAGTGCCACCGACGCCAACCAACTGAAGACAAAAATGCCGATGATCATATAGCCGAGCATACCGAAGTGGTCATTCATGCCGCCAACCAAATCCCAGAACGGACCTTGCAAAGAGAGCTTGTCCACCAGCAGGCCCAGCCCTTCGACACCACTGATCAATACCGCGACGACTACCGAAACCAAGGTAATGGTCATGTTGTAATAGATCTTGCGCATAGGCTTCAGGTAGGCCCAACCATAGGCACCGAGCATCAAATGGCCGTCAAGAGTATCGACCAGTGACATACCCGCACTGAACAGGATGGGAAATACCATGATCGACCAGGGCGACATACCCTGGGACGCTTGAGAGGCTGATATGCCCATCAAGGCAATTTCCGAGGCGGTATCAAACCCCAGCCCGAACAAGAACCCGAGAGGGAACATATGCCAGCTTCGGGTGATCAGGCGAAACAACGGACCAAACAGGCGCGCGAGAAAGCCACGGTTGGCCAGCAGCAGGTCGAAATCATCGTCGCTGTAGTTACCACCGGCGCGCACGTTTTTCCAGGCACGGTAGATGGAACGCAGGATGACCAGATTCATCAGTGCAATCAGTAGCAGAAACAAGGCCGATACGGAGGTGCCAATCACGCCGCCTATGTTCTTGAACCCCTCGAAGCGATCGCTCAGGGCCGACGTGGTCAACGCCACCAGCAGCGATGCCACCACGACCACGGTCGAGTGCCCCATGGAAAAAAAGAAGCCCACCATCGCAGGACGCTGGCCGTCTTGCATCAGCTTGCGCGTAACGTTATCGATCGCGGCAATATGGTCCGCATCCACGGCATGCCGCAGCCCAAAGCCATAGGCAAGCAGCGCAGTTCCCAGCAACACAGGATGATCACGGAAAGCCACCAATGCCCACGCCCATGCCAACACATTGATGGCAGCCAGCAAAACATAGGTACTGACCAGCTTCCTGCGGGTTTCGGGGTTGGCATTGCGGATGACATTAAGCCATTTCGTAAACATAGGCTTACCTCGGGAAAATGCGTCCCAGTGGATAAGATGAGGGGTAAGCAAAGGCAGGTCTGACTTCCAGAAACCTGGTTACAGTGGCGCGACCGTGCGGAATTTCACCGGCTTCCACCTTTGCAATAATTTGAAACAAGTCGCGAGTTTACACAAATGCGGGAGATCCTCGACGGGGCTTGTATGACATTTGAAAGAGCGCAGTGGGGCTCACACAAAAAAACGCCCGCACATTTTCAGGTACGGGCGTTTGATAACACAACTCAAACCCTGCCAAGAGAAATCGTCGTGTCGTCCTTGAATTTAGCACGCGCCCAACGCCTTGCGAGGCTGCGACAAACTGCCACATACAAAAGCACCGATCAGCCAAACACTGTGACATTCAGATCCTAGCCACAAACTGCGGCAGACTGTCGCATTTGGGCTATTCAAAACCTGTCAATAGACTTGGACCGCGGCTGTCGTGAGACCAAGCGCCAGCGCGCTTCATACGCCACGGAGGGCGCGAGCCACTTCGAGGGCGATGCCTTAATTATAAAAAACTCGTTGAGGTCAACCGTGAAAAAAGTATTGGCTGCTGCCTTGGTATTCGCATTTTCTACTGCCCATGCTGCACAGGATCCTGAGGCCGTATTCAACCGTGCCTGCACGATGTGCCATAGCGGCCAACTGCCTATGGCGCCGAAAAAAGGTGATCAGGCTGCCTGGAAACCGCGCCTGGAACAAGGCACTGATGTACTAGTCAAGCATGTGACCGAAGGGTTCAACGCCATGCCAGCAAGGGGTCTGTGCATGGACTGTAGCGCTGAGGATTACAAGGCGGTGATTGACTGGATGTCGAAATAAGTGCGGCGCCTTAATCAGCCTCTGAGCAGCCCGGTTTGCTGGCTAGACAGCGGATCCATTCAAGCCAACGCGGGCGTTACAAAACGTAGTGGCGATGTGACGCACCCTAATACCAGGTGCTAAAGTCGCCTCCATGGACCGAACCCGCAAAGACCGCTCGCTGATTGCCTGGATGCTCTATGCCTGCGTCCTGTTCAATGTATTGGCGTGCGGAATTGCCCATGGCCAGATGAGCGGCTTGACCCTCAACGGTGCCGGCGGTCAATTCTGCTCCGTGTCCAGCCTCGGGGTTGCGGCTATTGGTAGTGGTCCCGCGAGCAAGCCCATGAGCAGTTGGAGCAGTAATTTCAACTGCCCTATTTGCTCCTCCATCACCTTGAGCCTCGTGTTCCTGTTCTGCCTCGCCTGGCTTGCAAGGACACAACCGTCTCAGCGCAACCCCCTTGAAACACGTAGCAAGGCCCCTCCCCGCTACTCCTGGCCGTCGGCCAATCCACGCGCCTCTCCCTTGTTCTGATTCGCCACACTCATCAGCGCCCATTGTTCGCTTGACCGTCCGGAGGTTTATGTCCTTACGACGCCTTTTGCGAACAGGGAACTGATGTTGGCACCCACTCGCACTGCATGGGGATGCCGTGCGAGCTGACTTTCAGACGTTAAAAAACGTGCGCGTGCACGCCTGAGGGCTATCGCGCCGTGTGAGTAAACAAGGAGTACAAGGAATGACGCACAAGGCTATTTGGTACGGCGTATCGCTGTCGCTGCTGGGCGCAACGGGAGTTGCGCAGGCAGAAACGTCGACAGTGGAATTGCCGGACACCACGGTGATCGGTTCTTCGGTAATCGACCAGAATAAGGTCGACACCTTCGGCAGCCTGACCACCGTCGTCGGCCAGGAGCAGATCCGCGATCTCAACGCATTAGACCTGGCATCGGCCTTGCGCCGCACGCCCGGCGTGACGGTGTCGCGCTTCAATCCGGTCGGTTCGTTTGGCGGGGCTGAAGGCGGCGCGGTCTACATCCGTGGCATGGGAGCCAGTCGGCCCGGCAGCGAGATCAAGACCTACGTCGATGGCGTACCGTTCTACATGGGCGTGTGGGGCCACCCGTTGCTGGACCTGCTGCCCATCAATGCGATGCAAAGCATCAGCGTCTACAAAGGCCCGCAACCCCAAAAGTTCGGTAACACCTTTGCCGCCATCGACCTGACCCCGCTCAGGGCGGAAGAAGGCGACAACCAGCATGGCGAACTGCAGGTCACCGGCGGTAGCTTTCGCACCGCCACCGACCAGGCGTCTCTCTTTGGCCGCAGTGGCGATTGGGACTACCTGCTGGCGCAAGGCGCTGCCCACTCGGACGGTGACCGCACGGACGGCGAAGGCCGCTTGAACAATGGCATGGCGCGTATTGGCTACCGCTTGAACGACAATTGGAGTGCTGGCCTGCTGTTGCTGCACGCTAACAACCAGGCGTCCGACCCGGGCCAGAAAGGCCTGCCGGAGACCAAGACGGGAAAATTCAATACCCGTGGCACCCTGGCTTCGCTCTCCCTCGATCACAACTACGATTGGGGCAATGGCAGCGTAAAGATTTACCATAACGAAGGTCGTGGGAGCGCCCTGGACCAACTAGGCACGGATGGCGATACCATCAGCAACTTCACCTTGCAAGGTGTTCGCTGGGAAGAAAACCTGCGGCCGTGGCAAAACGGTGAAGTGGCGCTGGGCATGGATGTCGACGAGAGCAAGGGTGACGTGACCTACAAACGCGTGGCGCCCGCTACGCGCGGTGACTACACCGCCCCTACCCTGCGGGTGGTCTCGCCTCACGTTGCCGTCAGCCATGCGTTCGAACTCAACGATGCTTGGACCCTGACGCCTTCTGCCGGCGTAAGGACCTATGAGCACAACATCTTCGAAAGTGCGACGGCGCCCCATGCCGGGTTATTGTTGTCCAGCAGCAATGTCGAGTTCCGCGCCAATCTCTCCCGGGGTATCAATTACCCTGGGCTTGAAGCGCCCGTGCTGTCGAACTCGATCCCGGCCCTGGGGCAAACCTGGAAAGACCTCAAGCCCGAGAAGCTCGACCATCAGGAGCTGGGGGTCAAATTCAACCCGATTGAAAGCGCAACCCTGGACCTGGCAGTGTTTAAGGACAAGTACAAGGACCGCTACCTGTTCGCCTTCCCGCCGGCGGTTTCGCAACCGACCTTCACCAACCTGGGTGACTACGAAATCAAGGGCGCCGAAGCAACCTGGCAGCAACGCTGGACCGACAGTTGGAGCAGTTTTGTAGGCTTCACCTGGCTGGCCCCCTCGCTCAAAACCTTGCCTTACGCCCCCAAGCAATCACTGTCGTTCGGCACCACCTACGAGACTGGCCCCTGGCGTTTCAGCGCCGATGCACAGTATCAGAAAGACATGTATGTACTGGCGGAAGAGCGCACCGCCGGCGCGGCGAATTTTTCCAAAGTCGACAGCTTCACCGTCGTCAATCTGAGGGTCGGGCACGCGGTACCAGCCCTGGGCAAAGTCGGTGAAGTTTTCGTGGCAGTGGAAAACCTCTTTGACCGTAACTACGCCTACCGCACCGGTTATCCCATGCCCGGTACCTCGGCGCAGCTTGGCGTAAAGATGGGCTTCTAAAAAACTCGGCTGCTGGGCCACCGACGGCAGCCTCAATTGAAGGATCTGCACCATGAAATTTGCTCCACTACTGCTTCTGCTGACCGCCCTTTCCGGCGTGGTGTTTGCCGACACGGCAACCGACCAGCAAACCATCGAGCATATGATGCGCCATACTTGGGAGCGCCCCGATGCACCGCTGGACGTGGGCCCGGTAACGGTGGAGGGCGATCACGCAGTTGCCGGCTGGACCCAGGGTGAACGCGGTGGTCGCGCTCTGCTGAGCAAGAGCAATAAAGGATGGCGGGTCGTGCTGTGCGCAGGAGATGCATTGCTGGACACTGCGACACTCCGCAGCGCAGGGTTATCGGCAGATGCCGCGAACCTGATGAGCCAGGCCGTCACGCAGGCCGAGAGCGCTTTACCACAGAGCAGGGTCAAACAGTTCGCCTTGTTCAAGGGCGTCATGAACGTTGGTGCCGAGCATTCTTCAAAAACGCATTAAAACCGGTGTCGTCAATCGGACCGCTTAAGGGTCGATCTGCCCTGGCATGCAGGTCGACCAGGCAGGAAGAGGTTTACAGCCAGGCAGTATTAAATTGGATGTTGATCAGCATCACATAACCCATTGCCAGTAATGACCACGTGAGCGGTGGGTAGGTGGCCCACCTCAAACTACGTGCCGCGGGAAGAAAGCTGACGCCATGCATAAAACCGGCACACACGCCCCACATCACGAGCATCAATAATCCATGGCTATAACGCCCATCCGAGGCAACCATCGCCCCCGGATGAATCAACAGCAATAGGCCCATCGGCGCCGCGAGTACCAGGGACACAGCCCGGCAAGCGCCATGCTGTGTCCAGCCGCAGTGCTCAAGCATCTGCGTTGGGCTCCTTATCCAGGTCGAGGAAACTTTCCAACCACAAGACGTTAATGATTCCCGCGCTGCACGCCAGCAACACCCCCAGAATCCAAGCGAAATACCACATAGCAATCGTCTCCTGACCAACCAGCGTCGGATATGACGCTCCGTGTAACGTTGCAAGATTCGATAGTGTTTGAGCACAGACCCCTGATCGAAATAGCCAGCCCAGCCCCGAATGATCGAATTGAGCTCAGCTATCCGACGCTCTACCGTGTCCCACGTCATGTTGACCGTCGTTTCGTCATGGATCTTGCCAATGATCGACTTCATCGCCCCTTTCGAGGGTTGAGTGCCGATATAGACTTTCCCATGACGATCATATTGCCTGCCCAGGTTGTACCCCAGAAAGTCGAGTGACTGTTCCGGAAGTTTCACCAGCGCCGTCTTCTCTTCATTGACACTCAGCCCAAGCCGCGCCTTCAGGCCACTCATCAGCACCATTGCCTGCTCTCCACTGCCGGGGCGGCAGCAGATCACCATGTCATCCGCGTAATTCACAATCTTTGCATGCAGACGTTTGGCGTAGCCAAACTTTTCCCAGGCCAGAATGAATCGCCTGAAATACACGTTGGCCAACAGCGGCGAAATCACCGATCCTTGGGCGCTGCCACGGTGCGAGTGTTGCGTCGAGGCTTTCCGTCAATGCGCTCGATAACGGCAACCTCAAGCCATTGCTTGATCAGCTGCAATACCCTGCCATCCGAGATACGCCGAGCCAGACACTTCATCAAAGGCCCGTGCGGAATTGTATTGAAATAGTCACGAAGATCCGTATCGACAACGTCTCTCAATCCAACTCTTGCGGTGTAATGGTGCACCTGCCTCACGGCTTCCTTGGCGTCTCGACGAGGTCTGAAACCATACTCCGATGGCTGCATATCCGCTTCGAAAATCGCTTGTAGCGTAAGGTTGACGGCCATTAGTACAAAGCGGTCTCGAATGCAAGGGATTCCCAAGGAACGAAGTTTGCCGTTCTTTTTGAGAATCCATACCCGCCGCAGGGGCTGTGGTCGATATCCACCCGACCTCAGCTCCTCGCGTAGGTAAGCCAGCCACTCCATCGGCCCCATGCGTTCAATGTCTTCCAATCGCTGACCATCGACACCATGACTGCCTCGGTTTGCGCGGCAGCGTTGGTGGGCGATGATCAGCACATCGATTCGATAAACTTTGTCCCACAGGCTGTAGAAGCGAAAATCCGGCTCTGTCTTAGCTTTCACATACAGGGCACGCTGTAGCTTCCGAACGCGATTTCTCACCTGGGTTAATAGGCCTGGGGCCAATCCCATCGTTCTTGCCACTTTGTAGTCCTCTCTTGAACCAGGGCTCCTTTCCTACTCCGGCATTACCCGGCTTCAACGGTACTACGAGCCCATCCGCCACCTGTCTGAGCCAGCGCCCTCCCTCACGGGTGCACTGTTTGCATGACCGTGTCCAACGGGCATTTCACTCTGGCAGGCTTCCCCTGTTTCGTATGAGTTCTCTTCTGTACATGCCATCACCACTACCCCGGCGGCAGTGCCAAGCTCGCTTGACGCTCGATCCCTCGGCACTATCAGCCTTCCCCGTTATTATGGCGGGTCGACTACCGCAAGACCTTTTCTGGGCCTGCTCAGTGTTCGCTGCGCGCTACGGTCTGCACAGTCACTGACTTCCTAAAGAAGCCTTTTCTTCAGATACTTCAGCCCATTCGTTGCCTCCCGAACTGCTCCAAAGTGCTTCCGGCCGGAGCGACAGTAGCCGGGTGGGGTTCGCACCCACTGAACTCATACGCCTTATCAGGGCGTACACAACAACCCTGCCGAAAGAGCCATCAGGCCCTTCGTGATCTGAAGAAAGAACTGGTTGTTCAGCGAAACGCCCAAAGGTGCGACGGCTAGTGCCCAACTTTACAGCTTGGTCGAGACCGCCAAAGCCAACGGCCAGGAGCCCCATGCGTGGCTGCGCTACGTACTTGAGCGCCTGCCGACGGCTTCTTCGGTTGAGGATTACGGAGCTTTACTGCCCTGGAACTGCTCGCCGGTATCGCGGAGTTAAACGCGCTATCCATCTTGATGGCTGCTGGGGTTTACGGTTAGCTTAAAGAATACGATCGTAGCAACGATCATGGAATACGACGATAAGCTGATTGAAGATGCCGTGCTGGCCCTGTTGGCAACCTTCAGTTTTGATAACGGCAATGCTTGGAAAGGGCTCGACTTCGAGACCATGAGCCGATTGCATAAACATGGTTTCATCAGTAATCCGGTGAACAAGAACAAATCGATTTGGTTGACGCCTGAAGGATTGGAGCGAGGTCGGCAGATAGCCTACCGGTTGTTTGGGGTAAGAACTCAAGTGGGGCATGTATCCGACTCGGATACCTGACTTCATAGCGCTACCATACGGTAGGTACGGTTTATGGATCGCATACAATACCTTTACTGCATTCTGATACTTTGTCCAACTCCGGGCCGTTCTGCAAGATGCGTTGGTGGTAAGAAAATTGAGGAAGCTATGACTGACCGCGAGCAACTTCATCGAGATGGCTATGTGCTCCTCCGTCGAGCGATCTCGACCGAGTGGCTGGGTGACCTTCGTGCCGTGTTCGATACGAGCGTGACGCCGTCGGACCAATGGCCAGTGCCGCGAGGCATGGACTGGCGCCATTCGCTGTTGGACTCTGATTCGAAGGTTCAGGCGGTGTGCCGTCTGCCGGAGGTGCTGGCGGTGGTGGGTGAGTTGATCGGAGAACGGTTCTTCCTCTCACAGGTGGAGGGTCGCGAGCCTCTTGCAGGTGGCGGTCATCAGCAACTGCACCGCGACTTGTCGGCCCAACGGCCAGGCGACATAGTGAACGCCCTCGCTTATTTCGATGATTATGGCTCCGAGAACGGTGCGACACGTATCGTCCCCGGTAGCCATCGCCCTGAGCAGGGAGAACCGCCATTGGACTTCAATGACGAGTCCCGGTCTGTGCAGCTTTCAGGCTCCGCGGGTGACATCTTGGTGTTTGATGCCGATTTAGTGCATGCGGGCAGTCTGAACTCAATTGGCGCACGCCGTCGCACCATCCTGATTAGCTATTTTTCGGAGCAGTTATACGCGTCACACCTGGAAACAGTGAGCCTGCGAAGTATTCGGATGGACACGACCGATCGGTTCGATCCCGCAGATTTTGTCTTGGGGGCTATATAGATTAACTAGGGGGGCTCTCATTCAGGCCAGCCATATGACAGCAGACACAAGGCACTGCATCGACTGGCAGTTCCTGGCCAGTCGCTCGTACCGTGTCACTATCCGGTGGAACTGCTTCAGCTTCTGGAAAAAGCGCTCCACAAGGCTGCGAGGGTTCAGGCGCTTCTTTTTCGAGGGGATGACCGCCTCAGCGCCACGACGCTGGATGACCTCAACAAAAGCGTCTGAGTCATAACCCTTGTCGGCCAATACGGCCTCGAAGGCGAAACCCTCGATCAACGCTTCAGCCTGGCCATATTCCGAGGCTTGTCCAGGCGTTAACAGCAAGCGTACCGGATTTACCAGGGCATCTACCGCCGCATGAATCTTAGTGCTCAGTCCCCCTCGGGACTTGCCCATGACCTCGGTGTCCTGACCTGTTTTTTTGCCGCACCATGCTGATGAACCCGTACGATGCTGCCATCCACCATCAAGTGCTCCAGGTCAGCGTCAGCAGCGAGTGCTTCCATCATCTGCACCCAAACGCTTTTGCGTGACCAGAGACTGTAGCGCACATAGACTCTATGCCAATGACCGTAGGTTTGCGGAAGATCACGCCACGGCGAGCCCATACGAGCAATCCAGAGTACTGCTTCGACAAACTGACGGTTATCGCGTGCAGTGACGCCTCGATCATGGGACTTGCCCGGCAACAGATTCTTAATCCACTCCCATTGATCATCATGAAGAAGCCTATGGCGGCTCACCCGCTGCCCCAAATCGACTCAAGGTTACGGATTTCACCTGTTCGACTCAAATGAGAACACCTCCTAGTCTTCCATCCTGGTTTATGAAATCGGTTTCTCTAAGACCGCGAATCCCAAAACACTTAGCGTACTAGCACGAATTCAATCTCGACCCTACCGGTAACTTTCATCAATGTCTCCTCGCTAGCGTTCCCGGTCGCATCTTTTTGTAAGCCGGGGCCTAGAGCAAAACCAACATCGCACGTAGACGCCATACACGACTTGGCCCAGAAGATTTCGAATCTGCCGGCAGCCCAATGGCGTAAATAGCAAACGACAAGGTTGCTGATAAACCCAGGCCACGAGCTGGGTGGATAAACCACTGCTCAGCGAGAGTGCGAGTGCTCAGCACACGCTCAGCCTCATCGAGGATCAGCTCACGCCCTTTCACGAAGCATCGGTGCTCCATGGTCCAGTATTTTTCCCCGCCGGAGCAGTTGGTACTCGGTCATGGAGGGGCCTCTCAAAGGTGAGATAGGAGTTGAGGTCAGCCTCTATGCTACTCCAGACTGCGCTCGTCTAAACGATTGCCGGATGCAAAGGCCTAATCAGTGTTCGGCCCACTACGATGGCACTTCTGCTGCTCAAGTGTCAGAGTTTTGCTTCGCGGAGTAATGCCGTTGCGCTGCTGCTGGACGCGATGAATCCCGTAATGCAATGCGAAATTGGCCACCCAAAACGAACACGAGGCCGCCGGCCTCCGAGTTTGAATTCAGCAAAAAAATCAACGGTTTTTTACTCATTAGTTACTTCTATCGCAAGCATTCTGGCCTAAGGAAATCCTGAAAAAGACTTCCTGATTTGGCAAAATCCCCGGACACCAATCGCCGAGCTTTTCAATGAAGCAAATGACCTTCGCCGATGCCGAGTACGCCGGTAAGCGCAAGCAGACCCGCAAGGAATTGTTCCTGATCGAGATGGATCGGGTCGTACCCTGGAAGGGTTTGATTGCCCTGATCGAACCTCATTACCCGAAGGGCGAAGGTGGTCGTCCAGCCTATCCTTTGATGGCGATGCTGCGGGTTCATCTCATGCAGAACTGGTTCGGTTACAGCGATCCTGCGATGGAGGAAGCGCTGTACGAGACGACGATCTTGCGCCAGTTTTCCGGTCTGAGCCTGGAGCGGATCCCAGATGAAACTACCATTCTCAACTTCCGTCGCCTGCTGGAAAAGCACGAGTTGGCCGCTGGTATTCTCGGCGTGATCAATGGCTATCTGGGCGACCGTGGCCTGTCACTGCGACAAGGCACCATCGTCGATGCCACGCTGATTCATGCGCCCAGTTCGACCAAGAACAAGGATGGCAAACGCGACCCGGAAATGTACCAGACAAAAAAAGGTAACCAGTATTACTTCGGTGCCAAAGCTCACATTGGTGTCGACGATGAGTCAGGGCTGGTGCACAGCGTGGTGGTCACTGCGGCCAACGTCGCGGACATAACCCAAGTCGACAAACTGCTACACGGTGCTGAGAACGTGGTCTGCGCCGATGCAGGCTATACCGGTGTCGAAAAGCGCGAAGAGCATGCGGGACGCCACGTCATCTGGCAGATTGCATCCCGGCGCAGTACCTACAAAAAACACGGTAAACGCAGCGCGTTGTACAAAGCGATGCGCAAGATCGAGAAAGCCAAGGCCCAGGTTCGCTCCAAGGTTGAGCATCCATTTCGGGTGATCAAGCGTCAGTTTGGTTATACGAAAGTGCGCTTCCGAGGCTTGGTGAAGAACACTGCTCAGATGGTGACGCTGTTCGCCCTGTCAAACCTTTGGATGGCGCGTCGATATTTGCTCTCCAGCGCAGGAGAGGTACGTCCTTAATGAGGGAAATAGCTGCTGCGAGGCGCGTGCAGCGACAAAAATGGATGGAATAGGCGGCAGACTTGATCGATTCTGAACGGCTGCCGTTTTTTGAAAGCACCTATGGCTCAGCAGTCGAAGAATAGCGGCCTACTTCAGACAATCCCTAAACAGGTGACTGGTTTCACTAGCTCCAAAGAGTTCCCGAATGTCGCAATACACCCAATGGGCGAAAAAGTTCAATCAACCCTGTAAATAGGGTTTGCATAGTAAATTGAAATTTGTTTATTGTGCGAAACACGCCTTCACTGTCGCGAATAAGAACAGTTTTCTGGCGCCAATAATATTTTCAAGGAGGAAAAAAATGGACCCATTTCTCGGTGAAATACGGTTGTTCCCTTGGGGCTGGGCCCCTTCCGGCTGGCTCACCTGCGAGGGCCAGATTCTGCCCTTCAACAGCAATGTCGCCTTGGCCTCCTTGCTCGGCAATTGCTATGGCGGCGATGGCAAGACCACCTTCGGTTTGCCGGACCTGCGTGGCCGTGCGGCCCTGGGTCAGAACCCGGTGCCATCCATCGCCCCGAATCCGGTAATTGCCGTGCATGCCCTCGGCAGTTCCGGCGGCACCGAAACAGTCACTCTGAACGCCAGCAGTCTGGCCATTCACACACACGGCACGCACGTTTCCAGCACTGCCGGCACTTTGACCACCCCTACCAGCGGCATTCCGGCCGTCAGCTCGACCTCCACCGGCCTCCTGTCGAAACCGACCTACATCACCGCCGTCGGGTCGGTCTTGATCAACTTGAACAGCGCCACCGTCGCACCCACCCCAGCGATCCCGGTGGTGAATATGCAGCCCTCGATTGTCGGGTGCTTCTGCATCGCCACGAGCGGCATCTATCCGACGCGCCCGTAGCCGCACTGTTTACAGACCCTCAAGCAAGGAAACTGAAATGTCTGAAGCTTACCTCGGAGAAATCCGCATGTTTGCCGGCAACTATGCACCAGAAAATTGGGTGCTGTGCGATGGTTCGCTCGTCTCCCTCAGCGCCTATCAAGCCCTGTATACAATTTTGGGCACCCAGTATGGCGGCAACGGCGTGACCAACTTCGGCCTGCCGGACTACCGCGGTCGCCTGCCGATCGGGCAAGGCACCGGCACCGGCCTGACCCCAAGGGTGCTGGGCCAGACCCCAGGCGTCGAAGCCGTGTCCCTGACATCTGCAAACACCCCCGCCCATAGCCATGCATTCGTGGTCAGCACCACCCTCGCCACCTCCACGACCCCGGTGCCCCCGGCACCCGCGGCACCGTCCAGCCAGACCTTCGGCCAGTTTCCCGGGGCCGGGGTGATCAAGGGTCTGTATAGCACAGGCACCAACACCGCCCCCTCGGTCAGCCTCGATCCAAGCTTTCTCGACCCGGCTGGCGGCGTGGCAATGAGCACGCCCCACAGCAACATGATGGGCTCGCTGGCGATCAACTACATCATCTGCCTGGCGGGCATCTACCCGACTCGGCCGTAAGCCTCTTTTTTCAAGGAACGACCGCTCATGGATGCTTTCACCGGTGAAATCCGCCTGTTCCCTTTTAACTTCGCACCGCTGGACTGGGCTTACTGCGACGGTTCGGTTCTAACGATCCAGCAATACCCCGCGCTGTTTTCGGTCATCGCCTATACCTACGGCGGCACCGTGGGGCAGAACTTCAAGCTGCCCAACCTCAATGGCCGCGCGGCGATGGGCGCGGGCAATGGCCCCGGGCTGGTGCCCCGGCCGATTGGCACCGCGGTAGGCGCCGATGAGGTGACGCTGCTGCCGGCCAACATCCCCAGCCACACCCATACGGTAAACGCCAAGGACGGCAGCGATAGCACGGCCGCACTGGATACACCCGATGGGTCTGCCTTTCTGTCGCAACCGCGCAACGTGCGTGTCTACAACAACGTTGTACCTGCCTCAGGCGATCCGACCCTGGCAGCCGGCACCATCGGTTCGGCCGGGCAAATGACGCCCGGTAACAGTACGACGCGCAGCACCTTACAGCCGTTCCAGACATTGGCCTATTGCATCTGCCTCAACGGCGAATACCCCGTGAGGCCCTGATGAGCGTTTCCAGTGCCCCATCCCAGTCGCTGCTGCCGTGTCGCAGCGACCTCGTTCTGCGCACGCAGACCACCGCTGACCTGGACTTTCTCCAGGATCTTTTCGTGACCCGTCGCTGGGCCGAAGTCAGCGCGGTGCCGGGCTGGAGCGACGCGCAACGCCGGGCGTTCCTGCACGCCCAGGCGCAATTGCAGCGCCAGCACTATGAAAAGCACTACCCCAGGGCGGATTTTCTGATCGTCGTGCATGCAGCTGCGCCCATTGGCCGCCTGTGCGTGGACCGCAGCGCAAGCGAGTTGCGCGTCGTCGATATCGCCCTGCTGCCGCCATGGCACGGCCAGGGCATAGGCAGCGAGCTGTTGCAGTCGCTGCTGAGCCAAGCCGATGCCCAGCGCCAAGTCTGCAGCCTGAGTGTCGAGCAAGGCAGTCGGGCCCGCCGGCTGTACGAGCGGCTCGGCTTCGAGCCCTGCGGCGAAACCGGCATCCACACCCAGATGCGCCGACCTGCACGCGTACACCAGGAGCCGCCGACCAGGATCGCCAGCAATACGAATACTTGAGCACGCAGTTTTACCGGCAGTGATAGTACATTATTTTCCCGGCTAGAAGCCGTGCTGCTGGCCGGCGATATCTGTGCCCGTCTGATAACTATTGACACTTGAGCTGAACACGAACCTCACACAGGTCGTACGGCAGGAAGCCTCAACATGATAACAATGCTCACCATCCGCGGTGCCCGGCTGGCACGCCGACTGGCATCAGTCTTCCTGCTGCTCCTGACCTTGCCCCTGGCCCTCCAGGCGCAGGCCGCCCCGACAATCACCAGCCCGGCATCGGGCGCCACCCTGCCATCGGTAGCAGTGGGCCAGTCCATGAGTATCACCATCACCTCCTCCGGCGGGGCATTACCGCTGGATCAATGGGCAGAGTGCGACATCGACGATCCAAACTACGACGGCGTGACGCCTTGCCTACCGCCAGGGCTGATCCTCGATCCATCGCCGCACAGTGCGACTACGACCCTGCACGGCGCCCCGACTGCCGCCGGCACCTACAACTTCGCCATTTCCCTCAATGACGGCCTGAACCAAGCCGGGGTGGCGCACTACACCTTGGTAGTCACCAGCGCTGGCGTACCGACGCTGACCTCGGTTACCCCCTCCAGCGGCACAACCGCAGGTAGCACCTCGGTCACCTTGAGTGGTTCCAATCTTACCAGCGCCACCGCCGTTAGCTTTGGTGGCACAGCAGCCACCGGCTTTATCGTCAACAACGCCACGACCATCACCGCCACTGCCCCTGCTCATGCCGCAGGCGCAGTGAATGTGGCGGTCACCACACCGAACGGTAGTGCGACCCTAACCAGTGCCTACACATACACGGTACCGGCACCCACCGTCGGCCCGGTCAGCGCCACGGTCGCCGCCAACAGCAGCGCCACCCCGATCACCCTGAGCCTCAGCGGCGGCGCCGCCACAAGCGTCGCCGTGGCCAGCGCGGCCAGCCATGGCACCGCCACCGCCAGTGGCACTAGCATTACCTACACCCCAACAGCCGGTTACTCCGGTGCGGAAAGTTTCACCTACACCGCTACCAACGCCAGCGGTACGTCCAGCCCGGCGACCGTGACTATCACTGTCAGCGCACCAACGATTACCCTCAGCCCGGCCACACTTCCCAGCGGGGTTATGAGTACGGCCTACGCGAGCCAGACCATCACGGCCAGTGGAGGTACCGCCCCCTACAGTTTCAGCATCACCAGCGGCAGTCTGCCTACTGGCCTGAGCCTGAACACTTTGGCCGGCACACTCAGCGGCACCCCCGCCGCTGCCGGCACCTACAACTTCACCGTAACCGCCACCGACGCCAACAACGCGACCGGAGCGCGTGCCTACTCCGTGACCATCAGCGCGCCAACGATTGTCATCAGTCCGACCACGCTGCCCAGCGGCGCACTGAATATGGCCTATGCGTCCCAGACCATCACAGCCAGCGGCGGTGCCGCGCCCTATAGTTTCAGCATCAGCACCGGCACCGTACCAACAGGATTGAGCTTCAGTTCAGCTGGCATCCTCAGCGGCACCCCCATCAATGCTGGCACCTACAACTTCACTGTGACTGCCACCGACTCCAACAATGCAACGGGAGCACTGGCCTACTCCATAACCGTCAGCGTTACCCCGCCAGTTGCAGGTGCGGTCGGCGCCATTGTCGCCGCCAACAGCAGCGCCAACCCGATCACCCTCAACCTCAGCGGCGGCGCCGCCACAAGCGTCGCCGTGGCCAGCGCGGCCAGCCATGGCACCGCCACCGCCAGTGGCACCAGCATCACTTACACCCCGACCGCCGGTTACTCCGGCGCGGACAGCTTCACCTACACCGCCACCAATGGCAGTGGCACCTCAGTCTCGGCCACCGCCAACCTGACCGTTAGCGCACCAACGTTGGTACTGACCCCGGCGTCCTTGGGTGCCGGCACCACAAGCAACCCCTATAGCGCCACCCTCAGCGCGTCCGGGGGCACTGCACCTTACACCTACAGCGTCACCGGCAGCCTGCCGGCCGGCATGAGCCTGAACAGCAGCAGCGGCTTGCTCAGCGGAACGCCGACGGCCAGTGGCAGCACCAACCTGACCATCACCGTTAACGACGCCAACGGCGCCACCGGCTCCCAGGCCTACACCTTCACCATTGCAGCCGTGCCTATAAATGTGCCGGCATCGAGCCAGATTCTGGCCTCGGGGCGGACCGCAACCGTTGACCTGACCCAAGGTGCTACTGGAGGCCCCTTTACCCAGGCGACGCTGGGCACTGTGACCCCCGCCTCCGCCGGCAGGGCGATGATGATGGGCCCGTTCTCGATGCGCTTTGTGCCGTCAGCGGCCTTTGTCGGCACCGCGATCGTCACTTTCAGCCTGCAGAACGGCAGCGGTTCCAGTGCCGCCAGTTCCGTGAGCTTTATCATCGAGGCGCGCCCGGACCCAAGCAGGGATACCGAGGTGATCGGCCTGCTCAACGCCCAGACCCGCGTCGCAGAACGCTTTGCCAGCACCCAGATGGATAACTTCAACCGCCGCCTGGAGCAGTTGCATCAAGTGTCCTGCAACCGCAACTCGTTCAATGCCAACGTCAGGAAAGACGGGCATGAGGTGCCCATACAGGAAATATCCAGCGCCGTGCAGAAGCAACTGAGCGGTTCGGCCAACACCACCGACGAAGAGAAGAGAAAGACCGCAGCCGAAGTCGAACACGGCTGCAAGCAGGACGCCGTCGCCTACTGGAGCGACGGTTTCATCAACAACGGTTCGACCCACACTCGCGGGGCGCGGGACAACAGCTTCACCACTCTGGGCCTGAGTGCCGGCGTAGACTATCGCCTGTCGCCAACCGCGATTGCCGGTGTCGGTATCGGCTACGGTAACGACCGCAGTGACATCGGGGACAACAAGACCCGCAGTGACGCCGACGCCATCGGTATCGCCACTTACCTGAGCCTGAACGTGGCTCCCCAGGTGTTCGTCGATGGCCTGGTGGGCTACAACCGCATCAGCTTCGATTCGCGGCGCTACATCACCGGCAGCAACGATGACTACGCCAAGGGTTCCCGTGATGCGGACCAGTTGTTCGCCTCGCTGACCACCAGCTACGAGTACCGCCAGGGCCAGCTGTTGCTCACCCCTTACGGGCGCTTGAACGCCAGTACTACGCGCATGGATGCCTTCCGTGAAAGCGGCGGCGGCATCTATGGACTGTCCTATGACGAGCAGCGGCAACAGAACTTCACCTCGTTTATCGGCCTGCGCACGGGATATGACGTGCCGACCCGAATCGGGGTGATGACGCCCAAGGTCGGGCTGGCCTGGGGTCACAACTTCAGCGGCAGCAGCGATTACAAGATGCGCTACACCGACCAGGGCGACGACGGCATTCTCTACCGTATCAAGCCCGATCCGCTGGACAGCGATTTTGCCAACCTCGACCTAGGCCTGGACTTCAACCTGGGTCGGGCCTGGCAGATGGGCTTATTCTACAAGACCGCCCTGGGCAGCGACGAGCGTAGCGACACGTTCCGCATCGGTGTCAACGGCAAGTTCTAGCTCGTATCACCGGATGACGCAGGCCCCGGCGCCATCCGCTCTTTCTGTACCCTGAGATCATCCCGACGCAGGGCCTTCATCCTCCTGCCTTCACTTACCGGAGTGCAACCCCTCAAAACTAACGCCTTCTACGAGACTGGGTTGAAAACAAGCTTTGCGGTTGCCTATTTCACCTGTGCGCGGGCCTGACGAAGCGGTCGAATATCCTTTACGCGTTTTTTTTCGCGCTGCAAAACTGGCGCGCCCATCCTCCGGATTTCCCCAAGAGCTCTGTTAGAGCGCGCGGTTGCAGGCGTAGGCACGAACAACTCGATACCCATTGATCTGGTGGATCTGTTCTCAGACGATGTGCTCGAGGAATGAAACATCGAAAAGCCGAAATGAAGCCGCAATGGCTATATCAATTGAAAGTGACCTCCCATTTCCATTGGGCCAAATTCCCACCACCAAATTAGAAGCGCAACACATTCCTGCATGGCACGAGGTTCATGGGACAGACTGGCTTACCTTGTACATGGTAATTACCCTGTCGCAGCTTATCGAACTGATGCGGTAAATGAACCGTTGGTGCGGGTGCATTTGCATGGGCCGGCGATTAAGCCGGCTGGCTCACGTTCAACTCCAAACGAGGGTAAGCGATCGAGAAAGCGAGGCGAGGCGTGCACCTCGTTTTTCCAGAATGCACCTAGCTTCGACTTCGAGTGATTCCTTCATCTGCCATCTCGCTGTTTTGGCTTTACGTCTGCCTTTCATAGACAACCCCGCAATCTGAATCGCTCGAAGAGATGGGCCCCAACGATGCGATAGCCTTAGGCCAGGAGGCCAGACCAATATGTTCTTTGTGGTGCGGTTCGACAAGGTGAGGGCCGCTGACATCTCTATGGAGCGATTGTGCTCCGCCGATACAGACGTAGTCTTGAAGCCGCTTCTATGTCGGTAAACGGATAGAAATTCATTTGTTTGACTTCAGCAGTGATCGGGCGATTAGTAGTCAGGTACGTTCGTAGTACCTGAGAAGCCATCGAACAAGGGGCCTAGCCCTGCGGAGATAGTGGAGGAAAGGGACGTAGACAAGGGAAACACCGACAGGCCTCCCGCGTCCCAGACACAGAACCGGATCAGTTGCGCGGCGGTGGGACTTGAGATGTACGTGAAGCAGCTCGAAAGAACAGGGGCATGTAGTTCACGGCACTGCTGCACCACATCACACCGCAATTACTGGCGCAGAGACTCTATGCGCTGCGTCGCGATACTGCAGTGAGTGTCGACGGTACGCCCCAAGGCACAGTGATATCGCCGATGCTGGCGAATGTCTATCTTCACTACGTACTGGATTTATGGTAAGCGGCTGCCGAACACGCCTTGCCCGGATCAGCCCGGCACCGACTGATTCGGCAGCAGTTGGTCAATCTCATTGGCCTTGTGCGTAGGTAGGTATCAGTTCTACTGTATGCGTCCGCGCATCACGTCTTACGTGATTAGGTCGGTTGCCACCTATGCGGCAGCAAGTGATCGATTTCACCGGCCCGCTGCGTCGGCAGGCGCGTGAGAACGTCCTTTAGATACGCATATGGATCATGCCCGTTGAGCCGTGCAGATTGGATCAAACTCATGATCGCCGCAGCCCTTTTTCCGCTGCGTAGCGACCCTGCGAGTCGAGTCAGCCGAAGGGAATTTCACCCCTCGGCTGCTCACAGAACCATACGTGACAGTCTCCCGTCATACGGCTCTTGATCACACATTCGATGCACGTAGTAGATACCAATGCGCGAACAACTGCGGATTCTCTTTTCGGATAAGGCGCAGCCGATGCTCCGCCTGACGTATTGAGATCCGGTACTTGCTCTTCATCCACTTGAGCAGGCGAGATTGCAACGCGCTCCACAATCGATAGCTGAAGTTCCGGTACCAGAATTTACCGTAGTATTCGATCCACCCTCGAATCACGGCGTTGTACCTGCGGGAAAAATCTCTCAGGTCATTCGTCGTGGATCGATGGATGCGCCAGTGTTTGATCGTGTCTACCATCCTGCGCATTGCCTTCATCGACGCTCCCGGCATGCACTTGCGAAAGAGTTCACCCTTGAAATTTCTGAGGGTTCGCACCTTGAAGTCATAACCGAGAAAAGTGAAGCTCGTGGCGACATTGTGCCGCTCGAATATGTCGATGTAGACAATCTTTGACTTTTCTTCGTTGATGGTTAGGCCCACTTCACCCATCCGTTGCGTCAGGCTTTCCCTGATACGAACAGCGTCGCTCATCCTTGTGCAGTGAATAACAATATCGTCAGCATACCGTTCGAACGGTACACCGCGATGCGTCCTATCCATCCAACGATCAAAGGCATAGTGTAGGAATAAATTGGCTAACAAGGGCGAAATAACACCTCCCTGAGGTGTTCCCCGTCCCCGTTCCTGAAGCAACCCCGCCTCACTCTGCATCGGCGCTTGTAGCCAGCGTCGACACTACAAGATCACCCATTTCGGCATCTGATGATGCTCCAGAGCCTTGATGATCAGGTCATGCCCAACGTGGTCAAAGAACGCACTGATGTCCACTTCCAGTACCTAGTTCTTGCGTTGGCACCGAATAGAACATTGACGCAGGGCGTCGTGGGCCGATCTTCCTGGCCTATACCCATACGAGTCAGCATGGAAAATCGGATCGATCAAAGCCTCCACATAACGCTTCACCGCCCCTTGTGCTACCCGATCGGAGACCGTCGGGATGCCAAGGATGCGTTCTTTGCCGTTGTCCTTTGGAATACGTTTTTCCCGCACAGGTGGCGGGGAATACGATCCTGAGCACAGCCGGTTCCAGATGCGGTAGAGGTTATGATCTCGTTGCCGATCAAAGTCCGTGAGCGTCTGACCATCACAGCCCGGCGCGCCACGGTTGCGACGTACATCCTGATACGCCAGCCACACCAACGATTTCGGTATTTCGAATGCTTTTCGCTGCACTAAAACGTCATCCTCGTTCGAGTTGTGTTCCCGCACAACGAAAGTGATCCCCCCCCTTCGCTCCAGCCCCATTACAGGTCTTTCATCACTACTACGGGTGAGTCCGTCCCTATCCCTGCGATACGTGCCAAGGATAGGTTCTCACGTTCCCCAAAATGGCCTGACTCAGGTTCTTGCTGCCTTAACAACGGGTGTCGTGCAGTCGGTAGACAGGTGTCCTCTGCACTTCTCGGGGCCCGGCTTTACAAGCCCGTTTTGACACCAGTGGAGATTTCGTCGCTTCATCAGTCAGTTCACTTGCGTTCAACTACCTGAGCCTTACGTGACAGTAGTTTCTCTGCCTTTTCCCGAATCGCTCACCACCAGCATGCTGAACATGCTCGCAGCATCGGGTCGTTTGATCAGTGCGCCTGTACACCCTGACCGGAGGGCCGACCTCCATCCACTTTGGAGCATGGATTGTCATGCCGCCGTTTTCATGTCGTCGTCATGACGTCTCCTTCGTGACACACAAAGCCAGTTCTTGCTTGTCACGCCTGCACCATCGTAAGCCACGACAACCTTGTCCGTCCTGAGACCATGAGCATAGCGTTTTAGCAAATCACCGCTGCTGCTGTACTCACCAATCAATCAATCGCCATCGTAAAGCAGATCCGTTTGCACTCCGGCAAGTACGGTGCGCCGCAAGCGACGTTCGGTATCGTAACTCAGTATGTTTGCCACAATTCCCTGGGTAACGGTTCTGAGGCGATTGTCGGAGTCATAACTGCAGGTGGCAGCGCCACTCCCAGCCAAGTTTGCATTACCGTCATAGGTCAAAGCGACACCTGTGGCGCTGGTATATTGGTTTAAGCCATTGGTACCGTAATTCAATATGCTAGGGGTGGCGCTGTTCCATTGGTATAGGTTGTTGGATGCGAGTACCTGGGTCAGATCACCGACCCGATTACGGGTGTAGACGTATTTGACGTCCTGTGCTGTCCCTGCCAGAAAATGTTCCAAACTGGCAACTTTTCCTTGATTATCGTAAGAGTAGCCGGTGCTGGTGCCATTACCTTGAGTGACGGTAGTGCGCCGTCCAAGATCGTCGTAGGCATAGCTGATCAGTGTGGCACTGTTGTTTTCCTTGATTAGAGTTGGTCGATTGAGGCTATCGTAATCGGTCTAGGTGTAAACGTTGTCGGGCCAGATGACGGCGGTGCGATGACCCGCGGCGTCGTATCGGGCGAAATTACTTTGGGTTTTTAGCCCACGCAACTCGTAGCTAAACGTGACATTGTCGGCGCTGTTAGCATAGGTTCTACTTATCAGCCGATTGAGATTGTCCCACGACTGATTGACCACCTGAGCATTGCGCAGGCGATAGCTAGTTACGCATTTGTCGTATGCCCCAAAGGCAGCAGTAACCCTGGCACCGAGAGCTCGGGTGCGCAACGCAATAGGAAATAGCCTGTACCGGCCAGCCCTAGCATCAGCCCCAGGGAATGACTGTGGGCAGCACCTAACCCACTGCGCCATTGGCCACCCTCTTCTTTCAGGCCCCGGTTGGCTACTTGTCGGGCGCAATCGATCCAGGTCGGCTCTCCCAGTATGGCGGCACCACTCAACAGGATGTCGGCATTGCCCGCAGGGCCATGGCACAAGGTGTAGCTGCTGCCGGCCTGGGGAGTAGCGCTGCGCAAATCCAATTCGACCCTTTGCAAAGCCCGCTGGGCGACGTCCTTGTGCACCTCCTGCCCGGTCAACTGCCACAGCGCTAAACGTGAAAGAGCAATTCCCGGTGCGCCGTGACACCAGGCCATGCCACAATGGGTCGGCCGGTCATCCAGGCACTGGGCATCTTCGGCAAACAGGTATGGCCAGTTTCCATGCTCGGGCAGGAACCAGTGGGCTTCATAGGCAAGTGTTTGTTGCAGGGCCTGGGACCAGCGGCTGTCAGGGCATTGTCGGGCCAGTTGGGCAAACGCCAGGGCAATCCCTGCATTGCCATGAGACAAACCGCACAGCCCCAGATGACCACCATGGTCTGGCCAATGCCAACCGCACTCCGTTCGCTTGGCTTGACGCAGCAGGCGTCGACCCAGGGCCTGGGCTATTTTCAGACTCGGGTTTGCCAGGGACGGTGCCTGCCTTGCCAGACCAAGTAAACCAATGATCGCGCCAGCCAGGCCGTGCATCAGGTCTACGGGTTGATCGTCCTGGGGCAGGTCAGTCAGCTGTTGCAACAGGTCTTCGGCGGCGTTCAGATAATCATCCGCCAACGGGCTATTACCCAGGCGTTGTGCTAGCCATAACCCCTGAGTCACATTACCTAGGCGGCCCTCGTAGAGGCTCAGCAGGTTCGGCGTAGGGTAGAGCAAGGCGTGACGCAAGGCGCCGCAGGCCGTTTCAACGAAGACCGCTGCGTTCTCCTGCTCCGCCAATAACGTCAGGAAAGCAGCGACCCCCAGGGTCCCGTCATACAAACTGGCGTTCATGCTGCGGGCGAAAGCCATCAATGAGTCATTGAGGTCATCGGCATCGTCGGTGATCCAGGTGCACCGATCTTCCAGCCACAAGGCCTCAGCACATAGCTGATAACCAATACGGCTCGCTTCCTTTAGGTACTTGGAGGTTGGTTCAGGTGCTGCCCTTGGCGTTTCGTCAGCCTCAAAAAAACGCATCTGGCGTAAGCCGAAGCGGTCCTCAGCGTCAGACTCCAGGTGCGGCTGCTGCCAATCAATACCCTGCGCCTCGAACTGCTGGCGGATTGCCCCCAGGGCCTCGGTGGCGGAGGCTGCATCCAGCAGACCGAGGGCTAACGCACGGCAGCGGCTTTCACCGAAGCTGCGCCCATCGATGGGGTCCTGGGCAAAACCCAGTCCGGGCAGCAGTGGTTGCGCCCATAGTGGTACTTGGCAATGTAAACGCGGGCGTAGCCACTGGCTGTAACATCCTAAAAGGCTGTGTACCTGGTGGGCCTGGCGCGCGGCGATGTACAGCACCACAGCGTCATGACGTAGCCACTCGGTACTATCGTTCGGGTACTTGAGCATGTATGGCAGGCAGGCTTGATTCAATGCGCGGCTGAGGGTCTGAACCACCTCCGCCAATTGCGCAGGTTTGGGTGCCAGGTAGTAACGCACCAAGCAATCGTCATTGTGGGCATCGGCCAGTGCCTGACCGAACAGGTAGACAAATGCCGGGTCCAGTTGAGTGGTCCAGGCCGCTCGGTGGAGATTTACCCGATGCCCGCGACTGGCCCGAGTCGGTACGCCCTCAAACAGGTATTCCCCCGGTTCTACCCGGCGGGTCACCGTACCCCGCTGCACCGCCAGCGCTCCGCCGCCCAGTTGCTCAAGCACGCGCCAGGGCCCGGAGTGCAGCGGTGCTGTCGGTGGCGGGTACCAGGCAGGCTGTGGGCAATCGTCCCGGACCAACCCCGCGTAGTAGTGGCGATACAGATACTGTTGCAGACGGACGATGCGTGGATCGTCGTGATAACCGCCGTCATCTGCGCTCAGGGCTAGGGTATCGCGGTGAAAGTGTTGACCATCAATGTATAGCGTGCCTGCTGCATCGCAATGCAATGTTTCCAGCGCTCCGCGCAAGCATAGCCACCAGGGTTGGGAGGCATCATTCAAGGCGCTCATGCGACCTCCAGCCATTGTTGTGCCGCTTGTTGCGGAGCCACCAACAGGTTACGCGCCAGTTGCAACAACAAGATGTGGGTAGTGCTCAGGTTGGTTTCATCCGCCAGGTCTTCGTACAGCGTTTGTAGCAAGCGGGCGCCACACAGGGCCATTAGGCGTTCGGAACTTGGCTCCTGCGCAAATCGGTAGCTGCGCCAAAGCTGAGCGAGGGCCTGCTGGTAGGGGATGAAGTCTTGGGCTGCTTGTGCGACAGCATCGCTGCCGCTGGCCATCCGGGGTTGGCGGTCCATCCAATGCTTAAGCCAGGATTGGCACAGCCCGGCCACGTCCCACATTGGGTCACCTCGATCAGCCATTTCCCAGTCGATAAACACGCAGTGCTCGCCCTGCAACAGGCAGTTCTGCCATTTCATGTCGCCGTGGATCAGTTGCATTCGAGGCCAGGTGTCGGCCAATACGCCCAACGCTGCCATGCACTCTTTTTGGGACTGAACCAGCGCCACCAGGCGCGCCTGGCCCCAGCTCTGATCCTCGCCTGCTAAGGGATATAGCCGATCCAGGCGAATGACCCAGGGCACCTGTCCTGGCAGGTCACCACAGTCGACATTGCTCAAGCCCCGGTGCAGTTGGGCGAGGGTTTGACCCAGATGGTTGGCCACCTGCAAGTCGGGACCGAGGGCACCGATTGCCACTTTATAAACATCGCGGACGGCGATAAGCCAGTCCACCACCAAGGCCTGGCGATGGGCATCGTAATACCGCAGGGTGGGCACGCAGTCCTGCAACCCGGGGTTTTCGTTGAGGCGCTGCAACACCTCAGCTTCGTGGGCGACGCTGGAGCGTTTTTCCCAAGGTCCGGCATCAGGTCGATGTTGTTTGACGTAATAGCCCTGGCCGTTTGCCCAGGTGACGCTAAAGCCGCGATTGCGTTGGCTATGGCTGCGAATGGCAATGGGCCCTTCTATTAGGCTGCGGATATTAAGTAGCCCGTTATTAATCAGAAAAATAGCCGTGTTGTGTCGGGTCAGAATCATTGCTCGCCCTCGAACAGAAAAACCACGGTGCAGCGTTGTGCTGCCCCGTGGTCAGTGGTGTCAGCCAGGCTCAGGCCTCTTTGCAGCAAGGGTTGCGGGTAGGCTTGCAGGTTTTGGTTTGGGTACCCTGGACGCCGTCATCGCTGCCCTCTTCGGCGCCTTTGCAGCAAGGGTTGCGAGTAGGCTTACAGGTTTTGGTTTGGGTGCCCTGAACGCCGTCATCGCCACCCTCTTCGGCACTTTTGCAGCAGGGGTTGCGGGTTGGCTTGCAAGTTTTGGCCGTGGTGCCCTGAACCGCGGCGGTATCGTCCACCAGCTCCTCGCTGGCTCTGCAGCAAGGATTGCGGGTCGGTTTGCAGGTTTTGGTCTGAGTACCGCCGGGCGCATCCGCGTCCTTGGTGCCCTGAGCTGCGGTTTCTCCCGGTGGTTTGCAGCAAGGGTTGCGGGTTGGTTTGCAAGTCTTGGCCTGGGTGTTGGCCTCGCCGCCGCCCGATCCGCCGCCCGACCCTGCACCCCCGCCCGCCCCACCGGAACTTTGACCGCTTGCTGCGGCTTGCAGGCTATCCGGGTAGTACTGGTTGAGAATATCGCCGCTCAACAGACCGGCAATGTCGCCCGTAACGGGCGATCCTGATTGTGGCTGTGATGTAGTCATGACAACTCCTTTTCTCTTGTTTAGTACAGCAGTTCACTCAGGGTAATGGCCTGTCCCCAGCGGTTGATGCCTGGGGTTTCCGGTGACTCGCCCGGACAGCTTTCAGAAAGCATCGAGACTTTGCGCGATAGTAGGAATGGTTGCAGTATTGACCTTGCTAACGTAGACATCGGTGATGCGCATGATGTCGACGTAATAGGCGCGGGACCAAAGATCGACTTGCAGTCTTCGCAGGTGCAGAAATTCTGGTTGCCGAACAGGTAAGCGTAGCTGGGTAAGGCCTGCAGTTCCGCGAGGGTGTCTTCGGTCACCGTACTGGCGCGAGGGCGTGTAGCGGCCGACTCTGGCCGGGACGCTAGCAGGTTGGCCCATATGTGGGTGACTTGGTGTTTGACGTGGGTGGCTCGGTCGTGAAGCAGCTCGGCGAAATCACCCTCCAGATGAGGAGCGACTTGAGTAACGAACAATGACTTGGGTACTGCAGCGATATGATGGCCGCTGGAAAAGCCCTGCTCTGTAAGCCACTGTGCGGCGCTTTGGCTACCACTTAAACGCAGCGGTCTCTGATAGGCGCGCAAGGCCTTATTCAGCGTGGGCGGAAGTGTCTTGCTAGTACGATTTTTCTTGCGGGTCTGGGCGCTGTCCTGGGCAATAAAATCAAACTTGCTCAGGTCGAAATCCTGGTTGTTGGCATAGAAATCATTCAATTCGGCATCAGTGATTTTCATGATCGTCCCTGTCATTTCTCGCGGCATCAATGCCAATCCAAACTATTGTTTTCAATCGGCTTTATAGCTATCTCTAAAAGGCGAAAGAAATCCTAGCGACATATAACGACGAAAGTAAGAATTAAAATTCTTATAGAGCTGGGAGTTGAATGACAATAAAATGTTTTTCTTATAAAAACTTTATTATTCAACGAAACCTTTAAGCGCAGGTACGAGACTAGTCGAATTTTTATAAATAGGGCGAACTTTTTAGCTCAAATTGCGATAAGAAATGAGCCTTATATTTCGGGCTAACCTGCTCGCACGCCGATAACTCAAAATGGCCGCGCGAACAAAACCTACGCAAACCAGAAGCTTTCCGAGGTTATTGGTCACAACAAGCGGCCGATGGCGGCCAGTACCCATATCACAGGCGCACCTATTGCAAAGCGCAGACACGGGCCAAGGTCGAACATCCTTTCTGGGTGATCAAGCATCAGTTTATCCATGTGAAAGTTCGGTTTCGTGGACTGATGAAAAACACTGCTGAGATGACCACGCTGTTTGCCCTGTTAAACCTTTGGATGGCCGGAAAGCGGCTGATGGGCATGGGTGTTCGCGCTGATGCCGAATTGCCCCTATGGCCGATGCCACACTGACCCAACACCAATCGGCAAAAATCCATTCCTACTGACGGTTCTCAAGGTAGGAGCTTGGGTCAGTGAAATTTCGGTAACTGGGTCAATCCTGCGTTGGCGATAACACTTTCGCGCATCCGCCAACGAAAACGTGCTGTCGATGGCGATGCGAACCGTTCCTGCGTCAAGCAATTCCGCAAATTTTGCGAGCTAAGCACCACTTGATCGGACCTGCGTTGTCGAGACCGTCACACCCAACTTCGGTAACTGTCCGGGCAATGCACCTTGTTTCGTGATGCGGCCAAATCAACCAATCGCATAAATAAGATCGCAAACCCGGTCAGTCAACACGGCTTAAGTTATCGAAAAAGAACCTATCAAGAGCCGGCCATGGTATTGGATGCCTAGAGTACGTTTACGGACGGCACTATCTAAGGTAAGAGTTGCCGCGAGCTGACCACTCATCAATCGATAAATGCTGAGCAAAAAATAAAAATGCAGGTTCCGTTGCAGCGACTAACCTCTCCAGTGCTGACATTTCTAATCATGGAGGAACGTGCCAGATGACAACTAAACACACCCTATCGAAACTGAGTTTGGTAGCGTCGGCTTCGGCCGGGACCACGGTCACCGCGCCCTCGGTCACCGGAACCAGCATCCTGCTCGCCTACAACACCCTGCCCGGCAATCAACCGAGCATCTACTCCAACACGGTTTTCATCTGGCAGAACCCGGACGGCATCCCATACAATCAAACGCCCCTGTCCTCCCAAGCCGTACCGGGCAACTCACAAAGCGGCAGCATGAACTTTAGTGACCTGCAAGTTCAGGCCAAAGCCTACACCATCGGCTATGCGACCGGCCCCACTGTGTCGAGCATCTGCTCCTGGGTATCGGTCCCGGCGGGCATGGGGCCAAATACCACGTTTCAGACCTCGATAACGGTACGGCCGGAATCGATCCAGCCCGATGTCGTGTTGGTAAACTACGACACCCCGGTCGGGAACCAGCCGCAAACCGCAGGCCAGTGGATCGCCATCTGGCAGGGCTCGGCACCGTCATACACGGTTGCCCCGCTCGCTAAGGTCCTCATCAACAACAACAACGCCACCTCGCAAATCGGGCTTCCGGTGACGCTGCTGCGCGGCACAGCTTATTGTATCGGCTATTTCATGGGCGCCAAGCAGACCACGTTGGCTGCCTCGTTTAACTTTTCGACCTGATCTCAAGCGCCAAGATGGGCCGGTATGGCTTCGGCCCGTCTGAAATGTAGCGGTACCACGTTTCGCACAAGGAATGAGCGATGCTTGAGTTTAATCCTACGTCGTCACCGCATCTTTTTGCTGCTCCAGTCGATCACGTCTGGGTAGCGTATTGCTGGCCGCCAACCGGCCAGCCCCCCCCAACGCAGCCGATACCTCTGGACCAGGCAATGACCGGTCCCGGGGCCTTCCTGTTCGCCACGGCACCGGGTCTCGATATCAACACGGCCGCAGCCGATCTCGTTGTCGCCGTCACCGGCGCCCTGGCCAACTATTCCGGCGGCCCGATGGCGATCGGCTGGCTGCTTGATCCCACCCAGATCAACGCAGCCAATGTGAACCTGCTCGGGATCAACAACACCGCCAACCTGTACGTCAACGCTCAATTGTCAGCGCAACTCGTCAACAACCGACTGTATTTGTATATCACCAGCGGCTGCAGCGTATCGCTGGACGCAGCCAGCGGCGTTATGACGTTCACACCTACGTCGAATAATCTTCGTTTCTACGGTGATGGTGCTCCACAAAGCGCAATCATTACGTCGGCTACGCTGGCATTTACCGGCCCTTCGGCGGGTACTCTCCAATTCACCACCTCGATCAAGCGCGACGAACTCTACACCAACCTGCGCTGGGGATTTCAACTGCTCTATGACACCGGGTCTTCAGCAAACCCAGTGCACTCGCAGTGGTATCCGCTTGCCGACGGCGCCGTCCCCGATGGCGCCGACATGCTCGGCTTTGCGGTCTCGATTGATACCTGTGACCCCACGAATGCGCGCGTCGATGCGAAGACCGGCGCCAGGATTGCAGATCGGACCTACTTCGCTTTTACCGATCCTGCGGCCGTGCTGGTCTCCGGATTTCGCACCAGCTTCAATGACGTCATCAACCTGCAGCCCATTACCCAACCGCAGGGCGGTGAGCAGGCCGCCAAGCTGGTTCTCGCCACCGGCAACCCCAATACACCGAACCCGCCGGACTACAGTTTCGGTCCCCAAGGCGACTTCATCATGATGCTCGCGGCGCCAAAAGACGGCGCGTCGTCTCACATGCTGTGCGGGCTGACACCCACCGAGACGCTGAGTTTTACCGCCAGCACCGCGGCGAACCCGTCAGCGGGAAATCGGCTGCGCTTCACGGCATATTGCAAGGCATTCGCGACCTCGTATCCGCCGCCAACATCGTCGTCGCTTGGGATTCCGATCGACCCCAACGCACCCAAGATAAACGACAGCTATCGCACTCCGTGGGTGACCGTGATCCCAGGACCGCAGGGCGATGCAAGCCAATACAGTGCCCAGCCCAAGGGCTCGCCGCTGTTCGGCTTCGACAAGGTAGTGGCACCGTCGAGCGAAGCGCTGCTCGGTTTTGTCGACCCCGGCTACGCGCTGGCCCGGCCCGATCCTTTTCCGATGATGCCGTACGGGCTGGTGCCGCTTGAAAGCGGCGGCGTAAGCTTTAGCGAGCATGAAATCGGCGGGATCGAGCAATTCGCGGCGGCGACGACACGTCGTACCTTGATCGGCGCGCCCGGAGCCTCGCAGCCGCGGCGCGCGCTGCGCATGCTGGATGCTGTAGCGGCAGACAGCAATGCCGACTGGGTCACCACGCCTTCGGGTCTGCTTGCCGAACTCGACCAGAGCGCCGGCCATTGGAATTCGGTGCTACTGGGGGTCAACAACGACGCCGGACCGATGTGGATGCTGTTCAACAATCCGCCGCCCAAACTGCAGCAGGCGTTGCAAACCGCAGACCTGTTCCTGGTTGCAGCCAATGCGACTCACCTTGGCGCACTCGCTCCGATGCCCGCCGGGGCCAAGCCCCCTGCTCCGGACGGCACGCCGACTTTCTACAACACAATGTCGATCCAGGATTGGCAAATCAGCGCCAATGTCGGGCAGTCGAACGTCTACAACGACTACAACAACATCCTGATCATCAAGGGTTGCAAGGGCAAGCTGGTTGATCTGGTCGCCAAGCCCGATGTCTGGACCCAGCGCGAGGACTTCTCGGTGCCGGGCATCGACCCGACCGAGACCGTCATCCTGGCGCAGTGGATCGCGACCTACATCCAGGAGGCACTGGACCAGACCAGCCCGTATTTCGATCACTTCAAATCGATCGTCAACGACGATAACTGGACCGGCATCCTGGTTCTCAAGGCATCGCTGACGGACCTGCCACGCAATCTTTCCGGCCTGTTGTCAGTGATCGACAAATCGCAGTGCTTCGCCCATCACTTCGGTATCACCATCACGCCGGTAGGCATTGACCGAACCCAGGCCAATCCGAAGGTTGCGATCACTAATTCCAGCTCGATCTTCCAGTTGGTTTACTACGTGGATCCGGAATTCGACCAGACCAACCCGCAGCCTCTGCCGCCGTCCAACTCGCCATACGATTTCAAGCTGCTGACGCTGGCGGCGCTGTTCAAGAATACGGCTGTCAAGTCGTTCGACAGCTACGCGCAGCTCACACTCGGCGCCTTCTTTGGCGACAGCGTCAGCCATATGGGCGACGACACCAACATCTACAACACCATCATGCTCAAGGGCGCCTACCAGCAAAATGGCGGGGTCGGTACCTTCATGCTCGACAGCATCGATGACAATCTGTTTTTCCTCGACAGCGCCACCTTCAACAAGGTCGAAATCACCAAGGCGCAATTCAATACCGTTGGCCCCACCAGCCTGAGCTTCGACCTCTGGGGGTTTTTCGATTATGCACTGCTGCCAGCGGTCGACTCCAAGACGCTTGTGCCGTTTACCTTCGACCTGTTCAGCTTCGGCTCGACGGCTGACAATCTAAATGTGGCTCGTCAAGGCCTGAGCTTCAGCGGGTTATCGATCGACCTCGATAGCAGCACGATACCTTGGGTGTTCAACTTCGATGTTTCGGCGGTCACCTTCGACCCCTCGCGCTCTACCCCGCGCAAAGGTAGCCTCTACACCGATTTCGCGCTTTCGCTCAAAGGACTGCTGAGCGGAGACGACTCCAGCGATGCGAGTTCGCAGACTGATCCCGGATCACTGAACTATCTCAATATGCCAACCAACGCTCCGCTCTCCGGCGTTGCCGGCGGTCTCTGGTACGCACTGCAGTTCGGCGTCGATCTGGGCAGCGTCGGCGCACTGGCAAGCAATGCCGGGCTTAATGCAAGCATGCTTGCGGCGTGGGCACCGGGTGGCGCGCCCCCCCCCGGCGAGTTGGCCGCACTCAATGTCATGGCCGGGTTGCGGCTGCCGGGCGTCTCCGCCAAGAACAAGCTCCTCAGCCTCGAAGGCGTGCTGCAACTGTCGATCGGCGACATCCGGCTCACTTACGCGCCGCCCGACGATAGCAGCACGACGCGCTACTGGGTGTTATGGCTGAGCGACATCGCGCTGAAATTTTTGGGCCTGCTGAAAATCCCGCCGAACGGCGCCATCAGCTTCGCCTGTTTCGGCAATCCCGACGCCAACGGCCAGCCCGGGGCGCTGGGCTGGTACGCGGTGTACAACCAGGACAAGGACAAGGAGAAACAGAACGACGCGCAAAGGCAATCACTGCTGCCGACAGGGAGAACGTCATGAGCTTTCCGGGCTTTTTACTTTCAGCTTGGTACGATGTACTGTCCGGCGCGCGGATGACGCGTGGCAAGGCCGGCATCAATGCGTTTCGAACCTATCTCAACGGGGGCAGCAACGAAACCATTCGCTTCTACATTGCTGGCACCACCGGCATGGGGCATCAGGCCTCCAGCGCGAACCTCATTCGCCGGCTGTGCCAGCCCGTCGCCGACGACCCTGCCGGCTACAACTACGCCGGAACGATCCAGATCTATATCGATGACAGTGCGGGTTTCGCGCCGTATGACGTTACGCTCCAAAAGATGCTGCTGCTGTTGCCTGAAAAGGTGGTGAAAAGCGCCAGCCAATACACCTTTTATCAAGCGACGATCGAGTTTTTCAAGAAGGCAAAACCGCCGGCAACACAGGTCAATCTCGGATTTACCGGCGGGGCCGACCCGGACGATCACTACGCCGCAGCACTCAATGTCGCCTATTTCCTCAGGCTTCAGCCGTACCGTTGGGCGGCCGACAATCAACTGCAGTTCATCGATAACAAGTATCCCTACGTCATTCTTGATAACCAGTATGTGCTCGGTTATCACATGTTCGTCGAGCGCGCCTATGTTCAGCCGATCACGGTACCGGACTGGGACAAGTATGCGGACAACCAGCAGGCCCTGATCATTCAGTGGCTGACCGATGCGCCACAGTTGGCGCGGTTCGACTTCCAACCGATCTACAGTATCCGCTATCCCGCCAAATGCGAGCTCAATAGCGCCGACCAGCGCCTGACCTTCGTACTGGCGGCAACGTTGGCGGCGCAACAGCAATCGGGCAAGCCCGCCATTGTGGTCAACCTCGATGTCTACGATACACCGCTCGACAACTCGCAATTCGGACTGACGCAAATCGCGGGGATGCTTGCTAACACATCCGAATTGTCGTCCGATGAGTTCTACGCCACGGCGACTGCGGCACGCAAACAGGCCTTCAAGCCGCTGAACGCGAGCAAGCGTTTTGACTTCCTGATTTACGATCCCCTTGCTAACAATAACCTAGCTACCTTGCAGACCATGGTTGCCAACTGGCTGCTGACGCATAACAGCGACAAGGTTTTATTCGTCCAGCTGGCGCGAAAGGATAAGACGATATCGCCGGATGTTTTCAGCCATGCGTTCTCCGTAGCGACGCTGCCGACGGTCTTCGAGGGGCAGAACAGTGCCAACCTCAGTCTCAATATCGGCAGTCCGTATTTCCACGTCAATCGCCCGTCCAGCCGAGGGACCGAGCAATATCCCGGGGACATATTGTCGGTGCACGGCGGCTCCGCGATAGGGGCCGAACTGCAAAAAATCGCCGATCAGATTGCGACCGGATTTAATGAATGGCCGCTTACGCAACCCGGTCCGATCACGATCGTGCGTGACTTCATTGCCAACCGCCACACGCCCAAATACACCGACTACTTCACGGGCATGCGCACGTTCTATCGTGATCCGATCGAAGACAAGTTCAACCTTAGCCTGTGCTTTACGAACTACATCATCAACGGCAAGCAGGCGGCTCGATTGCGCGGCGACATGGCCGAAGCCGATGACGGCGATACCCTGGACTCGATCTACACGGCATTTTCGACCGCGATTCAGGGCGGCAAGCCCGTCGTGTTTCTCGACCAGCTCGATGCGTCGAGCCAGATTGCGACGTTCATCGCGTCGGTGGAGGAGAAATTCGGAGCTTTTGTCACCGATAACACGGCCGTCACCAGGGACCCGATCAGCGGCGACATCACCCAGGTAACAGTGACCGGCACCACCGCGATGTTCGGCTCCGGCGTGGTCGCTGCGCTCCAGGCCGACTTCACCGCGCCCGACGGCGTCGTCAGCCTGACATGCCGCTACACCGGCGATGTCGCCTGGCGGCCGGAGGGCGTGCCGTGGATCGGCTTCGGCGGCCCCTTCATCGAGTTCACCGTGGTCGATGCCGACCTTGTGGTGGCCGGTAAGGTCGGAGGCCGGCTGCTCGGCGCTGATATCGATTTCTACGCGGTGCTGCCGCCGAACGATGGCGCGTTGCTGTTCGCCGGGGATTTCGTCTCACCGCCGAGTCTCACAAAACTGTTCCAGGTGGCCGGTGGCGTAAACCTGGTCGCTTCGCTACCGCCGCCGCTGAGCATTATTACCCAGCTGGAACTGACGCATGTCGAGTTCGCAACCCAGACCAGCGGCAGCCCACTGTCTTTCAGTATCGAGTATTTCTTCTTCGAGCTCGCCTGGAAGCCAGCTGACCCGAACGCCGGCTGGCAACTCCTGCCCAACTTGACGCTGGAAGATATCCTTATCGGAATTTCGCTGCCGGTACCCGGCAGCGAAAACGCCCTCAAGGCCAACATCGGCGGCAACTTCCGGATCGGTAATAAGACCGACCCCGACGCAGCGCAAGTCTCGGTCAGCGTTACTGCCCCCGAGCTGACCTACGAGGCACAGCTCACAACGGGCGAAATCAAGCTCACCGACCTGATCGGGATGTTTGTTCCTGGAGTCGCGATCGATCCGCCGTCGCAACCGGCGATCACTCAATTCTCGTTGAGCGGCGTACAGAAGACTGGCGACTTCCTGCTGAGCTGCCAGCTCGGGTTCGACTGGGAAATTCCGAGCAACGACCTGGCGCTGCTCGAACTCAAGGATATCGGCCTGATGGCCAACCGTACTGGCGGTGAAACCACCGGCCAGTTGACGGGGTCGGTTACCCTGCTGCCGAACGACTCGGACAACGCGCTGACGCTGGCGCTGACCGCCGACTATCTGGGTAAAGACGATGGTTGGAAGTTTTCCGCACAACAAACTTCCGACGACCAACAGCTTTCGCTTCTCGCATTGATCGCTAAATATCTGATCGGCTTTGACGCGCCGCAGGACTACGGCATCAACGGCATCAGCGTTACCGCCACACCGTCAGCACACGCCTATTCAATCGCCGGCAAAACCGCAGAGCCGTGGTCGCTGCCGTTCATGTCGTCGCTAACGGTCTCGGCGAGCATGGATCTTTCCTACGATCCGGCACAAAAGGGTTCACCCTATTCGGGCAACCTGTCCGCCACGGTCACTTGGAGTCAGTGGAGCCTGATGAAGATCGACCTCGCCTGTGTCTTCGGCGAGGGCAAGTCCACCTACACTATCGATTGGGGTGCCTTCCATGCCGAGATTGCGAAAAACGACGAGGAGCAATGGGTTGCCAAGGGTAAGCTGAGCGGTGTAACGCTGGGCGGTATCATTGAGGACTTCATCTCGTTTGCGACCGGCAGCCGCTATGGCCTCGGCGCGCCCTGGAATCTACTGGACTCGGTTCCCCTGGATAACTTTCAGCTCACTTTCAACTTCACCACCAAGGCGATCGGCTTCGACATAACCATCGGTTCTATCGACCTTGGCTTCTGTAGCATCACCGGCATCACGGTCAATTACGACGGATCGAACCAAAAACCCCTGGTGCAGGTTACGCTTGACGGCACGTTCCCTTGGACCACCGAAGCACCGAGTTGGAATGCGACCAATCCGGACGAAACACCGGCGCCTCCGGGCGGCGGCAACGAGTTCCTCGACCTTCGGCTGCTCGCACTCGGCCAGCATGTCGAAGTCACCAGCACAGAGCCGTTCACCACCGTCGAGGCGGTGATCAAGGCGCTGCGTAATCTCGACGCCGATGGCGCACCGATCGCAGGACCTAACTGCAACGTTAAATTCAACCCCAACAATTCGTGGCTGGTCGGCGCCGATTTCGGCGTGATGAAGATCAAGGATGAGGAAAACCAGGACAACGCTCGTGCGCTGATCCGGCTCGACGACGATCCCACACCAGACTACGTGGTGAACCTGTCGATTATCTTCAACGACCCGAACCTCTATGGCGCGCGTATCGCGCTGGCCGGTCCGCCCGCCAAAGTGCTTGGCGGTCTTGTATTCGAGGTGCTGTACCGTCGAATCAGCGACACCATCGGCGTCTACCAGATCAACCTGACGCTGCCCGACAGGATGCGCAAGTTCGACATCGGCGCCTATTCGCTGACGTTGCCGATGATCGCACTCGACATCTATACCAACGGCGACTTCAAGGTTGATTTCGGCTTCCCCTGGAACCAGGACTTCAGTCGCTCCTTCATGGTGCAGGGGATTATTCCGCCAGGTATTCCGGTGCTGGGCGCCGCCGGGTTCTATTTCGGCAAGCTGAGCCACGACACCTCAACCCAGGTTCCGAGCATCGACAACGGACGTTTCGATCCGGTGATCATCTTCGGCTTCGGCGTCACCATCGGGATCGGAAAGGACGTCGATTACGGCATTCTGAAGGCCGGTTTCTCGCTCACGGTGTTCGGCATCATCCAGGGTGTCATCGCCAAATTCTGTCCGTATCCCGGCAACACCAACCTGCCCGCAACCCCTGCCCAGCTGCAGAATGGCTATTACTTTGAACTCGATGGTACCTTCGGCATCATTGGCGGGCTGTATGGCAGCGTCGATTTCGTGATCATCAAGGCATCAGTCAGCATCACAATCAAAGTGATGGCCCAGATCACCTACATCAGCTACCACGACATTCCTATTTCACTGATCGCATCGGTTGACGTTACCGCCTCGCTCAGCATTGATCTCGGCATATTTTCGATCACGATCCACTTCTCCTTTTCGATGACCATCAAGGAGACCTTCACGATCCAGAACCCCAACAAGAACGCACCGTGGCATGTAACCGCCGATTCCCGCCCCGCCCTGCTGACGGCCAGGCATCGGAACCGGCTCAGCGCCGCAAATGAGCTACGCCGCGTCATGTTGGCATCGAATACCGACGTGAAACTCTATTGGGACAACCTCGCGCCAATGACCCAGGTCGCGCTCACGGGTTACTGGGGGCCGGCGCTCACCGTTTCCGGCGATGCTGCGGCGAAGGCGAGCGATCAGAAGGTCTGCTATGCCAACATGCTCGCCATCGCGTCGAGCGACCCGACGGTACCGCGCAAGCCAACGGACACCGACACCTCGTTCGACCTGCTGGCGCAGCAGGTACTGCGCTGGATCGTCGCCGCGGCACAGCCGCAGAAAAAAGGTTTTTACACCGTTGACCTCATCAACAACGTCGTGGTGTCACCGGACGATCTCAGTGCGCTGCTGACGGCGCTCACCAATCCCGCCGGTGCAATGCCGATCTCGGCCGACGACGCCGATAGTTTCATGACCAACCAGTTTGCCTTGAACGTCAGCCTGCCGAGCAGCGGTACCTTCAACGCCGCACCGTTCCCGGTGGCGCCGAAGCTGGTGCTCGACGTGCCGGGCTATGGCACCACGCCGCCATTGAGCTATGCCTTCGCCAATTTCAACAGTGCCAGCAGCACCTATATCGAGATGCTGCGCACCTATTTCGACGACCTCACCGTGCAGGTCGAGAAGGAGACGGCGAAGAAAAAGTCCCTCGCCGCTGTGGCGGACGCGGGTATGTCGGTAGCAAGCTTCGTGTTCTCGGATTATTTCCGTCTGATTGGCCAGCAGATGATCGAAGCCGCGCGCGATGCGCTACGGTCGTTCAAATACCCGCTCACCAATCCGCCCAATTACGGCGCAAGCGCCGGTGCTGCAGTGCAATGGATCAACTCGGCGGGCGCCCCTGAATTTGGCCCTCCTGATCTGTTCGAAGCCAATCCCGCCCACGCGTTCGCAACCCAGCAGAGCGTGTTCATCTACGGCGCGGCAACACAGACCGGTGCGCACGCTACCTTTACCTCGATTGCCGCCGACTACAACAACCTGTTCACGCCGCTGGTTCTCGCCACCGTTAACGCAGCCACCTCCAACCTGCTCGTGGCCAACGCTGTCATTACCTACAACGGCAAACCGATCACCGTGGCAGAGGGTGACAGCCTTAACGATATCGCGGCGAAGGCCGGCGTTACACTAAGCGATCTGTTCACCAATGCGCCTGCCCTTCTCACCCAGCCAGATCTGATCGCAACCAGTGCGACATTTACCGTGCCGGGTGGCGCCAGCAGTCAGGCAAGCGAGAACGCCACCTTCAACTCAATCGCGTCGGCGTATCAAAACCTGTTCTCGGGCACCGCGCTGGCCATCGCCAACGCAGCATCGATCAATCTTCTGACACCAGGCCTTGGGATTGAATACCCGAACAAGCCCACCTACATATTGCTGCCACGCGACAGCCTCAACAGCGTCGCGGCACAGTTCGGTGTTGCGCTCGCCGATCTCCTGCAACACGCGACGGTCGCGCCGGATCACATCAGTGTGCTGGGGCACACAGGCCTGATCCCCACCTTCGTGCCGCTGGCACTGCCCAACTTCACCTACCCGGCCACGGATTCCGATACGCCCGGCAGTGTCGCCCAACGCTTCGGCGTGACAGTCCGCGCACTTGGCATCGCCGCGAACGCAGGCGTCACCTTCGAGCAGGTCAAGGTGACGACGCTGGATCTGCCGCATCTTGCGCAGTTGAAGGTCGGGGCATTGATCGACGAGATCAAACGCACCAACGGGCTGTCACGCATCAGTGGCATGACCGGGCGCTACGCGCTGCATGGGCTGCGCCTGCCGACTGCGGGCCTAACCCAGACCGTTGCTTCGCTCTGTGGTACTGCAGTCGACTGCGGCCTTTATTCATTGACCGGCCAGCAGTTCGCCCTGCCCCCGTTGGCAACACAGGACTTCAGTTTCTCGTTGGTGGTGCCTGATAACCTGCCATGGGTCAAATTCGGCGGCCCAAAACTGACCATGACCCTGAAGCCACCAAAGGATCCGAAAAACGCGACGGCCAACGACGACCAGAATTGGCTCAAAGTGGTGGCCCTGCAATCGTTCGTGGGCAGCAATCAGTATGTGGTGTCCCCGCCCGGCACGACGGTCGGCCCAGACCCTGTCTATCGCGATCAGCCCACGACATGGCCGACCACCGAGCTCACCAGTTGGCAGAGTGCCGGCAGCGTCACGCTGCCTTACGGTGTGCCGCCGACCGGCGTACAGGCGCTGCGGCTTTGGGGGTTACCGACCACGCTGCTCAATCTCGACGATGTCAATCGCGCCGCACCACCCTGCGCTCTGGCGATGCGTGGCGAATATGACGAAGGCAGCGGGCAGACCGTCGAGACCGAACTGCAATATCATGGCTGGGCGACTAAGGTCGGTCTTACCATCAAGCAGATTCCGCCCAACGCGGGTTCTCCCTCCAGCGCCTTCACTTACCAACTGATCGGCAGCGGCGAGGCGGATATCGTCTTGCTGGAACGGCTCCTCGCGAAACTGTGCGGGCATAGTGACCCGGTCCAGTCCCTGACCCTGCTGTATTCGCCGGACGCCAGTACCGGTACGCCCACCGGTCTGCAATCAGACAACAGCAGCACGGTCACACTCGGTATTCTGCAGGCCAATCTGAGCACGGTGACCAATCCGCCTAACGTAATCGCCACACAGCGCCTGCTGGACACCACATCCGGAGGCTGTCTCAACACCGCCTACGACTTCGTCAAACTCCTGTGGGAGTGCAGCATTACCCGTTCGGGCGGCTACTACCTGTATTACTTCGAGAACGCCGCCGGCAATGGTTTCCCGAGCCGTATCTTCAACGACAAGGGCGAAGCAAGCCTCACGCTGCTGGTGATACAGGCCAAACCAAACGATGCGAGCCAGCAAGATCTCGTCGGCGGTTTCATCAATTGCATGGCGACCGGCGATTCCTTCGATGCGACGAAATCGGCGGTGTATGCCAAATCGGCGGCAACCCAGACCACGTACCAGCCATTGGCAACGGACAGTCTTGCCGCTTTCGCCTACCGCTACTACATGGATCCGGTCGCACTCGCCGAGGCTAATCCCAACGCAAGGTTGGCGGCGAAACCACTGACGCTCGCGCGTGGCGTCTATCAGGTCAACGCAGGCCAGCCTGGCGGTGACCCCAATACCATTGCCAGCTATTTCGCGACGACACTGGCGATGCTGCAAGCCGCCAACCCGCAGATCACCACCTGGAACACTCCACTTGCGCTCGATACGGTGTTGCGGCTGCCGACCCTGCAGCTCACCGTGGGCACTAGCGCAGGCGGCACCACGCTGTCCTCGATCGCCGCGTATTACGGCAGCAATGTCTCCGAGATCGCCGCCGATAATGCCGATACGGTTGGGCTGCTTGCCATCCAGGACCTGATCGTCCCCGGTGGTCCGATGTCGCGTTCCTCGACGGTGCCGGCCGGATGCATCGCGCTTGCAGCCAGCCGCGACGTGCCCAAACCGGTCCCGCCGCCGACAGATGCCACCTTTGCCCGGCTTTATATGCAGAACCAGATCGTACTACTGGGCTATCGTATTTTCGACAACGCCTGGTTCAAGCAGACCAATCCCGGGCTGCCGATCAGCCACAGCGACGCCCCACCCGCCCATCTCGCCGCCGATCGCACCCGGACGCCGATGGCCTTTGCACTGAATAGCGACGCGCTGCCGTGGAATTTCCAGCGCGCAATTCCTGCGGCGCAAAACGCCAAGCCGAATTCGCAAAACAAGCTTGCGAGCCTGCCCGATCCGTCAAAGAGTCCCTACATGGGCGTCGGTGGCCTCGCGCAGCTCGATCTCGGCTGGGTCGATGCGTTCGGCAATACGGCAAAAAGTGACATCGGAAACAACCCGGACGGTAGCACGACACGCAACCGTTCGCCGTTGCCGCTCAACTATGTCGATGCTCTGGTCGGGCTTGGGCGATGGCCCAGTGTCAGCATGGACTACAGCGTGCAGGACAGCAGCGGATTGACCATTGGCCTCGGGCTGCACTTTGATCCAAGTGGCTATTCGCCAGACCCGAACGACCCGTCGCCACAGACCAATCCGCCAGGGTGGCAGGTTAATGCCACGCAGGCCTTGCATGTCTATAACCTGATGTACCAGCAGCTCAGTCAGACCTTAGGGCCGAAGAACAATCCGGTCCCGGCTGTCACGCTGGCGCTCGCCACCAGCTTGTTACCTGCGACCGACCTCACACTCAGCGCAGCGACGCGCGAAGGTTTGATGACGTGGCTGTTTGGCCAGGACGGCCTCTATCCGTTCCTGGTCGCACGCAGCGGTGGCGATACAACGTTCCCGGCGCCCGCCGACCATCCGATCGGTATTACGTTCACGCTCGCGGACATTAACCCTGAGCAACTGTTCGAGCTTACGACCACCTTTACGCTGTCACGACCCAAGACGCTGGTCGACCCAGCATTCGCCGACACCCCGGGGTTCGTTAGCGCGACCACGGCACTCATGCCACATCAGGTCAAGGCCGCCGACGGTACCTACAGCCTTATCTGGTTTGCCAGCCAGCTCGAAGCGTGCCTGACACAGCCAGGCGCTTGGGCCTGCAAGCTTGCCAGCGGTGCCGATCGCGCCCAGGCCACGCAGGCGGGTGCGATAAAGCCGCTCTGGTTGGTGAGGCTCGGCCTCGCGGCGAACCAAGGGATCAGCTACCGAGTCGCCAACACGATCAATCCGCTGATTTTTGCACCCAAGCCCCTTTACAACACGCTGCAATCGCGACCATTAGTGGCTTACTACAATTACGTCAGCGGCAAGGGCATCGACTTCACCAAGCCGAGCGGCAACCAGCAGGTCACTGCCGTCGATGTCGACGGATGGATGCGCGACTATCTCGCGGCAGTCGATACTATCTTCTCGCCGGAATACCTTGCACCCGTGGCGCTAGTCGACCGCAGCAACACACTGCAGAAACAGCTGCGCGACATCAAGGAACAATTGGCGACATCGTTATCCCACCTGGTGATTGCCTTCTTCACCGACGAGTCCCCGACCAAGCGCCAGACGGATGCCGCCCAGGAAGCGTTCAAACAGCAGGCGCTGATCGCGCTGTCGAATGTCTATTCGGTCAATGCCGTCGTTCAATTCGCCGCCACCGTCACCGCCAAGATCGATACTGCGCTGGAGCAGGAAACGCCGCAGCTTTACGGCACACTGTTGACCGGCCCGAACTCCGACACCGGTGTCAGCCTGACTGCCGCCAAGGTCGCGCTCAGCACCACTGAGGACAAAACCTCCACGCCGCTGACCTTTCTGGTCACCGCCACCAAGGATCCAAAAGACTCACAAGGTGCCGTCAAGAGCGTGGTCACGCTCGACCTGACCTATCACGGCAGCCAAATCGAGCACCAGATCGGGCAATTACCCAATATCGAGCACTACAAAGCCTCCTCGTGGCTATCGTTCGTCACGCAACCCGATCACGATGCGATCAACTTGCCGCTGGATGTGCATCTTGGTCCGTTCCAGGTGCCGTTGCCGCTGCGGATTTTCCCTACGCCGCCCTCGATGGTTTCACAAGACGCCATTATTACGCCGCTGCGCAAGCCGATCGACTGGGAGAACATCGTCGAGGCCATGCAGTGGGACTACAGCTTCACGTACTCGGAAAGCTTCCACTATCCGCAGGACCAGACCCACTTCACCACAACATTCAACATTCCCGATCCGGCGCTGGCGAAATTTGCGGTGACAGCCGATCCGGTGCCTGATCTGTTTGAGTTCATTACCGTGTATCCGCAGGTGCAGGCCGACCTGACGGGGACGCTCGCGGGTATTACCCAGCAATCCAGTACGGATGATGTCACCAAGGCCGCAATAGCGCTCGGCGCCTTCGTACAGCTGGTGCAGAACGTATCGAGCACACTCGCGCAGTTCCTGCCGCCGCCGCAGGACGCCTTTGCCAAGCGTGCCCTCGCCGTCATTGCGCAGCGCGGGCAACTGCCCTACACCTACGTCATTTCGGAATCAAGCATCGATAAGATCAATCCCAACGACAACGTCAATAATGTCGTCGCGTTGCTTACCAAGCTCAGGCCCCTACCGCCCGAAGGGATCGATACACCGTCGATCAACATCAGCGGCTATGTGACCGAACAACAGGCGGCGCCTGCGCCGGATTTCGATCTCGGCTACTGCTACACCACAGCACAAGGATATCTGAGCGACGTGATCGGCCAGGCGATCGCGAAGCGAACCGTGCTGCTGCCTGGCCTTAACATCTTGTCAGCGCAAAGCGCGCTCACCTGCGGCTATATCGAACGCAACCAGGATTTGATTCACGGACGTACTACGGCAGATCCCTTCGTTTATCAGACCGCGTCGGTGGCATTCCCTGCCGCGCTACGGCCGACCATCGACATTCCCGATGCGATCGATGTTGCATCGTTCGGTGGCAATACCCCGGTGGCCCGGACATTTGCGGACCAACTGACCAACCTGTTCACGATACTGTTCGCCAAAGCCCCAGCCGGCCCGCAGACCATTCAAGTCTCAACCGCTTATGCGATCTTGCTCAACAGTTCGCTGCCCATCGTCGGTACGCTGCCGGTGCCGATTTCTTTCCTGCCACCAACCGCGATGCAGCCGGATCAGGCCGCTTTGCACGCGACGTCGTCCACACAAGGCGTGCTGACACAGCAACAACTGATCGAGGTGCTTCGCAACGGCATCTATGCCTGGTGGAACGCCTACAATCCGAAGCCCAACGGTACGTTGATCTTCAACCTGACCATCATGACCAGTACTCAAGGCGCAGGTCTGCCGCCGATGCCATTACTGGTATTGGAACAACTGACGCTGGACTACAGCCACTGGAGCGATCACCCGTTACCGACGACCTAAAACTGCCCCCCCCATGGCTTCGTGCTCCCGAAATGGTTTCATGGGCCTTAAGGTGTTGTCGCGTATTTCGTGGATACGCGACCCTCTCACATCCAGATTTAACGCAACTGGAACCAGGTGGTTTTCAGTTGTGTGTACTTATCAAACGAGTGCAGAGACAGGTCGCGGCCGAAACCAGACCGCTTCCCCCCGCCAAATGGCGTCGAGACATCCAGGGCATCTATGGTGTTGACCGAGACCGTGCCGGCATTCAGGGCGCGGGCCACACGGTGGGCACGATTCAGATCGTCGCTCCACACCGACGCCGCCAGGCCGTAGATGCTGTCATTGGCTTGCTGCACGGCCTCCTCTTCTGTGTCGAAGGCGCTGACGGCTAGAACAGGGCCAAACACTTCATCACGCGATAGGCTCATGTTGCTTTTCACGTTGCCGAAGATGGTCGGCTGGATGAAATTTGAGGAGCCATTGATGATCAGTTGTTCGCCACCGGACAACAGCGTGGCACCGTCAGCCTCCTGGAAATCCTACAGAAGCGCCTGATTTTTGCTGCTGGATCTCATGCCGCTGTCGAGTCTCGCCATTCAGGCGTTCTGTCAAACGTGTCCACCAAATAACCAGCAACCCACCGACTCGCGCCGGACTGCTTTACCGCCCAAATGCCTGATGCCACTGCCGGCAATTATTCGGTTGTGGAATGTGTATCGACGTTTACCATCGGGCCTGCAACGGAAAAGTGGCGTTCCGCGAAGATGACAATAAATGGCGAGTGACAGGCTATTCTGTGAATAAACGTCTCTTGCACATTCGCGGCGACGACAAACAGGCGCCCTAACTGTTGGCGCTGATACGGTTTTTACCCGGCCGCGGGAACTGCGCAGAACCACCCGGTACTCAGCAAAAAATCACCATGTGCGGGATTTAAAAAGCTGCAGATGGGTCAGCAAAAAATCAGCCGCCGGGGTCAAAGTCGCATCAGTTTCAACATTCAGCGAAATGAGTCCCCTCATCGGGTCAAGTCAGTCGACGGTGTTGATCAACCTGACAAAAAGAAATCAACACCCTAGTCTGACCCCTTGCGCCATTAGCGTACGACCACGCCTATCTGCTGCAGGAACGTCAGGTTATCCTCTAAATGCCAATTCTCAGCGATCCGGCCATCAGCGATGCGGTAGATGTCAGTGGCAATGAAGTTCACCTCTTCTGCTACGCTCAGGATGATTCAAATAGAAGCGTTGGGTCAGTCCTTTAACTTTGGTCGATGCATTAGCGATCGGAGTGCAGATGCAGCATGTGAATTACGGCTTCTTGCGCCAGCGTCGGTCCCCAACAGCCTGTTAGGTCCGCCGTATCCCATGGTCAGGCATCCTCCGGTTCGTATGCCACAGGAGTAGGTAGTGTTGGGATCATGGGCTGCGTCAGTACATCCCAGTACCACCAGCCAAGCGGATACTTGGTCGCGTCGCCATAAATCGCGGTCTTCTGGAGCTTGCGTTCTAGGTACGTCACCGTATTCATGCCGAACACTTCCAGGGGATAGTCTCCGCCCATGTCACTCAGCCAGAAATCAGGAAACACTAGGTCATCGGCTTCATACCGTAAAGGCTTAACGAAACTGCGCTTCGCATCGACCAGTGCTTGCTCCAACTTGCCCTCATAGCTCGAGTCCAGAGGAATGAAACGCTCGCTTAAGTGCATCAGGCAGACCTCGAAAACATCCGCAACATCCGCCGCTCGAGTTAACTTCGGGTTTCTCGGCCGCAAGGCCATCTGGACAATGGCGTATACCTTCGCGCCTCGCTGCCAGGCTGAGAGCTCACGCGCATAGCTATGCAGAATCGCAGCCTGGCAGGCGGGATCCATCATCAGCCTGGGTATACCGAGGGATCCCAAACGCAGGACTTTCTCGGTCTCTGCCGCCGTAACATCAGTACCCGCCAACAGATCCTTTTCAGCGTTAAAGTTGGCTAGAGGCGCGACGGCCACTAGGCGCAAGCCGCTCTGATGGGCGTTTTGTACCACCTCCAGGTTACGGGTGTGCTCGATCGATCGCGCGCTGGGTTTGTCCTTCACACCCACAGAGGGAAGTAACAGAGCTTCATTCAGCATGGTTTTCCGGCCCACACGGATCATTTCGGCCTGGTCCAATAAAGCCTTACCTACTTTTAGATCCCAGCGTTTCTTGGTGTTAGCGTCCCATCGGTTTAGATCAGCCTGCTCCCAGAGCAAGTCCAGTAGTCCGCCCAAGCCGATTCGGTTGCGTTTCACGCCGGGCCGTGCGTACCGATCTACCGCCTGGGTATTGAGACTATCGCGCACGACAGCACACGGTGCCGCAAGGCTGCGCGCAAGATTGATCACCAAGCCGCCATCTTCATCAGCGCGCAAGGCCTCCTGAGTGTATCCCTGGCGCCCCGATTGCGAGGCATCGAGGGCATAAAAGCGACAGTTCTTGCGGTGGTGATGTGTTTCCCCGTAGCGCGCCAGATAGTATTTTTTTTTCGAGGATAGCTTGATCGCCACGTAGCGCGGTTTGTCGTCGCGCAAGCAGAGACAGACGCCATGGGTAATTCTGTGGCCGCGTTCGAGCACAGTTTGCCAGCGCGTACTTTCTTGTTGGTTAGGCCCGAAAGCTTCCCCAGTATTTGCGATTTTAATAGCGTAGTTGGTAGGCATCATGTTTCCTATTTTCAGTACCTTTCAATTAGCTAGGGCGGAGCATCCGGTTGCTGATCGGTCAACCTATGCGCAACCGAGCGGACGATTTCAATCCAGCGCCATGTCAACGGCCGACAGGACTCTCTTAGGGCCTGACTGAGCTCAAGCCCACCCACCTTGGGAGCCTGAACGGCAACATCAACGCGTGAAAAGCGAGATTGTCAGAGCTAGAGTCACAATCGTAAGACACACGCAGAAGAGGCCAGCGAACTTGAGCAAACGGTCCAACTTGTGATCCAACCCACTGACCTGTCGTTCCAGCGTCTCAAAGCGTATGCCCTCCCCTTGACATGCCCGAGGCGCGGCAACCTGTTCAACGTTCGTCGAACTGCGATCACTGTGCGTAGCGATGAGGCTACCGCCTGCCCCTGTTGAGCCGATGGTAATCATCATCAACAGCATCTTAACGTTGTCCGCCCAGTGCGAGCCTTCCAGTCCATGCTTGAACACAAGATCATAGGAAAACTGGATCATCACGCCATACCCAATCAGGAAGAATCCCTTGAGAAACCGATCATCGCGGTTATCGACCAAAAATATGAACACCGTGAATGCGCCCATAAGGTACGCCAGGGCTGACGCATCGATGCCAAGAAAGTAATAGAACCCCCAGCTCTGCATACCATTGAGAAACAGAGCCAGGAGCAACCCAGGTTTGGTGGACAGCCAATGCCAGATGTTGTTTTTCGTGGATTTCAACAACGCAACTCCTAGAAAAAGGCCCTGAAGGACGCCCACCTGTCATGATAAGAGTGATCACATCGATCGTCTGTACAAGACGAGGACAGCTTCACCCCCGTTTTTTCGCTGAGAGACCGAACCGGCTGGCCAAAACCGCTGCACGGGATTCGGCGGCGACCGCCCGCTCACGGGTGCCTGCTAACTCATCTCGGGCTTCCAACAACGCGCCCTGTAGGCTGCTGTTTTGTTCGCTCACCTCGATTGTCTGCTGCCGGGCCTGCTCCAACTGAGCGGTCAGCAGGTGAGTATGAGCGCGCGCCGCCTGCGCCTGCTCACGGGTCTTCGCCAGGGAGAACTGATGCTCTTGCAAGGCTCGCTGGACAGTGACCAGCCCCGCCAGCGCATCCTTAAGTTGTAGACCTGCGGCTTTATTTTCCTCGCGCGCGATCGATCTCGCGATAAGCGCGGTCTTCGACGTCACGGGTGTACTGCTGCTGGTCAAGTCGGGCCTGCTCGCGACTGTCCTGCAGTTGCTGGTGCGCGTCGGCCATTTGGGTGCGTGCTTCGTCGCGTTGCTCTTGTAGTTCGTCACGCTGGTCGCGAAGGTCGTCGATCTGCGCTTGGCGCTGGACCAACATCTGCTCCAAGTCTGCCAGGCGGATTTCGCTGACTTGCCGGGCTGCCTGAGCGACCATCGCATGTTGTCGAGCGAGTGCGACGTCCTGACGCGCTTGGTCCTCGACAGTGGCGACGCGTTCGCGCTCGGCATTCAGTACATGGCGCTGCTCAGCCAGTACGTGCTCAGCGGTCCCCTGCGCCAATTGAATCGCCTGTTGCCACACGGCGACAAAGGCCTGCGACACCTCGATGGGTAGTGCCGGCAGACGGGTTTCGGCACTCAGCCTTTCGGCCAACCTCGCCCACCATTGATCGAGCAAACCACCGATACGCGCTGGGCTGCCGCGGCCTAACTCCAGGCGTACCCGTTCCACCGTAGGCCGTTCTCCGCGAGCCAGCACGGCATCTGCCGCAGCAAACACGTCATTTTCCGGAACCCCTACTGCCATGGCTCACCTCGGCGTATATTAGGTCTGATAATAGAATGTTATCCGACCTTATCTTTCAAATTAGAGATTTAAAATACGTTGGACGTATTAAATATTACAAACCAGATTTCGCAGGTCGACGAAACGCCGCTGGACCTGCATTTTCTAACGCTAAACGCCCAGGAGGCAGCCGCAGCATTTATTGCCGCTGGCACGGCGGACAATACCGTGCGCAGCTATCGCAGTGCCCTCGCCTATTGGTCGGCGTGGTTACACCTGCGCTACGGACACGCGCTAGGCGATGCGCCTTTACCCGCCGCAGTGGCGGTCCAGTTTGTGGTTGATCACCTCGCCCGTCCGACGGACGACGGCAAATGGGTGCATTTATTGCCGGCGTCCATTGATGCCGCGCTTATCCGCGCAAAGGTCAAAGCCAAGCCGGGTGTGCTGGCCTATAACACCGTCAGTCATCGACTTTCGGTGCTGGGCAAATGGCATCGACTGAATAGCTGGGACAGCCCCACCGATGCACCGGCGCTCAAAAGCTTGCTACGCGAGGCACGCAAGGCGCAGTCACGCCAAGGACTATCGGTGCGTAAGAAGACCGCCATCGTACTTGAGTCTCTACAGGCACTGCTGGCCACCTGCACCGATGGTCTTCGCGGTCAGCGTGACCGCGCCCTCCTCCTGCTGGCCTGGAGCGGCGGTGGCCGACGGCGTTCTGAGGTGGTGAACTTACAAATTAGAGATGTACGCCAACTGGATACCGACACCTGGCTGTATGCGCTGGGTGTGACCAAAACCAACACCGGCGGTGTCCGCAGAGAAAAGCCGCTACGCGGTCCCGCGGCCGAGGCACTTACGGCCTGGCTGTTGGCAGCACCGGCGGAGACAGGCCCCTTATTTCGACGTATCTATAAAGGAGACAAAGTTGGGCCAACGGGTCTGTCCGCTGACCAGATAGCACGGATTGTTCAACGCAGAGCCAAATTGGCGGGCCTCGAGGGTGATTGGGCAGCGCACAGCCTTCGTTCGGGGTTTGTTACTGAAGCGGGTCGCCAAGGCGTACCCTTGGGAGACGTCATGGCCATGACAGAACATCGTAGCGTAAGCACTGTGATGGGCTACTTCCAATCTGGTTCCTTATTGGAGAGTAAAGCGACGCTCTTACTGAAATAGGACATCCTCGTAAAGCACGCTGCTGAGGTGAAAAGTGGATAAATTTTTAAGGGTAAATCCCCTAGGCACAGACGAAATCGAGACAGAGAAGATCAAAGCATCACAGTCGTTTGCCGACAGTCGACTTAACTTATTTGAAGTAATGGAGGACGTAATTCAAGCGCGCCAAATTTTTGAGGGCTCCGGCCTCTCTAGTAATACTCTGCATAGCTACCGTATAGCATTAGCCCACTGGTCGGCATGGCTACAATTACGTTATGACCGAGCGTTGACCGCCGGCCCCCTGCGCGAGGAGATCGTCGTTCAGTTCGTGCTTGATCACCTGGGAAGGCCCCAGGAAGATGGGAGTTTCGAACACCAGCTACCGCAGCACATAGATCAGCTTCTAGTTACATCAGGTATCAAAGCTGAACTCGGTGCACTCTCTCACAACACAGTTAAACAACGGGTAAATGTACTGAGCTCATGGTGCAGGCATCATGGGTCGGATAACCCCTGTCTCGAACAGGCGGTAAAAAAAATGATGAAAAGAGCGCGCATAGAGCAGGAAGAATACGGTATCAAAGCGAGACAGAAGACTGTAGCCACCACCAAGTCCTTGAAAGCACTGCTGGCGACATGCACCGATGGAATCAGAGGCATACGCGATCGCGCCATACTCCTGCTCGCTTGGCATGGCGGCCGGCGACGATCCGCAGTGGCGAATTTGATGGTGAGTGAGTTTCACAAATCCAGCCAGGACGCTTGGGTATATGTCGAAGGCGACAGTAGTTCGACGCTTAACGACGAAGCCGGAGAGGCATTGTCAAATTGGCTAAAGGCAGCCGCTGTCAGCGACGGAGTGTTATTTCGTGGGTTACTCAGAGGGAGTAAAGTCAGCGCGAAGGGGCTAACCGGACACACAGTCGCGCGAATGATCCAGGAACGAGCGCGTTTAGCAGGCTTGGAAGGAGACTGGGGCGCTCATAGCCTCCGCGCAGGATTTATAACTGAGTCCGCTAATCAAGGCGTCCCCCTGAAAGACATTTTGGCAGTTACACGGCCGATGTCAGCGACGGCAATACTTCGGTACGTAGAGCTAAAGGAATGAATTATCGCGTATTTTAAGCCCAACCTGTGGCGTCTAAGTCTTGAACTACAGATTATGAGAAGTATATTATCCAAGTTTTGGAGCTTTCGCAGTTGTCTCGTGGCAATCCCGAGACAATTCACAACCGTGTGCTTTACCGTCACGGCTTTTTTTTAATCAGCGCCTCAAGCTGAGTATTGATCGCTTTCAACTCCCGAATCTCTTGATTTAAACAAGCGATTTTAGACCTAAGAACTCTTTTACTCTGCTCAGCCCGCGCCACCATCATCGCGGCTGTCCGATCTCCGACACTTGGGGCATCACTAAAGTTATAAAGACTCTGAGTCTCTAATTCGTGAGCATTCATACGCCACAGAGTCTGCCACGTGACACTCTGAGACTCGTAGGCCCGGACGTCGTCGCTCCCTATGGTAGTAGGCGTTTTGTTTGTTTCGCCGTTCACATGACTTGGTGGGATTTTCAAACCTTGGAAATAGTCTCGGTTAAGGTCCACTGCCTGTGCCAATTGGTCTTCTAATTGAGCATTCTTTAACTCGAGCTCTGGCACGATATGCAGCATAAGCCTTTGTATTTCCTCAATCAGCTCCGCCGGGGCGACAGCTGTGAGCACTACCTGCATTTCTTGGATAGATGTGAGCACATTGGCGTAAGCTGGCTCTCTTTTAATCAAAGGAGGTCGCGCCAAATTGAGTTTAATCTCGCTAAGATGCGTATCGATCTGAGCACGTGAAAACCCTGACCCAACTTCTGCGAGAATGGTAGAAGCAGTAGGTGATCTACCCGTTCGAATAATTTTTTCTCGTGCTACCAAAATGGTTAATAAATTAGGCGTCACGCTGCACCTCCGCTCTCATCGGATAACCACAGAAAACCAGACCACGTGACGTGCCTGCATCTAAATGAGTGCACACTACGAGTAGTCGCTGCTCCAGGCCGAGTCTCTTACACCACCATGATTGCCTGCACAGCACAATTACGGTTGCCTTCATTTTGCACGTTCGCGGAAATGCGCAGTCCTTTCCCAGCAGATCCGCAGATTCTAAGCTGAGTTCGCGTATGCTTTTTACAATTACATCGAAAACTATAAGATGCCTTGCGCACGTACAAGGGCCATGGAGATTTTGGGGAAAGGCGATCGTTATAACGACATATCACTTTAAAATCGTGCTGTTTTTGTACCATGAATTGTAGCTCACCCAGTATATGCAGAAAGAGAACTCTCAACTCACGAATTTCATCTGTTTTACCCAGGCCCGATACTAAGTCTCTGAATTCGCTAAATCCTGCCTGTAATACCGAGCCTCCCGCCAAGTTTGGCCAGTCGCGATGTGCCAATTTCATTCGAAGAAGAGCGTAGGCCAAAGCCACTGGACAAAAAACAAATTTTTGAGACTTGGTATTGAGGTTGTTGGTCAACAAATCAATATTCGATAAACAACACATGTGCTCTTTGAGAAATTTTCTCTCAATCTCCTCGCACGTCTGCTCAACCGTTTTCCTGCGAATAGTGAAATCGACTCCGTCTCTCGCGGGAATGAATGTGGGATTGGCTAACCATACAACCTTTTGAATAAACCTGCGATCTCGCGCGCGCTCATCGGGCTGGGGTTGCAGTGTCAATTGCTCCAATATGTCTCCAACCCAAATTCGCCCAAACGAGCTTGAGTAGTAACGTATTGCCTCAGGTTGCCGAGCCACAGCCAGCTCATTTACAGCGTGATACCATCTTGATAAACGTTCCCCATTGCGCTGCAGCATCTCCACGACTGATGAACCATCGCGCATTTTTAGCTCAGTCACCATGTCTACACATATGAATCCGCATGTTTGGCACTGCGTATCCTTCTTCAGATTCAGTTGCTCCCGCGCGAAGCCATTGATGTAATTTTTGGTACACACCGCACACGCGGTGGCCAAGGCGCAGTTGTGAATTGAGCAAAACCCATGATGTTTGATCATGTGAAATACGGAGTGATACCCAAAACGAATGCACTGCGGGCAAAAAACCAGTTCTTTCCTTACATCTCGCATGCGATATGCGGGTGCTGGGCCAACCGGCAGATTACTGACACTCATAGGCATGTGCGGCGCCACCCGGTCTATAAAATCATCTCGCTGCCAACCGCACAGCGTACCAACAGAGATCAGCGGGCTACCGAAAAATTTCGATACCTCTGCCGGACTCATAAAGTTGATGCGGGATATTTTAAGGAAAATTGATACGGCCGATTCGAACGGCATCACACCAACTTTTGGGTAGAAAAGCGTCCTCATATATCCCCCATGCTTACCTTTCTGCAAAATTGGTCCAAATTACTTTGTTTTACGGCATCTTCAACTAGATCGGCAGGTACCGAAAGCAACTCTCGGTCCTCATGACTACAGATCAAATAGATATAAGCGACAGATTGAGTGACGTGCTCCATGGGCAAATTCTTGACGTATTTTCCGCTGACGACTTTTGACATCGAGTCCCATAGTTGATCCGCCAGACTGCTCATTCTGAATCCATTTCGGTAGGCCTTGGGTAGTACTTCTTCGGTGAAGTTGATTGCTGAATCCGATGAGCCGCAGGTATCGTACAAATTAAGAATCGTGTAAAGATCCTTTTTACTAGTAACGCCGTGCAGCGGTTTGATGTCGGTAAAAAACCTCCCTACGATATGTCTGCCGCTACCACTTTGAAGGTAATCGCTGATTGCGCCCTCAACCGTCGGCATAGCAAACGAAACAACGGTCAACGTGATTTTATGTTGGCGTAATCTATTATAAATGTCGGCTAACTGGTCAAAATCACGTGCTGACAGGCGTTGAAGTTCGTCGACGACCATGACTATCTGATTCGCTCCATGCTCTCCCGCTCTGAGTTTAAGTCTTTCAATAAGCATGGATTGACGCTCAATAAAAGTCACCCGAGAATTTGGTTTAATACCTTCGAGTTCTAATAGCTGATGCACAACGGACGAGTATTGAGGGTTCAACGTTCGGTTGGTAGCAACCAACATAAACACGTATATATTCTTGAATTTTTTAGGTATCCCGATAATCAACGCTTCACAACAGCGTGTTTTTCCTATTCGAGGTTCACCCGTGAAAACAACACCCGTTTTTCGCATTAAAACCTTGAAGCAAACATTTTCTATCACATACTCCATGGTTGGTGTATTGAGTTGGTATTCTGTACTCAGTAATGGATGATTATAATTCAAGAGACATCCTCATCGAATAACCCCAGCTTTGCCCAGCGCTCCGAATCTTTTGTTTTATTGCTTGCGCTTGGCTTGTCAGCGGTGATGAAAATACAATCACCGACCACATCATCAACCTCCGATCGCAAGCGTCGTCTTTCAGAATTGTTACCAGGGCTGGCGTTTTTTTTGAGGTGATTAGTCCAGGCAATTACTGGATTCTGACCTTCTATTATCTGAAGTTGCTTTTTTGCCATTGCCCGGTTTATTAGCTTCCTAGTCATCACGCTGTGTTTTATCTCTCTCCATGCCGCCTCAACCGTCACAACTCCAAAGAAGACACCATCGTCAAGGTACACCTCAACTTGTCGATAGTCATGTGGGTCTATTCGCACCGTGACCGCTTTACCGATTAAACTAGGCGTATCGGAAAGTTGTGGGCTGGTATAAAGCGCTTGGTCAAGCTTTATTCGCGGGCGAATACCCTTCTTAACGCTTCCCGTTACTTTAGCCTCGCGTCTCATACTACCTAAGGCCACGCTATTCAAATATCCTTCATCACTGACGGGCTTAATAAAACTAGTATCAGCGATATATTCGCGCAGAACGTCTAATGGACTATTCGCTTTGTTTTTTCCTCCTTGAGGTATCCCATTGTAATTTGCGGTGTACGCATCCATTACTTCTAATGCTACATCCACGTCGATTTGATAGTACACGGCAGCCTCCTCCGGGGATTCGCCCCTACCATCTCCGGGACTTGGCGAACTTCCGGTGGTCGATAGAGACTGATGCATCACTCTACTCTCTACCCTATTGAATAATCCCTCTACACACGATCTTCTAGCAGGCTGTGCCAGCGGGCCGAAGTTCAGGGCAAACCCTAGGGTGTTGAGTGCGGTGTCGTAGACCTTATCCGCGTGATGCTGCATTGCATTATCCAGGGCTATGCAGCTCCAAACATGATATTTTAACTCCGGAATTGCATATGACGGCATCCCCGCTGCAAAGCTATATTCCAAGTCCTTAATTGAAAAAATGGCACGTGGTTGCCAGCGTCCCATGTAGGCCTCGCAAATCAAATCTACTAAATCTTGAGCACGTATTTCGCTGGAGAAAACAAATTTTATTGCCAAAACCGCTTTGCTACGCTTACAAACGGCTGCGATCAGCCATATCCGTTTGATAATATCGGTCGTGGTACTGCGACGACCGCCATGCATCTTTAATACAAAAAATGCATCGATGTGATGAGAATCAATTTCGATCACGTCAAGTACATCATTCCCTTTTAAAAACGGCTCGAAGCCGGCTCCAACCTTACTATGAATTTGTGCCGGCCGTCCCCCAGTAACTAGCGCGGCTCTAGCAAAGTCATCGTGTAAGATTTGATCTATGTATGTACGAATCGTTCTATTCGCCAGCTGTTGCTTCAAAAAAGGCCATTCTGTAGATTTAACACCGTAAGCTTTGCACATATTATAGAAGACGTTGCACAGATGGTTTTTTTCAAACTTACGGCCATGCGTGTGTTTTTCACCCTGCCGCAAAACGGCTTTGGTAAACGCCTCCGCAAGCTCTGGATATTTTGCTAGCGTCAGTCCCAACGCTCCGCTCAATCCGCCTTGCTGCTCGCTCCGACTTGCCTCAAGTGGCTTTGTACGCGCGTAAGCTTTCAAGCGCTGTTCAGGTATGAGCGCGACCTCACCGAAGTACTTGCCGTCTTCATTTATAGTGGTATATCTACTGAATAGGCGGCATATTTCACTTTCTGATATTCCAGTAATTTCCCGAATTTGGCGCCCTGGCACACCGTCAAGTTTCAACTCCATTGCTTTTAATCGACTCAGATAATGCATTACATCTTCGGTTTTGAGCAAGTTTCTGTCGACTTTCTGGAAGCCAATCTTTTCAAATAACTCCCTGGTGATTTTATTTTTCATTTAACCACCACTGTGCATTTAGCTCGAAAATAGAATTTTCGTAACTTACTGAAATCTTTGACTCAACGACCATTCTACAAAAAACCAGCAATCCCAAGTTTTGATCATACAGTCGCACCGCAGAAAGATAACTTTTTAAGCTTCCATGCCGATAGGTTTTTATATGCAACTGCGCTGCTTCTACTAGACCCGATGGTATATAGGCATTCCTGCCGCCACTTAAAAAACTGGACAACCTCAACAGAGGAAAAACTTTAGGTGCGTGGGGCAACCAGTTCTCGTCGTTAAATTCGACATAGTGGTAATTTAATTTCTTGGTCAGCTGTTTATTTTGCTCATAGTTATCCGAAAAACCCTCTACTCTGAGAGTATGAAGTTCCGCTGGTCCTTCAAAAGGGATTACTTCGACGTGATAGTCTATCCGATGATCTACGCCACCTGCGCTGACGATCTTTGTGCCGGGTTCAAAATTGAACGTTTTGATAGCTGGAGAGTATTCTAAATTCAGCAGCCAATGAGCTAGTTGACGATCGCTTCCTAGCCGCAAAATTTTGTTGGCTTTTAGGCTAAATACCACCCATAAGTTGCCAAAATATTTGCCACGTTGCGTGAAATACGAGGTTCTACTTTTTTTAGGCATAGCCACTCCCAGAAACAGGTCGTGGAAATGCTGATCCCTTATCTCAATTCCTTATGCTGGGGCATTCCGAATATTTCGTACAAACAAATATAGACCAGGTCGCCTTGCAGCGCAAATTTCGGTTTGATTGATAGTCCTGTACACGGATACGGTAATGAACCCTCAGTAATCCGATGCTGACATGGATTCGGTACGCAAGCTGTTTAATCCGCTGTATCAGTCGGGGCTCCAGATCATCATTACCGAGCATGCCAATCCACGGGATGATGGTTCCAAAAGTCTCAAGTAGATGCGCCGTGGAGCAAGCCACCTGCATTCGTGCCGGAGGGCTAGCGTCTCAAAAAGTGAGATAGCGCGCTAACGGGTAGTGGAATGCATTGGCCTCCACAACTCTCAAGGAATGACGAATGGCACGCTCACCCTTTTGCGCAAGCGTTCAGGGCAACACCAAGCCTGGGATACAGACACTGGCTCCGATAGGAGCAATGCTCATAATTTCTTCATTCCCCGTCATTCGCTAACCTGAGGCTTCAGACCAATCAGGTGCATGCAGTGATGAACGACAAGCAACGCAAACAGCTCAGGAAGCTCCGCAAAAAAGCCAATATTTCGGTCAAACATGCTGCTCTGTGGGCACACGTAGAGCCGCGTAGGCGGTTATGACGATCAAGTGCGTTGAAGGGTTGTTCTGCGCCCCTATATGGATATTTACTTCCTATTCTTTTCTGCATCCAGCCTAGGCTGCACTTGAAACTTAAAAATTTTTTTAAAGGAAAATCTCTTATCAAGCCACAACGTATTGATCAGCATGATTTTTTGATCGAATCATAAATTTCGAACATTACTTCCAGGTACCATAAGGTACTGATTCGACAAACCCCGCTTCTGACGTCCACTCTCTCAAAGGGCCATTTCAATGCCGTTTCTCTTCCGGTCAACGTGTACCGCTGCTCGTGCAGACTGGAGATGCGGCGCCATTGCCCATAGTCGCCCGAATCGGCAATGCTGAAACGGTACCTTTTCTTCAGATCGACCCGCGCCCCCCGTGACTGATACCTGCGGCTGTTAAAGCAATACCTGTCTTGGTGTGTCACCCACTACATTCCGCGCGCTCGTCAAAACTCGGCCACCCTGGCTAACATCGAGGTGGTCACGACCATAAGTACTTGGACGAAATTTTGTGAACGACTCAGAACACGCATCACCACTCACGCGTTCAGGAGCGTGCACACTAGTCAAGCGCCTAGGTTTACGCGATCGTGGTTAAACTGCTTTAGCTCCAAAACGTGCTAATGCGTACCAGCGCGAGATGCTATGAGGTATCGACCAGATCCTCCAAGATCAGAGGTCGAGTACCTCACGCTGTCTCTGCTCAATCTGACTGAGCATTCTATGTCTGCGTTCAACGCAGTTGATCCCTATTGATCAGAGCGTCGAAGCGATTTGTCAGCTCCTGTCAGCTGGGGTCTAGATTTACCCACATCCCTGCTGATTTGTTGTTTACTGGCTTCATCAAGTTCCGCTTTCGACTCCAAGAAGTCTTCGTATTGCATTTTTATGTATTCTTTCAATATATCCGGAACATCTAGTATCTTGCCAATGTCTATTTCACCTACGTCAAGTCTGGTTGCCTTGCTGTATTCCTCCCTGCCCCACCCCTCACTGAGAATATAGAAGTACATGAAAGGTAATTTAAACGCTGCAATATGCCGATGAGGGTCGTCAGTAAATTTTATATCTTGCGCCCCGATAGCGCGATCCAGTGTGTAGGTACATTCTTTTGGTAATCCAAAAAAAGGCGGATCACCATAGAAAGGGGCAAAATAAATAATCGGCTCGCACTTATTACTCAAAATGCTCTGCCTGGAGGATTCCAAAAACTCTTCCACCTTAGCCATGTCTTCATCCGTCCAGTTACCATCATCATCCCTGGTGGTTAGCAAGGCTCGCCAGAATATAGATAAAACTGCCAGCCTTATTTCTTCAGTAATGGTTATTCTAGAACTTTGCTTCCGATAGTTGGCAATCTTTCGAAAAACGTTTTCAGCCAGCATCTTCTCTAGTACGGATAGCTTTCCCTCGCATTCTCCACATAGGAGATGCTTTTTCGGACCATCTTGGTGGCGGGCGTTGACGTCTGAGGTATACCTTATGTACTGCGTTGGTGAAGTTTTCTTGAGCCAGTCATAAGCAAATTTTGGAATACTATGAGACTCCATGAGCATCACGTTCTTATCACCACAAAGTGCGCAATTCCCAAGGGAACCACCCGTCTCTTTAGGTTTCTGCTCAGTAAAAACGCTTTCCATTGTTAATATTCATTCCTGAGAGTTCCAGCGTTTACCATCACAGAATCCCTTCCGAGATGCTCAGCCTTCTGAGGGCTGCGATTGAGGTTCTGTGGGGGACATGGGTGGTTTAATAATTTTGAACAGACGATGTCCCACTATCGTCCCAATGATCTCCTTATAGCGCTCTTTCGTTCCGGTGGCCTTCGCTTTCCTCAATCTCAAACCTGGCACTCCGACAATTTCAATCCGTTGTTCCGGAGTCAGAGACGCCTTGTATTTATCAATATTTGGATTGGCGCGGCAGGCAAAAGTGTCGATACGCCCGTAGAAGTCTGACTTTAAGGCAAGCTGCCTAATATTATCAATGGTTTCACCGCTATTTGTATTATCATCAAAAATCAACAGCCAATTTTCCGACTTCAACTTCTGCTTTACATCTTGATCAAGCGTCACGTCACTAGCTATTGACGAGTACGGATAGTCCGAAAGATCGGCATGCCCGCGGGATCGCCGCCACTCTAGGGGCGTACCAGCGTAATCGCGCGCCAGACGCTCGATCACCACCACGGGGCTGTTGATCGAGACTTGCAGCAATCGCGCGTGCACCTCATTCACTGATTCGGCGGTGAGTGTTTCTTCGGCATAGGCGACGACCTGACCGCAGACCTCTTCGTAGATCGGATACAGCAGTGGCCCTTTGCGACTCAGGTCAATCTCCAGCAGCGGCTGAAAGCGGCTGCGCGGCAGCCAGATTTCTTCGGCGAGCACTGGCTGAACATCGAGCAAACGTACACGGACAATGCGAATGACCGGCGCGTCGAGTGGCAGCCCTAACGCCTGGGCCACCGCCGATGGCGCGGTCACCGGCTCGATCGACAGGATGCGACTCTCTGGTACCTGGCGTTCACCGGCAGCAGTTTGAAAACGGAAGAAACGGAATAACGAAGATTGAAACTGAGGCCGACGAATGAAAGTACCTCGACCTTGCTGACGTTCCAGAATGCCCTCACTGACCAGCGCGTCGACCGCTTTACGCACGGTGCCGGTGGACAGCTGATATTCCGTTGCGGTCGCTACGCTCTTTTAGCAGTCTTTCGCGTTGCTGCTGCATATCTCGAATCTGAGCTTGCCGCTGATCCGACAACTGTTCCTGATCGGCCAGTCGGGTTTCCGCTTATGCCAAATTGAACGGGCCTGTGTATTTTTACGGTCTAAAAATCCACTGACACGCGACAGTGCAGGCCTTAAGCCAGATAGAAAATAATGAGAGGCCGGTGCATAGTGTGAATTCTATCCAATGAATGTAAGTGTGTGTCTTGAGAAATTGCGTCACTCACTTTTTTGCTCTTGGCCGAAGCCCGCGTGAAACGGCATGGTGTGACCGGATTATTTACTTCGAGTATTTCAACGAACAGCATCCCCACGGCACGTTGAAATCCCCCCTAAAATGAATTCTGCAACCCTAACCCTCAATCAGTAAGCCTTCAGTTTATGAACAACGCAGGGAGCACTTTATGCCGATCCAACGGCCAAATGAACTGAGCTCGACTTCTACCCTCGTGCTTCCTGCAGGCTCCATTTTCGACACCACCAACAGCCTCCTTCGGCACCGGTTCGATCGGGCCAAAGAAGCCTATATATTATTCCCGTTGTTAGCCGTTCTCCTGTTGCTGGCCATCTGGACGGCCACCCTGTACCTGATCAAGGTCGAACATGTTCGTGCGCAGCAAAGCGTCGCGGCGGCGAGCCTGGAAATCGGTGCCACGTACGAAGCACAAATTTTGCGAGCGGTTCGCGAGATTGATCAAACACTCAAGCTGGTCAAATACACCTACGAGTCTGAGGGTAAGCAAAATCCGTTGCCCAGGCTCCAGGAAAGGGCTCTATTGCCGCCGGCGCTCTTGTTTGACGTCAGCGTGGCTAATTCGAACGGTGCGCTCGTGGCGAGCACTCGTGCAAACGAGACGGGGGATATCACCAACCAGGACCAGGACGAGTTCCGGACACTGCAGCACAACGATACGCTTTCGATCAGTCGCCCCTGGAAAAGCCCTTCCACGGGAGAATGGAGGCTGCGCTTCAGCCGTCGGCTCGACGCGGCGGATGGCACCCTCTCCGGTATCGCGAGGGTCGAGGTCGACGCGGCCTATTTCGTCAGCAGTTATGACGCCTCGAAACTGGGCGAACAGGGCGTACTGGGCATGCTGGGAACCGATGGTATCTTCCGGGTACGGCGCACCGGGGAAGCCGTATTGGCTGGCGATGCGGTCGATTACGCGGCGGTGGTCCCTGACAGCGAGGACACCGAGGCCGTGCTTTCGACCAATGCGTGGGACGGCGTACGGCGCTACACCAGTGCCCGCCAACTCTACGATTTTCCGCTGGCGGTGATTGTCGGGTTATCCGAGGCGGAACAACTGGCCGCGGTGACCCGACAAGCGCATACCTATCTGTGGCGGGCCGCGGGCGGCAGTCTGCTGCTGGCGCTGTTGGTCGGTCTGCTGAGCCGGATGAGCTGGCAGCTTGCGCAAAGTCGCTTGCGCGCCGCCGAAGCCAAGATAGCCTATGCCGAGCGCGTTGAATATCTCGCCTATCATGACGGTCTCACCTCGCTACCCAACCGTAGTCTGTTCAGCAAGCTGTTGAGTCAGAGCATCGGTGAAGCACACCGCTATAATCGGCAACTGGCGGTGCTTTTTCTTGACCTCGACCGTTTCAAACAAATCAACGACACGCTTGGGCACGATGCCGGCGATCAATTGCTGCAAGAAGTCGCGAGCCGACTTCAGGCGTGTCTGCGCGCCAGTGATACCGTCGCCCGCTTGGGCGGCGACGAATTCGTGATATTGCTGCCGGAGTTGTCCGAGGACAAATATGTGGCGATCACAGCCCAGAAAATCCTTTCCGCCGTCGCCAAGCCTTTTAACCTTCGGGGGCAAGAGTTTCGGGTGACCGCCAGTGTCGGTATCAGCGTCTTTGCGCAGGACGGTCTGGACGAACAGACACTGACGAAAAACGCCGATATCGCGATGTATCAGGCCAAGCAACAGGGCAAAAACAACTTCCAGTTCTACTCCGAGAAACTCAACGCGGACTCGCTGGAACGGCTGACTCTGGAGCTGAGCTTGCGCCACGCTCTGGAGCGCCAGGAGTTCCAGCTTCACTATCAGGCCAAGCACGATATCCGCAGCGGTCAGATCACCGGCATGGAAGCACTGTTGCGCTGGGACCACCCTGAACTAGGAATGGTGGCACCCATGCAATTTATCCCGGTCGCAGAGGAGACCGGTTTAATCGTGCCAATCGGCAAGTGGGTGCTCAAGACCGCCTGCCGGCAAAACGTGGCTTGGCAACAGCAGGGGCTGCCGCATTTGGGTATGGCCGTGAACCTGACGGCACGTGAGTTTGCCGATGAGAACTTACTTACGGACCTCGCCGCGATACTGGCAGAAACCGGGATGGATGCCAGTCTGCTGGAACTGGAAATCGCCGAAAGCCTGCTCATGCAAGATGTCAAAAGAGCGCTGCGGGTGTTGACCGGACTTAAGCACATGAACATCCGCATCGCCATCGACGATTTCGGCATCGGTTATTCTTCGCTCTCCGCACTCAAGCAGTTTCCACTCGACTCCATCAAGATCGATCGTTCGTTTATCCGTGATATCACCAGCGTGTCGGAAGATAAAGCCTTGACCGATGCCATTATCGCGATGGGTAGAACCCTCAGCCTGACCGTGGTTGCCCAAGGAGTGGAAACCAAGGAGCAAGCCGACTTTTTGCGTGACAATGCCTGCGACGAATTCCAGGGCTTTTACTTTAACAAACCGGTACCCGCCGATCAGGTCGAGGTATTACTGCAAGCACAGATGGCTCATACGGATATCGGTACGTAAAGACCCCAACAGCCCGATGAACGTTCATTGCGGGGTGGGGGGCAGCGCTCTGACGCTGCCATCCACATCACGCGCCTCGATATAGCCGATGGCATCGGTATGCTGTGCAATACGTTTCTTGACCTCTGCGCCGTTTGAAACAGCCAGTGGCGGCTGCCCTCTTCCGGTAAAGATGATTTTCGACCAGTGCGCCTTGAGCTGCGCGGCAGACTTGCCGGTGAACGTGGCGTAGAACTCATCGCGGGTCGCCGAATCTTCAGTCTGGTCGATCGGCACGGCTAGTCCGCCGCCGGGGAAACGACTGGTTTTACCCAGGAAAATATCCGCCACCTGATTGCGCGTGAGCGCTTGTACCGGGCTGGCGATGGCAACGATCACTACCACATCGGCCATGACCGTAGCGCTGCATACACACAGAACGACCCCCACCCCAGCGCATCCGGTGCGTTTCACAATCCCCATGATCCGCTCCATCAAAATACAAAGTCGGTAGCAAGGCTAAAAATGTTGAATGATCCACCCGGTTTGAAGCCCGGCTGGACATTGATCAAGGGACTCGTTGCATTGCTGCCTAAACGCGAGTGGTCGTATTGCAGTTTGATATCCATGTTTTTTATGAAGTCCCAGCGCACACCGACGGAAACCGTTCGCTGACCGGCAGTTGACTCCAGAACCGAATTGAGCGCGCCATTGAGGGCGGCGGCAACCCCGGCCTGCGCTGGAGGCAAAGTCGACGCAGTCAAACCCGAGGAGGACGTTTCGCTGTCCGTTGTTGCCCGGGCAAAGGTGATAAACGGCGTGAATGCGTCAATTCGGTATCCACCGCTGACATACCAGGCGCTCCTTTTTCCTAATACCGAGTGGCTATCAAAACGGCCCCACTCGCTCATGATGAACCACTTGCCCGGATCATAGACAGCACCAATACCGAAGAAATCCATGGGTGCGCCCTTGGAATCGTAGCGGTCGGCGATTGCGTTTCCTTCGGCACCGAAGTGCCTGAAGTCATCGAAGAGCGGATTGAGCGACTCCACGGTCAGGTAGGCCTGCTGATAGGAGATACGGGTGGTGAGGGCACCATATTCGATCGTATCGGAAATCCCCCACGCCTCCCTGGCCTTGGCTTTGCCCGAGCTTCCGGTCAGCCGGGAGTCTTTCTGTCCGTAATTACCCTGCAAGGTATTGGTCAGCTCACCGAAGTGCGCTCTATAACTGAGGTCCATTCCGTCGCCCGAGGTGATGGGCACCAGACTGTAGACCTCCATCGGCGGGCGCACCCAGGGCGTGGTGTAACCGACTTTCCGGGTGTCGGAGAGCAAAAAGGTCGGCAGCACGGTGCGGCCTATACGCAGGCTGAAATCCGGAGTGAATTGATACTTGATGTTCGCCCATTCGACGTAGGGCGTGTAGCTGTTGTCGTAACGCTGTTCGGAGATGACCTGCACGACGGCCGAGAGCCGTGGTGTGAAAGTGGCGGTCAACTGCGCTCCAATCAGGCTGTCGACGTCGGCGCTCCAATTGCGCGAGTGGCCGGCACCGTTGGGCTTGAAGACACTCGAGGTGTAGTCCGCTTTTTTCTCGTTGGAGTGAACGATACCCACTGTGCCGAAACTGCTCAGTGAAAATATCGAAGCGTCCGAATCATCGGCGCTGACGGTGGCGGCATACACCGCCATCATCGCCAGAACCAGCGTATTTAGTTTTGGCACCATATGATCAACGCAACCTCTTCAGACGAAAAAATGCATCGCGTGGTTGATGCGCGATTCCAAACCGGAAGGCTTCTCGATATTGACTGATGAGGTGCTAGGGGACTGCCGCCATTCGTTTCTCTTCCTTGTAACGTTGGCATCATGGAGTGACTGAATGCTAAGCGAGGAATTGGAGGCTACCTACCCCCCGCATACTTAGTTATATACCTAGCCGATGCGAGTTTCTATGATCAGAAAATTGGTACACCAATATTGGCATTCTGACGTTACGGAAACATCGATTGTTTTGAGGTTTTGATCGCTAGTTTGAGCGTGAAAATTGCACCTTTACCCGGTCCATCGCTTTGCGCCTCCAGCGAGCCCCCCATCTCCCTGGCGGCCAGGATACAGCTGTGTAAACCGAATCCATGGCCATCATTACGGGTTGTGAATCCATGCGCAAAAATGCGCGTCAGGTTTTCCGGCGCAATTCCTTCACCATTGTCGATCACACGGATCGCCAAAGTATGCCCCTGCAGCACCTCGCTATGAAGTGTGATCTGAGGGTGTCGATCCGGCCCTGAGTCCATCGCACCGCTGGCATTTTTGATCAAGTTGACCAGGATCAGCAGCACCCGGTGCTTGTCCAACTGCAGTAAGGGCGTCTCTGCAAAATCTTTCACCACGGTAATCTGACAGGCATTGAGTATTCCGGCATTCATACGCAGGGCGTCTTCTACCAGATCCTGTATCTGCACGCTCTCGACGATGCTGGAGGCACCCGCATAAGATTGCTGGGCGGCGACGATCTCTTTGATGTGATCAACACTTTTGGACAATCGCTCGAGTTCGTCGGTCATGCTCTGTTGTTCGACGGCCAGAGCGTCCACCAGTTGGTTCAGGTAGCCAGGCAGATGCTTGCCTTTCTCGTCACGCGTGATGAAGTCGCCCAGGTCCTGGGCATGCTCATTCATCAACTGCACCGCCTTGCCGAGCCCGAACACCTTGCTGGTGCGCAGCTTGCGGGTGACCAGCTCGGCGGAAATATTCACACTATTAAGGACGTTGCCAACGTTATGCAGCACGTTAGTGGCGATTTCCGCCATGCCTGCCTTACGGGCGATATCAACCAGCTGGCTCTGGGCTTCAGCTGTGCGCAGACGGCTTTGCGCGAGCTGCCAGCTCATCCGGCCCAGCAGGCTGATCAGCAACACCAGCAGCAGACTGCCGCCTGCGGCCCGCCACAGATAGATATGCGCTTGCCGGGTAACCGCTGCCAGTTGTTCCGCCTCGGATAACCCGACAATCACCGCTAATGGAAGATCGTAGAGTTGGCGGGCGCTGGTATAACGCCGCACACCGTCCCACCCATTGACCGAAAGCAGTGCTTCGGCGTCCTCGGTGTCAGGGACCACCGCCGCGTAATCTACCGCATCGCCAGCCGTTACAGCCTCTCCGGTGCGTCGTACCCGGAAGATGCCATCGGTTCCCAGCATGCCGAGTACGCCCTGCTCGCCCAGCTTCGAGGTGTCATAACTGCTGACAAAATAGGCCGCATCGACCTCGACTCTTGCGATGCCTGAAAAAGCACCGTCCGCAGCGTTGAGCCGACGGCTGAAGCGCAGCCTCCATTCTCCCGTCACAGGATTTTTCCAGGGGCGACTGATCAAGAGCATATCGTTATGCCGCAGCGTCTGCAGCTCATCCGGGTCGGCGATATGTTCCGTCTCGTTTGCACGGGCGCTCGCCACGATCCCACCGTCCGGGTTGGCTACACTGACATCAAACAACAGGGGCGGCGGTAATAAAGCCCGCTCTTTGAGCCTGGGCAGCGGATTTTGCTCACCCTCGGCCTCATACGTGTATTTGACGAGCTTGAGGGTTTGATCAATTTCGTGAACGGCGCGCAACATTTGCGCTTCGTACGTGGCACTGATCTCCTGGCTCGCCGTTGCCACGCTGTATTGCGCGCGAGCAAGTTCGCTATGAATGAGATACAGAGTCGTCGTCCAGATGACCAGCAGCAGGAGAACGGCTAGCAACGGGAATAAAATGTAGGCTTCTTTAACTTGGTCGCATCCGCGCCTAAAGAGGCTGTTCGTGGTCTCGGAAATCGAGTCTGCAGACTTAGCGATACGGGGGACCAACCTCAGTCCATTTGGCCGTTGGATCGACATGATGTGCTCCCTGCGCTGTTCCGGGTATCCGACGGATCTATGGCACAAGGAGGCGTCAGGTGCTCCTTGTAGCGTCCGTGCGAAAGGATTATCAACTGATCCGGTAAAGACTATAGACCACAAACAATGCCTGCCAGTGTGACCTCATACGGTAGATCATGCTCTGGGTAATCAAGACCCCAATTCACGAGCCTGATGGGCAATACGTCGAAACTCACCGCAATATCAGGCTGTTGGCAAATAGACCCGCGTCTCCATCGTTTCTCCATAAAACCTCCCATGAAAGCGCATGCTCGTGGTGCACAGTAGCCTTCGTCGCAACGGAGTAATTCGCCATACTGCGATGACCGAACTGCGCGACCGAGCGGACCATGACTGAATCACACCTTGTATCGACACCAACGGACCTCGCGGATAAACGCCAGGCGTTGATATTGATCGCAGAAGACGAGCCCGAAATCGCCGACATCCTGACGGCCTATCTCAAGCGCAGCGGCTTCCAGACCGCCCATGCCCTGGATGGGCGCCGTGCCCTTGAACTGCATCAATCGCTCAAGCCCGACCTGGTGCTGCTGGACGTGCTGATGCCGAAACTGGATGGCTGGATGGTTCTGGCCGAGATCCGCCACCGAGGCACCACACCGGTGATCATGCTGACCGCCCAGGACCAGGACATAGACAAGCTGATGGGGCTGCGTATCGGTGCCGACGACTACATTGTCAAGCCGTTCAACCCCGCCGAAGTCGTCGCCAGGACCCAGGCAGTACTGCGTCGTTCGCTCGGTCATGGCGATGGCGCCCGCCAGAGTGTGCTGCGCGTGAATGCCTTTGAAATCGATATCGACAGCCATGAAGTCCGTGTGCAGATCGGGGCACACAAGCACTTGCTCAACCTGACAGTGACGGAGTTCAGGCTGTTGGCACAGCTAGCCAAGGCTCCCAAGCGCGTATTCAGTCGCGCCGAATTGCTGGCCCTGTGTTCACCCGAGAGTGACAGCCTGGAGCGTACGGTCGACAGCCATATCAGCAAATTGCGGCGCAAAATCGAAGACTTGGGTCTACAGGGCGTACCGACCAGCATCCGAGGGGTCGGCTATCGGTTCGGGAGCAACCCATGAAAATCGCCAACAGTTTGAGCCGACAGATCATCTTGTCGATGTCTGCTGTGGTGCTCTGCGTGATCGCACTGGCGCTGGTCGGTTCCTACGTGTTTTACGCCCTGCTCTGGGTGTTCTGGCCGCCGTCGGATCTGGACATGGACGAATGGCTGCCCTCCGGCATGGAGTGGGCATGGATGGCACTGATCACCTGCATCAGTCTGGCTGTGGGGGCCGTGGTGGCGATCAAGTTATCCCGACGCATTCTGATGCCCTTGAACTCTGTCGCGGCCAGTCTTCGCCGCCTCGCCGATGGTGACCTCGATGCCCGGGCGACGGCCTCCGATCGCTCATTGGCAGAGGCCACCTTGTTAGTGGATGACTTCAACAGCATGGCCATACGATTAAAGCGCATGGCTGAAGAACAATCTTTCTGGAACGCCGCGATTGCGCACGAACTACGCACCCCGCTGACCATCCTGCGTGGCCGCTTGCAAGGGTTGGCTGAAGGCGTGTTCACGCCGGACCAGGCGCAGTTCTACAGTCTGCTGAACCAGGTGGAAGGCCTGACGCGCCTGATCGAAGACCTGCGGGTCGTGGGCCTGGCGGACAACGGCTACCTCGAAGTCCATATCCAAAGTGCCGACCTGGCCGAGGAAATCGAGGCAGACGCCCGCCTGTTCGAACCGGGCCTGCAGGCCTGCGGGTTCGTGCTGCATCTGGATCTGCTCGAACGGCCGGTCCGGTGCGATCCGGCCAGGATCCGCCAAGCGTTGCTGGCCATGCTGGACAACCTGAGGCGGCATGCAACCCCAGGCAATGTCACGGTCCGCCTGAGCAGCCAGGATGGTTTGAATACCTTGAGTGTCGCGGACGAGGGCCCGGGGATTGAAGAAGCCTTCGCAACGCACATCTTTGAGCCGTTCCAGCGTGGAGAAAGCTCGCGATCGCGCGCCCAGGGCGGCAGCGGTTTGGGGCTGGCGGTCGTGCGCGCGATTGCCCTGGCCCATGCAGGCAGCGTGACCTGCCTGAACCTGGACAACGGCGGCACCTTATTCGAACTGAGCTGGCCCGACCAACTAGTCGCCATCTAAACCCAACCGTCTCCGGTGAAGGCATGCGCCTGTCTATTTTTACAGTCAATAGCGTTCAACAGTACCGCCACTTTGCCTTACTCGACACACAGGGGCGCTGTATCGCTTTCAAGAGCTGCAAAGGGATTCCGCAGAACGGCGAATGGGTGCAAGTCAACGAAGTCAACCTGGCCTGGTTGAACCGGGCGCTGCCTGCGCGCGCCTTGGCCAGGTCAAACACCCTACCCTTGTAGTTCAGCCTGAGATTGCATGTATGTCTATTAACTATCGCGATCGAAACTCGATTGATGTGACGCTGCTTGAAGACTCGGTACGGCTCTATACCGCCAAGCTCAGGAGGTTGCAACGTTTCTGGATTCCCCTGCAGAAACAGGCGCCCCGTCTGGTGTTGTCCCTGTGGATCCTCGGTGTTATCGCATCGCTGTTCAGCCAGTCCTATTACCACTGGTTATTTACCGCGCCGGCCATTTGCCTGCTGATCATCCTGGAAATCGTTATCGAAGAAGTGCAGATCGACTTGTTACTGATGACCGAGGAGACGCGTTATCTGCTCGATGTCACCCACGGTCTTTATACGGGGACCCTGCGTTCCCTCCCCCGTAGTTTGCGCAAACCAGGTGGCTCATGCCCTCCGTCACACCTCCACTACTAATCGAGCACAGCCGCAAGCTCGGTCAACAGTCCGCCAGCCAGACGCTCAAGGCGATCGCCAAGGTCTATCCCGGCAAGTTGTTTTGCACCCTGTCGCTGGTGGCGTTGGAAAACGCGCTGCTGCTGGCCTACCCGTTGTTTGCAGGGTTTGCCGTAGAAGCCATGCTCCGTGGCGATGCCGGCAACGCCCTGTTCTATGCCGCCGTGGTGTTGGGTTTCTGGGTGGTGGGCGCCGCCCGACGCGCCCTGGACACTCGAACCTTTACCCGTATCTACGCCGACCTTGCAGTACCGGTGATTCTTAACCAGCGCCTGCAACATCCATGTCCAGGACACCAGCAACAAAGTGTTGCTCGAAGGCACTGTGGACCAGGACAACAGCTTCACGTTCCGGAGCCTACTCCGTGGGAGTCGCTGAACCACCCTCTTCTCTCGCGCGAATCGAAGTGAGGTCATCAGTCTCTCGCGTAGCTTGCTTTCTCCCTTCCACTCCAGGACATGTGCCTCCAGGCTTCTGATGGAGGTTTCCCAATGATCGGCTTCATCATCAGCAAGCCGTATGTGCTTAACCGCGGGAAACATCAAATGCGCTACACCCTCGATGAAGTTGACCTCACGGTGTGCCGGCCAATATCTTTGTGAGCAAACCCATAAATCAGGCGTTTTTGCGTTTCAGGTAGTCGTCGAAGATCTGGTTGGCGTTGCCCAACGACATCAGGTGCGCGTAAACCCAGCCCAGTACGCCGGCTTTGTGCAGGCTCAGGATTTGCTCGTCGGTCAGTTTGGCGAAGCGCTCTTCGTCGACGGCCAGGAAGTCGCTCAAGACGAAGGTCTCGCCGCTGTCGTGGGTCAGTTGCAGGGTGCGCGGGGTCAGCAGTTCCAGCTCGGTCAGGAGTTTGACGAAGTTGCGGGTGCGGTCCATTTCTGCGGTGAAGTTCTGCAGGAACTGGATCATCTCGTTGAGGAACTCGCTGTTCTTCCCGTCTTCAGCGAACAGTTCACGGCCCTCTTCTTCGTTCCAGCCTTCGTAAGCGGCGTCCAGGCATACCGTGAAGTTATCGGCGTCGGTCTGTGCCAGCACGAACGGGTAACGACGGATGAACGCCGGGATGTAGGTGTTGGCGTGCCATTTGAAATCCGCATCCAAGTACCCGTTGTGACCTTCGTTCAGGCCCAGCAAGGCAATCGGCATGGCCGCCTCCCCCTCACCGATGAACACGATCGGGTAGTGGCGTGCAGCCTGGAAGAACTCCAGACCGGCCAGTGGCACCAGGTGGGTCTGTGAGGCGAATTCGCAGTGGCTTGCAGGCTTGAGTTTAAAAGCCTTGTGCTCGTCACGGTTGAGGGCTTTGATGTCTTTGTACAGCAGCATGGTGGTCATTGAATAAAGTCTCGGTGCGGTTTCAACGAAGAATTATTTGCATAAGAACCTGGCTGCTGTCTTGGTCGGCAACAACGTCTTTAAGCGTATTGGCAGCCACCAAGCTGATGCTCAGGTGCTTACCGTATTTGAAATTGAGGCCAGCGCCCACGCTTTGCAGGTCGACGTCGCCGGTGCCCAGTTGCATGGCGCGACCGTAGTCGAAGAACACAAACGGTTGCCAGCGCTCACTGTAGTTCCAGTACCACTCAAGGTTCATCGTCACCCCTTGAGGGGACGCAATCACGCCGGGGTCGTAGCCGCGCACGCTGCTGATACCGCCGAACTGGTACAGCAAGGTAGAGGGTAATTCGCTCGGACTGGTCGAGTACTGCCAGCCCAGGCGACCGACGGCGGTAAAGCGTGGGCCGAAGTCACGGCTCAGGTAAGCATCACCATTGAGCAACTGAAAGCTGCCGCTCTCCCCACTCAGGCTGTTGTCGCTGTTGGCTTGGCGCAGGCGCTGTTCGTAGCGGCCGTACCACGGTGCGGCGCGGTATTCGACTTGGCCTTTGAGGGTGAGCTCATCGACCTTGGTGTCGCTCAGGTCAAGCCCCTGAATCGTGGTGCTCGATGTCTGGTGGTCGTATGCGACACCGCCCACCAAGGTCAAGTGCTCGTTGATCCATGTGGGTTGGTCGTAACCGATGCCGTAGGTTTGCGAGTCGCCTTCAATATCCAGCGCAGCAAAAGGACCTTTCTTGATTTTCAGCGTGTTCGCGCCCGCCTCGACGTAGACCACACCGTTGTAGGTGTTGACCGGTCGGCTGTAGCGCAGGCTGGCGTATTGCGAACCGGCTGTGCCCACCGCGATGGCTGACAGCGCATCCGCAACGCCGGTGGGCGAGAACCAGGTCAGGGTGCCGCCGTACTGCTCACGCCCAGTGCCTTCGGTGCCGTAGTTGTTGAGGAACGCTGTCCACTGGATCGGGTCGGGTTCGAAGGCCTGCATGTCGACCTGAGTAGTGCCAAACGCTTGCCCCGGCGCCAAGCTGGCCGTGACCTGCGGCCCAGGCGTGGTGGCGTTGAAACGCTGAATAGCGTTCATCAAGGCCGGGCTGTCCAGGGTCTGTCCCACGCTGAGCGGCAAGCGGGCCTGGTAGAACTCAGGTTTAACCCGGGTCGGCTCGCCTTGCCATTTCACCGCGTCGACCTTGGCCTCGACCAGCACCACCTTGAGCACGTTGTTGTCCAGCGACTGCGGCGGGATGATCGCGCGTGCGGTGAGCTGCCCCTGCTTTTCATACAGGGCGTTGATCTGGCGCAGCAGGGTGTTCAGGTCATCGAAACCAATCGGGTGACCGACATAGCCCTTGGCAAAGCCTTCCAGCGTCGCGCGGTCGATGTAGACCGAGCTGTTGAAGTTAATCCCCATCAGGGTGAAGCGTTGGCCCTGATCTGCCAGTACCTGATCGGCAGGCGCGTCACCGCGCAGCGAAGGCACTTGAATACGATTGGCACGTTCTTCGGTGGCTTTCTGTTGCTGGTCACGCTCGATCTGTTCACGAATCAGGTTCGGCTCAATACGCCCCGGCACGCTCGGTGTGATTACAGGCGTTGCCGCCTGAACCTGCACCGCGCCCATCAGCGAGATCGTCAGCAGACTGCCGAGCGAGAGGCCCTGAGGGCGCCGCCACATACTTAAAGATCCCACTGTCGTACTCCGTTGTTGCTATTTAGCACGTTGTCCACATTCAGATTGATGCGAGATTCGGTCGGCGCGTTGCTCCACTGCGACGGCGTCCACTGGCTTGGTTTGGGCAGCACGAGCGCCGATTGCAGTAACTGCTTGACGATTGCGCTGAACGCCCTGCCGCTGGCGTTTTGCTCAGCGTAACTGGAGGCCGTCACGCCTTGCACCATGACCCCGGTCACGACCGGTGCATGCGCTTCGCTGAAGTTGGGCACCAGCACCAGATGGGTGTTGTTGCGATGCACAACGTAAGCATTGGTGGTGCTGGTCACGGCCTCTTGCTGGAGGGCAAAGGCTTTGTCGATTTCATACAACTGAACATCAGCTTCGCTACGGTATGCAGGCGTCAGGTCGTCGGCGACCACATGGGCGCTGGCCGTTTGCAGGTCGAGGAAATCGACATGAGCGGCGTCTTGCAGGTCGACACGGTTGGCACTGGTGACCAGCTTGCTGCTGACCGCGTAGTAGTGCGGTGCAACGATGTCGTTGGCCGTCAGCCTTGAATCGAAGCGCTGCGCCGCATTCTCACCGCTGCCGCCGACCCACAGGTTCAGCTGACCGCTACCGGTGTGCTGGCCGTAGATCGCTATGTCCTGACCGTGCAAGTCAACCGACTGCCCTATCGAGGCATCTGCCACGCTGATCAGGTTGCCAGACCATAGGCTCATCGTTGGCGCACGCGCCTGGTCAATGACGATGCTCGCCTCAGAGGCCTGACCGTTACGCCAGCCAGCGTTGACGACGGCCCCCGCATCCGCTTGTAGCTCGGTGCCGCGGGTACTCAGCATGCTGTCGAGCAATGCCTGACCCTGCGCCAACAGATGACCGAAGCCGATGGTTTGTTCGGCGGTCCATTGCTGGGTACCACCGCTGCGACTGGTGCCACTGACCTGAATCAGGCCACGAGCCAACAGGTCGGTCGCGCCCACCGACGTGAGGTCGTTCAGGCGCAGGCTCTGGCCTTGGGCGGTGATTTTAGCCGCCGACGTGTTGCTGCCAGTAATGTCACCACCCGCCGTCAGTTGCGCATTTCCACCGGCCAATAGCTGGCCGAAGTTAATGGCATCAGCCGCCGACCATGTTTGCGCGCCGCCGCTGCGGCTGGTGCCGTTGACCTGAATCAGGCCACGGGCCGTCAGGTCGGTGCTGTCCAACGACGTGAAGTCGTTCAGCCGCAGGTTCTGGCCTTGGGCAGTGATGCTCGCCGCCGACATGTTGGTGCCGTCGATGTCAGCACCGGCAGTCAGGCGTGCTGCGCCACCGGCCAGCAATTGGCCGAAGCTGATGGCCTGAGCTGCCGACCAGGTCTGCTCAGCGCCGCTGCCGCTGGTGCCGTCTACCTGAATCAGGCCACGGGCGGTCATGGCGGTGCTGCCAGCAGCGTCTAGGTCGTTAATCCGCAGGTTTTGGCCGCTGACCGTGATTGAGCCGGCGGTGGCCTTGACCAACGGTGTGGTGACGTTGCCAGAAGCCTGCAACACCACATTGCCCTTGAGGGTCTGGTTCTCATAAGGCACGGCGGTGGAAACAACGCGGGTGCCAATGGTGAGATCGCCGCCATTGGCAACCATGCGGATATTGCCACCGGCCGTAACGCCGTCGTCGATGTTGATCGACTTGCCCGAGATCACCAGGATGTTGCGCCCGGAGGTCAGGCTGCGCAGGTCAATATTGCCGCCGATGGTGAAGGTCATGTCACGACCCGCAACCGCGTCACCCGTGGCGTCGAAGTCGCCGCCTACGCCAACATTCAGGTCGCGGCCGGCCTTGAGCGAGTAGCTACCGCCGTATTTGATCGTCGGCATGCTCAGGTTGCCGGAAGCAACAATACCAAGGTCACGCGCCGCTTCGACCACCAGCCCGGTGATGTTGCCTTCTCCCAGGGCATACGGCCCTGTGGCCTGCAGGAACACGTCTTCGAGCTGGCTCTGAACGTGGCCGATGTCCATGTTGCGGCCGATGATGTGCATCTGGTGTGCAGCCACGGCGTTGCCGCCATAGACGTTGCCGTCAGTCAGCATGTCGACGTCATTACCCGACTGAATGTATGTATTACTCAGCGTGTAACCGGACTGCGGGTCTGCATAGTGATCGCCAAAGCGGATATCGCCCAGAGATCCTGTGACGGTGTGCAGCGTGATATTGCCTTGAGCGATGCCTTGGTTGATGACCAGGTCGCCATTGGTCAGGGCGTTGATGGTCGTTGCGGCATTGACCGCTCCCAGGTTGGCCGAGCCGGACAGCAGGTCAACGTCCTGAGTGGAACTGGTCAGGCGGTCAGCCGCAAACAGGCCGCGGGCCTGCAACGACAGTCGGCCCTGACGGCTGAGCAGGCTGCCCAGTTGCGCGGTCCCTACATTGAAAGTCGCCGTCTGTGCGACATCCGCGCTGTTGCCACTCCAGTTGCCGGCACCGGTGACGTCCAAGGTGTCGCCGATCACCAGATCACCGTAATGCAGTGAAGTTGCCGCCACGCCACGATGAGTGAGGACCGCTTTGCCCGTCACATTTGCACGCCCCAGACTCAGCGCGTTGGTGACGACCAGATCGAGATCACCGGTCACGGTCAAGGCGTTGATGGCCGAGCCCGACCCCAGGTCGAGCGTAGTGTTCAGGGCGCTGAAACTGTCACTGACGCGCATGTCGCCACTGACAACCAGATCAGCGGTGTCTGCGACGGCTACCTTGCCCAGACTCAGCGACGATGCCGTTACGTGTGCCAGACCGTTGATATCACCGGCAGTGATGCTGGCGTTATCCACGTGGTCGAGCAACAGGTTGCCGTTGTTGACCACCAGGCTTGCGGCGGTCAGATCGCCGCCGTGCTGAGTGAAGTCGCCTTGAGCATGCACGTTGGCGTAGTCGATACCGCCGCCATTGGCCGTGATTTCCACCAGGCCGTGACGCGCATCGAGTGTGCTGCCACGGGTGTGCTGCTGGACACGCAGGTATACGTCGCCTTGGTCAGTGATGGCCGACGTCAGTACTGGCAGGTTCACCCACAGCGCCTGCGCAGCGCTGCCAATGCCCAGGCCGGCATGCACCGTCGAGGTGCCGCTGCCGGTGGCGATCAGATTAGCGTTGCCATCGCCATTGGCGGTGATCTGGCCACCGGCATCGATGACAAACACTTGAGCAGCAGAACCGGAGTTGGTCAGGCGGCCCAGTGTCATGTCGCCGGAGGTCTTCAGGCTCAGCGTGCTTGCAGCCTGCATGTAGCTGTCGGCCGCCATGGTCAAGCTGCTGGCAGTCAGGCCCAATGAGCCGCTGCTGTTAAACGCGGCTGCAGCGGCGAGTTTCACCACAGCACTGTTGAGCACTATCGAGGCACCGTTGAGGATCGCGCCGCTGGCGAGCGTGAGGTCGCCACTGGCGCCACCGTTGCTGTTGCTCAGGCTCAGTTGCCCTGTGGCGTCGATGTGACTGTGAGCGCCGAAATTGGCTGCACCGCGCGTGGTCAGTGCCACGTTGGCACCGCTCAGGCTGGCCGCATTGCCCAGGGTCAGGCTGTCGTCATGCAGTTGCAGGTTGGCACCCTTTACCTGCGCACCATCGTCAAGGCTCAGCTCGCCCTGTGCGTTGAGGTACGCCAGGCCACCGGCCTGCACCCATTGACCGACTTGCACGTCGCCCGAACTGTTGACCAACACTTGGCCTGAGGCCTGGGTGGTGTTCAGGCGTGTCGTACCACGGGTGTCGACACTGACGTCGCCATTCAGCGCGCGCAGGGTGTCGGCGCCCATACCGGCGGTTGAGGTAGAACTCAGGCTCAGGTTATTACCCGCCTGTACCGTGCCGACGGTCAACGCCTTGTCGGTAGCGATCCAGAGGTTGGTCCCCGCCGTTGCATTGAGCGTGCCTGCGGTCGACGATTGCAATTCCACCTGCATGGATTGACCCGCACTGCCGATGGCGTCGCGGGCCTGTAAGGTGATGTCACGGGCCGTGACCGTGACGCCGCTGCCCTGTTGCACCAGGCTGCCGTTGCTTGCATTGAGGTAAACAGCGCCCAAGGCGTAGATCTGGTTCACGTTGAAGTTGCCGCTCAGCCAGTTGATCGCCACGTCCTGACCGGCGCTGGCGGCCAGCAACGCGCCACCGACGTTCAGATCCAGCGTGGCAGGCGTGGTGCCAGCCGTACCCAGACTGCCGCTGGTCGACTGCAGGGTCAGGTTGTTACCGATGTTGAAGACACCGCCTTGAGCGCTCGCCGCCACGATGGAGCCGTTGGCAGCAAGGCGCGCGTCACTGCCTACCGTGACGTTACCGATGCGCAGGTCAGGCTGCGATTGCAGGTAAGCTGCTCCGCCCGCATTGAGGTCGAACTGGCCGCTGGCGTTGACGTAAAAGGCCAGCGTGCGGTTAACGGTCAGGCTGACAATATCGTTGTTGCTGTTGCGGTTGACGATCACATCGCCCGGCGCTGTGGCCACGGCCAGTGCGGCTGCTTCAGTGCTCGTCAGGGTGCCATTGCGCAGCGCGCTGAAGTCAATGGTCAGCGCACCCGCCAATTGGCCAAGGCTGCCCGCCACTTGAAGATTGACGTTGCGGCCACTGATATTCGGTTGCGACGAGCCTACTGAACTGCCGGACGCAGCACCCAAGGCTGCTTTGTCGATGGCGTACAACAGCTCGCCTTGCGTCCACACAGCATCCTGGGACAACGCCGTGATCTGCGCGGAGGTGGCCACGTAGCTGAACTGCTGGTCGTAAGACTGGAACGCCGCCTGTGTGCGCCAGTTACTACCGATCTGGGTGTCGAAACCACTGGATAGATCGTTGTAGCGCGCGCTGACGTACTGGCGCACATCGGCATCCGAGGCGCTCAGTTGACCGAGTTTGAGGGCGGCCAACGGGCGGTACAGTTCAAGACCTGCCGTGCTCAGGGTCAGCGTACCGTTGGTGATGGAACCTGCATCAACCAAGCTCCAGTACTCGCGATAGTTGGCGGTGATCTGGTCCTGGAATGGCTTGACCGAGGTCGCCGTGATGTTGCTTTCGGCGCCATAGCCCGACGTCAGCGCCAGCTTCTGCCAGATCGCCTGCTGAGCGCTTTCATCATCGTTCTGGCTGCTGCGGCGGCCCACGTCGTAAAGCGAGCCTTGGTCAACTTTGACTGACACATCGCCGGTGGCAGCAGTGATCTGCCCGACCCACATGTCGCCCTGGGTTTCTTCCAGATAGGCATTGCGGTTAGCGTTGGCATTGACCACGCCGAAACCGCTGGCGCCACCGCTGGTGGTGACTTCCACGGCATTCAGGCGCAGGAAGTTCGCGGCCGAACCCAGGCTGCCGGTGCTGCTGTTCAGGGTGATGTTACGGCCCACTACGTCGGCATCGCGATTGGCCGCATCTGAGGTGGCCAACAGATCACCCACGGCATTGATCACCACGTCGCCGGTACCGTTGCCTGCCTTGATCGAGTTGATCAACGCGCCGGAACCCAGACTCAAGTAGGTCCCCGCACTGCCCGATGTTGCCGTCAGCGTGCCGCCATCGGCCACGCTCGCGTTGAACGCAGAACCTGTGGCGCCGATGCCGCCTGCTGCGGTCAATACCAAATCGTGCGCATAGACGCTGCTGTCTGTCAGCGACGTCAAGTTGCTATAGGTGCTCAGCGTGGTGGTGCCCACCGGGTTGCTGAGCTTGCCAGCCACGATCAGGTTGTTGTTGGAGGTCGCCGTGATCGAGCCCTTGGCATTGCCGACGAACGCGATATTGAACGGGTTGTCGGCCTTGACCGACTGAGTGATGGTAATACTCGCCAACGTCGGGAAGTTGTACTGCCAGAGGCCATACCACTCACCGCCTTTCTCCTGACCGGTGGCGCTGAAGCCATAGTGGCATTCGGAACCGACACCGCCATCGCACCCATGATAAGCAACGCCAACCCAGTAGTTGCTGCCCATAGTGCCGCTGACATCCCGCTGGTACACCGACGTGTTGCCATTTCCAGCCACCACCCGCCCGGCATCTACTGTCCAGATATCAGCTGGGTTGGACCAGGCCCAATTGCTGACCGAAAACGTGCTGTCGTTATTAACCACGTTGCGGTACAGCGATGCCGACTGCGACCACTGGTAACGAATGCCGGTCAGCGGATTGTATTGGGCGGTGTTGCCTGCGCTGCTGCTCACCAGGTAGGCGCCGTCCAGGTTGGTCGCGCCATTGCGGTTGTCGTAAGTCGAAAGGCCTACACCCTGAGTATCAACGTACCAGGTGGTAGCGTATTGACCGCCCACGAGCCCTTTGAGGGTGTCGACGATTTGCACGATACCGATCGAACCGGAACCGGTGTCGATGTTGCCCACCTGCAGCTGCGCGTTCGACTGGTTATTGATGGTCACCTGGCCGTAGCCATTGTTGACCTGGATATTGCCCAACTGATTGGTGCTGATCACACCGCCCTTGATGTAGACAAAGCCGCCGCCCGAAGCGTTGACATCATCGACGATGATGCGCTGATTGACGAAGTCGTATTTGGCGTGAATCAGTGTGCCGCCGGTGCTGGCCAGGTAGTTCGTCGGGATGTCCACCAGACTGGTGCAGGTGTGACTCGCGCAGTAGTGGTTGCTCAACCAACTGTCCAGACTGGCGTTGATGCTCAAGGTACGCGTGGTCGCCTGGCCGCTGGAGATGGTGGCGTTGATGTCGACGTATTTGGCCTGGATACCCACTTGACCGCCCACGATCTGCCCGCTCGCCTTGCTGCCCGAAAGATCGGCCTTGGCGTAATCGTAAGCGACTTTCTGCAGGGTCAGAATGGGCACTACCGGAAAGCTGGCGATACCGTGGAAGCCCACGGAACTGCCGGTGTAGCTATTGGCAACGCCACCGCCACAGTTGCTTCCAGAACCGGAGGAAGCCGGCAAACAGCCGCCAAACAGGACGGTACTGTTGTTGGCGCTCTGGTAGAGCAACCCACCGTTATTGTTAGCCAACTCGCCGTGCGTATACATAGCATTGGCAATCATCTCAATGGCCAGGGTTGGCGAGGAGGTGATGTCCGCAAACGCCGACCATTCTGAGATCGGGTTACTGCCCACGGCCCAGTAGGCGTTTGGCTGGTAAACCGACATCGAGCCTTCGGGTATTTCTACCAGCACTTGCTGACCGTAGGTGGAGGCGAACTGCCCCAGCGAGCCTTTGGCGTTGGTGATGTGGATCAGCCCGCTCAGGTTGTACAGATCGCCCGTGAGGAAGATGGCCGGGCCATAACTGACGTTGCCTGAACTGCCGCCCCAGGTGTTCTGAATCAGGATCTGAGCGCGTTGGCCTTTATTGACCTCATGCACCTGGCTGGCGCCGAACTGAGCGGCACCCGCGCCGCCGGTGAAGTACACGTTGCCCCCGGTGTCGCTCGGGATCAGCGCGCTGCCCACCAGCAGGTAGCGGCTGCTGGCATTGGTGACCTGGATTTTCGGCCCACCGTTAGCGGTCAGCGACCCGCTACCCGACAGCGAGTCGGCCTGCACTGTGACGTTGCCACCGGCTGCCATCATCGAACCCAGGCGAATCGCCCCGGTGACGTTACTGGCCAAAGTGTTGCGTAGAATCTGCTTGGTGGTGGCGTCGATGCCGCTGATACCGTCCAAGTAGGCAGTCGGAATGAAACCCGTGTCGAGCATCCATGACACGGGCAGGCCTGAGCTCTGGACCAGGTTACCGTTGGCATCGATGTCTATGACCAGCTCGTGGTAGCGCCCCGCAAGCAACGTACCGTTCAGTGTTGCGGTGCTGGTTGAACGAGGATCGGACGTGCTGTCCTTGTTGGTCACCGGGATGAAGCCCAGCTCATAGCCACGGCCAACACCGTCCGCTTCGGCGAATGTATAGCCCTTGAAGCCACCCACAGTGATGCTGCGCGCCGCCAGCACCTGTGCAGCCGCATCCACGGTCACACCGGCGTTGTTGTAGCTGCGCGACACGGCACGGGCGGATGGAATGGCAATCAGGCCACGCACCACGCTTTGGGCATTGGCGCTGGTGGTCATCCGTGTTTCCCACAGCCCTTCCGGGTCTTGACCAGCGTCGATCGCAATGTTGCCCAACGCTTCAAGCACCGCAGTGCCACGGACATTAACGTTTTGATTGCTGGTCAAGCTGACGTTGGCGTTGGCCACGCCCACCCCTGCCGCGCCCCAGGTGCTGACCAACGCCTCGACCGCAGCAGACGCCAGCGAGTAGGTGCCCAGACCCAGCTCGCCATAAGAAGACAGGATTGCGCCGCTGGCCACATTGATGGTGTTGTTCAGCGTGGAGGTGTGATCGTTCTGCGCGCCGCCGCCAGCGATGCCGCCACCCGTGCTGAGGGTGGCATCCTCGCTGGTGGCCTGTTCAGAATAGGCACGCACCATCAGCTTGCCGGAGATGCTCCCGGTCGGCGCCAGACCGGCCACCAGATGGGCCGCGCCGATATTGACCAGCGCGTTGCCCGTGATGTTGGTCTCGTTGACAACGGCCTGTCCGCTGATCACGCCGCCGCCAGCACCGGAGACCGCCGTGTCATCAAAGCGCTGGGTGTAGAAATGGTTACTGGCCGAAATCAGCATGTCTTGACGGGTCACCAGAAGGGCGCCATCACCGACGGTGACTGTGCTGTTGCCCGTCAGGTTGTTCTGCACACCGGCACCGCTGGCGCCGAGCAAGGCGGCGTTGACCGAATCGGCATGGGCGCCAAAGCGCCCGGTGTAGCTTGCGTTCAGTGACAGGTTGTCCATGAGCAGGTTGCTGTTGTTGCCCACGCTAACGCTGGCGGTGCCGGTGGCACGGGTGATGACCTGCGAAGCGTTACCGGCTATGAGGCCGCCGCTGCCGGCCACGCTCTTGGCCTGGTTGAGGTCGTTCCCTGTCGCGCTCAAGACCACGTCGCCCATCGTCACGTCGCTGCTGGCCTGGGTGTTATTGCCCAGGCTGGCGACGGTCTGGGTGGTCGCGGTGGCACTGGCCACGGCGACGCCCACCGACAAACCACCACTGACCGCGATGCCCAAGGCATCGGCGTATTGGTGGGTGGCGCTGTCGGCGCTGATGTCGATGCGACCGCCAGGCAGTTGCAGCCGGTTGCCGGTGGTGGCGCTGACCGAGCCATTATTGCTGGCGGTAGCGACAGTGCCGTTGGCGCTGAAGTACAGACCACCGCTGCCCGCAATGGCCTTGGCAACAATGTTCGCAGTGCCTGGGTCTTTACCGGCCAGCATCTTCAGGTCAGCCGCGAGGGTCAGGCCGTTATTGCCAAGCAGTGAGTTGTCATCGCCCAAGGCGGCAGTGACGAGGGTATCGCCACTGGCCGTGGCCACTGAAGCACCAACGCCGACAGCGCCACCCAGAGCTGCACCAATGGCGCTGGCCGATACATTCGGCAAGGCACTGGCGGACAAGGTCACGCCGCCGCTGCCTGCATCGAAGGTCACGAAGTTGCCGCTGGTGCTGGTGACGGTGCTGCTGTCGCTGGCAGTGACCACCACAGCGTTGCCTGCGCCCAACAAGCCGCCTGCCGCACCGTTACCACTCGCGCTGCTTCTGCCGAGGTCGCTACTGCTCAGGGAGACGATTTGCGCGCTGAGGCTGGCGTTGTCATCGACCTTTAAATTGACGTCGCTGTTGCGCTCGGCAACCGCAACAACGACACCGGCACCCACTGCACCGACGCTGGCGCCGATGGCAGTGGCCGAAACCTCGAGGCTGTCCGACAGGGCATCTTTGAGGCTACCGGTCAGGTTGATGACGCCGCCCAGGTGGCTGGCGACGCTGTTGTTCATCACGCCAATGGCCAACGCGGCGCCCAGGCCTAGCCCCATGCCTGCTGCGCCGTTGTAGGCGGTGACGCCCACGGCCGACTGACCTGCCGTCAGCGCGCCGCTGTTGCCGGTGACGTTCAGCGAGGCGGCCGTCAGGCTACCGCCCAATACGTCCGCCGCCACATGGGCGTTGGAGAAAGTGAACGCGGCGGCCGCGCCGTAGCTGGTCGCGCCCGACACCTGCGCCGAACCCGCCAGGTTGGTGGTGGCCAGCAGGTCGCTTGCGCTGACCGTAACGTCACCCGCCGTGTTGACAGTGGCATTGCTCAGACGCGCGACGGTTTCCTGCTTGTATTGCTTGACGCTGCTGGACGCGACAAAGCGGTCTTTGACCGAGCGGGTTTGTGTTTGGCTGTCGAGTGTCGTCCCAGCGGCAGTGCTGTCAACCAACGTGACGTTGCCGTTGGCATCGAGCGTGGTCGTCGTGTAAGCGGTGTCGGCGTTTTTGCGGCTGCCGACGTTGTCGGCCAGCGACAAGGTGCCGTTGTTGCCCTTGTCCAGCTCGCTCATGGCGTCATGGCCGTCTTGCTCGACGGTGCCGGAGCCCAGCAACAACAGGCTCAGTGCGCCGCCGATCGAGGAGACGGAGCTGATGCCGCCAGTCACCGCGTGCAGGTCGGCATCGACCGTGCGCAGGGCGCTGATGTTTAACAGGCCAGTGAGCCATGCGGTGCTGTCGAGCAGCTCGGCGCGGGTCGCGTTATTGGTGACCAGCACGTTGGCGCTACCGCCTACGGCCACTCCGCCACCGGCCAGGGAACCCACATTGAGCTGTGCATCCAGGCTGTCAGTGGCCTTGATGTTCACACTGCCGGTGCGCTGGACGCTGGTGCCGAAATCAACGTAGCGGCCACCGGCTTCGGTGGTGTTTTCCACGATCAGAATGTTGCTCGCACCGGCCACCGCTACGCCGCCCAGGCTGGCGCCCAAGGCATTGGCCCGCAGTGTCGTCTTGCTGTCGGCCGTCACGTTCACCGCGCCACTGCTGTTGACCGCGGTACGCACCAGGTTCGCCGGATCGACTTCACCCAGCCAGGCACGCACGGTGCTGGTGTCATAGCCGGCGTTGATGCCCGCACCAACGGCCACCCCCCCACCGGAGAGGGTACCGGCGTTTGGCGACAGGTCATTGATTGCGCTGGCCGCTACCTGCAAGGCCCCAACGTTCAGCGAGCTACCGTTACCGACTAACGCCTGCGTGCTGCCTTTGAGTTCAAGTACCGCCGCACCGCCTGCTACCCCGACGATGCCACCGCTGACGGTCGCAACTAAGTTGCTGGCCGATTGAGTGGAGTTTGCGCTTACGTCGGTGGCGCCCAGGCTGGTGACGGTGGCGTGATTGATGCGCGCCGTGACGTTACGGCTGACAACGCCTGTATCTACCGAAGCCGCCACCGCCGCGACGCCCAGCGACAAGGCCGCACTGCTGGCCGAGCCATAGCTGAAGCTGTGGCTGGCCGCGCCGATGCTGACTTGCTGCGCGGCATTCGCACCGCCGTTGCTGCCGTTGATGCTGGCGTCGTCGATGTAGGCAAGAGTGTCGCCAGCGATGATGCTGGTGTTGCTCAAACCGGTGACCGCAGCGCTGGCCAACGGCGTCAAGGCCACACCCGCACTGAGGCTCACCTGCCCCACTTGCTGCAACGAGGTGGCACGTACGGCCAGGCCGTGAACAGTTTCCGTGTTGGCGACCAGGTCTGCTGCCGGGCTGAACTGCTGGGCCAAGGCCCAGGCGCTGGTGTCCGGCGCGTTGGACAGCGTGCCGTTATCGACAGCCAGTCCATTGCCGTTGCCTAACGCCGTCACGGACGTTGTGCCGCCAGAGATGCCAGCTTCTGTGCTGCTGTCAATCAGGTTCACCGCAACCAGGCCTGAAACTGCGGCGTTGCCACTGCCGGACACGACAGCCGCGGAGGAGCGAATCACATCACGATCAAGGGCGATGACGCCGATGTTGTTTTGTGCCACAACCTTAGCGCCACCGTCGATCAGGGCCTTGGCCGAGGTGTTCAACAGGTTGGTGGTCACACCTGCGTTGACCGCTGCGGTGCCGGAGAAGCCTGCAGACACCGAAGCCGTCTGGACTTTCGCGTCCGAGGTGGCAGTGACGTTAAGGTCATTCAGCGCCCAGCCGGTTGAGACCAGGTTGGCGCTCAGGCGTGCTTCGATGTCGTTGGCGATACGGTTGACCGCCACCGCCACACCTACAGCGATGCTGCCTGCCGCCACGGCGCCGCCTGCCAGAGAGTCGATGGCCGACGTGTCTTTGGCAGTCACGTTGAGGCTGCTGGCCGAACCGCTGCTGCCGCTGACGCTGGCATGGGTCACAGCGTCAATGTTGTTGGTGGTGCTTGAGAGCACCGCAGCGCCGGTGCCTGCGCCCGCGCCGCTCAGGGCCAGGGTTTTGATCGTGCCGCTGGTCAGGGCATTGACCCGAATGCCGCTGTTGGTGCTGCCCAGTGACAAGCTGCTGTTGTTGATCAAGGCGTTGCGCTGCTGATTGACGGTGCTGACCGCAATCGCCGTAGCGCCCGCGCCGGTGCCTGCGCCCTGCACGTTACCGGCCAGGGTCTGGATGTTGGCTTCACCGCGGCTCACGTCGACCGTGACCGAGGTGGCGCCGGTCAGGGTGACGCCATCAAGCGTGGCGTTTTCAGTGCCGGAAATGACGTTAACCGCGACCGAGCCGCCCAGCGCCACGTTGCCTGCAGCGCCCGCGCCCACGGCCGCGGTACGAATGGTCGCCGAGCCACCGCTCTTGACGTCCAGCGCCTGGCTCAGGGTAAGCGTCGTGTGGCTGATGGCAGCTTCACGAGTGGCGGTGATGATGTTGTTGGCGTTGGCAATGCCGACCGCCACTTCACCGGCACCGGCAATCGCGCCCGCCAGGCTCCAGAGCGTACGGTCACCGATGTTGCTGGTCACGCTCAGGCTGCCGCCCGAGACGCTGCCACCGCTGATGCTGGCTTCTTCGGTGCCGGAAAGAATGTTGGTGGTGGATGAGCCCGCGCCCGCATTGCTGCCGCCACTGCCCGCAACGGCAATCGCGTTGATGCGCTGATCAACGCCGCTCTTGAGGCTATTGCTGGCAAAGCCACTGACGTCAGTATCGGTCAGGCTGGCAGTGCGGTTGGCCGCAATACGGTTAACCGAAATCGCGCCGCCCACGGCGGCTTCGCTGCCACCGGTAATGGCGCCAGCCAGTGAGTTGATCTTCAGACCTTGACCGCCGCTGGCGTTCGCGCTGAAGGCCTTGTTGGTCCCCGTGGTGCTCACGGTGCTGTCATCGACGCCGACCGTGTCGCCACCGGAAATATTGTTGACGACCACCGAGCCGCCGCCGCTGTTAGTACCGGCCACGCCATTGACGCCGATGCCCCAGATCTCGCCGTCCAGCGACGAACTCAGGTTCGCGTTGCCGCTGAGCGCCACCTGGCTGTCAGTCAATTTAGCGCTGCGTGTGGCGTCGATCAGGTTGACTGCCAGTGCACCACCCAAGCCCGCGCCGCCACTGGCCAGGGCGACATTGACAGCCAGAGCATCGATGCGGGCGCCAAGGCCCGATTGACCTGCATTGACCAACAGGTCAGCAGCGACCAAATCAACGTCATTCAACAACGCTTTCGTCGTATCAGAAATACGGTTGTAGGTGATGGCACCCCCTACAGCATTACCGTCGCTGGTCGCGGCAACGGCAATGGCAGCGGTCATTATTTTGCTTTGTCCGGCGGCCGTCACCGTAGCGTCGCCGCTCAAGCGGTACGCGCCATGACTGACAGTGGCACTGGCGCCCTGCTGCATGTCCGTCAGGCTGACAGCAGCGCCTACCGCATTTCCCCCGCTGCTGGCAGCGATATTCCCGGCCAATGAATAGGTGCCGGCGGTTTTGCTGGCGCTCACAGTCAGGTTATCGGCGTGCAGCGTATGGCTGTTCATGTCCAGACTTGCTGTGACGTTGCCACGACCAATCACGGCAGTCGATGAGCCGGACACGGCCGTGCCCGAACTGCCAGCTGCGCCTACAGCGGCCGCCACAACTTTGGTGTCATTCTGCGCAGTGATATTGAGATCACCCGTCAGATCGGCGTCCGTATTGGCGACCGTCGCGGTGTAATCGCTGCCGGTGTAAATCACACCAAAAGCACCACCGGCTGCCTTTGTGCCAGCAGTACCTGCCACCCCACCGGCAATGCCGATGATCGACTCGCCAGCGGTCGCGCCGTCGTACAGCGTGTGTTGAGTGGCAGTTGTATCACCGGCATCCGCCGTCAGGTTGTCACTGGTCGCCACGGAACCGTCGATATTTGCTGCGGTGGTGGTGCTGCCATCCAGATCAAGCCCGGCACGTGCCAAGGTCGCATCACCCGCGCTGTCAATAAGGGCATCAAGCGCAGCGGCGTTCGAAGCACTGCGTGCCGATACGTCGACGGTGCCCCCCGTCAGTGACGACGACACGCCCAGTGAGTCGGCATCAACCTTGGCCTCAATCAGATTGTTCAGCACCAGCGCGAAGAGCGCGCCTGCACCCGCCGAACTCTGGCCACCGGTGGACGCGGCGACGGTCAACGCACCGGCCAGTACACGCGTAGCGCTTACCGCTGCGAGGTCGAAGCTGGCGAAGCCATCGGCAGTACTGCCCAACCATTGGGCCTGAATCTTGTTGGCCAGCACACCGACCGTCGCTGACACGCCAACGCTTGAGCCTTTGCCAGTGCTGCCGGCAAACGCGCCACCGCCGATCAACAGGCGCGAACGGTCATAGGCCGCCACATCGATGCTACCGCTGTTTTTCTGGCTGACGGTGCTGTCAATCACAGCAGCGCGGGTGGCATTAGTAACCGCGGCGGCAGACGCTGCCAGCGCACCGCTGGTGTTCTCAACGCCGCCAGTCGCAGCCGACATGCCCAGGCCCATGGAGAGCTGATCGCCGGCAGTGATCGCATGGACAGCCAGTGCGTGGTTATTGTGCAGGGTCGCGTTCTGTAGCAGTGCCTCCGTGGTATTTCCCAGGTAATCAAAGGCAAACGCACCGGCCATCGCCGTGCTGCTTTCGCTCTTCTTCTCACCTGCAGAGGTCAGTGCTCCGCCACCGGCCCCTGCCAGTTGATTGGTCTGGTTCAATGCCTGAACAGTGACATTGCTGCCGACGCTGTCGGGATCGCGCGGGTCGAGAACGATGTCGCCCAGGCTGGAGCGTGTTGTCTGCCGGGAGACGTTAAGCGCTGCCGAACCGGCCAAGGCAAATGAGGAGCCCTCTTGAGAGCCTTGTCCCGGCGACGTGCCGTCGATCAACATCTTCAGTTTGTCGACATAACCCGACAATGTGCTCGGCACGCTCATAACCGAGTCTTTGATGCTGCTGGCCTTGGCTTGCGCTTGTTTCAGGCTGGCGGTCAGCTCATTGAGGCCATTGGTCAGCGTCTGACTCACCGCGCCACTCAAGGTAGTCGCCATCTCGGTAGAAGTGTTGGACGCACCGCCGTTGACCTTTTCCGCGGCGGCCTGGTCGGTTTTCTCATCCGCCGTCTTGGCTCTTGCACCCGCCAGTGCAAAAGCGCCAGCCTGACCATCACTGCGTGAGTTAATCAGCAGGTTGTCCACCGACCAAGTGGCGCGGGAACTGTCGGTACTGCCAACACCCATTGCACTCGGGCGCCACAACTGGTTGGCGCCCACCAGTGCTTCAACATCGGAGTTGAGCACGTTGACTGCAACGCTGGCACCCACACCATTGTTTTGCGACAAGGCAATGGCGCCCGCCGCACTCCACATGCCCACCTGATGCGCTGCGCTGACCGTCACATTGTCGGCGGTGACTGCCGTACTGTTGTTGATGGACGCATTTACCTTGGCATTGTTAACGCTGACAACCACCGCACCGTTACCGGCAGCACTTGCCCCTTTTCCGCCGGAAGGACTGATGCCAATGATCAACTCCTCCTGCTGCGCACTGACGTTGACGGCCTTTGCCGTGACGGTGCCACTGGCGCCTATACCGGCAACGGTCTTGTTACCCGTGACCTGAACGTTGACCGCACCGCCTGCTGAGGTGCCGTCATCGCCGGTTGCAGTGGCCGAGAGGCTTGGCCACAGGTTGCCGCTGATCTGTAACTGCTGCACGTCTGTGTGCGCTTGAATCGCCAGCGGGCGGTCCCAATTGAACGCCAGCGCATGGGCGGCTTTACTGCTTGCGGTTTCGCTGCCGTCAGCACCGAGCAAGGTTGCAAGCCCTGCCAGCGGGCTGTTGCTCCACGCCGACGCATCAGTTCCCGTGACAGTGAGTTTGACGTTGTCACCCACCCAGGCCGTCGCATCCAGGTTATTGAGCATGACGGTCACCGAACCCACAGTGACTTTCTCCGTGCCACTGGCAACGCCATTGGCAAAGTTGGTCGACAACTCTGAAGGCAGATTGGACGCGTCTTTGCCCTTGGCAACGAGCATTGCAAAAATGTCGCTCAGTGAACTCCAGCGGTCCACGCCGTCCAGGTTCAACAGTTGCTGGTTGACCGCCCCTACGCCCAGGCGTGCGGCTGATGCCACCACGCCATCGCCAATCAGGGCATGGGTGTTCAATGTCAATTGGTTGTACGCGGCAGCGACGGACAGCGCTGTTTCGGTGCTATCACCCAGATCGGCCTTTGACATCACACTGCTTTGAGCGCTGTTGTGCAGATCGTTTTCGCGCTGCAAAGCCTGCACCGTCAGGTCGCCGGTCAACGCCAGTTTCGGCGCACTGCCATGACTTCCGACTATGGCTTCAGCCGTGTGATCGGCAATACCTACCGCCACCGCAGAGCCGAATCTGAAGGTGCTCTCGGTCGGCTTGGCTTCTGCGGTCGCAGGATCCAGATTGAAAAGCGCCTTCAGCTTGGCACTGATCAACCCACTGATGGGCGCGGTGGTATTGATCAGCTTGGCCGTCTTGAAGGTCTTGTCAGAGTTCCCGGACTGCACGGTGGCACTGTTTTTTTGCTGATCCACCAGGTTGACGGCCGTCACCGATAAATTGCGGCCACCCGCAAGATCCGCATCGAAAACGGCGCGGGTGGTGCTGTCAAACAAGGTCAGCGCAATCGCAGGACCGCCAATCGCCCCCTGGCCCAGAGACTTAAAGGTGACGTCGTTGCTTAGCGTCTGCTCCGTAACTGCTGTGACCGACGTGTCTTGCGCCACGTTCAGCAACACGCCATGTGCCACATTAGCGAGGGTCGTGACATCGCTGTGCGCCATGCCAAAAGCGAAGCCGGCGGTCGTGTTCTGGGTACCGTTGCCGTTGTTACTGTTGGTCGAGCTGGTCACCAGCTTCAGTGTGTCCGCGCTCAGCGCCTGAATGGCCAGATTGCCGCTGGTAAGGCTTGCGCCGTCGGCGACGTTAACCGACGTTTCGCCGCTGATGCGGCCATATGAAATACCCAAATTGAACGGTAAGTTGCTGCTCAGGCCCGGCA
>Ga0302216_1000026_pt1 | contig 109395 bp, 83 predicted proteins | sample II_Fen_N3_2_FD_194575 | JGI IMG/M metagenome (GOLD analysis project Ga0302216, IMG submission 194575) | Peat permafrost microbial communities from Stordalen Mire near Abisko, Sweden - II_Fen_N3_2 | ecosystem: Environmental > Terrestrial > Soil > Wetlands > Permafrost | place: Sweden: Abisko...
TCAGGTAAATGGTGAACGTCTTTTGCTGTTTGATGGGTATCACCTGAGTGGCGTATCCGGTGGCCTTGACCAGCAACGAGGCATTTTCAGCCATCTTATGCAGGCCGAAAGCGCCCTTTTCGTCCGTAAACGTGGAAGTGACTCCGACAATGCCGACGGAAGCGCCGGGTACAGGTTGTTTGGTCACCGCATCGAAAACGAATCCGTTCAGAACCATCTTGGTCGTGTTCGTCGATTCCTGAGCGGCAACCGCGAGACTGCCCAACAGGACGGATGCAATCAATAGTATTTTTAAGTATCGCATGTGTACGAGTTTAGATGGTTTTACTTATTCGGTGACCTGAGGAACCAATTCGATGTAATCCAAAAACAACGGACCTGCATTCGCATAGTTTTTCAACGGTGTGTTGCAGAGCCACATGGTGAGCGTTCCGTACATGCCGCCATTGGAAACGTCCAGCACGTCGCTGTTGGGAGCCGTCAGTTTGGTGTTGATGTACTGGTTGTCCAAATCGGTCAGCGTCCAGAGCGAAACATAGGTGGGCGATGGCAAATCGCCTCCGCAATATGTTTGCCCGACAAAACAGGTGTCTGCCTTGAAGTTGTTGGCCACGCCATTGATGTAGGAACCGGTTTTCTTGGACAAGGCTGGTTTTCCGGGCAAGGAGACGAATAGTTTTTGGGACAACAGGAAGCCTTCGAAGGCATTTCCAAGGTCGTCAAATGCCACGTATCGGATTTTGTACTTGGTGTTGTAGACGGGAGCCTTGTATTCAATCCAATAATTGATTCCGTTGAACAGGTTGCCGCTGGAGGTGGAGTACGTCATCATCTCGTAGATGGTGGACCCGTTGAGCATGACGTCGTAATTTCCGCTGGCCCAACGTTTGTACCGCTTGTACAGGAACGTGGAGTTCATGCAACGGGTAAAATTCTCGCCTTCGATGCGAATCGGTTGAATCTTGTTGGTCATCAATATTTTGGCCGCATCGACGATGTAGACTTTCCCGTTGCTGCACTCTATGGGGTTCTGCAATAAAGTGGCTGAACTCAATGGCACCAGAACACCGTTGACGTTGACACGATCGGTTTGTGTGATGGCACCACGGAATAGGTAATCCTCACAGACGTTGAAACGCACCAGCGAATCGGTGGTCGTAGCCGAGGATGTGCTGAAATAGGGTTTGTAGCGGGTCACCATGCTGTTGTAGGCACCATCTGTCACGATGACATAGGTGTAGGTAGAATCCTCATTGTCCATCGAATATTTCTGCAAAATAGGATTCGTCTGCATCAGAACGGTGTCGTAAACAATCCGTCCGTCGTCGTCAATACCGATCTGGAGGCTCTTGGCGGGGTCCATCACGAGCGTGTTCATGCTCATCAATTCCGATACTTGCTTGAACTCGGTATGCTTTTCGAGGTATTCCCAAACGTTGTCCTTGCGGCGTACCACCTGGTCGACCTTGTGGATGTAGGCGTTGGAGGATAGGATGTCCGCCGTGGTGATGGTCGCGTTCTCAAACGTTTTGGTTGCGGCATCGAACTTCATGGATTTGCCGTTGACGGTGAGCATCTTGCCCGAGAAAGTCGCATCGCCCGCACGGAACTTGCGTGAGGTGATCATGCTCCCGACGATGCCTTTGACCACGTCCAGACTATCCGTTCCGACGGAACTCCAGGCGCTGTTTACCGGAGCAAACACCGTGCAAGCCGGATATTGGCTCAAAATCGTATCGTAGCCGGCCTTGACCACCATGTTGTAAAAGATGGACAAGTCTGCATCGGCATGGATCACCTCCAAGGCATTCATGCCCAAGTTGCCGTCGGTGATGGCCGTATGCGCATCCCAATCGCTGCAGGAAGCCAGTATCAACGGTAGGCTCAGGAGCGAAAGAAGGATATGTTTCATAGATTGGTGCTTCATCGTTACAGATTAATTATTGGAACTACATGGTTGGTCATACGGATAAATCGAATTGCAAGGCGTGTTTTCGTAAATCTCCTTGCCCTGTACGTCGAAACGCGGCCAAATCTGGTTGTCACCCACGGGAATGAAATGGATCATGTCCCAATAGACCTTGTTGGTGCCGGTCAGTCCTTCGAAACGGAGGGTGTGGCGCCCTGTCTTGTTCACCGTGATGGTGCCCAACACGCGCGAGACGAACACTTTGCCATCGTCGGCGATGGCCTTGCCGGAATTGGAATACGGCTGTTTGGCCACGTAGTATTTCCATCCGCTGTTGAGCAATTGAACCTGCGTCTGCCCGGTGGGCACATAATCGTAGGTGCTGTACACGTTGGGGAACACTTGGGTGGGATAGCCGTCTTGCTTGAACGAGGTGCGGAACGTCATCACATAGTCCACGCGACGCCAGCACACCCAGACTTTATAGGTGCCCGCGATGAGCAGCGGCGTTTTCATCTCTACCCAAGTCAATTCACTGGGGTTCACACCGAAATACAAATAGTCGTAATTCACATACTGGAACTTGAGGCCGAACACTTTGCTGCAGGCATATTGAATGCCTTTACCGGCTGAAGCGGCCCCGAATTTGATTTCGGACAACTCCCCTTCCGTGAAATTGATGATGGTTCCATCCTTGCGGAACTCTTTGAGGGAGGTCAGTTCCGGTTGCTCGGCGATGTCCCAGTAAACCGGCATCGGTTCGCGCAACCTGGGCGGCATGAAGGTTTTCAGGGTATGGATCACGCCGTTGCGGCAGCTGAAATCGGTATAATCCACATCCCGGTCGATCATGACGCCTGGATCGGAATTTTCGGTGTAGGTGAATTTGTTGAGGAGCACATCCAACTGATTAACCTTGACGGTGATGACTTCACCATCCACCATGGTTTCCTCGGTGGAGACTTTCATGAAATCGGCCACATAGGCCAGGGATGGCACCACATGGTACTTCACGTACAAATTGAGCAAGTTGGTGCGTTGTTTCACGTCGGGACGAATCACGGCCATGCTGTCGATGAGCTGGGAGACAGAATTGATACCGGCCGTATGCAGCACGGCATCGGGTTCAGCCAATAAGGTATACCAAACGGTGTCGGCCGCCTGTTTGTTCAGGATGCTGTCCATGCCCGATTGTTCCAGCGCACCTATGAAAATGGTGTAGTCATTGGCCGGGAACTCCGATTTGATGGCCTGCCAAACCGTGTTGGTATTGGGCATCAGCACCGCATCGATTTTTTGGATGATGCCGTTTTCGGCGTAAATGTCTTTTTCAAGGATTCTAGCCTGACGGTTCACTTCAATGTAGGTTTTGTTCTGGCTGTCCAATTTGGTGCTGGTGGTGAGGTACTTCTTCAGCCCGTTCGGCGTGCTCAGACGGCCGTCCTCGAAATAAGCGGTCGAAATGGTGTCGTTGATGAGGTGGAAGCGGACCATGTTCTTTAAGGTATCGATGGAAAGCGACTTCCAGGACGACACCCCGAATTGTTCGCGACACCACGTGTCGATGGCAGCGTTGGTGGGTGCGAAACAGGTATAGGCGCCGTAGGCGTGCAGGGTGCCCTGATACCGGGTTTTTTCGATGATGGCGGCAAAATCGGTCAGACTGGTGTCTTTGGTCGATAGGTAATCGTCGATCATCGGCACGTCGCTGGTGGCATAATGCATGTCGGCGTTTGGATCGGAGCAGGCCATCAGTATGGTGACGAACAGGAAGCCGAACAGCTTGATGAGTTTCATAGCGCTTCTGTTATTTGGTTTCATAAAAATCGTTTTGAACGAGTTTGGGATTGTTTTCCAGCTCGGTGACATAAATGGGCCAGTAATGGCTGCGGGTATCCTTGTACTTGGTCTGCAAGCTCTTCTGTTTTTCGGACGGGGCTGAAGTGGTTAGTGCCAGGTTCAACAGGTAGGACAAGTTCTCGTAGTTGTTGCGTTTGGCGAAGCGAAGCACGTCGTACCAACGTTTGCCTTCGAACATGAATTCGCGGGCCCGTTCGTTGAGCAGGTAACCTTCCAGTTCCGTCGGTTTGATGATGCCTTCCGTGAAATTGACCTGGGTATTTTTCAACGCATTGGCGCGGGTACGGACCTGTTCGATGAGTTTGAGGGCGGCGGTGAGCTTCACTTGGTTGGAATCGGCCTTGGCCTGCTCAATAAGGGCTTCAGCCTTCATGAGTAAAATTTCGGGATAGCGGTAGAAAATCCAGTCGGCGTACGATTGGGCTACGTTTCTGGGCAATCCCGTACGCGTCAAACCCATGTATTTCCAAACCATGGTTCCCTTGTAGGCAAAGGACTTGGAACGGATGTCGTAGACGTTGGCGTCGGCGGTATAGGGTAGAAAGTAATTGGCATCGATGTTTTCGGCATTGGCCACCAGCACGTTTTTGGAGGCGGAGAAGAAATCCCAAAGGCCGTTCGTCTTGGTTTCGTTGAAATTGAGTTCGAAGATGCTTTCCGTACTGTTGCCGGTGGCATAGACGGAATTGAACAGGTTGGACACTTGGGAATCGTCGGCATAATAGACCGTATCGGCTTGTTGCACCGTCGTTTCCTCGATGTAAACCAAGGTGCGGTCCACCGGAATCATGTTGAACTTGCCAGATGCGATGATGGCGTCGCAGCACTTTTGAGCCTTCCCGTATTCTTCGTTCCAAAGGTAAACGTCGGCTAAAATCGCCTTGACCGCCCATTTGGTGATTCGGCCCTTGCCGTTTTCCGTATTGTAGGAGGGCGTTAGGGATGAATCCGCAGTGGTAAGGTCGGAAATGATTTGCTTCATCACGTCTTCCTTGCTGGATTTGGCGATGGAATAGTTCTGAGCGTCCGAAAGGGAGGCATCCAGCACCAGCGGCACTTCGCCGAAGGAACGGAGCAGGTAGAAATACGTGAGTCCGCGCAATGCCAGCGCTTCAGCCTTATATTGGTCGGCTTCCTTCTGCGTGTACGAGGCATCCAGGTGTTTTTGGATGGGATAGTCGGCGAACTTGACGACGATGTTGCAATTGTTGATGACCGAATAGAAGCCGCTCCATTGGCAAATCGTATTGGAAGAATTGATCTCACCTGAAATCACGGACGTGTAGGAAGCCAGCGGTTTGGTTCCGCCCGTTACCATGTCGGCGCGGAGCTCACCCCATAAGAAAAGGTTCTTGATGTAGGCCGGGTCCATCATCTCGCAGTAGATGCCCACCACCAACGCATTCACGTCGGACTGGCTCTGGAAGTAATCGGAAAAGGTCACCCCGTCTTCCGGTTCCAGTGTCAGCCATTTGTTGCAGGACGTCACGCTCAGGCCGAGGAGCAGGCTCATCACACAGATTCCTATTGTTTTCTTTGTTTTCATAGTTTTCAGGATTAGAAGGAAACAGTGGCTCCGAAGGCGAATTCTTTGGCTTTGGGCGCTCTGGTATGGTCGTAGCCGATGGAATAGATGCTCGATCCGCCGATGGAGACTTCAGGGTCCATCCCGGTATAGTTGGTCCATACATAGAGGTTCTGGGCGGTGAAGTTCAACTTGAAATCGGTGATTCCCAGTGGTTTCAGCCATGTCTTAGGCAAACGGTAGCTCAGGGTGAAACTCTTCCAGCGAAGGAATGAGCCGTCTTCCACATAGCGGTCGGAACCCAACCAGTTGTAGCCGTAACCAAAAAGTGCTCTGGGCATGATGTTGGCGGGAGCATCCGCCGCATTTTCATACGGCCTTCTCCAACGACGCAGCACGGCCGTGCTTTGGTTGTCGTAGTCGTACATGTTTTCCATCTCCATCTTGGTGTTGTTCACGACTTCATTCCCGTAACGGAAGTAGAAATAAGAAGCGACGGTCCAGTTGCTGTAGTTGATGGTCGGGCCGAAACCGCCGGTAAACAGCGGATTGGCATCGCCCAAGTAGACCACGTCCAGGTAATTGATGTTCCCGTCGTGGTTTACGTCCTTGTAACGGGCATCCCCTGCTTGGAACTGATAATTGGTGGTGGGGTAACCGAACTTTTCATAGACCGGATTTCCGTCAATGTCGTAGATGTTGTTGCCGTTCTTGTCTTGGGCGATGGTCTGCGACTTGTTCAGGTAGACGCCGTCGTATTGGTAGCCGTAGAACGAACCCAGCGGTTGACCAATCTGGATGACAGACAAATACTGACCGTTCGAGGTGGTCACGCCTTTTTCAAGCGCGATGTATTGGGAAAGGTCGCGAATGATGTTTACCGAACGGGCGATGTTGAAGTTGAAGTCCACTTTCCATTTTTTGCTCCGGACCGGTGTGGTCATCACGCTGAGTTCCCAACCTTGGTTGTCCATGGTGCCCACATTCATATTGATGCCCGTGTAACCGGAAGTGGTGGGCAAGGCAACGTTGTTGAAATACAGGTCGCTGGTGCGTTTCCGATAGACTTCCACGTCAATGTTCAGGCGATTGTTGAAACCGATGTAGTTGAGTCCGGCGTTGTATTGGATGGCTTTTTCCCAACGCAGATTGTCCAGGCTCATATTTTTGGCATACACCCCGTTTTGGCCCATGTACTGGTAATCGTAGGTGTCGTACATGCTGTAGGACAGATAGTTGCCACTTGGCGAGTTTCCGTTTACCCCATAACTGGCGCGCAAGCTGAATTCATTCAGACTCTTGAAAATCTTCATGAAAGGCTCATTGGAGACACGCCAACGGGCAGAGATGCTGGGGAAGGCGCCATACCGGTAATTGCTGCCGAATTTGGAGTTTCCTTCGTAGCGTACGCTGCCGCCGATGATGTATTTGTCCAGATAAGCGTAGTTGGCGTTGATCAGCATGGACATGGCGCGAACCTGGTTCGAACTGGAGCTGATACCGGTCTTATCGGTACCTGAATAATTGGAGAAAGGCGTGTCCTGCAAATAAATGGATGCCGTATTGGACGAAATCCGACCCTGTGACTGGCTACGACTGTCGGAAGTCGTGAGGGCGGCCATAGTTACCAAATCATGGTCCTCGCCGAGTTTGGGTGTCCAGAACAATTTGTTGAAGGTCTGGATGCCAAAGGATTTGGATTCCGTATCCACACTCCGGTTCACACTTGCTTCGTACCAGGAGCTACCCGTTGCGATTTGCGGTAGGAACTTGTTGGTTTTGGTGTTGTTGATGTCGAAGGCCACATCCAACTGATAGCGGAAGGTTTCGGGAAGAAACTGATATTGCAGGGTCAACGTAGGGACGATGCGTTCGGAAATGACCTTGTTGGTGCTGGCGTTGGCCATGGCCACCGTGTTGTAGATGCCACCGTCGCTAGCGGGCGACCAGGTACCCTGAGGGGTGGTTTCAGGCGAGAAATATACGGAGGTCAAGTCGCCGCCGTTGGTGTATTCGTAGATGCTTTGGTTGGGCATCTTGGTGTACGATTTGGACAGCACGTCCGTGGCGTAGTTGCCTTCCTTGTCGCCCCAAGTATAGGCGATGTCGGCCGAAAAGCGAACCTTGTCGGACACGAAATAGTCCAAATTGACGCGGGAAGTCAAACGGTCGTAGGTTTGTCCGATGACCGTTCCGTCCTGGCTGAGGTAGCCCAGCGACATGCGGTAACGAGCCTTGTCTCCCCCACCCGACAGCGACATGTTGTGGTCTTGGGTGAACCCGTTCTTGGTGACCGCATCCGCCCAATCGGTATTTTGACCGAAATTGTAATAATAGTACGGATTTTTGGGATCGTAGAAGAATTCCGGGAAAGCCAATGGTGTCATGACGGTTCCGATACCGGCTTCCGCCGTATTTTGTTTGGCTTCCATGATGAACGAGGTATATTGGTCACCGTTCAGGGTCGGAATGGGTTTTTGGGAGTTTTCCGAAGTGCCTTTGAACGTGTATTGCACTTTGGGCTTGCTCACGGTACCGCGTTTGGTCTTGATCTGCAACACGCCGTTGGCACCTTTGGAACCCCAAATGGCGGTGGCGGCGGCATCTTTCAACACCACGATTTCCTCGATGTCGGCTGGAGCCACGTTCAACAAGGTGGCGTATTGTTCCTCATCGGCTGTCGCAAAGTCGAAGTTCTCGTCAATGACGGTTTCGAAGGGTATGCCGTCCACCACGATCAACGGGTCGCTGGAGGAATTGATGGATGTGGTACCGCGAATACGGATGCTCATGCCGGCGCCGGGTTCTCCGGACGTGGCAACGATGTCCACACCAGCCATACGACCCTGCAGGGCATCGTCAATGGAAGCCACCTGCAAGTCTTCCAGGCTTTTGCCGTCAATCTTGCTGTATGCCACGGTCATATTGCGTTCCTTCACATTCATCATGCCATCGTTGACCGATTTCTGGGCCGTGACGGAAACTTCGCGCAGCATCTGCTCATTGGATTCCATCTGGATGTTGAACACGGCTTTGGTACCCACCGTAACCACTTGCTTCTTGTAGCCTAAAAAGGTGAAAGCCAATTTGGTACCGACCTGATTGCTGATGTTCATGACAAATTTGCCGTCCGAGTCGGTCTGTCCAGATGAAACGAACCGGTTGTCGTTGTCCATTTCGACGATGTTCACGAAGGAAAGACTTTCCTTGGTGTTCAGGTCCACCACCGTTCCCCGGATAATGATCTTGTTCTGCGCGTGAACAGGTGCTGAAATAAGGCTGAAGGCAAGCACGAAAGCGGTTGCCAAAACCTGCATATGTTTCTTGATTGGGTTCATGGTTCAGGTTTTCGGTTATTTCTGAATGGGGGTGCAGGGCAAGTAGCCGTTGATCTCATGGATGACCCCTCGTCGACAATACAAGTTGCTGTACTTCTTGTTGTTGGTCTGGGTGCTCAAGGTAATTTTAACCGGAGTGGCATTGACTGAAGTCGATGTTGAGGAGGATGTTGTGAACTGAAGGCAACCGTCGGCAGCCTTGGTGATGTCCACCATCATCGTGTTTTTGCCGCTCACAAAATAGCTAGGCAAAGTCACGGTTGTCGAATACGAGGATGTTTTATTATCGTATATGACCCCGGTACCATTCATCTTGGTGGTGTCCATGTCGTTCACCATCACCCTGCCGTTCAGGATGTGCAACAACAGGAAGTCCCTGGCTTTCTTGATGTTGGCTTCCGTGGTCAAATCTGCATATTTGGGCAGATAGCCGTCCGTTTGAGCTTTGGCCATGGCCGTGTTGTTCGGGGCAAGTACCGTAATTTGGTCGATGGCGCCGATTTCCTCCGGCATGGTCCAACCAGTAGTCGTCGTGGAAAACAACACCTTGGAGGCATATTGCTTATAAGTGGTCAAGTTGGCATCGTTCACACAAGCCTGATCAAGCAAGTAGGTGCCGAGTGATTTTTCATCCCAAGTGGTCGGCGAGTTGCAATAATCCAACAAGTCATTGGTTCCCAAAGTATAGACCACACCATTATTGAATTTCAAATTGGTCATCTTGGTACCGACCAAGTAGGAACTGGTACTGTAGTCGTATTTGCCCAACATCTGGATCTGCATCATGTTTTGGGAGGCGGCTGCCGAAGGACAAAGCATCTTCACCATGTCGCCGTAGTAGTTCACAGCCGCTTCGAAACCATAACTTCGGAAGCAATTCGTAGGCGCTGTAACGGAACCCTTGGTAAAGAAATTGTTCAAAGTGTTGTCCATCTGATTGTTGCGAATCCGTACGAACACGCAGGAACGAATGAGCCGTTTCAGTCGTTCTTCGGCGGTGAGCAGTCCGGTGGAACAATCCTGATTGGAGAAAACCGGATCGCCGGTCAAATCGGTCACCGTATAGCCGTTGCGGGCCAAAGCTGTGTTGGAGATGAGAAAAACGATGTAATATTCGGAGTTGTAGCCGTTCAGCGGACTGCGCATCAGTTCTTCCTGTAAGGCGGAACCGTAATATTTGTTGAGAGCGGCGGCCATCCACGAATAATCCGGATCGAGCAACAACTGGCCGAACACCGTTTCAAACTGTTTGGGATGGATGTAGTTCGTATCTTGCAATGCATAGAGGAAACCGTTGCTGGCCACTTTGGTCGAACGGAAATTCATATCGCTGAATCCCTTTCCATTGCTGCCCAAACCGTTGTAGAATTCGCTGTTGGCATTCATGGAGCCGGCAAAACGGGAAGGCCAGATCAAATCCTTGGTCATGTGCGAGTTCAGGAACAGGTTCCACAAACTGATGGGCACGTCGTTGATGGAGGTGTACCCGAGTTTTGCGGCGAAAGGCTTGATCTTTTCGTCATAAAAACGCTGGATGGCCCTATTGTTGGGCAACACCATGGTATAACCGGTAGTTTCGGCCAACTTGTCCGTAAAGCCCACTTTTTCGGTATTCGGAGAGATGGGAATACCGGAATAAAACTTCACGTAGACCTTGTCGATGTTCTTTTCAGGATACAACTCCTTATAATACTGTGTCAATTCGTCAACAGTCAAAAACGTCTTGTAAATGTATTCGCCTCCCGCATTGTGAGAATCCAGAATTTTGGCAAACATGGATAAAGAGGTATCCGCAGCCATTAGGTTTTCCAAATTGGGCAAGGGCTTGTTCACCCGGTCAACCGCATGGACGATGCCGTTTTCGGCAAACATGTCCTTGGTCACCACCGTGGCGTTTTGCACATTCTCACCCGTATAAGCCCGGTCGTAGAATGTTTCATAATCCATCGCGTTAAGGCTGCGCTTGTTGAAAATGCGACTCATATACGTCGGAACGAACTTGTAGTTGTTTTCACCGACCGTGGCAGCTCCATCGCTGGTGGCATCGATGGTCCAAACCGTGTCCCCGTTGTACGGTTCCCGATGCAGTTCCTCGTAAAAGGCGGTTTTCTTGCGGATGCTGGACAAGGTGTCCCAGCCCTTGGTCAACACATCGGTCAATTCATTGAACTGGAAGTTGTTGAAAATCATGGAATACGCAACGATGGTATCCGCTTCGGCCGGACTGACCTTGTCAATCGCCACTTTTCGTGCCGTGGCTGAATCCGCGGTTGTGGCATTGGCGGGGAAGCTCAACCGTCCCGATTTCTGCAAATACAGGTCAAACGCAGCATCCGTAGGTGCAAAAACCGTGTAGTTGCTGGCCGATTTTAGAATCCTGGCATAGAGCGTGCTGTCCACGCACCGCAGATAACTGGTGAACCGACCATCCTTCTGAAGCAATTCATAAATGGGTGGTTCAAGCCAGGACGGCCGTTGATAAGCTTCGTCAAACAGGCTGGTGCACTGCGTGAACAAACCGATGAGCATCGGCAGCAGTATCAGATAAAAGGGTGTTTTTTTCATATCGCAAACGAATTCATTGTTCCAATTTCATTATGGCAGGGGTTTCAAACCTTCCCAACGCACTTTCCATTTCCCATTTTTCGGAAAACCAGGATTGACTCCCTTGCTTCCGTCCCAACCGGCGCACATCATGGCCACGGCCGAGAGCAAACCACCATTACCAGGTAAATAAATGCGCAGACGGTCGTCCTGGTAGTTGTGTCCGTTCACCAAATACGTGTTGGTCCGCTTGTCCATCAACAAGGCACCCACGGCTTTTTCCGGCAAACCCAGCCTGGCAGCGCTCATGGCCGTCATCGGGTAATCCCAACCCCAGGTCTTGCCCCAGTTCCAATTGTCCCAAATCCAGTTGAAGGTTTTGGTCATGATGTCCGGGCGAACCAGCCTGGAAGCCGGTAAAATGCCCAACGCACCCAAAACGGCCATGTGGTCGGAGGTGAATCGGGTGTCCTTGTAGGTGTCGGTGGCGGTTTCAGCAGCTAAATATAAGCCATCTTGATGTGCCAACGGTGATAGTTTGTCCAATATTATTTCCCACTTCATGTTTTTGGGCATGCCCAAACGAACCCGCCATTGCTGTGCGGTCTTCAGCGCGAAATACCAGTAGTTCAACTCAAAAGGCGAGTTCACGGTTTCAGAAGCTTTCAATGTTTCCTGAGCGGGAATGGCACCTTTCAATACGTAGCGGTCCCCCATTCCGTCGTAATCGGCAAAACTGGCCATGAAGTCTGCGGTTTTGAAAACCAAGTCTTTATACGCGTTGAGCGTGGCCGTGTCGGGATGGTCCCGATACAAGAGTTCAGCCATGTAAATGTAATGCGGTTCCTGCCAAATGAGGAAGGAGCCCACTTTGGAGGGCGCTTCAATGCCCGAGGGGTCGGTCATTTTCATCCATCGTACGCCGCTGAAACCTTGGCGCTTGGCTATCGCGGCGGCCTGAGTTTCCACTTGTTTGTACCAGCCCATGCTGCGTTCCAGCAAGTCGGGCCTACCCCAAAGGGCGAAATGGGCGGCATGCCACCAATGCATCTCCAAATGGTATTTTCCGTACCACGTGTTGTAGGTCAGGCCGGATTCCTGCGGCGGATACATGCCGGCACATTGGATGGCCGTCAAATATTGGGAAAGTACGACGCGGCGTTCCAGTTCAAAAGCCCTCGGATCGGTGCAAGCGGAGAAATCAACCGCTCCTCCCCTTTTCCAAAAGGCGTTCCAGTAATTTTTGCTGGCCGTACGATCTTCCAGGACGAAATCCGGCAGGTTTTCAGGATCGGCCGTGCAGACGCCTGGCAATTCGGGCAGGAATTCGCAGGTAAAGCGCAATTCGTTGTCCTGCGTGGTGAGCCGGAACTGGTGCGGTGCCTTTTCGGCAAACGTGGCCTGCCCGTTCCAACGAATCCATACATAATAGGTGGTGCTGTCGATGGTACGCTTCAGCGTGACCGAATGCACGTCCTGCAGGATGATCTCCGTTTGGTGCTTACCCGGCTTTGTCCAATCACAGGCATCGTCTGAATGCTGCCCGGAGGGATACGGGAAATCGAACTTCACCGCCAACCGGTCGGTTTTGAACAAGGCTGAACGCACCGTCGCGGCAATGCGGTCTTTGAACGGATGGCAGGATGTTTCCACTTCCACCACATTTTCTCCTGCCCGGAACGAACTGGCAATCAAGCCGTTCCACATGTCGAGCGATTGATAGACCTGGGTCAGGTTTTCCTGTTGCAACTTTTTGCCGGTCGGCGAGAACATTTCCAGGCCCACGATGCCCAAATGCAGGCGGTGCGGGTTTGCCCTGAAATAATCGGCGGCGCTTTGCTGACGGCCGGGTTCGTTGAACTGTACGGCATAGGGTTCAGCCCTACATCGAAAATCATAGTTTTTGAGCGTTTCCTCGGGCTTGTAGTTTTCGGTATTGGGAAAACTGTGCCAGCCCCATTGCGACTGCGTTCCAAGAGGCACACCGTCCTTGTAGCGTTCGGGGAAGCTTTGCAAGCCGGTGGCGTCCACCGTAAATGCAAAATTACCGTTGCCCACCGAAAGGGAAGCCAACGAGTCGAACGCGGAAATATGGATGGTATGCCGCTTGACCAGCGCCATGCGGTCAATCAACACCTTTTTCCCGGCCGAGGCGGTCAGGTTCAAGGTTAATCCTATAATGAGTAAAAAAAGTACTCGTTTCATACTTCTATTAATAAAGCGGTACGCCGACTGTGTTCCTGATGTCCACCCGTTCGCCGTTTTCGCCAGTGATGGAGACGTTTTTCAACTTCCAATTCTTGGCCCAATACATGTGACCCGGATTTTCACCCGTAATGTGCACGTTTTTCAAATAAAAGCCCTCCACGGGGGAATTTTCCACGCCCTCACAGATGATGGCGACCTTGCAGTCCTTGGCTTGTATGTCGTTGAACCAGATGTTGCGGAATTTCGGTATACCCAACGAAGCGGGCTCCACTTTGGCCAGCATCACTTTCCAATGGGCCGGAATGCTGTCCTTGCTGAAACCGGAAGGAAGTTCGGAATAGCTGTACGCAGGGTTCCAGTTCAGATTGATTTGGAAAGGGTCGCGAATGTCCTGCATCCTGAAGTTCGACAAATACACATTTTCCACCACGCCGCCACGGTTCAAGGCAGACTTGAAACGCATGCCCACCTTGGTACCCAGCGCGGTCATATTATAAGCCACAATGTTGCGGATGCCGCCGGATGTTTCGCTGCCGCAGGTGAACAAACCGTCCCCCTGGCGGGCGATGCAGTTGCGGATGATGACGTATTCCGTCGGGCGGTTCACACGCAAGCCATCGGCATCGCGACCGGCCTTGAGGCAGAAATTGTCGTCGTTGCAGCTGATGTCGCAGTTTTGAATCAAAATGCGGTTGGAGGAATCAATGTCGATGCCGTCGGTGCTGGGGCCCTTGCCGGCGTTGTTGTTGTTCACAATGATGCCGTCGATGGTGACGTGGCTGCTGTACAGCACGTGGCAGGTCCAAAAACCCGCCTCGAAAAATCCGGCTTCGGTCATGGTGACGTCCTGGCAATCCTGAATCAGCACCAAACGCGGTCGCATGCAATCGTAATCGATGATCCAACGCAAATCACGCTTGTCGTAATCCTTGCGCATCCGCCAGTATTTTTCCCAAAACACCTTGCCCTGACCCCAAACCTTGCCCTTACCGGAAATCTCCACATTTTTTTGTCCAATGACTGAAATCAGTGCTGCAGGCCATTTCATTTCAATGCCGGCCACGCGCGTGTCGATGATGGGATAGTTGTTCAGGTCCTGGCTTCCGAAAAGCTGGACGCCTTCGGGTATGTTGAAGTTCACATTGCTTTTCAAGAAAATCGAACCGATGCAGTAGTTGCCTTTGGAAAACGTAACGATGCCGCCGCCTTTGGAAGCGCAAGCGTCGATGGCTTTCTGCACGGCAGCGGTGCTGAGCACGGAAGTATCGGCCAGTGCACCGAAGTCACAGGCGTTGTAGGTAGTCTTGACGGAAGGTTTTTGTCTGGCACCGACCTCCTTCATCCATTTGAAGTTGGGAATGCCGGGATGTTTGACGGACTGGGCGCCTACGTTCGTGCAAAGCACCAAGGACAGTAGCATCCAGACGGAATGAATTTTCATGGACATTAAAGGTTATTAAGCTTCTACAAAAATATATAAAAAAAAAAGACAATTTCGGGTGTGGCAGAACGCTTTGCCAATTATTCCCCCTCACGCGCAAGCGTATCGCATTGATATACAACAAATGAGGCCCCCGGTTACCCGAGAGCCTCATCCATTTAACACGGCATTTCCACCAATTATTACACCTATCCTCTTATTTGAACAACCATCTGTAAAGGTCATTCCCGTTGGCGTAGAGCAACAAAGCGATGAGCAGGAACATGCCTACCATCTGTGCAATTTCCATGAACTTGTCACTGGGTTTGCGTCTGGCAACAATCTCGTAAAACAGGAACAGGATGTGTCCGCCGTCCAAGGCCGGGATGGGCAGAATGTTCATAAAGGCCAAAATAATGGAAAGGAAACCGGTGGTTTCCCAGAAATGTTTCCAATCGATTTCAGCCGGGAAGAGTTTGCCAAGGGTTCCGAAACCACCCAAACTTTTGGCACCGGCTTTGGTGAAGGCGTACTTCATGTCGCTGGCGTAACCGGTCAGCTTGCCGACGCCTTTCTTGATACCGGCGGGTATGGAGGCGAAGAAGGTGAATTTCTGAACGCAAGTGGGGAAAATTTCTTCCGGCATGGACGTTGTGAAACCCAGTTTGCCGTCGGCATCGGGCGAAATCTGGATAACCTTGGCCACCCCGTCGCGGTAGAATTGCAGTTGAATGATCTGCGCCTTGTGCTTGCCCAGTTCTTCCACAAACTCAGGAAAAGTCACGGTTGCCTTGCCGTTGATGGCCGTCAGGCTGTCGCCTTTCTGCAGACCGGCTTTGGCACAGGGCGTACCCGAGGAAACTTCCTTGATGACGGTGGGGAAACGGAACCCTGCAAAGCCTTGTTCGCCGGTGATGAGCGTTTCCATGAATTTTTGCGGCATCTGGATGAGCACCTGTTGGGTATCGCGCAGCACCACCACCGTCTTGGCATTGGCGATGCGACGCATGGCTTCGTCGTTGAACTGGTTGAAGGCAATGCCGTCGGCCGAAACCAATCGGTCACCGTCCTTGAATCCAACTTCGTGAGCGGCGGGGGAATAATCCATCCCCATGGTGGCGTTTTGGACCGGCAAATACTCTTCGCCCCAAACATTCAAAACGGCCGAATAGATAATCAGGGCCAGGATGAAGTTGAACAACACGCCACCCACCATGATGAGCAGCCGTTTGCCAGCTTTCTGGGAACGGAACTCCCATGGTTTCTCGGGTTCAGCCATGGCTTCCTTGTTCATGGACTCGTCGATCATTCCGGAGATGGCGCAATAGCCGCCCAGCGGAACCCAACCCAGGCCGAATTCGGTCTTTTCGGGTGCGTCCTTGAACGCTGCCGGCGGATTCTTGCTGAACCAGGAAAACCGGAGTTTGCCGTCAATTTTTTTAGCTCTGAAAATGGAAAAGAGCGGATTGAAAAACATATAGAACTTTTCCACCCGGACCTTGAAGAGCCGTGCGAACAGGAAATGCCCCAGTTCGTGAATGAGCACCAGGATGGATAAACTCAGTATCAGTTGGAAAGCGCGAATCAAAAATAATTCCATGAGGTTGTGGGTTGTTTAAAAAATAAAGGATAAAGCCCGTTTTCTGGCTTCGGTATCGACGGCCACATAGTCGTCGTAGGTGGGTTTTTCAATGAACTCAGTCAGGGCCATCGTCTTCTCGATGAGGTCCGACATTTCGAGAAAGCCGATACGGTCCTTCAGGAAGGCATCGACGGCAATTTCGTTGGCCGCGTTGAGCACGCAGGGCATGGTTCCGCCTTTGGCAAGAGCTTTGTAGGCCAACTGCAGGTTGCGGAAGCGTTTCAAGTCGGGTTCCTCAAACGTCAAGGAGGCATATTGTCTGAAATCGACCCGAGGGTAATTCGTTTGAAGCCTTTCTGGATAACTGAACGCAAATTGGATGGGCAACTTCATGTCCGGAAGTCCCAGCTGCGCCTTGATGCTGCCGTCCTGGAACTGCACCATGGAATGGATGATGGACTGCGGATGCACCACCACCTCGATTTGCTCGGGCTTCAGGCTGAAGAGCCATTTGGCTTCGATGACCTCGAAGCCTTTGTTCATCATCGACGCGGAATCGATGGTAATCTTGGCGCCCATGTCCCAATTTGGATGCTTGAGCGCCTCTTTCTTGGTCACATTCGCCAAATCACGGAGGGCAGTCTTGCGGAACGGGCCGCCGGAAGCCGTCAGGATGACTTTTTCCACCGGATTGTACAACTCCAGGCATTGGAAAATGGCCGAATGTTCGGAATCGACGGGAAAAATGGGAACTTGGTGCTTCAGTGCCAGCTCGTTGATGATTTCACCGGCCACCACCATGGTTTCCTTGTTGGCCAACGCAATGGCTTTGCCGGCTTGGATGGCACGCATCGTGGGCAGCAATCCGGCATAACCGACCATGGCGGCCAGCACCATGTCGATGGGTTCCGATTCCACAATCTGTGTGATGGCGTCCATACCGGCATAGACTTTGATGGGCAGGTCTTCCAACGCTTCCTTAAGCTTGGGATACAAGTCCTTGTTGCCGATGATGGCGGCTTCGGGCATAAATTCCCTGGCTTGTTGGATGAGCAAGTCCACCTGGTTGTTGGCGGTGAGCGCGTACACCTCGAAACGGTCCGGATACGTGCGGATGACCTCCAGCGCTTGCGTTCCGATGGAACCTGTCGAGCCCAGAATGGCGATTTGTTTGGGTGCGGTGGTGTTTTCCATAGCTTAGAAAACAATGTATTCTTCGGGATTCAACGCAATACCCTTGTGCCACAATTCAAACAGAAGCACGGGCAAACCGGAACGTGCCGGATTCTCTCCGACCATGCCGATGGCCTCCCCTGCCTTTACCTTGTCGCCTTGTTTCTTGAGCAATTCGGTGTTGTATTTGTAGACGGAAATGTAGTCGTTGTTGTGCTGGATTTCCACCACATAGTCGTAATCGGAGGTGTAGGCGGCAAAAAGCACCGTTCCGTCCAATACGGCCACGGAGGGCTGCAGGCTGGCCGTTTGGATGGCGATGCCGTACGCCTTGAGCTTGGGATTGAATTTAGACGTGACCTTACCTTTCAACGGCGGATACAGCAGTTCATTCTTGGTTGCGGTCTGTTGGTTCAAAATGGACAAGTTGTATTTTTCGTTGTCCTCGTATTCTTCGCGGAACTTCATCTCGCGTTTGGTGGCCGGCATGAGCACCAAGTTATTGACAGCCAAAGAGTCTATGGTAATTTTACCCTCCTTTTTACGCAGGGAATCCATCGGAATGTTGCCTGAAATGATGCCGTTGATCACTTTGAGGTACTTGGCCTGCCTGTCCAACGCATCGGAAAGTGAATCCACGCGTTCAGCCTCTGAAATCATTTGTTGCCGAAGTCGTGGATCGAGGTCCTGCGGCAGGAATGCCCGCAGCGGGGTGTGCGCCATGAGGAACCAAGACAGGAAAAACACGATGAGTGCCAGGGATGCAGCCATAAAAATGCCGTCCAGCAACGAGACGCGCAGGGAAAAGAAGTTTTCCAGCGTACTCTCATTGAATATGGTCAGCTGAAACTTTTTTTTCAGCTTCTGAAATTGATGGCGGAGGTCAATTCGCTTCATGAACAGATTTCTGGTTACAAATTTAACAGAAATTCGGAGGTATCCTGCCCTTGGACACCTTAAAAAATGATAACATGTCCCGTTTCGGGGTCAAAGCCGAAGGAATCGCCCTGAAAGACCGATTGAATGCTGCCGTCGGCGATGAGTTCAGCCGGGGTACCGGTTTTGAGGGGTTCACCCGCTTTCATCAGCCAAAGCTGGTCCGCCAGGCGGATGGCCAAGTCTATTTCGTGGGTGGAGAGGAGGATGCATTTCTGCAAATCACGGGCCAGTTTTTTTAATAAAAGTAAGATTTCCACTCGGTTTGGGAGGTCCAGAAACGAAGTGGGCTCGTCGAGCAGAATCACCGGTGTGTCCTGCGCCAGCGCCTTGGCTATCATGACGCGCTGCCGCTCTCCGTCGGAGAGTTCAGACACCAAGCGGTTCCCGAACGTTTCCAAATGAACGGCCTGCAAGGCTTCGCGGATGTGTTTCTCATCGCTTTTGCTGAATTTGCCGGAAAGCGTGGTATAGGGATGCCTGCCCATGGCAACGAGCTGTTCCACTGTAATGTAGCCTAATTGAACGGCATCGGTGAGCACCAAACTGATCTGACGGGCGCGTTCAGCCGGTTTCAAAGTATTCAAATCAATTTCTTGTAGCTGAACGCTGCCTTTCAAGGGCTCCTGCAAGCCGGCCAGCGTGCGCAACAGCGTGGACTTTCCGCAGCCGTTGGGGCCGATCAACGCGATCAGCTCGCCCCTACGGGCATGAATGTTGAGGTTTTGCTGAACGGACCGTTGCGCCTTCCCCTGTTGGTAACCAACCGACAAATCAGCGGTGCGGATCATAAATCGAGCAGGCCTTCGGGAAGGTTCACGTGCATTTCCCGGTTCTCGAGGTCAATTTCGGTAAAAAATTCCTCGGCCACGGGCATTAGGATTTCGCGATCGTCCTTGCTGAGCGTGAAAAGCACGTTGAGCGTGGAGTCGTCCACCTCCGTGATTTCGCCGATGTAGCCCACTTGCTCGTCAAAAACCGCGAAACCGATGTAAAAACTCCAGCTTTCGGCCGGATCTTCTTCCTTGTCGGCAAACTTGACGGGATAGAACACTTCCTTTCCACAAAGCTCGCGCACCCGAGCTTCCGTCTCGATGCCTTCGAACTTGACCAAGGCGGTCTCGGACGATTTGAAGCGGTAGGATTCCACGAAAAAAGGCACCAGGATGCCGTCCATTTCGAGTATCCAATAGGGAGAATCGGTCCGTTCGAACACGTCGCTGGTGAACCCGAAGCTGACTTCACCATTGATGCCGTGGGGCTTGTGCAACTTTCCGATGGAAAAAACGTCTTGCCTGCGAATCATCGTTTTTAATCTTCACAGCGTTGGATGCGGGCGCCCAAGGCGTTCAGGCGGCCGTCGATGTTTTGGTACCCGCGGTCAATCTGGTCGATGCCGTAGATCTTGCTCCGACCCTTGGCCGACATGGCGGCAATAAGCAGGGCAATCCCGGCACGAATATCCGGCGAGGACATGGTGGCACCGCGTAGCGCCTGCCGTTGGCCAAGGCCGATGATGGTGGCGCGGTGTGGGTCGCAGAGAATAATCTGCGCGCCCATGTCGATGAGTTTGTCCACGAAGAACAAGCGGCTCTCGAACATCTTCTGGTGGATGAGCACGCTGCCGATGGCCTGTGTGGCCACGACCAGCATCACCGAAAGCAAGTCCGGCGTGAGGCCAGGCCAGGGTGCGTCGGCCACGGTCAGGATGGAACCGTCCATAAAAGTGTCGATGGTATAGCTTTCCTGTGCGGGAATGAAAATGTCGTCGCCACGGCGTTCCAACTGGATGCCGAGTCGGCGGAACGAATCCGGAATGATGCCCAGTTCGTCGTAGGCACAGTTTTTAATGGTAATTTCTGAACCCGTCATCGCTGCCATACCGATAAAACTGCCCACTTCGATCATGTCGGGCAAAATGCGGTGGCGACAGCCTTTGAGCGCGTCCACGCCATCGATGGAGATGAGGTTGGAACCAATGCCCGAGATGCGGGCGCCCATCCGGTTCAGCATCTTGCAAAGCTGTTGGATGTAGGGTTCGCAGGCGGCGTTGTAGATGGTGGTGCGGCCATCGGCCAACACGGCGGCCATCACGATGTTGGCGGTACCGGTCACAGATGCTTCGTCGAGCAGCATGTAACAGCCTGTAAGTCCTTTTGATTCAACCGTATACAGAAAACGTTCGGCGTCGTATTCGAAGGTGGCACCCAGTTTCTGGATGCCGATGAAGTGGGTGTCGAGCCTACGGCGTCCAATTTTGTCACCGCCGGGCTTGGAGACCACGGCTTTGCCGAAACGAGCCACGAGCGGACCCACCAGCATGACCGAGCCACGAAGGGCGGCACTTTTCTTGAGGTAGTCCTTGCCGTAGAGTTTGTCCAGGTCGATGTCGTCCGAACGGAAACTCCAGGTGCCGGGTTCGAGTCTGGTCGCCTTCACGCCGATGTCCTGCATCAGGCTGATGAGGTTGTTGATGTCGATGATGTCGGGGATGTTCTCCACGACCACTTCGTCCGGTGTGAGCAGGCAGGCGCAGAGAATCTGGAGCGCCTCGTTCTTCGCACCCTGGGCTTCGATTTCGCCCTTCATCTTGTAGCCACCTTCTACGATGAATGAAGCCATGTCAACGCTGGTTTTTGCGGTTCTTGTTGTTGTTCGATTTCGTCGGTTGGGGGTTGCGCGGTGCAACCACGATTTCACGGGCATCCATCAATCGAATGGTCTCCTCGTTCACATCGATGCGTCCGTTGGACAGGGTGCGCAGGTCGTCGAAAATCTTTTCGTCTTCCACGGCTTCGCGGTTCCAGGACAGGATGCTTTTTTTCATGTGGTTGGCCAAGAGCTCAATGAGGCGGGTCTTTTCGGGACCGTCTTCCATCTCCAGCACTTTTTCGATGAGTTCCTCCACCGATTTGCCGTAATGCTTCACTTTGATGCGCTTGGAGCCGTAAGGCACGACTTCGGGCTTGGAATACAGGTTTTCCTTGCGGATGATTTCGTACGGGTAGTCAATATCCAATTTAAAATCGGCCAGGATGGCCAAATGGTCCCAAAGCTTGTGCTTGAAATCGGGCACGTCGCGCAAGTGGGGAAACAGGTTGCCCATGATGCTGATGATGGTTTGCGCGCACTTGGCACGTTCTTCCTTATCTTCGAGAGTCATGGCATAATCCACCATGCGCTGGATGTTGCGGCCGTATTCGGGCAGTTCCAGCCGTTTCAACTGGGTGTTGTAATCGAGTTCGTTAACTTCCATAGGTTTTTTTTCCATAACCTTGCCTTTTTATTTCTGAAGTGGAGCTGCAGGTATGAGTGATTTTTTAGAAACTGTCGCCACAAAATCTTTTAGATAGAACGGTTCGAAGTAAGCGACGTCTTCGAACTGTTGTTCCTGGTATTTTTTTTCCGCCAACGGCAGCATGGACGAAGCCAAAGGTACGATTTGTCCGTCAAAAATGGCGTTATCGGAACGGATAATCGCAGTGCATTTTTCGGCACCGTCGCCTACGAACCAAATCGGGTGGTTTTCCAGATCGTTTGCAAACGTGGTTTCGTCCACGATGACGGCTGAAACCGGATGCAACATCGTGCAATCGCTTGAGTATAAAGCGGTGTAGACTTCCATGCGGCGGGCATCCACAAGCGGGCAAATCAGTGCGTTCGCGGGCAGTTGCTTGGTCCGTCTCACTTCGTCCGCCAGCAAATCGAGCGTGGGAACGGCAATCAGGGGAATGTCCAGTGCGTAGCAAACGCCCTTGGCCAGTGAAACGCCGATGCGAAGTCCCGTGTAGGAGCCCGGCCCCGAGCTGACGGCCACGGCATCGAGCTTTTGGCCCACGCGTTCAGCCACTTTCAAAGCCTCATCGACAAATACACCGAGTTTGACGGAGTGCGAGGAACCGGCGGTATCGACCTCGTTGAACAACAATTGACCGTCACGACTCAGCGCCACGGAGCAGTTTTTAGCGGATGTTTCAACGTGAAGAATCAATGCCATAGGGTTCTACCGATATTCTCACACAAAAGTACAAAAAAAACAGCACTTCAGCAGCGGTTTGCGTTCGAGGGGAACTATTTTGCAAATTTACCGTACCTTTGCGCAAAAATAGGAAGCATGATACAATCCATGACAGGTTACGGCAAGGCCGGCTGTGAAATTCAGGGAAAAAAGATTACCATTGAACTCAAATCGGTGAACAGCAAGCAATTGGACATGTCCACCCGCATCCCCAACGCTTTTCGCGACCGCGAGATGGAAATACGCAACGAGATGCTGAAACGGCTGGAGCGCGGCAAAGTGGATTTTTCGCTGTACTACGAAAACACCGCCAAGGAAAACGTGCCGCAGCTCAACCTGCCGGTATTCGAAAGTTTCCTGAGCCAGCTCACGGAAGTCTCGTTGGAACTGGGCATCGCCGCCCCTGCCGACCCTTGGCCGCTGTTGCTTAAACTGCCCGAAGCCTTGAAAGTGGAGTCGCAGGAAGTGGACGACGAAAGTTGGGCGGTTGTTCGCGAGGCGGTTACGGCAGCCATCGACAACTTCATCGAATTTCGCCTGCAAGAAGGCAAAATGCTGGAAGGCGTCTTCTCGGAAAAGCTCTCCAAAATCGAGTCTTTATTGGCTGAAGTGGAGGTTTATGAGCCGGAGCGTGTGGAGCGGGTCAAAGCGCGCATCATGGACTCACTGACCAAGATCGAAGGGTTCGACTATGACAAGAACCGTTTTGAGCAGGAAATGATTTTTTACATCGAAAAGTTGGATATCAACGAGGAAAAAACACGTTTGGCCAACCATTTGAAGTATTTTCGCGAAACGATGGACGACGCACATGGACAGGGCAAGAAGCTGGGTTTCATCGCGCAGGAGATTGGCCGTGAAGTCAATACGATGGGGTCGAAATCGAACCATTCGGGAATGCAGCAGCTCGTCGTTTGCATGAAAGATGAGTTGGAACAAATTAAAGAACAAGTATTGAACGTATTATAGCTGTTCCATTGGAACTCAGATGAAACAGCTTGGGTGGGTTTTTTGCTAAAATAAAGAAAAAGTGAAGATGAGTGGTAAGGTAATTATTTTTTCGGCGCCGTCGGGGGCAGGAAAGACAACATTGGTTCATTGGCTGCTGGAGCAGAACCTGAACCTGCAATTCTCGGTTTCGGCCACCAGTCGTGCCCGTCGGGGTGCCGAAGTGCACGGCAAGGATTACTATTTCCTGACTCCTCTGGAATTTCGCATCAAAATTGCCGAAAATGCTTTTCTGGAATGGGAGGAAGTCTATGAGGACAAGTATTACGGCACGCTTAAGGACGAGGTTTCCAAGATGTTGGACGAAGGCAAGAACGTGCTTTTCGACGTGGACGTAAAGGGTGGCATCAACATCAAGAATTATTTTGGCGAGGAAGCGTTGTCGTTTTTCATCCAGCCCCCCAGCATCGAGGTATTGGAGAAACGCCTGGTCGGTCGCGCTACGGACAGCCTGGAAATCATCAAGGAACGCGTTGACAAAGCCGCCTACGAACTAACCTTTTCGCAACAATTCGATGTGGTCATCGTCAACGACGTACTGGAAACCGCCCAGCAGGAATGCCTCCAAAAAATCACCGCTTTTTTGAATGCCTGAACACCATTAAATAATATGCCCATCCGCACCTGTCTTTTCGGCGGCTCCTTCAACCCGGTCCACGAGGGTCATCTGGCTCTGGCTAAGACGGTGTTGCAGCAAGGTTTGGCGGATGAAGTCTGGTTTGTGGTGAGTCCGCGCAACCCGTTGAAACCGACGGCGGACGCTTCGGATGCGCTAGCTCGCTTGGAAGGGGTTCGTGAAGCGCTGGTGGGCTGTTCGGGCTGCAGTGCCTCCGACATCGAGTTCAGCCTACCCCTCCCCTCGTATTCGGTGCAAACGGTTCGAAAAGCGGTTGCCGATTATCCTTCGCGAGAATTTTTGCTGCTTATCGGCGGTGACAATCTGGATGTGTTTACGCAATGGAAGGACTACCCCTATTTGTTGGAGCATTTTGATATTTTGGTCTATCCAAGACCGGGCGCCAGCAATGAGGTGCCTGCGGGATGGTCACGTGTCAGGTTGCTGAACGCGCCGCTCATGGATGTCTCGTCCACGGCAATTCGTCAGGGTTTGCAAAAATGAACATCTTCAACGTCGGTTCGAACGGTATCAACTTGTACTTGTTGGACAGCGGTACCCACCGAGTGCTCATCGATTCGGGCTTTCCGGGAAAGCTGAACGATTTGGGCCGTGCGATGCGTCCGAGCGGATTTCGGGTGCAAGATATCGACTATCTGGTGGTGACGCATTTCCATGTGGATCATGCGGGCGCGGTTCAGGAGTTGGAAAACAACGGCGTGCGGTTCGTACTTTTTGATGTTCAAGCGGATGCGATTGAAGAGATGGAAAAAATGTTGGTGGGCAAATGGCCGTATGTGGCTCTGGAGGGTTTTGACCGGTTGCTCACCATGGCCCAATCCCGTGCATTTCTTCATGAAATCGGCATCGAGGGACAATTTGTTTCCACGCCCGGCCACTCACCAGACAGCGTGAGCCTGTTGTTGGATTCGGGCGAATCGTTCACGGGCGATTTGAGGGCTGAATTCCTACTGGAAGACCCTTCGTCACTCGAATCCCAGTCGTGGCAGTCACTTCGGAAACTTGGTGCACGACGGGTTTATCCGAGCCACGGAAACGTTTATTCCTTGCCTTCCTCCTTATAGTAAGGACACTATTCTTTGCAACTTATTGGATGGTTTTTCGATGATCCATAACTTTTTCATATATTTGAAAAACCTTTCAGAAACAAAGAAAACACATTCCATACCGTGAAAAACAAACAAATTTGCCTTTTGATAGGCATCGTGGGGCTTTTACTGGCTTCCTGTTCCGGAAAATCCAAAACAAACGGACTGAACGACGAAGTCATTGGTGATGCCAATCTGGACTCTGTCGGGATACTCAAGGAAATTTTCGGCATTCCCGAACTTATCGTCGCCACTTCTCCAGACACCAAGCAGTCGATAGTCTTGTCGAAAGCCGAAAAAGTGGTGGATTTCGAAGTTTCGCCCGCCGGGGCCACTGTCGCTGCCCTAATCGAATCGAAGGCTGGTTCATCCCTCGTCTTTTGGCAACCCGGCAAAAAGGCCTTTTCCGAAACATATGAATTGGAAAAAGGCCTTCATGTTTTGGACATCGCTTGGCATCCGAATGCCAATGCCATATTCGCATTGGGCGTTCAAGGCAAGAAACATCAAATACTCCGAATGGAACGCGCGGATGGAAAATGGAAATCCACCGTTCTGTTCAGCAGCGACAAGTCCCTGAAGCGGCTGCTGGTCTGCCCGAGGCCGTTCATCACCCGTTCAGACGAGGAAAAAAGTTACTACAACTACCGGTTGTTTTTTGGAATGGACAATGGCAATGATACGTATCGGATTGTTTCCATCACCGAAAACGGGACAAAACCCTATCAGGTTGTGGGGCCGAAAGCCACCATGGAATACGATAGCGAGGAAGAATACGGTCCGAGCTCGCTGGAGTCGAAATTCGCATTGCCGGTGGCCTTTCACCCTGCCGGTCATCAATTGATTTGGGAAGACAAGAACCACACGTTCAACGTGGCCACGTACAATTCCCTGTATTGGGGTGTAACCAACCGCATGAGCCAATCGTTCGGGCGTTCGGGCAGTCTAGTTCCGGCTCCGAACGGATTGGGATTCCTGCACTGGACGGAAGGAAAAGCCGGTATTGAATGGTACCTGTTGGCTGAAAGCAGAATGAAACCACAACTAGGCGCGTATCAATTCCTTACGGCACCCTCTTTTGCGCCCGACGGTAAAGGCGTTGTGGGACTGACCATCCAAGAGGGTGTTCAATCGCTGAACTATGTACCCATCTCCATTCCGCTGGCCGATGTGACCAATGCCTGGATGTTCGCCAGTTCAAGCGGTGAGACCAAACTGTTCCGCAAAAATGGAGGGTTGCTGCGCCCCGACCAGGATGACCAACTCTACAAACTGTATGAAACGGAAAACTACTATTGCGGCGATTACGACCGAAGCTCACCGACCAGACCTTATTTGGTGACGACGGATTTGTTTTGGGAATTGTTCGGTGCGGCATATCAAGGACTTTTCATCGTTCGGGAGCGAGATGAAGCCATACCCGCATTTTGGAACATGATTCACGCATCCGACCACTACTTCAGCACATCGAACAGCGCTTCTGTTTGGAAATCGGTACTTACCACGTTGATTGCATTCGAAGAAGGAAACGACGCTTCAACCGAGGTCAAGCTCATCAATCAAGAGCAGAACGGAATCAGCAGCATCACGGGCGACTTATATGCCTATTCCGACTTGAAACCCAGGGGACATTATACATCATCTCCCGAAATGATGCGTTATTTCAAGGCTTTTCGTTATTTCACCACCATCTGTAAATCCAACAAGGCAGCCATGCAGGAATGGAATAAAGTGCCTTCTGATGTATCGGGTTATGCGGAGAAATGGATAGGCAGTTATTCGGGATTCCTTGCTCCAACCAGAGCCACCCTTGTCTGGAGCGACCAAAAATCGGAAATTCCCGCCTATTGCGAGCATCCGGCTACAGACAAAGCCTTGTTTCCGCTTTCGTGGGGGTTCGACAATGAAGTGCTGAATACGACGGTTTACCACGATAATTGGCCGTTGGACCAGCAAATCCGCAATGGTTCCAAGGATCGTCTGCTGCCCTCCGGGTTGGACCTCGCGGCCGCTTTGGGCAACGATTTTGCTGAAAACCTGCTTCAATCGGATTATCAGAACTATCCGAATCTCAAGAAGGTGATTCAGAACTTGAAAAAGAATTTCAAGGACAAAGCTTCGGTCGGTACGGACAAATCCGACTTGTACAGTAAGTGGATCAATGCGTTGGCTGTGCAATGGAGCAAACCGCAACAAAAAGGCAACAAACTATGGTCCGCCAAACGGCTGCAAACCGGATTGGCCTCGTGGGCAACGCTCCGGCATGCTACCATACTGGTCAACGAACGGACCAGCGCCGAATGTGGCGAGGGAGGCTATGAAGAAATTCTGATGCGGGCACCCAGAGGCTATGTTGAACCGGATCCGGAAACATTCGCCGCCTTGGCAGCCTTGTTCGAATCGGCCTTGCAGTTTGTTCCAACCTCCATTTCAGATAAGCCGGACAATGATGAAGGAGGCCAGGCAGAAAACAAGAGCCTGTACGATGGGATTGTAAAACGACTCAAAGATGCAGCGAAAGATGCCAAGGATTTTCAGGCAATGGCACAAAAGGAAATCAATGGGGAGAATCTGTCGAACAGCGAGAACGAAAAGATTTTATATACGGCCCGAATGGCTGAACACCTGTTTCTCATCTTCAACAGCCTTTCCAATAAGGAGTATGCGCTTTCCAACCCAGATCCGATGGCGAAAATTGCGGACGTCGCCGGAGAGGGCGAATACCTGATGGTTGCTGTCGGCAATTCGATGGAATGGGATCACATCGTACCCTTCTACGGACGGCATCAGATTGTAAAGGGCTCTGTCTATTCGTATTATGAGTTCCCATCCAACTCCATTTTAACCGATGAGGAATGGCGGAGCCTCGTATCACAGCAAACGCTCACAACATGGATAAAACCCTACGTCACGGACCAAAAAGCAGCCGATCGTTCCGAAACGCATTATTAAGTCTGCTTATCTTATTTGGAAGTTGCACTGACAAACAGGAGGTGGTACGGATCCTTTTTGTGGGCGACATCTTGCTTTCCCGCAACGTCCGTACAGCATTCCGAATGCGTAAGGACTCGCCCTGGAAACATTTGAATAGGTCTTTTAAGACGGCCGATTTGGTCATCGGCAACTTGGAAGGTGCCGTGGGTGCACGAAGCGAAGCAGTCGATCCGACCTTGGACGCACCCATCTTCGACATAGACAGCAGTGACATCGCTATGTTGCGGAAAGCCGGATTCGGGGCCGTCACCATCGAGAACAATCATTCCGGCGATTTGGGCGATGCGGGTCGGAAACGCACAATGGACCTGTTACGAAAAAACAATGTCGTGCCTATTGATTATGAGCACTCTCCACGATTCTTCACGTTGAAAAACCACGTAATCGCTGTTTTGGCAGTAAATGTGGTCCGCTCCCGTGACGGATCGAAACCAGTACTTCCGTCGGTGGAGTTCAAGCAAAAATTGCGACTGGCCAAAAGCATGTCCGACTTGGTGGTCATTTCCATCCATTGGGGCAGCGAATTGCTCGAATGGCCTGACAAAGAACAACGGAAATACGCCGCCTGGCTCGTCGCGAACGGTGCCGACATCATTATCGGCAGCCACCCGCACGTGATTCAGAAACCGGAGCTCATCCACGGAAAACCCGTATATTTTTCATTGGGCAACCATTTGTTCGATCAGAAATATCCTGAAACAAAAGAGGGATTGATGGCTGAAATCCGTATTCAATCTTCAACGTTTTCCTGCAATGGCTGGATGACGCATACCGCCCCTCAGTCTTTTTACCCCAAAACGACTGAGCATCTGAATTTTTTCCGAAACCTACCGTTGAACAATCACCCTTTGACGATTGACGGGCTCCGATTGTGGCCGGTATCGAGTTCAGTCGGTAACAAACTGGTTTTGAACGCGTATGAGAATGGTCGGAAAAAATGGAGTTCACATCCGATGTCGATTGTAACCATCGCGACCAGCAAGCTGGATGGTTCGAACGACTACCTTTTCACCTTGGAAAAGCATTATTCAAGTTTGGACCAAACCTACAGTTTGCGACCCTATGTCTACAGCATTGGCAAAATCGGTATCTATGCCCGCTGGCGTGGTTCGGGACTGGCCTGGCCCCTCATCGATGCGCAGATATCCCCAAGCGACCCAACCACCATCATGGTGTTGCACCAGGGAAATTCGTTCCTGGAATTGGACAAAACCGCTTCTAAAAAACGATATGCCGTATATCGATGGAACGGCTTCGGCTTTTCGGGAATCTCGGATACCACGGCCATCGCTGCATGTAAGAAATGGTATGACCGTCCGTAGCACCTGTCATTTTTCAACGGTTTTCCCATCGAACTTGTACATCAATTCGTAGGCTACATTAATAGCAACACAACCTGGTAAAAGTTCCAAGTAAGCTGCATAATTTTTTGTGCTCATTTCGACCGTGACGGTTCTTTTTTCCATAATACTCTTATTTTTTACTTTACTAATTGGCTTGTTTGAAAACGCTGTTGACCGTACAAAAATTTGTCTTAAAATTGTTGCATTTTTACAACTACACCAATACAATCAACCTTTTGCTCCTACTTAAAACAAAAATTCAACTTCACCTAATTTACTTTATAGTACAACTTTTTGATTCATTTTTCATCAAATCAACGTGTATATTGTATATATAATGTATTTTTGAAGTCCAATTCGGATAGTTCATGAACAAACGCATCACCTGTGCTGTAATACTCCTTTTGATTGTAGTCGTGCAAGCAAAAGCGCAAAAGCCTGATTCCATCTATTTTTACAAAGACGGCGCCATCGTTTACGGGGAGGCGACCACACAGATTGACAGTTTGACGTTTCATGGAGGCGATTATTACGATATTTTGCGGTCACGAGCCATTTTCAACAGGCTGGCATCCTATCCCGAACTGAGCACCTTCACGTCCTTGATATCGAGTGCCGGATATAGGGATTGCCTGACCAACAAAACCATCTGGGCACCCACCAATGCATCCTTTCAAAACCTAGATCCGAAGGAACTTCAAGATTTGAACGCGGTGCGTCGCATCGTGAACAATCAATTGTGTGACAACCTCATTACCACCTTTTATGCCCTGGGTGGTTCCTATAAGGTCCGCATGTTGACTGGTAAGAACTATAACTTATCCAGATCGGGCAGCCAATATAGTTTGGCAGGAAATAACTTGCTGAAATCAAACATCTATGAAACAAAAAGTTGCATTCATATTGTCGATGGCATGAATTCATACTCTTTGAACATTTGGGAATACATTCAACAAGCAGCAGGTTTGGACAGCCTTCGATCGTTCATCCAATCCATGAACACGACTGTAAAATATTATGGTGTCTATGTGAACGGAGTTTATAAGGACAGCCTCATCGTTCCCAAAAATGACCTTTTCGAATATTTGGCAAAAATCAATCTGGAAGACAGCCTTTATACGGCTTTATTGCCGGATAATGAATCCTTTATGGAAACCTACAACCACCTGCTTCCCTTATGCAAATCCACTTCGGCCGACCTTTCGCAATCGAACATTGCCAAATGGGTGTTGGTTCGGGAACTTTTTTTTAGGGGAAAGCGGGAATTCCCGATCGACGACAGCATTCTCTACTCTGTCGCAGGCACCAAATACCTGCATCCGGACAGTCTTTTCTTATCGGCAAGCTCGTCGGTTGCACTCAGCAATGGGCTCATTTACAGAGTGAACCATCTAAAGGCATTTGATCCGGGTTTCAACAAGAAAGACATTCGCATCGAAGCGGAAGACCCTAAAAGCAAGTTGCTGGGTAATGCCTATGAATTTACGTCCATCTTGAATCCGGATTCAACCTTTAACATTTCCGGTGGATACTTTTTGAATTGCAAACCTACTTCCACTTCCTCCTTGATACCATTGTACGTCAATGTGCCCATACCCAATGTGTTTTCCATGAAATACAATGTCTATGTGGTGTTTGTTCCTACCGTCATTTCAGATACGACCGACAAACGTCCATATAAGATAAATTTCTACCTGTCGACCAATGCGAATGCAACTTCACCGATGTATACCCAGTTAGGTGCCTCCAACCAGTTGACCAATGCCACTTCGATAACCAAATTGTTGGTGGCTTCCAACTATGAATTCACCAACAGCAACATTGTTCATGATCCCAATTCAACTTCAAAAATAACGATACGAGTCCGTAATATGGGCGGGGTCTCCACCACCGAGTTGAAAAACTACAATCGGAACATGCGCATCGATTATATCCTTTTGCAACCTGTTGAATAACACCATGAAAACACGACATACCTGCCTCATATTCTTTTTCCTCTGCCTTACCGGAATGCTATGCGCCCAAGATACCATTTTCGTAATGAAGCAGGGCAAAGTCCAGTATTTCAGAGCGTTGAGCGACATCGACAGCATTTCGTTCGTCAATACCTTGGACGTACGCAGGAGTATCGTTGAGAAAGTTGCTCTTGAACCTAGATTCTCACTCTTTTATGAAGCATTATCCGCAACGGGCATGGTCGATTCGCTCCAAATGGATCAGGATAGAACCTACAATCCAGCCTTGTATACTTACCTGATCAGTTATCCAAAGAGCAATCCTAGCGATTATTGGTATCAAGCTGTACCGAGCAGTAGATATTTCAGATATACCGTCTTTATGGAAAGCAATGAAACATACGGAAAATTGGGAATTTTCAACTTGGAAAAACTTAAAGAGTATGCTAAATCCGTATATGATGAAGTGTTTCCAGAGGATGCTGGGATTACGGATGTTACAGACCGCAAAAACAGTTTGAATCGCTTCATATCCTATCATCTGATTACCAAGAAATTGACGACTAATTTGTTGATTGACGCCTACGATACCGATCACATGATAAAAACGCAGGACATGTATGAATACTTGGAAACCATGTGTCCGAACACCTTGATGGAAATTTCCAAAATACGGTCGACCAACAAAACCAATCAAATAAATCGGTCCGCTTTGACCGGAAATGCAGTTCAAATTGTGGCTTCCTCCGAAAATGACCCAAAATCCAATGGTATTTATCATGAAATCGACAACGTGCTGGTATACTCATCAACTTTTAGTACCGCATTGTCAAACAAGCGATTGCGATTTGATTTCTCCTCATTTTTCGACGAGTTGACTAACAACTCGATGCGTGGAATTGGACCACAAACCCTTGAACCCAGATTCATTATTCCAAACGGATATTTGAAACGTCTTTCGTGTTCGGATCAAGCTACCATCCAATACCTGACTCCCTTTGGAAAGTATTTGGATTATCAGGGTGATGAATTGAGTGTGCGAGCAAATTATGGCAAGTTGTTCGATATTTCACTGGAAACACTGCCAATACCGGCAGGAAATTATGAAGTTCGTTTAGGTTATATTGCTACGGGTTCGAACGCCATTGTCCAATTTTACATGGATGGCATACCGATGAATGGTCCTGTCAATCTGATGATCAGTGGTAGTGCACCATCCATCGGCAACGTTATTCCACATACTATTTTAAACGATCCTGACGGCTTCGAAAATGACAAAACGCTTCGAAACCACAGTTATATGAAAGGACCGGCTTGTTTCAAGGTTCCGGTCGGTGGTTTTTTCCCCATGAGTGAGAATGCACGATTCGAGCTCACTTCTTTGCGTCGAATCATCGGTACATTAAATTTTCAAAATGCCGCTAAACATGTACTGAGTGTTAAAAGCTTAGGAGGAGCAGGTTTTCAGTTGGATTACATTGAATTCGTACCTACTTCGCTTTTGGAAACGGAAGATATTTATTGATTTCAACAAACACTATGAAAAAAATCCTTATTCTTTTGTCAGTTTGTTTTATAATCAGCCCGTTCTTAGGTGTTGCCCAGATTCCGTCCAAGTTGGCTGGATCAATAAATTTAGACACTACAACAACGGTTTACTATCCGTTGATGGCCAATAACAATACTTTAATCTTCAATTGGGCAATCAACCGGACAGAAACAGGTTCTGAGGGCATTCCCTTTTCCTTTTTTAAGATGTTTCTGAATTCGTTGACCAACAAATACAGTATTTTTGTTCCAACCGACAACTTTTTTACCACCTGCATCGACCCCATCGCCTTTGGGCAAGACGCGCCTCAAGGAGGTTTGCAGTTCAAATACAATTCGTCGACAAATAAAGTGTATGCCGTCGTTCGGACCTTCAACAAAAAATCGACGCCCTATGCCTATAGTGATTCAGTCAACGTGATTACGGATGAAACGTTTTTGCAGGACAGACTTTGGAAAATCCTGGACAATCACATCGTAATGGGTGATGTGGAATCCGGCAAATCCTATTTCGTCACCAAAGGAAACGACTTGATCAAGGTGCAGGGAAGCGGCATGCAATTGACAGTGGCCGGCGGTTATGAATTGAATGCCAACACACCGATCAAGGCTACTGCCGTTTTCAGACAAACCAACGGAACGACCTATTTCATTGACAAACCTCTGCAACCGGCGCTGAAATCCGTCTACAAGGTCTTAAGTGAAACACCGGCATTCAGCGGCTTTTTCAACCTACTCGCCGGGATACCGGACACCTGCGTTCAACAGATTTTTTACCCGCAAGGCATCGATTTCGCGGTCAGCATGTTTCACGCTTTCCGTTATACGGTATACGTGCCTACCAACGCTGCCCTTCAAACCGCCATCGATCAAGGAAAGGTAAAAACTTGGGCAACCATTTCAGCCATGACCAATAGTGCACAAAAAGCGGTTGAAATCAACAAGCTGATTCGTTTCCTAAAGTATCATTTTCAGGATGAAGCGGTCTTTTTTGGACAGCAAACAGCTGGAATATACCGTTCAGCAACGATTTTGAATGATTTTTCGAACTCGCATTTTCAAACCGCGAAGAACCGTTTCTATAAAATTGGCGTGAGCGGTAATGAAACGTCTATGACGTTGACGACGGAAACAAACCAAACGGCACATGTGGTCACGACGGATGGATTGTACAACATCATCGCCAAGGATTATCTGTTTTCAAAGGTGCCGTCCTATTACAAAAATGTGGACGGAAGCGGGGCATCGACGGGAAGCGCATTTATCGGTTCCTCCATCACAACCTCCTCTTCGGCGGTGATTCACCAAATTGATCAGGTGTTATTGTTTCAGTGAGGTCAATCGATACCAACCACTTCGTAACCGGCGTCCGAAACTGCATTTTTAAGTAACTCGTCGCTAACCTCACCACTCACTTGAATGGTGGCCGTTTTTTCACCCAAATTGACGCTTGCTTCAACGCCTTCCAGTCCGTTCAACGCTTTTTCGACCCTGGCCGAACAATGCATGCAACTCATGCCTTCAATATGTACTACTTTGGTTTTCATATCATGAACTATTATTGGTTGTAAAATTTCTTGAACGGGTGCCTGTGAAAGTTTGAAGCCGCGGAGCCTCAAGGCATTCGCCACCACGGTGACTGAACTGAAACTCATGGCCGCTGCGGCAATCATGGGGCTCAGTGTCCAGCCGAACAGGGGAAAAAAGACGCCGGCGGCCAACGGAATGCCCAGAATGTTGTAGAAAAACGCCCAGAACAGGTTCTGGCGAATGTTGGTGATGACTGCCCTGCTCAGTCGGATGGCCGATAGTACGTCGTTCAAGTCGTTGCGCATCAGCACGATGTCCGCCGATTCGATGGCAATGTCTGAACCCGCCCCGATGGCCACGCCCACATCTGCACGGGCAAGGGCCGGTGCATCATTGATACCGTCGCCCACCATCATGACGGTTTTGCCGGCGGCTTGCAGGGAGGCTATCATTTTTTCCTTTTCTGAGGGTAAGACTTCGGCAAAGACCTGTGAAAGGCCAAGTTCCTTTTGGAGTGCCTGTGCCGTTTCGAGGCGGTCTCCGGTGAGCATGACTACTTCCAAGCCAAGTTTCAACAACTCTTGTACGGCTTGGCGGCTGCTCGGTTTTAATACGTCGGCTACCGCGATGGTGCCCAAGAGTCTGGTTTCGTCCGCTACGAAGAGCAGCGTCTTGCCTTCGTGAGCCAGAGACAAGGGGGCATCGGTCAAGGAAAGACCTTGATCTTTTATAAAAGCCTCATTACCAACAAAATAAACTTTATCCAAAAAGCCTCGCACTCCTTTTCCAGGGAAGGCTACAAATTGTTTGACCTCGGGCAAGGTCAGATGTTCGGCAGCTTGAAGCAATGCTTTTGCCAGGGGATGTTCGGAACGGTTTTCGAGTGCAGCGGCCACTTCCAGCAAAAAGGCTTCGGAAATGCCCTTGACAGGAAGTAGGTCTGTTACGACAGGCTTTCCGTTGGTCAGCGTACCGGTTTTATCCAGAACCACGGTCTGCACGTGTTGTGCGATTTCGAGTGCTTCACCCGATTTGTAGAGCAAGCCGCCCGATGCGCCCTTGCCAGTGCCTACCATAATTGCGACGGGCGTAGCCAAGCCTAAGGCGCAGGGACAGGAGATGACGAGCACGGAAATGCCGATGGTCAGGGCGAAGGAGAACGGATAACCCAACAGCAGCCAAACGATAGTGGCCAATAGAGCCAAGCCCATGACGACGGGTACGAAAACGCTGCTGATCTTGTCGGCCAAGCGGGAAACGGGTGCTTTGGAGGTGGAGGCTTCTTCCACCAGGCGTATCATCTGGGCCAAGGTTGTATCTGCTCCCACCCGTGTGGCCTGGTAGACTAGCGAGCCGGTTTGGTTGACGGAGGCGGACAGGATGCGGTCGTTCACGGCTTTCTCCACAGACATGCTTTCCCCCGTCAGGGCGGATTCGTCCATGGAGGAACGGCCGCTCACCACGGTTCCGTCTACTGGTGCTGCCTGGCCAGGTTTCAGCAATACATGATCTCCGACACGGACTTCCATTATGGAAATTTGCAAGGGCAGGCCGCTTCTCAACACTGTCGCCGTCTTGGGCCCAAGGTCCAACAATTTGCGGATGGCTTCGGTGGTTTTGCCTTTGGAGCGGGCTTCCAGGAATTTGCCTAGGGTCACCAAGGTTAAAATCATGGCGGCGGATTCAAAATAGAGGTTGTGGGCTAGCTCAAAAACTTTAAGCGTATCCCCATGTCCAACGGCGGCATCCAATTGAAACATCACCCAGATGCCATAGACGAGCGCGGCTGTGGAACCCGTCGCCACCAATGCATCCATGTTGGGCGCCAAATGCCAAAGCGACTTGAACCCGTGTTGGAAGAAGGTACGGTTCAGATATAAAATAGGTATCGTAAGTAAAAACTGAGTCAAGACAAAGGATTGAATGCCAGCATATCCGCTCAAAAAGGCAGGAAATACTAAACCCGACATGTGACCCATGGAGAGGTACATCAGGGGAATTAAAAAAACCACCGACCACCAGAATCGACCACGCATGGAGTCGGTTTCGGAATGCGGGGTCGGCTTTTCTTGCACTCCTTGCACAACCGCCTCGTAACCAGCGTTTTCCACGGATTGTTCAATCGCTTCAACATCCGTTTTGGCTGAATCGTAGGTCACCACCATGCTGTTGGTGAGCAATTGGACGTGCACTTCCAGCACCCCATCCTGCTTGCCGACGTTGCGTTCAATGGCCCCCGCACAAGCGGCGCAGGTCATTCCCGAAACATCAAACTTTTTAGTTTCCATTGTGAAATATTTACAAAGCAAAATTAATCAATGACTTCAACAATCACAACCTTTTCTTCAAAAATAGTACCTTTGCAGCGAAATTGATGCTACGTCCGTTTCCCAATGATATGAAATCACTGCTCAAGTTTCTGAAAAACTGGTCGTTGCCGCTGGCCATGCTCACCGGCATTGTCTTTTACCGCTTCTTTGACCATCTGGCCGTCATCATTCCGTATCTCATCTTTGCGATGCTGTTGCTCACCTTCGCCAAACTGACACCTCGGAAAGTACGTTTCAGCCCCCTACATATTTGGCTGGTAATCATTCAGTTGGTCGGTTGCCTGTTGGTCTATTTTCTGTTGTATCGATACGACAATGTCTGGGCTGAAAGCGCCCTCATCTGCGTGCTGGCGCCCACCGCCACTTCGGCCGCCGTCGTCACGGGCATGCTGGGCGGAAGCGTGGCCTGCCTCACCACCTATACGCTTATTGGCAACCTGATGATCGCCATCGCAGCCCCCATCATCTTTTCGTTGGTCGGTCCCCAAAGCAATCTGTTGTTTCTGGATTCTTTCCTCAAAATATTGAGCAAGGTGGCGCCCCTGCTGATCACGCCCCTGCTGCTCGCTTGGTTCATGCAACGCTTCACACCAAAAGCACATAAAACACTGCTGAAATTCAATTACATGGCCTTCTACATTTGGACCGTCGCCCTGGCCATCGTGACTGGCAAGACCGTCCGTTTTTTGGTCGATCAGCAAAATCCGAATGTGGGCATGGAACTGCTCATCGCTGGAACTTCGTTGGTAATCTGCCTGTTGCAGTTCTTCGGAGGCAAGAAAATCGGCAGCATTTACAACAAGCGCATCTCCGGTGGGCAGGCGTTGGGGCAGAAAAACACCGTACTGGCTATCTGGATGGCACAGACGTTCCTTTCCCCTGTGGCCTCTCTGGGCCCTGCCGCTTACGTGCTTTGGCAAAATGTGTTCAATTCCTGGCAATTATATCAACGAAGAAAGAAGATTTAACGAATATTAACACTACGACTCATTGGTATTTGCCAATTGCGGTTACCTTTGCAGAATATAATACTCACAAGTAGCACATTATGAAACTCAGCAACACCTCCGAATACGCGTTACGCATCCTCATCTACATGGGAAAGGATGTACAGCGCATGTATTCAGCCAAACAACTGGTGGAAGCGTTGAAGATTTCAGACAAATACTTGCGCCGACTCATGACCGACTTGGCCAAATCGGGCATTGTCACCAGCATTCAAGGCAGGGACGGCGGTTACGTCATAGCCAAGAAACCGGAGGAGATAAAACTCTCGGACATCATCCAAGCCATCGAAGGCATGGACAAATACACCGGTTGCCTGTTGGGTTTCGAAAATTGCAGTGATGAGAAACCTTGCGCACTCCACTCCTCCCTCGGTTCCATCCGGGAGGAATTCTTTCGCGTGTTCACTCAGAAATCGTTGAAAGACATGGATTACGAATTGATTGGGAAATATTGATTTTTTTTGGGACTATATACTATATTGTTGTATTATTTTAAAACCACTTGTACGCTATGACGTTAACCGCGACACAAAATTTAGAAAACGACCACGTTCACGTCCTTCGCCTAACGGACATCATGCTAAAAATGGTGGAGAAAAAGGCTGAAAACGTGGTGCACATGGAATTGATTGTCAATCTGGTACGCTTTTTCGCGGACGGATTGCATCATGCCAAGGAAGAGGATCTTTTGTTCCCGATGTTGGTCAAAAAGGGTTTCTCACCAGAGCATGGACCTGTCGCTGTGATGTTGGCTGAACACGTGCTTGGCAGAACCTACATCCGTGGCGTTGCCGATGGGATCACTGCTTTCAAGGCTGGTGACCGTTCAGCATTGGACGCCATCTACGAAAATCTGGAGGAATACGCTTTTCTGCTGAACGCCCACATCAACAAAGAAAACAACATCCTGTTCCGCATGGCCGATCAAGCCTTGAGTGCGAACGATCAATCCATGCTCCTCGCCCAATTCGACGATGTCGAGAAACATACGGAACCGGCCTACCAGACAGCCAATGCGGTCAAAAGCATCGACGAACTCGCCTCCGTTTATTTAAAATCTTAAGAATGGTGGTAGGGCTCTCCCTTGATGATGGTCATGGCCCGGTAGAACTGTTCGACGATGAAGACCCGCACCATCTGGTGGGAAAAGGTCATCTTGGATAGCGAGATGCGTTCCGGGCAGGCTTCGTACACGGAAGGAGCGAAACCATAAGCCCCACCTACGACGAAAATGAGGTTCCGAACCCCAGCGTTCATCTTCTTTTGCAGGTAACTTGCAAAGTGTTCGGAAGGGTGTTGGGTTCCGTTTTCGTCCAACAAGACCATCACGTCGCCAGGTTTGTTCCAAGCCAGAATGGATTCAGCTTCCTTGGCTTTGATTTGGTCCTCCGTCATGTTTTTAACGCCTTTCAAATCGGGAATGATTTCAAGCTGAAAGGGCAGATAATGTTTCAACCGCTTCTCATAATCGGCTACGGCAGTTTGAATCCAGTCCTCGTCGGTCTTGCCGACCACCAGCAAAATTAGTTTCATGGGCATTTGTTTCTTTGGAACACGAAGATAGGCAAGATTTCGGTCAAAATGCTTATTTTTGTTCATTCAAAAAAATGCTCGAAACCATGCGTGAAGACTTGATTCCCTTTCTCCAACGTGCTTTTGCCGAAGACATCGGCGACGGCGACCACACCACCCTGTCCTGCATCCCAGCCGAAGCCCTGGGAAAATCCCGCCTCATCATCAAAGAAGCCGGTGTCGTAGCCGGTGTCGAAGTGGCAAAGGAAGTGTTCCGCTATTTCGATCCAGAACTTAAAGTGACTGAATTCATTGCCGATGGTGCTGAAGTCATGCCTGGCGACATCGTGTTTGAAGTGGAAGGTCGCGTTCAGTCATTATTGCAGACGGAACGCCTCATGCTCAACATCATGCAACGCATGAGCGGCATCGCCACCGTCACCCGCAAGTACGTGAAGGAACTGGAAGGCACCGGCACCCGCGTGCTGGACACTCGCAAGACTACGCCCGGCATGCGTTTGCTCGAGAAGGAAGCCGTGAAATTGGGCGGCGGCGTGAACCACCGTATTGGCCTGTACGACATGATCCTGCTCAAGGACAACCACGTCGATTTTGCAGGTGGCATCGAAAACGCGATTCAGCGAGCAAAAACGTATTTGAAAGCCAAGGGCAAGGACCTGAAAATCGAGATTGAAGTCCGCTCCATCGCAGAACTGGAACGGGTGATGGCTGTGGGCGGCGTGGACCGCATCATGCTGGACAACTTCGATTTGAGGACCACCCGCGAGGCTGTCAAACGCATCGATGGGAAATACGAAACCGAATCATCCGGGGGCATCACCTTTTCAACCCTAAGACAATATGCTGAATGCGGCGTCGACTTCATCTCGGTCGGAGCCCTCACCCATTCGGTCAAAAGCCTGGACATCAGTTTTAAAGCCGTCTAAGAAATCTTAACAACAGGTACTTTGATTGCACTGATCGCACTGATTTTCGTACTCGGTTACATCGCCATTGCGTTGGAAGGTCCGTTAAAAATCAATAAGTCGGCCACGGCACTCCTCATCGGGGTTTTGACCTGGACGGTTTACATCTTGGCGGCTCCTGACAAAGTGCTGGTCAACAACCAACTCGAAAAACAATTCGGCAATCTCTCGCAAATCCTGTTCTTCCTGCTCGGCGCCATGACCATCGTGGAAATGGTCGATGCTCACGATGGATTCCGCATCATCACCAAGCTCATCCAAGCTACCAAGAAACGGAATCTGATGTGGATCATCGGCTTCATCTCGTTCTTCCTGTCGGCCGTATTGGACAACATGACCACCACCATCGTCATCGTTTCCCTGCTTCGAAAGCTCATCCGAGACCCAAAAGATCGGATGCTGTTTGCTGGCATCGTAGTGATCGCTGCCAATGCCGGCGGTGCCTGGACACCCATTGGAGACATCACCACCACCATGTTGTGGATCGGTGAGCAGATTTCCACGGGCAACATCATGGTGAAACTTTTCCTGCCCAGCATGGCCTGCCTCATCGTACCTTTGGTTTTCCTTTCCTTCAAGTTGAAGGGGAAGGTGGAACGTGCCGCCATCATTAAGGAAAAACACAAAGAAAGCCTATCCGAAAAAGAGCAGAACATTTTGTTCTTTGCCGGCATCGGCGCACTTGTTTTTGTGCCTATTTTCAAGACATTCACTCATCTTCCACCCTATCTCGGCATGTTGTTCGGAGTGGCGGTCATCTGGATTTTGACTGAAATCATGCACAAGGGCAAACCGACCGAAATCAAGACTCCGCTATCCGTCAACAGCGCACTGCATCGCATCGACACCGCCACCATCCTTTTCTTTCTGGGCATCCTCATCAGCGTCGCCGCCCTGGAAGCCACCGAAATATTGCCCAACCTGGCCCTATGGATGGACCAGAACATACACAGCCAAAGCATTATCGCAATCACCATCGGACTGCTTTCTTCCATCATTGACAATGTGCCGTTGGTGGCAGCCTGCCAAGGGATGTACCATTATCCGATGGATCATTTCTTTTGGGAATTCGTCGCCTTCACGGCCGGAACGGGCGGCAGCATCCTCATCATCGGTTCAGCCGCAGGGATAGCCGCCATGGGTATGGAGAAGATTGACTTCTTCTGGTACTTGAAAAACGTTAGTTTACTGGCCGCATTGGGCTATTTTGCCGGATGCGCCGTTTACTTGCTTGAAATCTTTTTAATCGGATAGCATGCGAAAAATAGTCGTTACCGTGGCTCCGGTTTGCCACACCGGCAAACTCATACCCCAAGGCTGCACCAATCCGCTCACGCCTGAAGCCATCGCCGAGGAAACCTCAAATTGCGCCAAGGCAGGCGCCTCCATGGTGCACCTGCACGTTAGGGACCTCGATGGTGAACAGACCTTCGACTTGGATGTGTTCCAAAAAACCTTGGACCTCATCGCCGCCAGAACCGACATCGTCATCCAGGCGTCCACCGGCGGGCTTTCCTCCATGACTTTGGAAGAACGCTGTGTTTGCCTGAACGTGCCTCAGGTCGAAGTGGCCTCCCTCAACATGGGATCGGTCAATTTTGGCGAGTCCGTCTACATCAACACCCTGCCGGACATCCGCTACTGGGCTGCCCGAATGCGTGCCAGCAACGTGGTGCCCGAGATGGAACTTTTCGATTTGAGCATGGTCGAAACCTGCACCAAACTTGCCGACGAAGGCGTCTTGCATCGCCCCATGCATTACAACTTCTGCCTGGGCAGCGGCACAGCCAGCAACCTATCGGCCACGCCGCGAAATTTAGGTTACATGGTTTCCCTCCTGGAGGAAGGTGCTCCTTTCGGCTTCAACCACGACAGCATGAAAAGCTTTGAAATGCTGGCCTGCGCCCTGAGCATGGGTGCTAGCGTGGTGCGCGTCGGCTTCGAGGACAGCTTTTACCACGCGCCCGGCCAATTGGCACCTACCAACGCCGTGCTGGTGGAAAAAGTAGTGGCGCTCATTCGCTCCATGGGTTTGGAGCCTGCCACACCGACCGAGGCGCGCCAACTTTTCGGAATCGACAAACTCCGCGGATAAAATGGGCACCCACCGCTCCTACTTGCAAATCCTTTCCGACTACGCATCTCTGAGTTGTGAATCCTTGCGGAAAGAGATTTCCGAAGCACTTAAAAAAGAATCCATCAAACTGGTTGTTCTGGACGACGACCCCACCGGCATTCAAACCGTCCACGATTGTCTGTTGCTCACGAATTGGCGGCCCGAAAACCTGTTGAAAGCCTTCAACGACGAGTCACCGATATTTTACGTACTCACCAATACGCGCTCCATGACGGCTGAAGTCGCGGAATCAGTGACCCTGGAAGCCGCGACGGCCATCGTGGAATGCAACCGCAAGCAAGGCTTCAAGCTTATTTTCATCAGCCGAAGTGATTCCACACTTCGTGGCCATTTTCCTTTGGAACCGGATACCATCCGCCAAGTGTTGGAAAGCGATCAGTTGCCCGTACTCGCATCCACCTTCTTCATCCCCGCTTTTTTCGAAGCTGGTCGATACACCATCGAAGGCACGCATTACCTCAAGGACAAGGATCAGTTGATACCCGTTTCGGAAACCGAATTCGCCGCCGACAACGTGTTCGGCTATCACCATTCCGATCTTAAAGCATACATTACCGAGAAAGCAAAAGGTCAGGTGGAAGCCACAGAAATTGGCAGCCTCAGCCTCGAGGAGCTCCGGCGGAATTCCCTACCCGAACTCGTGTCCAGCCTGAAGAAACAATCCGGCAAACCCTGGATCATAGTGGATGCGCTGGGCTATGACGACTTATGGAAATTCTCGGCAGCCTTGTTGAGCATCCTAGCTGAAACCGATACCAATGCGGTGATGAGGACGTCCTCATCCCTACCGAAAGCGCTGAGCGGTATGAGTGACAAGCCCCTGCTGAACCGTTCAGATTTGATTTCCAAAGGAGGAGTCGGCCTTTTCATCGTTGGTTCCCACGTTAAGAAAAGCAGCAGCCAACTCTCTGTACTGTTGGAATCAAAACAGACCAAAGGCATCGAACTGGACGTCAATCGCATTTTACAGGAACCTGACGCATTGATAATCAGCACCATTCAAGAGTTGAAGGCGGTTAAAAAGGCAAAACTCACCCCCGTCATCTATACCAGCCGCAAAGAACTCCGTTCCAACGATGCGACCGAACGCCTGCTGAACGGAAGCAAAATCTCCGATTTTCTGGTCCGCATCGTACAGGAATTGCCCTTCCAACCAGCGTACTTGGTTGCCAAGGGCGGCATCACTGCCCACGACATCCTCACCAAGGGATTGGGGATAGAAACGGCCACGGTTGCCGGACAAATCCTGCCCGGGGTTCCGGCATTGAAAACAGCCTCTGACCATCGCTTTCCGAACATGCCGTACCTCATTTTCCCCGGCAACGTCGGTGAAGTGGACGCGTTGAAACACGTTTTGGAAATGCTGGCCTGACCCTATTTCTTCACAAAATCGTTGTGCAAATACTGTGTAAAAGCCTTGGCAAAGCGCATCAACGAATCTTTTTCGGCCACTTGGGCACCATAGAAAAACGTCTGCTTACCCAATTCCAAGTCGTTGTAGCAGCCCATCTTGGGCGAAAGGAAACCCCATCCGGCATCACGGTAATAAAAAGCATACTGCCTGGGTACAAAAAGGTTCCGGCTAAAGTACGATTTCTTGGGTTTCCATCCCAGTTGCTGAACCAAGGTTGGCGCCAAATCCGTCTGCATGCAGATGTTGTTGACCACTTTGACGGAATCCACCACGCCGCCCAACCAAATCATGGGAATGCGGTAGGTAGCGGGTTCCTCCACGGTGGTCGGTCCCGGTTCCCTCGAGGTATGGTCCGCCGTGATGATGACCAGCGTATTTTTCCAATTCGGCCGACTCTTTAGGCTGTCGATGAACGCTCCAAGACTCTGATCGGTATAGGAAACCGAATTCAGGTAGCGTTCACGGCCGCCCTTGCCCGGAATTTTTTCGTAATTGGGTATATCATAGGGCTCATGGCTGCTTAGCGAATAAATGATGCTGAAATAGGGTTTCTTCACTTTATCCAAATCCTTGAACGCGCGCTCGAAAACGTACGCATCGGGCGCCCCCCACTTTTGCATCGAGGAAACGCCGATGGGGAAGGAACCGCGGGTCACCATTTTTTGGATGCCCGACTGCATGATGAGTATCTTTTGATTGTAGAAATCGGGGTCGCCACCGTAGTAAAAGGACATATCGTAATGACGTTCCGCAAAATACGTGGGGAGCAGGTCCAGTTTCTTGAGCTTGTCCGGATACAACATCACGGACGAAGCCCGCAACACGGCCGGATAAGAGGCCAATAAGGATGAAATGCCTTTGTCCGAACGGTTTCCGGTGGAAAAGAACGATGAAAACACCAGTCCTTCCTTGCAGAATCCGTTGATGCGCGGTGTGATGCCCTTCAAGCCTCCCAGCGGCTCAATCACCTTGTTCGAAAACGACTCCAAAATGACTAGGACAACATTGACGGGTTGGTGGTCCTTGCTGTGGATGTACTTCGGCGCTTTGTATTGGCTGAGCTCTTGGATGCCGGCCAATTCGGTTTCAGCCGTTTTTAAATCCATGTAGTGCACCGGGTTGGTATTGGTCTTGTTGTTGAGCAAGGCGTAGCTGAAGGACCAGAAATAGTTGTATGCGGCCTGGTTGGCAAAGAGTTTTTGGCTGAAGCAGACGCTGCTGAAGTTGAGCGGCGAGGTATTCAAGCTGCCGCGGACAGGCAGCAACAAGGTGACGGTCAACAGGAGTAGTACAGGAATCTTACGCAGGGATTCAGGTTTTCGGCGACCTGAAAAGAGGGGGAAAAAGTGCTTGAAAAGGCGGAAACTGAGCCAAACGAGGCCGATTTCGCCGAATACGACGATGCCCCACTGAATCAGGTTCAAGGAAGCTGCCATTTCAGACGGATTGCCCAGATAGGGAATGATTTGCCCGTTCAGCCGACATCCCCAGGCTGGAAACAGGCCAAAATCGAGGATGCCCATCATGGTGACGGGAATCAGCATGAGAAGCGTGTAATAGCGAATGACTTTTTCCACGCGTTCCAGCTGAAAAAGGGGCGACAGCGCCATTAACAGTCCGGGAAAAACGGTGAGGTAACCGGCGGCGGAAAGGTCCATTCGGAAACCCCAGAGTATCGCGCCGAAAAAGTCGCCCAAACCGAGCGTGACGGTGCTTTCGAAATTGTACAGGAGGAAGATGAACTTGAATCCTACAAAATACAGGAACCAAAACAGGTAATACTGGAGGAAATAAAGGATGGAACGCTTCATACGGTCAGGTTGTCTTCGGCCAGGGGCCTGGATGGATCTAAATTGAGAAATAAGATGGAACTGATGAGCAACATGCCGGCGATGATGTAAAGCGGCACATTGTAATTGCCTGTGCCATCGACCACATAGCCGAAAACGGCGGCACAGATGAATCCACCGATGTTGCCGGCGGTGTTCATGGCGCCTGAAACCGCTCCTGCGAACTTACGGCCGATGTCGGTGCAGATGGCCCAGGCGCTTGGGAGCATCAAGTCGATGACGCCGAAACAAAGGGATAAGAAGATGAATACCTGCAGCTTACCTGGTATGAAACCGGCCAGAAACATGCACAGGGACGAAACCGCCAAGGCGCCCGTTCCCAACAGTCTTCGTCCGGTACGCAGTCCGTATTTGACGGAGAGCTTGTCGCTGAGGAATCCGCCGGCGATGTTCCCAATCATGCTCATCAAAAAGGGCACCGCGACGGCGTAGGTCAATTGGCCTTTGGTATAACCCCGCCCCAGTTCCATAAAGGTGGGAAACCAGGAAAAGAAAAACCAACTGCCCCAGGCGTAAAAGAAGTACATGGAGAGCAACAACCAAAATTGCTTGCGTGTCAAGATGGTTTTCCAGGGAATCTCCAGTTTTTCGGTTGAAAGGACTGCAGCTGGCAGGCTATCGAGTTCAGACATACGGATGCCTTTAATGGTGGAGGCTTTGTCGCGGTAGAAGTAGTACCAGGCGATGGACCATAAAAGACCGAGTCCACCCAAGATGTAAAAGGCCACGCGCCAGCCCAGCAGGGCGATGACGGGAATGACGACGAAGGGGGTCAGCGCCCCGCCCAAGCGGCTGGCTGCCCAGATGGCACCCTGCGCCTTGCCGGTTTCGGAGCGGGAAAACCATTTGCCGATGACTCCGGTCATGTTGGGATAGGAACCGGCCTCGCCGATGCCGAACAGGAAGCGGACGGCGATGAGCTTGACGAATCCGCCGGCCATGCCGGTGAGCGCCGTGAAGACAGACCACCATAATACAATGACAGTCAACACGTTGCGATGACCTTTTTTGTCGCCGAGCACGCCGAGGGGCACTTGTATCAAGCCGTAGGAAAGGATGAAGGCGCTGAGCACCCATCCCCATTGTTTGCGCGACAACCCCAAATCTTGCATGATCGTTGCACCAGCCACGCTGATGTTGATGCGGTCCAGGAAGGTGATGACACCGACCAGGATCAACAGCAAGAGTAGGATGTTGCGTTTCTTCATTCCATCAAGCCTTTGTCGATGAGGTATTCCTTTAAGCCCAACACTCCGGTGAGCGGGCTGGAAAGGACGGGTTTGCGGGTGGCATCCCGAAGGGTTTTCTCCATTCGGGCCATGGAACCTTGCGCCAGGACGAGCAGGTCCACTTGGGGGGCAATGCGCAGGGCCGTTTCCAAAATGAGTTGGTCGTGAACTTCCGGAGCGGCTTGAAAGGCGCCTTCAGCCAAACCGTCCACCAAGGTGAGTTCCTTGCCGGTTTCCTCAGCCAGGCGATTGAGTAGTCGTTTGGTCGGGGCCAACGTCGTGGGCAGGGTGGCAATTACGCCGATGCGTTTTGCCATGGTCACGGCCGTGACGGCCATGGGGTAATCGATGCGGAAGACGGGTATGGGGGCGACGAGCCTGCCCATTTCTGCCACATCGCCAACGGAGGAGCAGCAATTGAAGATGAATTGCGCGCCGGACTCAGCAGCCGTCTGGTAATAGGCCAGCAGACGGCGGCGAACGGCGGGCGTCACGGCGTTGTTGGCGATGACTTCCTGTATGAGGCTGTCGTCTACGATGTGGTTCAGTTTGACTTGGGGAAGATGTTCCTTGAACAGTTGGTTGAGTGGCTCCACCAACGCAAAAGCCGTGTGGACGGCGACAATTCGGATCATAGCTTCAAAATTAGGTTTACGGACGCAAGTTACAAAAAATATCAGCCCCTGGGCGCAAGTTCTATGAGTTCCAGATTCTCTACTTTACCGGCGTTGATTTCGAATCGTATCAACGTGCGCACCACGTGAAAACCCGAATTTCCCGCAGCTCCAGGATTGATGTGCAACAACTCACGTTTTTTGTCGTACAACACCTTGGCAATGTGCGAATGCCCGCAAATGAACAACGTAGGTTTCAGCTCATTGAGCTCTCTTAAAATCTCAGGCGCATACCGGCCGGGGTAACCGCCGATGTGGGTGAGCAGCACCTTCATGCCTTCGCATTCAAAAAACAGGAAACGCGGGTATATCAACCGCTCCAGATGTCCGTCGATGTTGCCGTGGACCGCCCGAAAGGGCTTGAAATTGGACAGTTCGTTGGCCACGAGCATGGAGCCGATGTCGCCTGCATGCCATATTTCGTCGCAATCCTTGAAATGGATGAGGTAGCGCTCGTCCCAGTAAGCGTGCGTGTCCGAAAGCAGTCCGATTTTCATCTTTGGTTGTTTTTTGTATCTTTGAAGCAATAAAGAGGCAAATTTAAAAAGAGTTATCCAATAAGCAACCATGAAGCTGCTCCTAGTCTCCATCATCTACCTGTTCGGCCCTGTCGCCATCATCCTGCTGTTCAATTACGCCAAACCAATGCGCAAGTTGGGCACCATCCTCATGGCGTACGGCGTAGGTATTCTGATGTCGTTGCTGAACTTGACGCCGACGGGTCCTGCGGAAGCGGCTTCCATCGCTTCTTTGCAAGAGTGGATCATGAACATCGCCGTTCCGCTCGCCATTCCACTGATGCTGCTCTCCTCCGATTTCACGCTGTGGCGGAAGTCGTTGAAAAAGACCGTCAATGCCTTGCTTGGCGGCATCGTGGCCGTGGTTTTGGCGGTGGTCCTGGCCTTCCTGATCTTCGACAGCCAAGGCGTCAAGGACCTTTGGAAGGCATCCGGCATGCTCATCGGCATGTACACGGGCGGCACCATGAACTTCGTGGCCATCGGCCAAAGCCTGCACACCGACCCCACCACGTTCACCTTGTTCAGCACGTTTGAAATGGTGCTCTCCTTTTTCTTCCTGCTGTTCATCATCGGCGGCGGCTTCCGTTTTTTCCGTTGGGTCCTCCCCTTCTCCGACGCCGCCATCACCAAGGACGCCGAAACGGTCGATGCCGAATTCAACTTCGAAGATTACAAAGGCATGCTGAAACCTCTGATTTTCGGTAAAATGATGCTTGGACTCCTACTATCACTTGGTTTTGTCATCGTCGGCGCAGGGCTTTCACTGCTCCTCACCGGCAAACTCAACGAACTGGTCGTCATCTTCACCATCACAGCCCTCTCCATTGGCTTTTCATTTCTGAAACCTGTCCGGGAGCTACCCAAAACCTTTGAGCTCGGCATGTTCTTCATCATCATGTTCAGCATGGTCATCGCCTCCAAGTTCGACATTCAAAGCCTGAGTTTGGCCAACCTGAGCATCATCGGCTTCATCGCGTTCGTCATCTTTGCGGCAACTGCCTTGCACCTGCTCCTATCCAGAATTTTCAAAGTGCCCGGCGACCTGTTCACCGTGGCACACGTAGCTCTGCTGTACTCCCCACCCTTTGTACCACCGGTGGCCGGCGCCATGCACAACAAAAAAGTGCTCATCAGCGGCATCGTCATCGGCTTGGTCGGATATGCCGTGGGCACCTACCTGGGCGTTGGCGTGGCCGAAATCCTCAGAACAATCTCACCCAACTGATCATGGAAAAAACTCCCGAAAAAATACTACCCTACGGCGACGGCGACCGCAAGCGCAACCAAGTGCGCAGCATGTTCGACACCATTGCCGACAAATACGATTTTCTGAACCATTTCATGTCCTTCCAGCAAGACAAACGCTGGCGCAAAACCGCCATCCTCAGCCTAAAAGCCGACGCCCCGAAAGTGATGCTCGACATCGCCACCGGCACCGGCGATTTCGCCATTGAGGCTTGGAAGGGACTGAAACCTGACCTCATCATTGGTGCCGACCTATCGGAAGGCATGATGCGCGTGGCAGCTGAAAAAGTAGAAAAAGCCGGCATTTCCGAACACTTTCGTTTTGAATATCAAGACTGTACGGCCCTTACCTTCCAGGACAACACCTTCGATGCCGTCACCATCGCTTTCGGCGTCCGCAATTTCGAAAACATCGCCCAAGGCATTGCTGAAATGTTCCGTGTATTGAAACCGGGTGGCAAGATGGTCATCATCGAACTTTCCAGGCCGGAAAAGTTTCCGATGAAACAGTTCTTCAACCTCTATTCGGTCACCATACTGCCATTGGCCGGCAGATTGTTTTCCAAAGATGATATGGCTTACGAATACCTGCCTGCCTCCATCAAGGTGGTACCTCAAAGCGGCGAGATGGTGGAAATAATTAAAAATCAAGGATTTGTAAAAGCAGAATACCGAACCTTCACGTTCGGCGTTTGCACGATGTATACGGGCGTCAAGCCTTAAGCGCCTCCACCCCGAAACTGAGCGGCAACAAGTCTTTGACCGATTCCAAAATAGCAACTTCCGATTCGCCGAACAAGAGCACACGCAGATTCTTGCCGTAGCGTTGCTCCGTTTCCAGCAAGACCTGCCTACAGGCACCACAAGGAGCAATGGGATCCTTCAAAAAGCCATTTGCATTTTGGGCGGCAATGGCCAAGGTAGTCACGGCCATGTTCGGATAATTGGCATTGGCATAGAACACGGCGGTCCGTTCGGCACACGTTCCAGAAGGATATGCCGCGTTTTCCTGATTGTTACCGGTAACGATCACACCGTTTTCCAGTAAAAGTGCGGCGCCCACCAGAAAATTGGAATAGGGCGCATACGCGTTCAAACTCGCTGATTTCGCCTTTTCGATGAGTATTTTTTCCATTTGGGGTAATTCTTCCAACGCGCAAAATACTATCTTTGTACAAATTTGTCGTTCCATCATGGCCTTTGCATTTGAAGCAAAGTTAAAAAAAAATTTCGTATGCACCTTCGCAAACCGCTGATTCCCCTGCTATGCCTGTTGGCACTTTCCATTGTAGCTCAGAATCGGCTGAAACCTTACGTGGACTACATTGCCAAATACACCGACATTGCAGTCCGTCAACAGAAATTGCACGGCGTTCCAGCCAGCATCACTCTGGCTCAGGGCATTCTGGAATCCGGTGCGGGCAACAGCGAGATGGCCAAACGCTCCAACAACCATTTCGGCATCAAATGCCACAACGACTGGACGGGCGACACCATCATTTACTTTGACGATGGAGAGAACTCCTGCTTCCGCAAGTACCTCAAAGCTGAGGAATCGTTCGATGACCATTCGATGTTCCTGGTCAAAGGCAGACGTTATGCCCCACTCTTCCAACTGGATCCGACCGACTACAAAGGCTGGGCTTATGGTTTGAAAAATGCCGGTTATGCCACCGACCCAACGTATGCCGACAAGCTCATCCGCATCATCGAAACCTACGGACTCAACGATTTGAAGCAAGAACATTTTTCCGAAAAGAAGCTGGAATCCGACAGTGCCAAATTGATGGCAGCGTCTGAACGCTTGGCAAAAAGGGCCGCGGAGAAAGCCAGAAAGCTTTCGGCGGCTCAAGCCAAAAAAGACTCGATTCTGCAAGTCAAACAAGCAGCCAAGATGCAAAAAGCAGCCAACGACAGCATCCTGCGCTCCGTTCGTAGGGCTGAACGCGCGGTACGAAAACACGTGCGCGACTCCATTGCCGCCACCTACAGCATCTTCAGCAATAAATATCTGGAAAACGTGAAGGACTACCAAGCCCTGCCCGTGAAACCGGTCGCCCAAACCATCAACCCGCTTTCTTGCCATGAAATCCTGTATGTGGGCACTACGCCGTACGTCAAAGCACAGTTCGGCGACAGCTTCGAAGGCTTGGCCGACGAATTCGGCCTGAGTGTCACTCGAATAAGGAACATCAACGAATTCCCCCGAAATTATGTCCTGCAGACTGGCGAACCCGTCTATCTGGATACCAAAACCACCTGGTGGGAAGGGGATTATCCCCTACATATTGCCAAACCCGGCGAAAGCATGCACTTCATCGCCCAGAAATACGCCTTGAAGCTCGATGCACTTTACAAAATGAATTACATGACCCTTGGCGAAGCCGTCAAACCCGGCACCAAAATCAAACTCCGCAACCCGGACCAACTTTCGCCCATCATGAAAGCCATGAACGACGCCTTCAACAAAGCGGATTCAACCAATGTCACACCACCAAACATCAAATAAAATGGATATCTCTGGAAAAATCGTCAAAATCCTTCCCCTTCAAACTGGACAAGGCAAGACCGGCAACAGCTGGAAAAAACAAGAATACGTTATCGAATACGGTGACCAATACCCCAAACAAGTCTGTTTCAACCTTTGGGGCGACAAAGTGGACCAGTATGCCATCACCGAAGGCGAAGTCGTGACCGTACATTTCGACGTGGAAAGCAGGGAGTTCAATGGAAAATACTACACCGACGTGAAAGCCTGGAAAGTGGAGAAAGGTGACGTAGCCACTGCGGCCGCATCAGCGCCTTCAGGCCCCAAGAGCGAATTTGGCATGCCTGCTCCCGATTTTCTGACCGGAGACGACAAAGACGACCTTCCGTTTTGATAATTGAGATTTTTAGGTACTTTTGTCTGGACACTATTTCGAAACCTAAAAATCGAACACATGAGCGTAACACGGATTTTTGACTTATTGAGTCAGTATGTCGAAAAATATCCTTCGCAGGACGTTGCCCTGGCCGGAAAAGTAAACAAGGAATGGGTCACGTACTCCATTCAGGACTATGTTTCCAAAGTGGATACCATCAGCTATGCGTTGATGGCCAAGGGCGTGAAGATGGGCGACAAAGTCGGCATCGTGAGCGGCAACCGTCCCGAATGGAACTTTTTCGACATGGCCATCATGCAAATGGCTTGTGTTTGCGTTCCCATTTATCCCACCATCAGCGACAGCGATTACCTGCACATTTTGAATCATGCAGAAATCGAGTATCTGTTCGTCGATACCAAAGATTTGGTCAAGAAGCTGAAACCCATCATCGCCAAAGTACCGCATTTCAAGGAAATCATTTGCCTGGAAGTGGCTGAAAACACCATACTGCTGGACGATTTCTACAAACTGGGCGAATCCAACCTACAACCGGCGGAACTGCAGAAACGCAAAGATTATGTGTTGCCCACGGATTTGGCCACGATGATCTACACGTCGGGCACCACCGGTTTGCCCAAAGGCGTGATGCTCAGCCACAACAACCTGATCAGCCAATTGCTGGACATCGAAAACGTGCCCTCGCCCTGGAGCCGCAAGGCGCTCAGCTTCCTGCCGCTCTGCCATGCCTACGAACGCATCCTGGTCTATCTATACCACCACTTGGGTTTCTCCGTCTATTATGCCGAAAACCTGGGCACCATCGCCGAGAACATCAAGGAAGTGCAACCGACCATGATGTCTTGCGTTCCGCGACTGCTGGAAAAAATCTACGACAAGTTGTATTTGTCAGGTAAGAAATTGGACGGATTCAAGAAGAACCTATACTATTGGGCCTTCGATTTGGCTAAAAAATACCGATTTGAGCACAATTCACCCTGGTACCTGCTCAAACACAAGATTGCCGACAAACTCATCTATAGCAAATGGCGTGATGCCATCGGCGGCCATTTCGACATCGTCGTATCCGGTGGAGCGGCCATTCAAAAACAACAGGCCGCCTTTTTCAATGCCATCGGAATGCCCGTTTTCGAAGGCTACGGTTTGAGTGAAACCTCCCCCATCATTGCGGTCAGCCAACGCGGCAAAGGCCAACGGGTAGCCGGCACGGTAGGACCTCCCCTCACCCATGTGGAAGTTCGCATCGGCGCCAACAACGAAATCCAGTGCAAGGGCCCCAACGTCATGATGGGCTACTACCGCGATGCCGAACTCACGGCCGAAGTCATCGACCCGGACGGTTGGTTCCACACCGGTGACACCGGCAAGTTCGAAAATGGCAACCTCATCATCACCGGTCGCCTCAAGAACATCTTCAAGACTTCATTTGGCAAATACGTGAACCCCTTCCTCATCGAAGAGCAGTTCTGCAAATCGCCTTTCATCGAAAACATGGTGGTGTTCGGCGAAAACGAGAAATTTGCCGCAGCGTTGATTCTGCCGGATTTCACGTACCTCAAAGACCATTGCAACCGACACAACATAGATTTCAGCGACCATCAGTCTCTGATTTCTAGCCCAGAAGTGCTGGCCATCTACAACAAGGAAGTCAAGAAGTACAACCCCCAGTTCGCCCACCACGAACAAATCAAGAGTTTCGAACTCATTGCCGACGAATGGTCCATGGCCAACGGCCTGCTCACTCCAACGCTGAAGGTGAAACGGAACGTCATTGAGGAAAGGTACAAGGAGCAGATTGCAAAACTGTTCGCCTAATCGGATCCATATCGCATGAGCCACAGACTGGTTTTCGTTCTCCTTCTGTTCTCCTTTTTCACATCGGTCCTTATCGCCCAGGAAATGCAGGGAGACGAGTTGAAATCGATGCAGAAGAGCGCCATTCTTTCAACCTCTCCGGCCAACAACGGCTTTTCCATGGAATTGCCTCGAAAAGTGGTTCAACACTGGCAGGACCTCAAGTTCGGCATGTTCATCCACTGGGGCTTGTATTCCATTTTAGGCCGCGGCGAATGGGCCATGTTCAATGAGAAGATCGATGCTGAAACCTACGCCAAGCTGGCAAATCAATTTAACCCGAATGGATTTGACGCTGACAAGTGGGCGACAATAGCCAAAAATGCCGGAATGAGATACATGGTTTTGACGGCACGCCACCATGAAGGTTTCGCTCTTTGGAACAGCCCATCCAGCTATGGAAATTTCACCACTTTCGCAACCGCTTCAAAACGGGACTTCGTGGCCGAATACACCAAAGCCTGCCGCAAAGCCGGACTTCAGGTTGGCTTATACTACTCGCCCATGGATTGGCGCTTTCCGGGTTATTTTCAGCCTAAAGAACTACCCGAGAACGCTGCCTTGATGAAGAAACAAGCCTACGGCCAAGTGGAAGAACTGATGCGCAATTACGGCAAAGTAGACATTCTATGGTACGATGGCGGTTGGTTGGCGCATAAAGGAAGTGATGCAGATGCCGCCTGGTTCTGGGAACCCCAAAAGCTGAATGCCCTGGTTCGGAAATTGCAACCGACGGTCCTCATCAATCCTCGATCGGGCATGGACGGAAACTTCATTTGCAACGAAGGAGGCTCGGCTGTCAAAGGCCCCATCCTGAACAACCCTTGGGAAAAATGCCTCACGCTGAACAAAAACAGTTGGGGATTCAACTTCAAGGTCAACAACATGACACCTGCTGAAATCGTGACGATGTTGGTCAATACGGTGGATCGCGGCGGTAACTTGTTGCTCAACGTGGGTCCAGATGCCAATGGCGTCATTCCTCCCGAACAAGTGGACATCCTGGAAAAAGTCGGACGTTGGATGTCCGTTTATGGTGAAAGCATTTATGGCACGGTAGCCGGTCCTTTCGAGCCTGTGGACAATCAGTATGGTTCAGTTCATAAGGGCAACCAGATTTTCGTACACCTGCTACGAAACGAAGGCAAGCTCATCTTGCCACCCACCCACTTCAAAATGGTATCCTGCAAGCTCATGAACGGCAAGAGTCTATCATTCACCCAATCAACGGATGGCATCCTGATCAATACCGATGGTATCCAATCGGATGAATCCGTCATCACGCTGGTTCTCAAAATGAACCAACAAATCCGTTAGCGAGCTTTACTTTTAACCAACACCACGGTTTGGTTGAACGTCTGGTCAATCAATCGGAAATAATTCTTCATCTTTTCGTACACCGAAGCATCGTAAATGTCCTTCTTGAATTGGTAGGAGGCATTGATGACCAAGGTATTCTTGTCTTCCATCGTGTAACCGAAACTCAACAGGAAGTTCTCATCATCCACCGAGGGAGTCTCTCGCAGAGGATTCAATTCGTAACCGTCGGGAACCTTGACCGTGATGTTGAACCTTTGGCCCTGCTTGTAGATCAAATCGATGGGATACAGTCGGGTGGGTTTCTTCAAGGGATTTCCCGTACTGATGAATCCTAGGAAAGGTTTGATCCCGATGGAGCCGTCAATCGGATTCTGTGGATACCTGGCCTTGAAATCGGCCAGAAAGGGCAAGGCTGGATTTTGCTCGTTGGTCAACACGAAGGGTTCAGTCAAGCTCAAGTCCGAGTTCAGCAATGATTTGGCCATCTCCCCCTTTTTGGATTGGTAATCTTCCCGATATTCCATGGCAAAATGGCCGTTGGCTTGCAAATGAACCTCGCAATCGGTTGAATCCGAGTTGATTGCCGGTGTCAAATGTATGGTGTACGTTTCCATGGACGTTTTGCCATCGTTCAACGAAACCCAATCGAATTCCTTCTTGTTCAATGGAACGAACCCTTTCTCGTTGATGCACCTGGAAGGAACATTGCCGAACCCGATGGTGGGCTCCGTCGCGTCCAACATCACGTATTGACCTTTGTAAGCTACGGCAGCGATGACATAGTTGAAGAAAAAGTCGAAGGGAGTGTCCACTTTGAATTTGCCGTGGTCGCGGGTGCTGATCATCACCGGATAAGCATCCAATCCGGCTGCCCGAAGCATGCCGATCAGAAAAAGGTTGATGTCCGCCGTATTGCCCGTACGGGTCTTGAAAAATTCGCTGGTCTTCTTATAGGTATACGAGCTGTAATCCCCATTCCAATGCAAGGAGGAAACGACCCAATCGTAGACGTATTTGGCCTTGGCCATCGTCGAGTCGGGCAAAACCTTACTTTTCAACAGGCTCTTGCTCTTCGCTTCATCACTGGTGATTATTTTGCCGAAATGCTCGTCCGTCAACATGTTGTAGCAGAATTTGGGCCAAGTGCTCAAGTAATTGGTTCTTGAACCGTCCGGCCTTATAAACTCACACAGTTGAAAATTCAGTTTGATCACATAGTCGTCGGGGCAAGTGATGTAGGGTTCCGAACGAAAGGCCGCCAGATTTTTCATGACAAACGTGTAGAGCATGTCGCGGAACTTGACACCAGCGATGGTCTGTTCGCTCATGGATTCACCCGAGGTTTGCTCATCGAACTTGTTACTGCCTTGCAACAAATACGTATAGTTGTAAAAAGGCACCATGGCGGCCGTATATTCGCTGTAAATCACGGGAATGCTCTTTTGGAAGTCCCAATTCTTGAAATAAAACATGAACGGACTCTTTACTTCGTATTGCACCTCGATGACGGAACCGACTTGAACGTCGGGCATGGCAAACTTCATGATTCGAAAATCGGGGGAGCGGTCTTCCTTGTAGACTGAGCTCTGATCCAACTTGGTCTTACGTACCTTACCGTTTTCCATAGTGTAGGTAACGGCTTCCACCATGCGAAGTTCATCAATCTTGTCGTCGATTTTACGCAGGGGAATCTCCACGTTGGCCCAATCGAACCCCGCTTTGCTGAGAATCTTGATTTTAAACCGACGCTGGAAATGAAGCGAAGTTTCACCATTATCCGTATCAAACTCAAAAAACGACTTGCCGATATCGAACAGGAACACGGCTTCGGCCAACGTATCGGGTTCGAAACGCGTAAAACTGAATTCATCGTTCAGGTATTGGCCAAAATCCAAATCCTTGGACGTTTCGTTTTTTGAGAATGCAGTAAATGAAAGCATCAAGCCCAGGCAGAACAGAACGATTTTTTTCATGGTTCGGAAGGTTTGGTATGGAGTATCATGGATTTCTTTTCGGACTCCTTCACTTTTTGAATGAAGTCATATAGGATTTTGTACGCAACGGGGTCGTAAATTCCTTCCCGCAGGTTAAACGACTTAACATCGAGCAAACCTGTGTTGGTTCGACTGAACGATGCGTTGAAGGTTCCATAGGGACAGGTGATGGAAACAGGCTCGGGAACGGTTTCCAACGAAAAGCCATCGGGCAGCCGATAATTCACCGTATCCTCTTGGGATACCGGTATGGGGAAGTTCAAAGTATGGCTGTCGGGCTTGATAAAAGTGTAGGATCCTTTGTAAATCGGTATCTGCGGCAAATACGCTTGTTCCGACGTACGTTGCATGAAATCGGGCTGTCGAAAGACGATTTCCAACTGAGTGGTACGATCATCCCTTCCCACCTGTTTAAATTCGAAATGCTTCATGTCGTAATGCCTAAATGGTATGTAACCATCTAGGTAATCAAATTGCGACTTGGCTGAAACCGCCTTTGAAAGGATGTTCATTTCCTCATATTCATAGCCACGTCCAAATTGATTGAGGACAATCGATGCGTCCCCATCCAAGTTGCAATGGACGTCCAGCAACCTATGACCGGCAACGGCTTCCTTACGGAGGGAAGGCATCCGAACCAAGCGGCTATTCATGCCTTCCACCAACAAGGCCGGACGGTTCTGGGTGGAAACGTCCACATACCCCAACGCGCCGGTCGTGCTCGTATTTTCGAGCCAAATCGTATCCTTTCCCAACGGCACGCACAAAAGGACATGATTGAACTGATTGGTCGGGAATTCCGGATAGAAAGGTTCCGGATATTCATCCCTATACACTAAGACGAGGTGGCTTTGGATGCCCGCGCATTCCAGCAAGGCTTTCATATAGACGCTCAGTGCCTTGCAGTCGCCGAACTTGTTGACCGACACGTAGGCGGCTGGATGGGATTTCATGCCGCCAATGCCGAGTTGAACATCGACATAGCGGGTATGGTCCTGCAAATAATGGTACAAAACCCGCACTTTTTCAAGAGTATCGTTCAAACCAGCCACCAGGTTTCCAACTTGCGACCGATCCCGCTCAGGCAGCGCTGTCAAGCCGCTATTGAGTTGTTCCACCCAATTGCCGAACACCTGCCAACTCTGGTTTGAACCAGGCAGGCCGTAGTTGAACAGTTCGGGTACCACCCAAACCTGAATTGGTTGAGTGACAATGGCAGAATTGTTCCATACTTCATCCGCAACGGCCGTGGGGTTCACCACATACCGGATGTTCACTTGTTGGCCGACCGTATCCATGGATAGGGCGGAAATCCCTTTGCATAGGGTTCGAACGGGATAGTTGAGAGGCTGATGAATCCAGAGTTCAGCCCTAAGCAGGGGTATGGATTTATAACTTCTTGGACGCCAATCGATCAAATCGATGTACGAATTGGAAACGATGGTGCTGGTGTATAGAAAACGATGGGGATACAGCGGATAATCGGTCTTGCAAGCTCGCTCACGCTCGTCGGCATAGAGGGAATATTCCTGATATTGGCTTCGGTCAATAAAATCCTTCTTGGGCAGGATGGCGAGTTTTTTTCCATTTGTGTCCTCCACCCAAGCTTTGAAGGCTTTCAGCTTGTCGATCTTATCATAGACCACCGAGATTTCCTCATTTCCATAGTTGTTGTTGATAAGCATGGCGACTGAATCCGTCACCGTCAACTGCCCATTGACCACGTAGACGTGCCTGATGCGATAAAGCACCTCGCTATTTGGAACATCCGCCGCACAAACCGACTTCAGCGACAACGAAGCCAATAAAGTCAACGCCATCCAAAACAATGGTTTTCCAAGGTTCATGCAATATTCGCTTAAGGTTAACTAATCTATGTTCAAATATAGCATTTTTTTGAAATAAAATATCCGAAAAACCACTTCCCCTCGTGATTTTCCGGATATTCCGTATTTGACTTCAGAAGCTCAGCTTCTTACTTGATTTCCATTTCTTCCTTCATGTCAATTTCGTTGCCTTTGGCATCGTAGAATTGATACTGGAGGTAGGTCAGATTCTGCACGGGGATGACACTTAGGCCAAGACCGTACTTTCTGCGCCACTTCCATTCGAGGGAAAGCAATCCGCCTTTTTGGATGTAGGCTGCGACGTAAGGATGAACGCGTAAGGTGTATTTCTTCACTTTCAGTTTATCGGTCAGGTAGCTGATCTTGCCTTCCAGTTTGTCCGTGAACAAGATGGAGGGTTGGATCTCGCCTTTACCGAAGCAGGTCGGGCAGGTTTCGTTCGTTTCAATATACGTTTGCGGACGAACCCGCTGACGGGTAATCTGCATCAGTCCGAATTTGGACAAGGGCAATATGTTGTGTTTGGCCCTGTCGTTGGCCATTTTTTCCCGGAGGCGATCATAAACCTTCTGACGGTGTTCGCCGTCCTGAAGATCGATGAAATCGACCACGATGATGCCGCCCATGTCCCTCAGCCTAAGCTGACGAGCCACTTCCTCAGCTGCTGCCAGGTTTACGTCCAGTGCGTTGTCTTCCTGACCTTTGCTAGCCTTGGAACGGTTGCCGCTGTTCACATCGATGACGTGCAAGGCTTCCGTGTGCTCAATAATCAGGTAGGCGCCACTTTTGAAGGAAACTGTTTTCCCGAATGCCGACTTGATCTGCTTGGTCACACCAAACGTGTCGTAAATGGGCAGTTTGTCCTTGTAGAGCTTGACGATGTCCGCTTTTTCCGGCATGATCAGTTGAACGTAATCCCGGATTTCTTCGAAAGCCTGAGGATTGTTCACATGAATGTGCTGGAAGGAGGAACTGAGGATGTCCCGTAGGATGACTACGGTACGGCTGGTTTCTTCAAAGATGAGCGACGGGGCTTTAGCCTTGGTAAGCTTGGCCAACACTTCGTCCCAGCGTTTGAGCAGGACTTTGAGTTCGCTGTCCAGTTCGGCCACCCGCTTTTCTTCGGCTACCGTACGTACGATGACACCGAAATTTCTGGGGGTGATGCTCTGAAGAAGCTGCTTGAGGCGTACACGTTCTTCGGCCGATTTGATTTTGGTGGATACCGAGATCTTGTCCGAGAACGGAATCAAGACCAGGAAGCGACCGGCGATGGAGATTTCCGACGTGAGTCGCGGTCCTTTCGTCGATATCGGCTCCTTGGCAATCTGCACCAAAATGTCTTGGCCAGGCTTCAAGACATCAGCGATGGTTCCTTCTTTGGGAATCTCCGGGAGCAATTGAAACTTGCTCAGCAGATGCTGCTTGTTCTTGTTGGCTACGACGTTTTTCGTGTACGTGTTCAGCGAGTTGAATTGGTTTCCCAAATCAAGGTAGTGAAGAAATGCATCTTTTTCATACCCAACGTCCACGAAGGCGGCGTTCAGGCCCGGCATCAATTTGTGCACGCGGCCCAGGTAGATGTCACCCACGGAAAAAGAGACGCTGTTGGTTTCCTGCTGGAACTCCACAAGGCTCTTATCCTCGAGTATCGCAATGGATACTTCCTTAGGCTGTACATCCACGACAATTTCCATTGTCCCTTTCGTAGTTGTTTCGATAAATCAGATGTATTAAGATCTTCGGGCAGTTTGGGGTTGAAACCCGGGCGGGGAAAATTCCGGTTTCGGCCCCGACCTGCTTGGAAGACAGGTAATTAAAAAAACAAAGAACAAACCCTAAGACTGAAAAGTACTTGGATTTGTTCTTGCATTCTTTGAGTTTCTTATAACACGAGAAGATTACTTTTTCTTCTTATGTCTATTCTTTTTTAGGCGTTTTTTACGCTTGTGCGTAGCCATCTTGTGGCCTTTTCTTTTCTTTCCGCTTGGCATTGTCTGGATAATTTTTTACTGAAAACTTATTTTTTCACTTCGCTTACAAACGTCTTGGCGGGTTTGAAGGAAGGAATGTTATGTTCGGGAATGATGATCGTCGTATTCTTGGAAATGTTGCGGGCGGTCTTTTGAGCGCGCTTTTTAACGATGAAGCTACCAAAGCCTCTCAAATATACGTTTTCTTCTTTGGCCAGTGATTCTTTAACCACGTCCATGAAGGTTTCAACACTTGACAATACAGTTACTTTGTCAACGCCCGTTCTCTTGGAAATTTCGTTTACGATGTCAGCTTTAGTCATCTCGATAAATATTTTATAGGTTATACAATAGGTTTGTAAAATTTTGGCTTGCAAATATATAGGTTTCTTTTCTTTAAAAAAAACTTTCCGTGTGGATTTTTGTGATTTTTTGAAAATTTGGCGTTCTTTGTGGTATGGATTCATTATCAAGCATTTCCACTCTCCCGAGTTTGCTTTCCGAATGGTATGGAACACACCAAAGAGACCTTCCATGGAGGCGAAATCCGGAGCCCTACAAGGTCTGGCTTTCGGAGATCATTTTACAACAAACCAGAGTGGACCAAGGACTCCCCTACTACGAATCGATCATTCAACAGTTCCCCGACGTTCGTTCTTTGGCCAAGGCTCCGTTGGACGATTTGCTAAAACTTTGGCAAGGTCTGGGCTATTACAGCCGTGCCAGAAACCTACATACGGCTGCCAAACAGGTTGTTAACGATTTCGGAGGCGTCTTTCCGAATAATTACTCAACCTTGCTCCGCTTAAAAGGCGTGGGCGATTACACGGCCGCCGCCATTGCCTCCATCGTTTACGGTGAGCCGAAAGCAGTGGTCGACGGAAATGTTTTTCGGGTGCTGTCGCGACTTTTCAACATCGACACACCCATCAACTCCACCGAAGGCAAACGCCTTTTTTCAGAGATGGCGGCTGAACTCTTGGATCGGGAGCATCCATCCCGTCACAACCAGGCGCTCATGGAGTTCGGCGCGCTGCAATGCGTTCCGGTACGGCCGGACTGCTCGAGTTGTCCCTTAGCTGCTCATTGCCAAGGATTGGTGGCTGAACGCGTGGCTCAACTACCTGTTAAGGCCAAGGCAGCATCCAAGAAAAATCGCTACTTCTTATATCTGGTTCCTACCTTCGGGCAAGATACTTGGCTTCAGCAACGGCTCGAGAAGGACATTTGGCAAAACCTTTGGGAATTTCCACTCCTGGAATCGGCCAAACCGCTTTCCATAGAACGCATACTGGAAGAACCCATGCTCCGAACCTGGTTCGGCGAAGCTTATTCAATTGGCAACGCGCAGTATTTTAAGCACATACTTAGCCATCGGATCATTCACGCGACCTTCCTACCGGTACGAATTCAGCAATTGGAAAACATTCCTTCGGCTTGGACCAAGGTTTCCCTGTCTAAAATCAATACCTTTGCAGTTTCCAAAATGACCGATAATTTTTTAAACAATTATATAATTAGATAATATTTACTTAATATATTGTTAAATATTATTAAACGTTTGCAGGGCAAGGTTTTTATGCCTACATTTGAATCGTGAACCAAAAAAGATGCGCACTTCCAGGTTCCGAAACCAATAATTTCAATACCCTGATTCGCAACTATTAAACGCTCAAGAACATGTCAGTCAACAAAGCAATCTTAGTGGGCAATGTCGGAAAAGATCCGGAAGTCCGTTATTTGGACAGCGGTGTAGCCGTTGCCACCATCACACTCGCCACCACCGAACGCGGTTACACCTTGGCCAACGGCACGACCGTACCCGACCGTACCGAATGGCACAACATCGTCGCCTGGAGAGGCTTGGCCGAAATCGCCGAAAAATACATCAAGAAAGGTAGCCAAATCTTCGTGGAAGGCAAAATCACCACCCGCAAATGGGAAAAAGACGGCATTGCCCGCTACAGCACTGAAATCGTGGCTGAAAACATCGAATTGCTGGGCAAGCGTCCCGAAGGCTCTTCCTCCGAATCGCATTCAGCCGCACCTAAAACGCCGTCAAACGACACGCCCGCTTCTTCCGATAGCTCCGACGACCTGCCCTTCTAATCTTTTCTCGCCATGAGTGGACTATTGACCGGAAACCATCCTGGTAAAGGCTGCCCCAACAGGGTGGCCCTTGCCGCCTTGCTCCTACTGGCCATTGGACTGTTCGGGTCCTGCAAAAGGGAGTCGTTTCCAAAACCGAAGGCGTACCCCAGAATAGCCTATCCAAACGCACAATACCAACCTTCCGAATTACTAGACCTGCCGGTTTCTTTCGAATACCCCATCTATGCAACCCTCGAAGCCATCAAGCCGGAGAAAAAAAACTGGATCAACCTGCATTTCAACAGTTTCAATGCGACCTTATACATGAGCTTGATCCGATCCGTTGAAAAAGATGCGCTCATGCTGATCCAGGCCAAGGAGAAAATGGCCATCGAACAGGCACCGCCGGCATCCGAAGTACGCAAGGAAGAATTCGAGGCAGCCGACAAGCGGTACACCGGCTATTTCTATCTGACCGACGGCAACGCACCCTGTCCGGTCCAATTCATTCTGACCAACCACCATGGACTCTTGTTCGATGGCAGCCTTATTTTTGACGAAGCCATCAACCGAGATTCCTTGGCTTCCGTCGTGGAGGGCCTCACCCGTGACGTTCGGCATCTGGTGGAAACCTTTCAATTCAAGAACTGAGCATGCCCGTTCACCTGCTTCAAGAAACGCAAGACTATACGCTCGGCATCTGGAAGATGGATGAATCCGAGAAGGAGTTGTTACCGTTGGCAGGGCCTGTGGAGCCTCCCTCGATGGTGAATCGGGTTCGAAGGCTGGAATACTTGGCGGTACGTGCGTTGGCTACCCAAATGGGCATCCATTCGGCGGACATCGCCTACTTGGCTTCCGGCAAGCCGTATCTCAAGGACAGCAACCTCACCATCAGTATTTCCCACACGAAAGGCTACGTGGCCGTCCTGATGAGCGCCCACGGGCAAGCTGGCGTGGATGTGGAACACACCACGGACCGGGTCCGTAAGATCAGGCAAAAATTCATGCATCCCATGGAGGAAACTGTGTTGACGGAGGTTTGCAAATCCATCAATGAAACGCTGGGATTGTTGCTGCATTGGTGCGCCAAGGAAGCCATGTTCAAGGCGGTGCCAGAGGATGGTGTGGATTTCGCTCAGGAATTGCGTATCATCGATTTTGGGCTGCAGGGTGAATCAGGATCCTTTCAAGGTTGTTTTCTAAGGACTGGTCGGAACTTCAAGATCGATTACCTCATGCAACCGGACTTCGTCCTCACCTGTTCTTTTTCAGCAGAATCCAAATAATCATTGGGGCACCGAACAGGGCCGTGACCGAATTGATGGGCAAGGCATTGCTTAGGAACGGACCTTGGGTGATGCAATCGCAGAGCAACATGAGCGAAGCACCGCAAAGGATGGATGCGGGAAGCACGATGCGGTGGTTCCAGCTTTTGAACAGTCCGCGGGCGATGTGCGGCACGGTGATGCCGACAAACCCGATGGGTCCTGCAAATGCCGTGACCCCACCAGCCAACAAGGCAGTGGAAAGAATGAGGAGAAAACGGGTACGGGTGACCGATACGCCCAGACCTTTGGCATAGTGTTCGCCCAACAACAACGCATTCAGTGATTTTTGGAGGAATAAGGCCAACAGGAGCCCAAGGGATACGACGATGAGCAGAATGGGGAATAACTTCCAGGTGACGGCGCTCAGACTGCCGAATGTCCAAATGACGAAGACTTTGAGGGTGTCGGGATTGCTCACGTTCTGCAGCAGGCTGACCACGGACGATGCGATGTATCCGAACATCATGCCCACGATGAGCAGCGAGACCAAGTCGGGTACCCGAACGGACGCCAACAACACCAGCAGCAACACACCCACCGCACCGACCACGGCAGCGACCACCAGTCCCCAGGAACCGAAACCCAGCAGGAAGGTGCCCACCCCGGACGTGAACATTGTGACCAAGGCCACACCCAGGCTGGCACCTGCATTGACCCCCAGCACATCGGGTCCAGCCAACGGATTGCGAAACAACGTCTGCATGAGCAAACCGGCAACGGAAAGGGCCGCTCCGGCCAAGATGGCGGTCAGCGCCTTGGGCAGTCGGTAGCCGAACAAAATTTCACGGTAAATCGCATCGCCCTCGTTTTGAAAGGCTCCAAACAGTTCCCTGATGGGAATCCGGATGCTGCCCAGCACCAGATCCAGCAGGAAAAGCAGGACCAAGGTCACGGCAAGCAACAGGAACAACAGGCTGTTTCGGCTCATTTCAATATTCTTTTGGGCGAAGTTACCGCAATTTTCTCAAATAATGCCAAGGTGCGTCTGGAAGCAGGTTCGGATGGAACACCTTGATGAAGTCGGACAATAGTTCGTCCGGCCTGGCCACGGCTCCCTCCCAAAAATCATTGCCGCCCTGAGGCGTCACTCGGTAGGTATACGCATAGACATTGCCACGGCGGAAGGCTTGGAACAACGTATAGCGTTCATCCAGTTTTTGTAGCGCCGTCAACGATTTTCCATTGGTCACACCCACCCAGACGTCGGCCTTGTTGAAGTCCTTCAGGACCTGTTCAAAGGTGAACGGTCGGCTGCCTGTGGTCGTGTCGTTCGAATACTTGTAATTGCCGAAGGCGTCCTTGAACAATTGTGCCGTGTAGCTGGCTCCACCAGGCAAGTACCAGGTACCCCTGAAGTCGTCTCCAGAAAGTACTTCCGGTCTCTTCTCCTTCGCTTCGGAAGCCAAATGTTTTAGGCGGAGGTAATTGGTTCTGACCGATTCAAACAAACTGTCGGCCAAGGTCTCCTTATTGAAGAAGCATGCGATGAAACGAATCCACTCCGCCCTGGCCAATAAACCGGACTCCATCCATTCGTTGTCGTACAGCACCGGGATGCCGCTTTCACGAATTCGGGCAAGGTGGCTGTCTTGTTGGTTGAAACTGTTCATGAGCATGACTTGGGGTTTCAGCAACAGACAATGTTCCACGTCCAGTTGAAACGGGTCGCCCAAATCGGTCACGGCGCCTGTCTTGACCGCCTGCCTCAAGGTTGAATTGTAGATGGTTTTGGCGTCACAGATGCCTGTGACGGCTTTCAACACGCCCAATTCATCTAAAAAAGCATATTGGGTGCAGGAACCGGAAACCAGCGATTGTAAGGGAATCTTTATTTTGACACCACCCTCGGGTACAGCAGTGCGTTCGTTTTCCACCAGGTAATAGCGAACCAGTTCGGAGCCTTTTTTCCAGGGATCGGCCAGCGTGATGCGTTTGAAGTTCGGGAAATAATCGACCTTGAATCCAGTAGCGAAGCCGACACACATGCTGCTGTCCGGTTTGACTTCAGCCGATACAGCTTTTTTTGCTTTGTCGTGACCCATGCAGGCCGAGAACAATGCCAAAATAAGTACGGGCAGGAATTTCTTCATCGGAAAGGTCGTTTACAGGTACAAAAAAGGAGTCCTGTTCAGACTCCTTTCGGTTTTGATCCGTCTTAAAAAAGACATGGAAATTATTTTTTTGCTGCGGGAGCGGCAGGAGCCTGCTTAAAAGGAGCTGCGGGAGCTTGTTGGGCAGGGGCGCCTTGTGTGGCGGGAGCGGTTTTGCCCTTGGCGGCGGCGGCGTTGTTGAAACCTGGATTGTTCAGGTTCGGGTCAATCTTCACGGCGTTTTGAACTTCGTCCTTGATGATGGACTGTTTGGCTTGAACTTCGTCGGATGTGGTGATGAAACCAGCGGATACGATGCAGAGCAAAGCAACGGCCAAAGCCAACGTCCAAGTTGCTTTTTCCAGAAAATCGGTTGTTTTACGAACACCCATGACCTGATTGGTGGCAGAGAAACCGGAAGACAGACCACCGCCTTTGGAGTTTTGGACGAGCACGATCAAAATTAAAAGAAGGGCGGCAAGGAAAATGAGAATGGTGATGGCCAGGTACATATCGTATCTATTTTTTTATGTGAGTAATCAGTTTTTCCAGGAATCGAATTTGGTCTGCAAAGTAAACATTTTTTTCTGGATATTTCAAGCTTAAGCCCTTGAATATTTCAAGGGCACGGTCATAGCGCTTCTGCTTGAGGTAAATTTTCGCCAAGGTGTCCGTGAAAGAGTCCTCCGGTAGATTGAAGGAGGATACCATTTGCTCCAAAGCAGCGACATCCTCCACGGAATCTTCATCCTGTGCTTTGTCGACTGTTGGTCTTAGACGAATCTTGGACTCCTTGCTTTCGGATTGTTGCAGGAATTGGTCGATGAGGTCTTGTCCGATCATGGGCTGAACGGGTTCGAGTGGGCCTGCATCGGGTTGCATGGAAAGGAATTCGGCGTAATTCAGCACAAAACCTTCGTCCGCACGGATGGGTTCCTCGGCAACGATGGGCTTGGCTGCAGGAGCGGGCTTGCCTGTGGGGGCAGCTTCTACGATGGGCTTTTCAGTCTGACCTGCATCAACAGTGGTGGCGGCAGGTGCGCTTTCGGGTTCGTACGAGAATGTTTCCGATTCTTCCTCCATGGGCGCCATGGTCGGTGTACTGCCTTGCAGGAAGCGGTCTACGAGTGAGAAACCTCCGGACTCCAGCGGTGCGGCTTGGGGATTTTCCAATTGCTCCGGCAAGCTCTTTCCCTCGATGAAATAATAGAGTCGTCTGCGGTCGGGTACGGAAACGGCGGTCTTGATGAGGGAAGCCGAGAAATGCAAGTCGTTGAGGTTCAATAGGCTCTTCAAATACAGCATTCGAGCAATGGTGAAACATGGATAGTCTTCCAACACTGTTTTGAGCTGCAACATGCTTTCCCGATTCAATTGGGAAGGGTCATTGATCCATTGCCTGATATCGTCCGTCTTCATCTTACCAGTTTGCTACGGTTTTATTGAATATGGCTTCGGAAATCTCCTTGGTGATTTCGGTCAGCAAATCATCCTGAACGTCCTCCAGCATGCTGGTGGCGCTGAATTGACGAAAAGCAGAGAATTTCTGTTCGAAATCTTCCTTTTCGTTGGTCGTATTGGTGAAACGGACATTGACGGTGATGGTCAATTTGGTTTCAGAGGCGTATCCGTCGGCTTTCTGGGCCATCGGCGTGAGTTCCCAACCGACAATCTCGCCTTCGAGCTGCAAATCACCATCTTTGGGCCGCATCTTCAGCTTGGTCTGCGTGATGAACTTTTCCTTCAATCCTTCCGTAAAAGATTGGGCGAAAGGTGGATAGACGTATGGTGCCTGGTTCGGAAATTCCTGGATGGAGATGGTTTTGACGCGTGCGTAGTCAATGGAAGCACCGTTCAGCTTATAACTGACCGTACAGCCCGAGAGCAGCAACAGTGGCAAAAGGAGCAGCAAAAATCGTTTCACGGTCAATCCAGTTTGTATTCTTTAATTTTACGGTACAGCGTCCGTTCGGAAATGTTAAGGTCGGCGGCGGCGTTCTTGCGTTTGCCGCCGTTGCGGTCCAGGGCTTTGCGAATGGCTTCCTTTTCCATGTCTTCCAGGGAGAACGATTCCTCCACATATTCCTCGGTATCCTCGATGTTGTGGACGGTAGGCCGGTGGCTGGCGGGTTCAGGTGCGTGGAACGTGGCGTAGTTCCCGAATTCCTTGTCGGAGACTGGGCCTTCGGTACCATTTTTCATCATGAGGTCGTTCACGAGCAGCTTGAGCTCATTCATGTCCTTCTTCATGTCGAAAAGCACTTGGTACAAGATTTCACGCTCATTGGCAAAGGAGCGGCTGTCCACGGGTCGGGAACCTCCGCCTGAGTACAGTGCCGGAATTTTCTCGAAGGAACTGTCGGGCAGATAGGAACGCAAAATGTTGGCGGAAATATCGCGTTGCTGTTCAATAATGGAAATCTGTTCGGCGATGTTCTTGAGTTGGCGAATGTTGCCTGGCCAGCGGTAGGAAGTCAGCACGGTTTTGGCGTCTTCACTGAGTTGCACGGCCGGCATGCGGTATTTTTCGGCGAAATCGGCTGCAAATTTACGAAACAGTCGCAGGATGTCGTCCGGGCGGTCGCGGAGCGGCGGAACGCTGATGGGTACCGTGTTCAGCCGGTAATAAAGGTCTTCGCGGAAGCGATTGCCTTGGATGGCCTCGCCCATGTTCATGTTGGTGGCGGCCACGATGCGCACGTTGGTCTTTTGGGTCTTGGAGGAACCCACGCGGATGAATTCGCCGGATTCCAGCACGCGCAAGAGTCTGGCCTGCGTAGATAAGGGCAGTTCGCCGACTTCGTCCAGAAAGATGGTGCCTCCGTCAGCCACTTCGAAATAGCCCTTGCGGTCGGCCAAAGCGCCTGTGAACGAGCCTTTTTCGTGGCCGAACAATTCAGAATCGATGGTGCCTTCGGGAATGGCGCCGCAGTTCACAGCAATGTATGGTCCATGCTTGCGGTGGCTGAACTGGTGGATGATCTGCGGGAAGCTCTCCTTCCCCACTCCGCTCTCACCAGTAATGAGTACGGACAAATCGGTCGGCGCGACCTGCACGGCCACATCGATGGCGCGATTGAGCTCAGGGGCATTGCCGATGATGCCGAAACGAAGTTTGACGTTTTGGATATCCACAGTTTCAGTCGATTAAATATCCTCGGGCATTTTCAGGTCGGAAAGTTCTCCCGACTGAACAATGTGCTGCTTGCGGAGCGGATTGCTCGTCATTTCGGCATAACCGTTCCGATTCATGAAAATATCACAGGCCATGTAGAAGGCTTCCCGGAAAGATTCTTCGGAAGCAACATTCTGTCCGGCAATGGAATAGGCGGTGCCGTGAGCTGGCGAAGTCCGGACGATGGGCAGGCCTGCGGTATAGTTCACACCGCTTTCCATGCTGAGCGCCTTGAAAGGGATAAGGCCCTGGTCGTGGTACATGGCTAGAATGCCATCGTATTTTTTGAAATCGCCCGAGCCGAAAAATCCATCGGCGGGAATGGGACCGAAACAACAAACATGCTGGTCCTGAGCCTTGCGGACTGCTTCGGCAATGATTTCCTGATCCTCCTTACCAATCAGCCCTTCGTCACCGGCGTGTGGATTGAGTCCAAGAACGGCAATGCGGGGTTTGATGATGTTGAAATCCTTGATGAGCGATTTGTTGAGCATCCTGATTTTGGTGACCAAACTCGGTACGTCCAAGGCTGCAGGCACCTGAGACAAAGGAATATGACCAGTTGCCACGGCCACCTTCATGATGGGGCTCACCATGATCATCAGGGCCGGTTTGCCGTCGCCGAAAACGGATTCGAGGTATTCGGTATGACCCGGAAACGTAAAATTTTCGGACTGAATGTTCTTTTTATTGATGGGCGCCGTAACCAGTACGTCGATGAGTCCGTCCTTCAGATCCTGACAAGCGCGTTCCAACGCCTGAAAAGAGGCCTTGCCGGCAATCGGAGTGGATTGCGAAAGTTCCACCTTCACTTCGTCATCGGTGCAATTCACGATGCTGATCTTGCCGACTTGTGCTTCACGGGCTGACCCGACAATGCTCAAGTTCACGCCGTTCAGATCCAACGCTTTTTTGTGATAGGCCGCCACTTTGGCTGAACCGTAAATGACCACAGCCTGGTTTTCGTAGACCCTGTTATCGGATAGTGTCTTGAGAATCACTTCGTAACCGACACCGTTGATGTCGCCCTGCGAGATTCCGACACGTATTTTAGGAGTTTCCATAGAGGATTTGATGTTATACTGACAAAATTGCCGAAAGATACAAAGAAAACCCCTTAACAAAAGTTATTCTGTGAAATAATTTTATCCTTTTTGTGTGGAAAGAAGGCCACAGGCAGCCTGAATATCCTCTCCGCGGGACTTCCGGACGGTCGTACGCAAACCCTTCGACATCAGGAAATCGCAAAAGTCACGAACCGCCATTTCGTCAGTCGTTTTGAAAGGCGTATCGGGAATGGCGTGGAATCGGATGAGGTTCACCCTGCAATCCAGCCCCTTGAGCAGCGCCACGAGCGCCTTGGCATGGGCCGGTGTATCGTTCAAACCCTTGAATAGGATGTATTCAAACGAAAGCCTCCGTTGCTTGCTGAAATCGTATTGCTTGAGCAGTTCGATGGTTTCCTGCATGGGCCAAGCCTTTTCAGAGGGCATCCATTCAAGCCGCTGTTCGGGGATGGCCGTATGCAGGCTAACCGCCAGATGGCATTTGCTCTCTTCGAGGAAACGAAGGAGTCCCGGTCGAACGCCGATGGTGGATACCGTCACCCGTTTGGGGCTCCAGGCAAAACCATTGTCCGATGTGAGCACATCCAAGGCACGAAGCACCTCGTCCACATTGTCCAACGGTTCGCCCATGCCCATGAAAACAATGTTGGTGAGCTCGGTGGATTCAGGTATGGAAAGAATTTGATTCAAGATTTCTCCTGCTGAAAGCTGCCCGAGAAATCCCATGCGGCCTGTCATGCAGAAGTCGCAACGCATCTTGCAGCCTACTTGTGAGGAAACACAAAGCGTGCCCCGGTCGTCTTCGGGAATGTAGACGCTCTCAATGAGTTGGCCGCCTGAGGTCTTGAACAAATATTTGACCGTTCCGTCCTTGGACCGCGAGGCATGCACCGGGTCGGTAAATCCCAAATCCGCGCGTTCAGCCAATAATTGACGGTTGGCCTTGGAAATATTGGTCATCTCCTCAAAACTCCGCACCCGCTTCACATAAATCCATTCATGCAACTGCGTAGCCGCGTACTTGGGCAACCCCTGCTCCAACAACCAAGCCCTCAACTCGTCCGGGCGCTTGCCCAATATCGGGTACTTTTCAGTGTTCATGTTTCGTTAAAAATGAAGAGGCCACCCTTTTCAAGGCAGCCTCTTATTGGATTTAGTCTTGAGGAGCTTAGTAAAACTTAATGCGGGAATCCTTAATCTTGGTCGAATTCTTGACAGCTTCGAAGGATTGGTACATCAATCTGTACATGTTCATGCTGTTCAAACCGGCTTCTTCCTGCTTCAAGTTAAAGGTTTCCTGCGTTTTCTTGTTGGCAATGACTTGGAACACATAGACACCGTTCTTGCCTTTGATGGGAGCAGAAAGTTGATTCAGCGGCGCAGCGGTCACGGCGGCTACCAGAGCGGGTTCCTCACCTACACCGTTGATGCGGCGGGAAGCAAAGTTAACGAACAGGGCTGAATCCACGTTCACCTTTAAATCCTGAGCCAAGACGGCCAGTGAAGTGACTTTTTTGGATTGGATGTCCTTGACAATCTGGTCGGCTTTGTTTTCGTCGATCAGTTCGCGGAGCAGAATCTGCTGAACGGCTTCAACGGGTTGGTAATCGCCATCGTTCACGGCAGTCACACCGACCACGACAAATTGGTTGTTCTGATTTTCAAGAATGCCTGAAAGCTTGCCCAGATCGTTGTTGTAAATGAAACGGACGGCTTGACGCATTTGAGGCAGATCGGCAATGGTGTTGTCGGAGGAATGCACGGATTGTGCTTCCTTGACTTCATAACCAGCTTTCTGAGCTTCGGCGAAAAATTTGGTTACTTCTGTGTATTTGGCCACCAACAAATTCACTTTGTTGTAGATGTCGCTGTACGTCTGTGAGCTCGGAGTCACTTTCAAGGTTACCAAGGCCAGTTTGGTCTTAGCCACCGGAGCGGTTTTCTGAGTCACCTGAACGATGCTGATGTTGCTTTTGGTCTTCACTTGGAAATAATTGTTCACCGTAGCGGCAAAGCATGAACGAATGAACGTGCTACCCAAGGAAATCGCATCGACTTCGCGGAACCAACCCATGTCGGCACCACCATTGTTGCGAGAGAACTTTTGAGCCAATTGGCTGAAATCGCCACCTGCCTTCAATACGGCAAGCAAGCTGTCCGCACGTGTTTGTTCGGAAGAGGCCAAAACGATTTGACGAGCCTTGACAGAGTCGGGAGCGATTGTTTTGTCCAATATTTTTGCCATGACGAACGCGCCATCGGTATAAACCGGTGCCAAGTAGGCGCCAACGCCTGAATTGGTTGCGAAATCCTTGACCGTACCAGTTAAAAGTTTGTTGGAAACATAGCAGTCCACGAATTGGTTGTCGGAGTTCTGGTTCACGAAACCAGCGTAATCGGTAGTGGTTGCAAATTCAGGTTCGATTTCCTTCACCTTGTCTTCCACAGCCTTGAAATCGGCTTGGCTGGGCTTCACGTCGACCACGATGAATTTGGCACTGCGGTAAGGTTTCTGACGGAAACGTTCAATTTGGTTGTTGTAGCGTTTCTTGACTTCGTTCGAGCTGGCTTTGAACAAGGAATCGGATAGGGCGCTGTAGGGCTCACAAACATAGACGAAGTCCAAATTGTCGGCACGTTCTGCAAAGGAAGCCTTGGCATCCAAGGAATTGGCTTGAACGGCTTTGCCAAGCAATGTGTTGATCTTTTCTTCGAGCCTTGTGTACTTCAGGTTGTTTTCCCAGAACATCCAATAAACCTTGAGGTTCTTGATTTGTTCCTGTGCTTCGGCTGGATAAGCGGAAAGATCGTCTGACTGGATGGTCTGCAGGAAGTTCAGCATGATATTGTGGTCGAACTGACCCGTTTGGGGATTCTTGAAAATGGGCAACTGCTGAATCATCGGATGAACATTGGCACCATTGATCATACTGAAAATTTCCTTGCCGGTGACCGAAATGCCAAGTTGAGCAGCTTGTTGGTCCAAGATTTGTTCCCGTACGACCGATTCGTAAACCGATTCGCGGATCTGTCCTGAAACAGCCTCATTCAAGGTATTCTGTCCGGTCTGAATTTTGTAAACTTGTTCCATTTCCGCGATGCGGGCTTCGTAATCCTTGTAATCCAAGGAATAATCACCAATTTTGGCGATTTTGCGCTGGGACTGTTGAAACAGGGATTTTCCGGAATTCAGGAAGTCTCCGATGATGAATGCAAACAAAGCCAAACCGATGATGAGTGCCAAGAGGCCGGCTTTATTCCTGATTTTCTGTAAGGTTGCCATATAAGATAGGTATGTTTATGATGAATATAGCGATTTTGGGTGCTTTTTTTCAGCCTGCGAATATACAAAAAAATGTTTAAACCGAGTCCATTCAAGGAAAATTCCGTCAGTCTATTCCGAGGTTTCCTGATCGACCGGTAAATCACCCGTCGGCTTTTTGATGTGATAGGTCGTCAGTTGCTCGTTGGATTCGAAGCCGTAACCCATCATGACCAGGTCGCCTTGTTCGATGCGAATGAACGAGTCAGTGTAGATTCGGCGGGACAAATGGTCCCAATACAACAGGGAGGTTTCGAATTTGTCACCTCGCAGGTTGATGAGCTTCACGTTTTTTCGAAGTTCCCACAACTGACGGCGGGTGAAGTATTTGGCCGTGTCGCTCTGAACCAGTGAGACCGTTCTCAGGCTGTCGTTGAACTTTTCGAAATAGACTTTCTTGGGGTAATACCAATATGGTTCAGCTGCTTTGTCAAAGACTTTCCAAATTTCGGAAGTCACTCGATATTGAACCACGCCGGAATCGGAAATGAGCACGGTCACCGAGTCGGTGAACATGCCTGGCACGACCGCTCGGTCCTTGAACTTGTGCACGTACTGGGGTTGGTCGGAATTGCAGGCGGCGGGCACGAGCAACAGGGTTGCCATGCACAAGACGCCGATAAGGTTCCGGATGCTATGGAAACGGCTGTTCACGCTACAATTTCATCTTGAAGAACCAAAGTTCGTTGAAGGATACGTCGATGGATACTTTGTAGTACATTTCGCTGATGTAGGAAGCGTTCGGGGTGAACAATTTTCCCATTTCAAAACTGAAATTCAGCATGGAGTTCCGGCTCAACAATTGCCCCCGTATTGGCAAGCCGACCCCAAAGCTAAGCGCTGCACTCTGAAGGTGACCGGGCTGTTTGAGGTACATATCGTTGAACTGGAAACCGCCGCGATACCGAATAGCTTGGTAATAATGTTCAGCGTTAGTCGAAGGCAGGTATTCAACGCCCATAGCGATGCGGTTGTTGTCCCGCAGGCTGTCTCCAACGCCCATGAAGGAGGTTTGGCTGAAGCGCTGGTTCTGGTAATCCAGGCCGATGGTCAAGCGATTGTCCCAATTGTAGGACAGGCCTGCACCGATGGTGGTGGGCAGTTGAAAGTTATGGTACGTTGTCGTTTCCAGTGTGTCGGAAGCGATGTTCACATTGTAAAGTTCGCCCTTGAATGGCAGTGCGGCAGAAACTGTGGCGCCCAGGGTCAGGAAACTCTTGTTGTTGAGGGGCATGTCGTACTGCACCCCCAAATCGAGGCTTGGAGACTTGAGGAACAGGTAGTTGAGGTTCTGTTCATTGTTGATGCCGGAAGTAGTGTACTTGGTCGATGTGGTGTTACCCAGCATTCCGAAGGTGTATTTCAAGTTGGCACCCACGGATAGGCCTTTGGTCAGATATGCGCCGGTGCCCAGGAAGAACGTGTTCAGCCCCCCCGTTCCGGTGTAGGTGGTCGTATAATCCAAATCACCGACGGGTGTGTTCGTCAAGGCAAACGTCTGACTGAAGTTGTAACCCACTTTGGAGAAGGGCACCAAGCCGATTGCCATGCCCCAATTGGGCTTCAGGGCGAATTTAATGCCGATGTGATCCAAATAGGCGTTGGGATTGTATTGATGGACGCTGCCTTCCTTGAAAGCGGTGTACTGGGCCGACAAACCCATGTCAAACAACATGTTCATGGTGTCCACGTCTGCATAGGAGGCAGGGTTCAGCACGTCGATGAGCCCACGTTCGTGGATGCCGTAACCGATACCGCCCATGGCGCGGGTCTTGCCCATCGCAGGTGTTTCCAAACTGCCGTAAGCGTAGCGGCTGTAGGTGGAATTGGTATTCTGGGCGAGGAGCGTTTGCAGGGTCAGCAACAGTAAAAGTGTTGCCGGAATGGATTTACGAATGGACATTATGGCGTAATATTCGGTTAAGGCCCTTCAGGACCAGTTTATCGTCCACAAAGATGCCATTTTTTAATTTTCTGTCAAAATAAAAAAGGTCACCGCCTGTTAAAAAAGCGAAAAGGTCAGGATACCGCAGCTTTAAGGCGTCGATATAACCATCCAGCTCAAACAGAATGCCTTGCATAACGCCGGAGCGGATGGCGGTTTCGGTGGTGCTGCCGAGCACCTCAAAGGTCTGGGTGGGTTCCACCAAGGGTAGTTTGCCGGTGAATTGGTTCAACGATTTGAAGCGGGTCTGCATGCCGGGAGCGATGTTGCCGCCGGTGAAGGTTCCGTCTCGGCTGACGAAGTCGTAGGTGATGGCCGTGCCCATGTCGATGACTATCAGTGGTTTGCCTGGTTGTTGGGACCAAGCACCGACGGCGGCGGCCAGGCGGTCGAAACCCAGGGTCGAGGGTGTTCCGTAGCCGTTGCGGATGGGGAGTGGCGTGTCGGGGCCGAGGTGGACGAAGGTATGGAGTTCAGCCTCCAAAAGCGCTAGGAGTTGGTTGTCTATGGTTTTGACGGTGGAAAGGATGGCGTTTTGAGGGGTATAGGTGGAAAGGCATTCCTTCAAGAAGGCTGGAGTGAGTTCGTCCACGACTTGGAAATAGACAAAATTGTCGCTTGAATCGACGCAGGCAATCTTGCACAGGGTGTTGCCCTGATCGAGAATGAGGTTCATGGCTGACTGGTTTTTGAGTGCGGTGGAAAGCGTTTGAGCTCGGTATACAATTGATGCACAGGCAACCCCATCACATTGAAGTAGGAGCCTTCGATGCGCTCCACTCCGACGAATCCGATCCATTCCTGAATGCCGTAGGCGCCGGCCTTGTCGAAGGGGCGATACTGGTCCACATAGTGTTCAGCCTCCTCATCGGTAAGTTCGCAGAAAAAGACTTCGGTGGAACTTAGAAAGCTGACCTGATGGTGGGTGCTGGTGAGACAGACGCCGGTGTAGACGAAGTGGCTCTTGCCGGACAGCGCATGGAGCATGTACAGGGCATCTTCGCGGCTTTCGGGCTTGCCGAAGACGTCAAGTCCTTGGCAGACAATGGTATCTGCGGTGATGATCAGTTCATCGGCAGCCATTTGAGGACGGAAGGCTTCGGCTTTTTGCAAAGCTATGTGGGTGGCGATTTCAGCCCCTTTCAAATAAGAAGGATACGACTCGTCGCCATCCGGTAGGACGCGCACCGTGTATTCGATGCCCAGCCCGCCAAGCAGTTCGTTGCGTCTGGGGGAATTGGAAGCCAGGATGAGGCGGTAGCCTTGCAGATTTTCGAGCATATTCAATTTTTTACCAGCCGAAGGCTTCGGCGTCGGTCATCCAGAGTCCCTGGGCTTTGAGGATCTGTTCGATGAGGTCGCGGGCACAGCCTTCGCCAGCCTTGATGTGCGAAATGTATTTGGAAATGCCTCGGATTTCGGGCGCGGCATCGGCCGGACAGGCGGGTAGACCAACCAATTGCATCACTTCGTAATCGGGAATGTCGTCGCCCATATAGGCTACTTCCTCGGCCTTCAGCCCGGTTTTTTGGAGAAAATCGGCCAATTGGACTTTCTTGTCGTGGGCGCCCAAGTAAATGTGCTGCACGCCCAGGTTTTCAAAACGGATGCGCACGGCTTCGGTTCGGCCACCCGTGATGATGCCGAGGATGAGGCCCTTCTTGCAGGCCAAATTCATGGCGTAACCGTCTTTGATGTTGGCGGTGCGCATGGGTTCGCCGTTGGGATACAAGGGAATCGTGTTGGCGGAAAGGACGCCGTCCACGTCGAAAACGACGGCTTTGATGGTGGACAGGTTGTGGGGTATGGTGCTCATTTCTTGGATGTTTTTGTACGTTTGAAAATGCCCTGGCTCAGGTCTTTATAGAGAGTTTTCAATTCCGGATGCTTGTCCAACAGTTTCAAATGTTTGTCCATGACCGTTCGGTCGAAACGCACGGCAGGGCCTGTCTGGACGCTGGAGGGCGCATGCGTCTGCACTTTGGCCGCCGTTTCCAGGATCAAGGGTTTCAGCACCTCAAAAGGAAGTTGTTGCTCCTGCAGCAAATCGCTGGAGACGGTGTATAGATAATTGACGAAATTGCAGGCATAGACGGCCGAAAGGTGCAATTGCAGGCGTTGCGCCGAAGAAATTTCGTATATGGCTGAACCCAAATCGGAAGCGAGTTGCTTTAGGATGTACAGCACCACTTTGTCCTTGGTTTCCAGGAAAATAGGAAGGGTGCCGAAATCGACCTCGCGCTCCTTGCTGAAGGTTTGCAGCGGGTAAAAAACGCCGGTTTTGGCGGCGAAGGGCTTGAGCGCATCCAAAGGCAGGCTGCCGGCGGTATGCACCAGGATGCCGTTGCCGACCTGGATTTTTTTCAGGACTTCGGGGAGCGCATCGTCCTTGAGGGCGCAGATGTACAGCGGTACGTCCGAGAGCATTGCTTCGGGTTGGACCACGGGTTCAGCCCCCAATAAATCGGCGAGGCTTTTGGCGGAGGCTTCCGTGCGGCTGTAGACCTGCACGAACTCGTGTCCGGCCGCTTTCAGGGCGATTCCGAGCCGGGTGGCCAGGTTCCCGGCACCGATGAAGCTGATGCGCACGTTGTTGGGGGTTATTCGGTTGCTTTGAAGTTGCCTATATGGACCTTTTCCCATTGCAGGTTGTCCAAATCGTAGGGTTCCTTGCTGACTTCCTTCATGCCGATGGCGATGATGCTTTCAACACGGAAAGTTGAAGGGATGTCCAAGTGGCGTTTCACATAGGTTTCAGAATCCTCGCCATCAGCGGTTTGGCGGCAACGAATCTGAATCCAGCAGGAGCCCAGACCCAGGTCTTCGGCTTCCAATTGCAGGTAAATGGAGGCGATGGAGGCGTCTTCCACCCAAACGTCGCTTTTCTCGGGATCGGCGATGACGACCACGGCCAGCGAGCAGTTTTCGATGAGTTTGGAGCCGGCCTTTTTGCTGACAGAAAGCTTTTGGAGCATTTCGCGATCGTCCACCAAGATGAATTGCCAGGGATTTGAACTTTTGGAGGCTGGCGACATGAGCGCGGCCTGCATCAATTGTTCGACAAGTTCGGGACTGATTTCAGTCTCCATGAATTTTCGGGTGCTTCTACGTTTACGAAGCAATTCGAGCAAGTTCTCCATACTAAAATAACAATATAGACCGCAAAGATACGTTTAATTCCTCAGATTTCCGTAGATTTGCGCCCATTGAAAACGTCGGTTCGATGTCCAAAAAAATAGCCGTTTTACTCCTTTTTATACTGCCTATTAGCACCCTGCTCCTCTCGGCGCAAGGCAGCGTGACGGTTTCCGGCTTCGTTCTAGACAATCAGAATCGCGGGCTCGAATTGGTCAGCATATACGATTTGAACGGCAAACATGCGGCCTATACGGACGCCAACGGCTACTACAGCATTGAGCTTCCGGCGCAGGACACCGTGATTTTAAGGTATTCCTGCCTCTCCTACCAACCTGCCACCCGCATCATACCAGCCGCCATGCAAACCCTCCGGGTGAACGTGACGCTGGGCACTTCCTCGCATACCTTGAACGAAGTGACCATTCACGGGCAGCAGCGGCGCACGAACTCGCTGGAAACGCTCGATGCGACCAAGATCCGCCTCCTGCCGGACGCATCAGGTGGCAGTATCGAGGCCTTGCTGGTGACCTTTGCCGGTGTGAGCACCAACAACGAGCTCAGCTCGCAATATTCGGTGAGAGGCGGCAATTTTGACGAGAATTTGGTCTATGTGAACGGGACTGAAGTCTATAGGCCGCTGCTCATTCGGGCTGGTCAACAGGAAGGCATGAGTTTTGTCAACCCGGAAATGGTGCGGGAAGTCAAGTTCTCGGCTGGCGGATTCGACGCGCGATACGGGGATAAAATGTCGTCGGTGCTGGACATCCAATATAAAAAACCTTCTCATTTCGAGTCTGTTGCCAATTTGAGCTTGTTGGGTGCCAATCTTTATGTCGGTCAGTCCTCCAAGAATGGTCGTTTCACGCAGATTCACGGATTACGGTACAAAACCAACGCTTATTTGCTGGGGACGCTCGATACCAAGGCGGAATACAACCCGACGTTTCTCGATTACCAGACTTATTTGACGTACAAACTGACACAGACGCTCGAATTGAGTTTTTTGGGGAATTTCTCGCAAAACAGCTATGAATTCATACCCGTTTCGTCCGAAACCCAGTTCGGCACGTTCAACAACAAACTGACCGTGGGCATCGCGTTCGACGGGAAGGAAAAGGATTTGTTCCAGACGTCGTTCGGCGCGCTGAATCTGACGAAAGTGCTGCCGGGCAAAGTGAAACTGGGGCTGCAGACGTCGGCCTTCAATACGGTGGAAGACGAGAATTACGACATCACCGGCCAATACTGGCTCAGTTCGACGCCCATCAAAAACAACCAAGCTGATACGGCCAACGCCAGCCTTCTGGGTATTGGCACGTACCACGAGCACGCCCGAAACCACCTCAACGCCACGGTGTTCAATGTGGCGCACAACGGTAGTTGGAACCTTCATGCGCACGACATCCAATGGGGTTTGAGCTATCAACGGGAACGCATCGTGGACAAGCTTCGGGAATGGGAGATGCGGGATTCGGCGGGCTATTCTCTGCCCTACTCCGATTCCAACATTAAAATGGTGTATTCGATGAAGTCGGGCGCCAATATGGAAAGCAACCGGGTTCAGGCATACCTGCAGGACAGCTGGCATTTCCGCAAGGAAGCCGGTCTGTTCGTCGTGACAGGAGGGATTCGCGCCAATTACTGGGATTTCAACCACGAACTGCTGGTGAGTCCGAGAGCATCCATCGCGTTCATTCCATCTTGGGAACATGATTTCACTTTTAGGCTGGCTTCCGGCATCTATTACCAGGCACCGTTCTACAAGGAATTGAGGGACACCGCCACCGATGTGCATGGCGTGACGCATGTCGTACTGAATTCAGCCATCAAGGCACAAAAGACGATTCAGTTCGTAGGCGGCATGGACTACCATTTCGTGGCGCTGGAACGGCCGTTCAAATTGACTACCGAGCTGTATTACAAGGACATGAGCAATTTGATCCCCTACGTGGTGGACAACGTGCGCATCCGGTATTACGGCCGAAACATGGCCACGGGGTACACCACGGGGTTCGATGCCAAACTGTTTGGCGAGTTCGTGCAGGGCACCGATTCCTGGATCAGTTTCTCGCTGATGCAGAGCAAGGAAACCATGGGCGGCTACACCATTTCCAGACCCAACGAGCAGCGGTACAACATCTCCCTGTTTTTCCAGGATTACTTTCCGAGCAATCCGAAGTTCACCATGAGCATGAAATTGATCTGGGCCGACGGCCTGCCCTACGGCGCACCGGACAGCCCGCACCGCTATTCCACCAATTTGCGCATGCCTCCGTACCGACGCGTGGACATCGGGCTTTCGCGATTGTTGGTGGGCGGCGAGGACAAGATCATGAAAACCAGGACCATGCGCAGCTTTAAGAACATTTGGTTGGGGGTGGATTGTTTCAACCTCTTCGGCATCCGCAACGTAAACTCCTACTATTGGGTGAGCGACATCAACAGCAACCAATACGCTGTTCCGAACTACTTGACAGGCAGACTTTTGAACGTACGTGTCTCGGCTGAATTCTAAGCCATGCAGACCATCGATTTCGCCTTCAGCTTTGAGGACTTGGCCATCACGGTGGCCGACATGAAGTCCATTTCACCCGAAGAAACTCAAGGTTTGGACGATTTTTTGGACGTATTCGAGGAAATCCTGCAGGAAGGTCCCTCCCTCATCCAAGCCAAAGGCGGCTTCGTCGTTTTGGACCAATTCGAATGCCTCCCGGCTGAAATCCGTATCGGAGGCATCGCGTTCCGTACCGGCGGCATCATCGCCAAACAGTTCCGCCAAGCCTCGAAACTGGTCATCTTCGCCTGTACGGCCGGGCCCGGCGTACGTGAACAATACGATGCGTACACTGCTGAAGCCGACTACCTCAAGGCCTTTTTCGTAGATACGCTTGGAACAGTGGCTGTGGAAAAGGCGACGGACAAGATCCACCGGTTCATCCAACACCATTTTGAGAAGGAAGGCTTGCACTGCACCAATCGATACAGCCCCGGCTATTGCGGCTGGTCGGTGCGCGAACAGCATGTATTATGGTCGTTCCTGCCAACGGGTTTTTGCGGCATTACATTGACGGATTCAGCCCTCATGTTGCCCATCAAATCGGTGAGCGGCATCATCGGGCTGGGTCCTCATGCCCGAAAAAACCCCTACTCCTGTTCCATCTGCAAATTGGATCATTGCATCTACCGGCGGAAAAAAAAAGCCTGACGATTTGAAATGCCTGTAGCAAAAGTATTTCAGTAGTTCACCCATATTTTAAGTTGTTAATTTCTGTCAATCAAAAATGTTTTTGTAATTTTACACGCCTTTCGCAAACGGCTCTAATACTCTTTTTTACACCTATTGCATTATCAATCAATCACATAAACAATGAAAAACTCTTTTTTCAGCAAGTTCACACCCCGCGAACCCAAATTTTTCCCCATCCTGAAAGAAATGTCCGACGTATTGCTGGTCGCTTCCGATCTGATGATCGAATGCCTTGGGAAATTCGACCACGAAGCTGCCACCGAGTATTATTTCAAGATCAAGGAGCAGGAACGCAAGGGCGATGAACTGTCCAACCGCATTTTTGACGAGCTGAACGCCACTTTCATCACGCCGTTCGACCGGGAAGACATCCACATGTTGTCGAACAGACTGGATGACGTAACCGATTTCATCTGCGGATGCGCCAAGAAAATCATGCTGTACGATCCCAAGGAAATGCCGGGAAGCGCCATGACCATGGCCGGTTTTATCCGGGACAGCGCCATTTGCATCGGCAAGGCGGTTGACGAACTGGACGTGTTGAAAAAAGACTCCAACCGCATCACCATCTATTGTAGGGAACTGCACGACTTGGAAAACAAGGCCGACGACGTGTACGATCATTTCATCAATGATTTGTTCAAGAGTGAACGCGAAGCCATCGAAGTGGTGAAACTGAAGGAAATCATGGGTGAACTTGAGAAAGCCACCGATGCCGCCGAATACGTTGGCAAGATCATCAAGACCATCATCGTCAAGTACGCCTAAAACAGCCTCGAGAGATGACTTTATTGATCACCATCATTTGTTTGGCCCTGTTTTTCGACTACATCAACGGTTTCCACGATGCGGCCAATTCCATCGCCACGATTGTTTCCACCAAAGTCCTGACGCCGTTCAGAGCGGTGCTTTGGGCAGCGAGTTTCAACCTGATTGCCTTTTTCATCGCCAAATACGTCATCGGGGAATTCGGGATTGCCAACACGGTTTCCAAAACGGTTCTACCTGAATTTGTCACGTTGCCGGTTATTTTCTCCGGGTTGATAGCCGCCATCGTATGGAATCTGGCAACCTGGTGGTTGGGAATTCCTTCCTCTTCGTCACACACCTTGATCGGTGGATTCGCCGGCGCCGCCATCATGAGTGCCGGAACATTTGCAGCCGTCCACGCCAGCAAGATTGCGGTGATTGCCGCTTTTATCCTTCTGGCGCCGCTTATCGGCATGATCATTTCCACCTTGCTGACCATCCTGATCATGTACATCGCAAGAAAGGCGAATCCGCACCATGCGGAAAAATGGTTCCGCAAACTTCAGCTGGTTTCCTCTGGCTTGTTCGCCATCGGTTTCGGACTGAACGACTCCCAGAAAGTCATGGGTATCATCGGTGCCGCCTTGATTGTGGCTCACGGAATGCATTTACCGATGGGTATCGCGAAATTCGAAGACATTCAGGATTGGGTTCCGCTCTCCTGTTTCGCAGCCATTGCCTTGGGCACCATGACCGGCGGCTGGAAAATCGTGAAGACCATGGGCTCCAAAATTACCAAAGTGACCCCGTTGGAAGGCGTGGCCGCTGAAACCGCGGGTGCCATCACGCTGTATCTCACGGATATTTTGAAAATTCCTGTAAGCACCACGCATACCATCACCGGCGCCATCATCGGCGTAGGTGCCGTCAAGCGCTTGTCAGCTGTTCGTTGGGGGGTCACCCGCAAGCTGATGGTCGCTTGGATATTGACCATTCCGGTCAGTGCGGGATTGGCGGCGTTGATTTATCATTTCATCGGAAGTACGATGAAATAGGCACTTCGTCATAAAAAAAAGGTGGACCCTCTGACGGAGCCACCTTTTTTTATGCCACTAATTTGTTCAGAATCTCCACCAACCCCTGCGGGTCCGCGCTGTAGTAATCGGCACCGATTTGTTCGCGGAACTTGTCGCTCACGGGTGCGCCGCCGATAAAAGTGATGGCATGGGGGAACGCTTCCTTCAAGGCCTTGTTGGTGCTTTCCATGGCACCCATGGTCGTGGTGAGCAGAGCGGAAAGCCCAACGAATGCATCCGGATGTTTTGATAGCGCTTCCATGAATTTCGCGGTTTTCACATCCACACCCAGGTCGATGACTTCAAAGCCGCAACCTTCCACCATCATGCCGACCAGGTTCTTCCCGATGTCGTGGAGGTCGCCTTCGACCGTGCCTAAAATAAAGACGCCTTTGCGTTGCACGGCTCCAGAGGTGAAATAGGGTTTCAGGTGGATCATGGCCGTGCTCATGGCTTTGGCGGACATCAGCACTTGGGGCACGAACACTTTGTTCTCGCGGAACTTGACGCCGATTTTACCCATGCCGATGATAAGGGACTGGTTCAGGATTTCCTGAGGAGCGATGCCCATTTCAAGAGCTTTGCGTGTGAGTTCGTCGGCCCCCTCCTGCCCTCTGCGGTCGGGTGGATATGGTGAGGCGAGGTTGATTTTGCCGAATTCGACGCATTCGGCTATCTGTTGAAGGATTTCTTCCATAGTTGTATTGAGTTAGAATTTTTCTCCGAATTGAGTTTGTTGTTTTTCGACTTCGTCCAAGGCCTTGCGCTTGTCTTCATCCGACATTCCGGACGTGAAGCTGCGGAAAAGGTCGCTCGAAGATACGGATTTGGTCGGTTTTTCGGAATAGACCAACGGAAAATCCGGAGAAATGCTTTCAAAAGTCAGTTCGGCTGAAGTCGGTGCATGTTCACCTTCAAACAGCACGCGGGCCTTTACGGTGATGTTGCCTGGTGTGCAGGTGGAACGGATGAGCACCGGCGCGGAGCCGAATTCCACGGCACGCGGATTGGCACCGATGGCGGCGTCACCAACGATTTCAGCCTCACCTTGAACGGTAAAGACGATGTTGTCCTTGGCTAGTCGGCGGACATTGCCTTCGTCATCGGTCACTTCACAGACCACAACGGCGAAATCGGAACCGTCGGCACGCAAGGCCTGGCCTTGATTGTCAAGGAAGAGACGCAGTTTGGTGGAACGGCGTGATGGCATTTTCTTGGTGGTTGCCACGACCTTGCCTGCCAAAATGCCTTGGAACACCATATTGGCTTTTTGCCAGTTTTTTTGGGTATACGAAAATTGTCGAAGAGCGTAATAGTCGAACACGTTGGCAAAAATCACCGGTTCGCTGGGCATGCCGGGGCGGAGGTGCTGCACTTTTTGGATGAAAGTGTCTTTTTCGTAGCGAATGAGTCTGACGGAATCGCAGTTGGTGTAGACCGTGACGTCGGCGGCCGAAAAGGGCGTCATCTCGTGGGCTACAAAGAGCATCGGCGTTTTGTGCGGGTCCGTTTGGGCCTTGAACATTTCATAGGAGTATTTGGGCTGGCGGAAAGCGTCGAGCAAGCCGCCCCAATATGGATCGGGATGGTAACCGCGCTGGTGGTCGAAGGGATGCCAGAGGGCACCGCCGATGAACTGGCGGGGCGTGGCGCACATTTCGTCGTAGACCATGGCCAAGTGCTTGGCCTGCACTGTCATGGGGCCTTCGCCCCAGCTGCGGGAGGCACGGTTGGGGGCATTGTGGGCGTACCAGTCGTCCACGTATTCGCCCCACTCGCGGCAAAACACGGGTTGCTCGTACTTGGCCGTGTCTGGCGGAAAACCGTACATCAGGTCGTAGTTGCCCTTGATGCCGGCCGATTTGCCGTCTGCGGCGGAATAGGTGTCCTTGAACGGGAACTCTTCTTTCGTGATGGCCAGTGTTTTGGCGGAAAATGCTACTGGATAGCCTGTTTCATTCAGAATGGGTTCCCATGCGAACAGACAGGCATGGTTGCGGTCACGGCGGATGATGTTGCGCAAATCCTGATAACAGAGTTCAGACCATTGGGGGTCTATGTTGAAATACTGCCAGCCGGGGATAGCTACGATGACGAAGAGGCCGAGCTCGTCGCAGGCGTCCATGAAAGAGGGATCTTGGGGATAATGGGCAGTACGGATGATGCGGCAACCAGCGTCGCGGAGGAGTTTGGCATCCCGCCATTGTTGGGAATTGGGCACGGCGTTGCCCACGTAGGCGAAATCCTGATGACGGTTGCCGCCGATGAGCTTGTCATAAGGTTTGCCGTTGAGGTAAAGACCATCCTTGCCGCGGAACTCAACGGTACGCAGGCCGATGCGGGTGATGCCGCCGTCAATAGGCGATTTGCCTTTCAGAAGGCGTGTTTCCACGGTATACAACACCGGCGTTTCGGGCGACCACACTAGGGGATTTTTAACCGTAAATGCTTGTTTGACCAAAACATTCTGGTTTTGAAGCACACTGACCGTGCTGCTCAACACCTTGACAATGTTGCCGTTCGGGTCGCGCAATAAATTCTGAATCTGAACTTTAGCTTGAAGGCCGTCGTTTTGCACATCCGTCTGAACCGTGATTTCAGCCGAGGAGGAAGTGAGGACGGCGTGCGCGAAGATGCCGCCGGCAGCCACCCTGCCTGCTTCGTTGGGGTCCGAAAGGTGCAGTTTGTCGGTCGTAATAATCCACGCATCGCGGTAAATGCCGCCGTGGTAGCAAAAATCGAGCTTGTTCTGGGGTTTGCCTGGCGGATAGGAAGCATCGTCGCTGTTGTCCACTTTGAGAGCCAACAGGCAGTCTTGGCCGGGCTGTGCGCCGAGTTTGGAGAGGTCCAGGCTGAACGGGAGGTATCCGCCCAAGTGTTCGAACACGAATTTGCCGTTGAAATAGACCTTGGTACGTCCCATGGCGGCTTCGAAATAGACGACCACGCGCTTTCCAGTGGAAGTTGCGTCCAGTTTGAAGTGTTTGCGGTACCACACCGGACCTTGGTAGTTGCGGCAACCACTGGCTTCGGCAGGCATGAGTTCCACCGTGTGCGGCAGGCTGACGACAATCCAGGCGTCATCCTTGAAACCAATGGCTTCGGCTCCTGCGGTATCGGCCCTTAAAAAACGCCATCCCACGTTGAAATTGCCGACTTGACGGCCGCTTCCGGGCAAATCGTAAAATCCGGCCACGGAAAAATGCCTCGCCGTTTGGGCAACTAGGCTAGTGGCCAACACGAATAATAATATGGTAACGTTTCGGCGCATCATTGAAGGTAAATTTTGGTTTGATAAAAGTCGTTTCGCTTATCATTGGCTTGGATCAGGTAAATGCCCTTTGCGAGACGACTAAGGTCAACGCATTGTTTTTGAACGCTTTGAAGCACTTTTTGCCCGGTCAAGGAATAAATTTCAATGTCCGTAGGCAGTTCGAAAAGGAGCCTTCCTTGCTGCAAAACAGGAAATTGGGTGGCTCGCTCCACCGGTTTTATTGCCGTGACCGTTCCGTTCACCTTGTCATTGATGGACGAAGCCGTCACCCCATCCACCTGCCCGTCCGGCAGACTCAGATTGCCATGCGCACCTACCGTGCACACCGTATAAACCGGTATGACACTGCGCGTTGTCGTGTCGGTGAAACTACCCGACTTGCTGAAACCCAATGCCGACCCGTTGGCAAAAATAACATAACCCTTCGCACTCGACACCTCTGTCCACTGCAATTGCTGTCCATTTTTAACCACGGCTGAAATCGAGGCCGGGCCAACTACCAAGCTTACAGGGTCGTAGGCGGTGGACGAGCCCAGCGAAGCATAGGCTGTGTTCAACTTCAAAAACGCGTTCACGTCGGCCGCCGAAAGCTGCATGCTCCATTTCTCACGTTTCGAAACATCAACTAGGGCGGTGCCGGTGGCATTCATACTTTGGAATTCAGCCATGGAAACGGTCAAGGTATCTGCCGCCCATCGGTACCAACCAAGCGGTTTGATGTGGCTACCCAATCGGCAGTTCAAAAAGATCGAGCCGCTGGTGTTTTGCCAAGGCCTGCCTAAGTAAACGGATTCGCTGGTCACCTTGCCATCGTTGATGAGGTCGCAGTCCTTGAAAATGAAGCCGTAGTACAAGGTCTTTCCAGTTGAAAGCAAGACCGTTTGCGTCATGTCTTCCGGTGCGGTGATGTAGGAACCCCCGGAAACGCTCTTGATTTTGCATTGGTAGAAATAATTGATGCCGCCTCCGCAGATAAAGTCCGTCCCGCCTTCAATCAACGTGTTGTAGTAAAAACATCGGCGGCCCTTTTTGGGGTAATGCGTATCTTGAAAGCCTGTAAAACGGCAGTTTTTAAAGGTTTCCCGGTCGATGACATTGTACACGGCAACCGCTTGTTTGGTCAGGTACGTATTTTGTACCGTAATGTTTTCCATGTAGAAATCGGCGGCATTGACGGTGAGCGTGGCAGATTGAGGTGTGCCGTAAGTGATGTTGCTGGTGCCTGTGTAATAAGGTTTTACCATGCTGTTGTAATCGGCATAGGTAATCACGACACTGTCCCGATTCTCACCGATCAGGCTGATGACTTTGCTGATGGTCACGGTAGCCGAGCCCAGGAAGACTTTCTCATTGTACACCCCTTTTTTGACAAAGATGGTGGTACGAGTGGTTCCCGTGGGAGCCGCATTGATGGCCTCCTGAATGGTCGTATAGTTTCCGGTTCCGTCCTTGGCCACCACCAAATCGTAGACTTGGGCATGAGCGGCCAAGGAATAAATAGATAAAATCAATATTAATAGCTTCTTCATAGAAAATATTTAACGATTTACGGGCATCCAAACCGACATTTCGGTACGGCCGCGGTTTCCCCAGGCATAATACGGTATGAAACGAGCCACAATCGGTGTCGTCTGCAAAGTGACTTCCCGATACAGTTCATGGGACCAGTCGGCGCGCTTCTGAACCAGGACCTGACCTTCCAGAAATTGGATGGGGCTTCCTTCGATGTTGGTTGGAGTGGCAACCGGCTTCAAATCGTTTTTTAAGGGCAGCAAAACGTCCTGCAAACGCACGTTTGCTGGCAAATCCTTGGATTCCAGGCAATACACGATGGGGCCGCGCATCACGGCCACTTGGTTGCGGGTTTCCTCCACCAGTGGATTGGATTCCACCAGACGTACCGGCATCTCCAAATGCAATTCAATGACATCCCCCACTTTCCAGACGCGCTTCACGGAAACGTAGCTGGAGGCCGGACACCAAATGTCTTGCTGAATTCCGTTGATCCAGATGCCGGCGTCGTTGCACCAACCGGGTACGCGCATGGAAATTTGGCAGCCATTTTTTGGCACTTGGACGAATTCTAGCTTGACATTGCCGCTCCAAGGATAGGCGCTGGTTTGTTTCAGTTGAATGATGCTTCCATCCATGAGTTTGGTGTTCAGCAAATTGTCTCCGTAAAGATTGACCAGCAGGCCGTTGTTGTTCAGGCTGTAGGCGTATTGTTGGGTTTCGGCCAGGGTACGGACCGTGTTCGGCGGGCAGCAAAAACAGCGGATGTACTCCTCGCGTTTCTTGTAATCGCCTTCCGTCCAGCGCAATTTATAAGGGAAGCTGTCGGAAACGGCCAGCGGATTGGTGTAGAAATACTTCTTGCCGTCCAAACTGATGCCGGATAACACACTGTTGTATAGGGTTTGTTCCAAAACATCCATGTATTTGGCTTCGCCAGAAAGTTCGAACATGCGCCAGTTCCAAAGCATGTTGCCGATGTTGGCGCAGGTCTCGTTGTGGGCGGTATGATTGGGCAGTTGATAGGAACGGCCATAGGCCTGGTGTACCTTCTGAACCGAATCCGGAGTGTAGTTGGTGCCGTCGGGGGAAGTTCCGTCGTATAGGGCGCCGCAAGCTCCGGTAATGTACATTTTGCTGTGCACTACGTCGTCCCAGATGGAGGTCAGGCTGGACAACAGGCTGTCGCCCCCACTTTCCAGATAGACGTCGGCCACCCCAGCATACAGGTAATTGGCGCGAACGGCGTGCCCCATCGCTTTTTTCTGCTGTGTGAAGGGAATGCGGTCCTGGTTGTCGTCGGTTCCGTTCTTCACATACTTGCGGATGTCGATGAAACCTTTGGCCAATTCCAAATAGCGTGGATCGTGCGTGGTTCGGTACATTTCAATGACACCCATGTAGTGCGAGGGGCAAATGGCGTTCTGGGCAAGTTCCACGGGTGCGGTTTTGTAATAGCGGTACAGGTAGTCGGTGGCCTTGATGGCAGCGTTCAGCAAGGTCTTATCTCCAGTGGCACGGTAGTGAATGCAGGCGGCCGTCATGAGGTGCCCGAAGTTGTAGGTTTCAAAATGCAGGCGTTCGGCGAATTCAGTCGGTTTGTTGCCGCTTTTCTTGTCTTGGATCAGGGTCTTGGTGTGCAAGTAGCCGTCCGGGCGCTGGCAGGCAACCACGGTGGTTACAAACTTGTCCATCAGCGTTTTGAGCGCAGGGTCGTGGGTGATGGCATAGACCGAGCAACAGCCTTCGAACCACTTGTACATGTCCCCGTCGTAGAAGGGCGGATCCTTGTGTTCGCCCGTTGCCAAGCCGGCGGCGATTTCAAAATTGCGGAAGGCGTGGCTCAAGTCGGGATTGTTCAGGATGTCCCACATGTGCAATAACATCGTGTCTTTGCAGACGTCGAAGCGTTCGCCCCAAAAACCCTGCGGCCCCCAAACGGTGGCGTCGATGTCCATGGAGCGGATTTTGGCAAACGGGCTCGACAGGGTGTTGGTAATGCCGCGTTCGTGCACGGCAGGACCTTGAGTTTTTGGTTTGGTGGCCGCTTGCAACGGGCTAAGTACCAAGAGAAATAAAACTAGCGTATACTTCATAATTTACCAATTATCGGTTCTAAACGAGGAAACAGGCAGGCCGTTGGCGCCAAAAAGCGTTCCGATGACAAAATCCTTGAACGCGTAACGCACGGCAACAGGTTTTGGCACGTCCATGGAAATCACCACGACTTTACTTGCTGAAATCTTGGCCAATGCTTTGTGAAAAACCTTGTCCTCACCTGCCATTTCAAAGTTAGTCAATGTTTTGCCAAAAGTGGAAAGTCCCAGAGGTGCATCGTCGAAGGTCAATGTCACTTCCGAACCCTTGATCTCCATCGACTTGTATTTCGGGCTGGCAAAACCGAAACCTTTCAACCCATACGTTTTGCCCAACGCCAACAGTGCCAATCGTTCCCCCGGCAGGTTTTTGCTTCTGGGATGAATGGTCAGCGAATCTCCGCCATCCATGATCACAGCCATGCCTGAATTCGGAATCAGTGTTTCCACGTGACGTTGGACATCCCGCAAATAGGCGGAATTCACATAGCCCGAGTCCTTGAGGCCGGGATAATCAAAGGGCGCAATCTGCACATAATAAAACGGAAAATCGCCTTGATCCCAAAGCAGTCGCCAATCCTTCACCAGTTTGGGAAAAAGCCGCTCGTAGCGTTCAGGCTTCATATAATTGCTCTCCCCCTGATACCAGATGACGCCCTTGATGCCGTATCCAAGCAACGGATGCAGCATGCCGTTGTAAAGCGTTGTCGGCGTTTTGGTCTGGTTGAGAATCTTTTCGCCCGGCTTCAAAATCTTGTAATCGCTGAACTCGGCCAAAGCTTCCGGCCGCATCCATGCTTCTGCCGTGGAACCGCCGTAATTGCAGGAGATCACACCGATGGTGGCTTTAAGGTGTTGGCTCAGTGTTTTTGCGAAGAACCAGCCTGTGGCACTAAGTTCAGCCAGGTTGTCGGAAGCGGCCGGCTTCCAAGTATAGGGTTTGATGGTGTCCAACGGTACGGTGGTGGAAGCGCGGGAGACCTTGAACCAGCGTACGTTGTGCTCAGCCGCGTTCAGAATTTCCTCGTTGCTACCTTCCACCGGTTGGTCGCGGAAGCCTTGGAGCGGCATCTCCATGTTGGATTGACCGGCCAAAATCCAAACCTCGCCGATCATGACGTCCTTGATGGTGAGCGTCTGCTTGTTTTCTTTGATGATGATGCGGTATGGGCCGCCTGCCGAGGGCGTCTGTACCTTTATTTTCCAGTTTCCCTGCTCGTCGGCCACGGTCTTGTAATTCGTGAGGTTCCAGATGGTAAACACCTGAACGCTGGCGTTGGGCGTTGCTTTCCCCCAGATGGGGACTTGCATTTGTTGCTGCAGCACCATACCGTCGCTAAAGAAAAACGGAAGTTCAAGTTCGGCAAAACCGGGCAGGCAACTCACGAACAAGGCTAAAATCAGGAAGGTTTTTTTCATCACTTGGTTTTTAATAGGTATTGCGTTGGGTATTGTTGCATCTGCAACGTCATTGGCCCCAACAGGCCTGCATCCATCAAATCTCGGGTTTTTTTCCGGTATTTCCCATCCGTCCAGGTCACACGTTGAGCCTCAGGCAGCAGCGCATCGCCTTCCAATCGGTTGGCCCAGGTGTTGGTGACACGTATTTCCAAGGCATTCACGCCCTGTTGCAACGCCTTCGTCACGTCCACCTCAAAAGGCGCTGTCCAAGCGGTGCCGCACCCGATGCCGTTCACGTAGACTTCAGCCAGTTCGGCGACTTTGCCCAATTGGAGTTTGAAGATGCCTTTTTCGAGGGTTGAAAGCGTGAACGCACCCTTGTAAACAGCTGTGCCTGCATAGTATTTTATATTTTGACTTGGCTGAACGCTCCAGCTGGTCAGTGTCGGGAAAACAACCGGAGTTGCAGGCCCGCCGAATGCCGTGTCGAACTGCACCGACCATGGTCCCTGCAATCCGGGGCAATCCAACCATCGTACGGGTGGTTCTGGAAGGTTTACTGAGCTGGTGGTCAGGTGTTTCTCAAAGACGATGAATAAAGCCTGCGAGGGTGCCATTTTCAATTGACAGAAGGTCCGTTTGCCGTCCGTTGTCCAGTTCAGTAGTTCCGAAACACGGCCGTCCACGGGGTCAAACAGCTCTGGAGTGCGGCCGGAAACGCGGAAGGAAAACTCCAGATTCCGGGGCTTATTTGATTGATTGGAAAGGAAATAGAGGTCGAAATCAGTATCGGATCGGTGGCAAAAGGCAACATCTTCAAAAGCCTCCTTGCCGTTTTCACGAACTTCCATATCGCGGGGAATGCCCAACGAGCTGAAATCGTCTTTTTTCCAGGGCAGCTGCGAAGTGAGGGACAAATCCCTCGCTACGTAAGACGGCATCAAGACTGGCACTTGGTTATAACGCAACTGTTCGACCACATCCCGAACCCGCAATTCCAGATCGGCGTATGGGGTCACGCTGTCCGGTGCCAGCGGGCTGGCCAAAGGCAGTACCAAAAGGCCGTAGCTCGCGCCACCGGGCAGGTTCAGTCGACCATTTTCGGACTTGCCCAGCCTGAACAGCATGTCGGGATTGAAGGTATCGTAGGAATAGCCGCGCAAGGGATTGACCCAATCCGGAGTCAGTGCCAGATTGGCCGTATGGGTCACGCCGACAGGGCCTTCGGTCATGGGAACGCCTTTGTTTTCGAGCCTGATTCGCTCGCTTTCAACGCGTTCAGCACCGAAAATGCCGGGCAAAGTGGTCACCAAACGGTCGGGCAGCATCGAGCGGGAAGGCAGTTCGAGGCCGCCGAATACGGCGATGTCGGTGACGGGTCTGCCCAACTGCAGCAGACGCTGGCAACGCGTGATGTAGTCCATCCATGCCTTGGCAGGCTTCCACCAGGTTTGGTCGCGCTGGAAAAAGAGCCCGAGACCGTCCAGCGTCATGCCTGGCTTGCGGTCGGTGAACGGATTTTGCACGAACACATGGAACACCATCTTGTTCAGGCCGTTGGAAAATTGCAGGTCCAGCAGGCGTTTCAGGTTGGAGGGCGCATCATCCCAGGTATTTCTTAATTGGGTGAACCCTTCGGCCAGCACCAAATTTTTGCCGTAGATGTGCGCGCCCGAGATGGCGTCGAGCATGTCGTTGGGCTTGTCGTGCGTGGGGCTGTCGAGCCAGAATTCGCCCATGGGCAAATCGACGGTGCCGAAGTGCAGCATGCCGTCGCTCATCATGGTGGGGGCCACGCTTTCGGCACTGACCTGCAGGCCTTTGGCATGGGCGTTTTCAGTCATGATTTTGAAAAAGACGTCTTTGAGCAATTCGGCCTGTGTTTGGCGGACGTCGCGAAGGACTTGTTCGGATTTGGCGGAGGAGACCATGGGCACGCCGGCCATGACGGGGAGCCAAGGTTTCAAATTGTAACCGCGGCGTTGGGCGAATTCTTGGGCAAAGTTGGGCGACCAGTTTTGGCTGCCGCATTCCCAACTGTCTATATGCAAAACGCTCAACACTTTACCCACGTTTTCAGCACCTATTTCCGAGCATATTTTTCCAAACCAACCATCAAATTGCTTTTGCACAGCTTCGGGGTTGAACTTGTCGCATTCGAGCCCCGCTCCTGCCCCGCCGGTGGCATTGGTCAGTCCGGTCGAGGTGTGGCCGATGCGCAGGATGGTCCACAAACCTTTAGGTGCCTTCCAATTCAGTTGTCCATCTTTGCTCATAAAACTGCTCACATCAATGAAATCCTCTTCTTGCAGGCAGTTAAATTGTTTTGTCGTGGCTGAACTCACCCGCCAGACACTCCCGTTCTTGCCCTCGAACTGATCAATTTTGGGTTCAGCCGAGGGGTAAATGCCGTTGACTTTCAGCGTGGGTTTCCACTTGGCGTTATCGTTGTCCTCGGCTCCGGGGGTGGTGCCTTCCTTGGTCCAGGTGAACCGCAAAAACCGCGTTTTGGTAGCGGGAACGGCGTGTGTGACATTGGCCGCCGTGTTCTGCCAGCCGTGGCGGGGAGGCTCCAACTTCACGACAAAGCGAAAATGCACCCCGTCGTCGCTGGCTTCCACCAAAAAGCGGTGGCATTGGAGGACCGTTCCGTTTACTTTGGTCACGATGGAGCGGCAGGTAAAGGGTTTGGCGTATTCGTACAGGATGCTCACGGGGTTTTCGCTTCGGAAGGTGCCCGATTTGGTCTCGTCGGCCAGATTACTCAAGTCGGTCGTATCTCCTGACACTGAAATTTGCTTAGGCAAGGGCGTTTTTTCAACAGCCTTGTACGCGAAAACCGCCACATCCTGGTAGTAGCCTTGAACCGTTTCTGGTTGTTTCAAGCTGTATTTCAGCGTCTTGCCGCCTTTTAAAGTGACTGAACTCCAGACCAGCTTCTGCATGGATTGCTCCGGCGTGATCCAGGGACCGCCGGCCAGTGCGAATCCGTCCGAAACGTGCATGGCCAGTTTTAAATGGCGTTTTCCGGCTTCCTGCACGGCATACTTGACCAACGCAAACCATTCGGGCGAGAGCGTTTCCACGGCAGGCTCGAATTTGGAGGGATTTTCAGTACCGCGGATGGCAAACAAAAAGGCACCGCCCAACCCTGCTTCCTGCATCGCCTGCAAATCGGCTTCGATGCCTGCTTTGGACACGCAACCGTGCATCCAGTACCAGTAGCACCAAGGCTTGGATTGCTCCGTTTCGGTCTGGAACGCGTCACGAACCGTCGTTCCAGCCTGGGATAAGGTTGAAACTGCCAAAAACAGGAGCAGCAGGAGTTTTTTCATGGCTTAAAAATTCAACCAGATTCGGCCCTTTTGAGGCCCATACACCCACTTGGCCTGGGCGGACGGTCCGTTCAAATCGGTGGAATTCACTTTGTTGCGCACGGCCGGAATCACCTTCAACACAGCGATGCCGCTTTGTGGAATCGTGTACAGCAAGGCATCCCTGCCATCTCTGGGCGTATAAACCCCTAGAAAACTGTCCGGCGTTCCGTTCGTGAGGCCGAAATGCCCTTCGGTGGTGCTGAAATCGACCCAGTTCCAGTTGCTGAAATAGCCCTTGAATTCCGGATAGGTGAAGCTTTCTGCCGGAATCGGGTCGTTGTAGTCGGTTTTCCAGACACCCAGCGTGGGTCCTTGCAGGCGGTTCTGCCATACCCGATACGGCCCGTTGCCCAACCAACGTTTGGAAAGCATCTGACTTTCGGGGTATTCGAATTTGATGCCCATCAGTTCCACCACGCCGTCGTAACGGTATTCGTAGTCGAGGCAGATGCTTCCGTCGTTGGAGAAAGTCCAGACGGCCTCGTTTAAATTTCCAAAATAGTTAGCTTTGAGAACCACCTTGTCCGCTTGTTCATCTACGGAGAAGTTTGTCAACGTGCTGGTTCCCGAAATGTCGGCATAAATGCGCTCCTTGCTCTTGGCTGCCGGATCGTCGTGGTTGTAGAATACATCCATGGAACGGTCGGCTCGGCGAGTGGCAATGAAGCGGGGGCCTTGACCGAAGGAAAGGGGCTTTCCGGTTCTGGTCACCGAAACCAATTCACCGGTTTTCAGGCTAAATTGCAGCGTCGTATTTCCCTGATTTACAATGCAGGTCTCGACTGTTTTAGAGACGGTCGGTTTCGGTCCGACGATGACTTGCGGCAGGTCGGCTGGCTTGTCCACTGCCCAAGACCAAGTCCAAAGTTCGTTGCCGGTCGCATCCAGCGCTGTCAATTGCAAGGCGTCCGCAAATTGCCAATTCACGGGCAAGTCCAGCTTCAGTTCACCGGTGGAGTGTGGTGCCAGAGAAGGTCCCTGCAGTTTTCCGCTGTACAAAACCGTCTGTGGCGCTTTCGTTTCCGTTGCTTTGGCAAATTTCACCGTTTTCCATTCAAAACGACATTGATCCAAATTGATGAAATCGTACCGGTTCTCCACCACGAGCTTGCCGTCGAAATTCACATTCAGCAATGGTTTGACTACTTGTACCGGCGACCAGATTTCCTTGACCGAAAAATAGCTGCCTTCTTTTTCATGATGTGGCCCAACAATGCCGTCGGCAGCATAATTGCCACAGTTGTCGATCTTGCCGTTCTGGTCGGTACGGATTACGCCTTCATCGGCCAGCACCCAAAGGAAACCGCCAGCACAACGCGGATGATTCCGCATAATTTCCCAGTAATCGTACAAACCTGCACCGTGGCCGCCGTCGTAGAGGCCGTGCAAAAACTCGGTGGGCATGAAGATTTCCGGTTTTCGGAGGTATTCCTGGGTTTCGCCATACGAGCGGTAATGCATGGTTTCGAAGCCACCGAAATTGCCTTGCGGGTGTATTAATGGCCGTTTTTGGAAGTCCCAAACTGCGAATTCAGCATCCAACTCTGTATTCCAGCCCCCTTCGTTGCCGTTTGACCACCAAATCACGCTGGGATGGTTGGCATCGCGGCTCACCATCTCACGGACCAACTGCTTGCCGGTTTCCGTGTCGTAGTGCTGGTGCCAGCTGGCTAGTTCAGTCATTACATAGAGACCGAGTTCGTCGCAGGCATCCAAAAATTCGGGGTCGGAAGGATAATGCGAGAGGCGGACGGCGTTCATGTTCATGCTCTTGATAAGCCGCACATCGTCGTAATTGGCTTGTTTGCTGAGGGTTCGGCCAGTCTCGGGGCGAAAGCTGTGGCGGTTCACGCCTTTGATCAAGACCTTGCTGCCATTGATGTAAAGTCCGTCTCCCGGTCGTACTTCGATGGTGCGGAAGGCAAAGCGTTCGGTCACCACGTGTTTCACGGTGGAGCCGTTTTTAAGGCTGAACCGTATGTTGTAGAGGTTGGGGGTTTCAGCCGTCCAGGGTTTGATGCCGGTTAGCGAACCTGCTAGAGAAACCTTGTCGCTGCCGGCGCGAACTGTATCTTCGAAGAGACAACCGACGGGTTTGCCGTCCAAGGTGCATACTTGTGCTTCCAAGGAATAGGCTCCATCCAAAGCTGTTGTGAGATTGACTTCTGCCTTGAAGGTTCCGTCCGCCTTGGCGTCGATGCTCACGCGGTCGATGCCTTGGGCGGGCAAGGCCTCGATGAACACCGGGCGGAAGATGCCGCCGAAGTTCCAATAATCGGCCCTGCGTTCGGCCATGTTCACGGTGGAATTCGCGGATTCCTTGCTCACCGTGACTTCTAAGACGTTGTCCTTTTTGCCGAAATAGACCCGGTCGGACACATCGGCCTTGAAGCGGTAAAAGCCGCCCTGATGCAGTTTCACGGCCTTGCGCTGGTTGAGCGTGGCCGAACAGTCCGTCATGACGCCGTCGAAGACCAGCCGGATGAGACGACCTTCCCATTCAGCAGGCAGGCGGAAGGTGTACTTGTACAGCCCTTGTTCCTTGGCAATGCCGGGAGGATCGGCTTTGCCGTAAAAGGGCATGCCGTATTGGTAGGTGCCGAAACCCTGCAGTTCCCAGCAGGAGGGCACCGCGATCTTGGTCCACTCCCCTGCCCGACGGCCGTCCGTGCATTGGAAATCCCATTTCACGGCATCGTCTGAACCGTGTCCGGAAAGGTATTGGACCTGTGTTTCAGGGCTGAGCGGCGCTTTCTGGGCGGAAACGGCCAATGCAGCCATAAGGAATAAAAAAAGTATGTTTTTCATTTAATGGGATTAAATGTGATGTTCAAGCTATAAGGTTTCGCTTCCGGAGCGTATTTTTTAAGGACGCCTGGTCCGCAGCTGCTGTTGCCCAAACCGAGTTGGAAGGCATCCAGCGAGAGTACCACGGCTTGGCGCGGTTCCAATTCCCAGGTATGTTTTGCTTGTTCCAAATCCTGGACGGTATAATGCAGGGCGGAAAAACTCATTGGGGCTTCCGAGCTAATTTTGAGCCCCTTGCCCTTTGAGTCTGTCAAACTCAACCAACGCACACCCTCCTTGTTGCCGCACTCCTGCGGCCGCGGATAAGGCACGTATTGTTCGGTGACGGTGCTGTTCCAAAGGCCAATCGGCGTGCAATCCTTGCGGTCGGCATAGTTTTCCCAAGGACCGTTTCCATACCACTGCAAATGCTCAAGGTCGGAAGCCAGTTGCAGGGCAATACCCAAACGTGGAAGCACCGGCAGTTCAGCCTTGGGTTCAAAAAGATTTTTAATCGTTAGCGTTCCGTCCCCATAAACCGTGTATGTAGCATGGTGCACGAACTTTCCCGAATAATCCACCAACACTTCAAACGAAAAACGGTTGCTGGATTTTTCCAAAACCGCAAAGCCCCTCAGTTTCGATTTCAGCCCATCCAAACCAGCCGCTTTCCAGTCCTTAGCCAACCAGTTGCCGAACCCTTTGTCGTTGTCTGTGTAGGCCCGATAGGCTTGAAAGACAGGCCCTTGAACCAACAATTCGCGACCACCGACTTTCCACGAAGTCATCACGGAGGCATTTCTTACAAACTTCATGCTGAAACCCACGCCGGAGACCATCAAGTTGGAATCTTTTTCAACCACTTGGAGGGCAGCATCATAGCCATGATCCTGCAACACTTCTGAAAGGACGGGGCCCTCCAGTTTGAACGATTCGAAACCCAGTTCAAAACCCTTGTAGGCCCAATCCTCGTGGTTTCTCAAATGCAGGCTCACCCTCAAATACGACTCCGCGGTGACCGGCTTGACCGGAATCTTCACCACCTCGGAGGCACCGGGCAGAATGGATGGCAACCGAACCGTGCCCGAATCCAGCGTTTTCCCGCACGATTCCACCTTCCAGCGACATTCGTACACCGACAAATCGTAATATTCCAGGTGGTTGGTGAAACGTACCGCCACACTGCCCGGCTTCAACGAAACGCCTTCCATGCGGAACGGTTGGTATATTTTCTTGACCTGCCAATACTTGGCGCTGTACGTGCGGTCGGAAAACACCACGCCCTTTTCCGAAAACGGTCCCGAATTCGGTTTGTCGCCGAAATCGCCACCATAGGCAAAATACGGTTTCCCATTGGCGGCGGTGCGGCGGATGCCCTGATCCACCCAATCCCAAATGAAACCGCCCAACATGCGGGGGTTCGAGTACATTTCATCCCAATATTCGCGCAAATTACCAAGTGCATTGCCCATGCAGTGTGCGTACTCGCTGGTCATGACGGGGCGCGTGTCGCTGTTGTCACGTGCTAGGTCCAGCAAGCGCTCCCAGCGGGCATTCTCCGCGCGTTCCGAAACCGAATCCCCTGCTTTTGGCGGATTCAGGTACTCATCCATGGTCTTGGGGTAGAAACGGCTGATCACATCCACGGCTGCGGGATCTTTTTCAACGCTGGAAGCCGCACCCATTCTAAACTCCTTGCCCTTGCCCTGCGCACCCTCATAATGGATGAGCCGCGTCGGGTCGTACGCCTTCAGCCAGGCGGCCGTGGCGGCGAAATTCGGTCCCCAACCGGCTTCGTTACCCAACGACCAGAAAATGATGCAGGGATGGTTTCGGTCACGAACGGCCATTCTTATGGTCTTGTCCATAAAAACTGGAGCCCATAAAGGGTTGGAAGCCAATTGCCCACGCAAGCCGTGTTCTTCAATATTGGCCTCATCGATGACGTAAAGCCCGTAATGGTCACAAAGCTCATACCACCTCGAATCGTTGGGGTAATGAGAGCACCGCACGGCATTGATGTTGGCCTGTTTCATGAGCTTGATGTCCTGAACCATGCGTTCAGTCGATAAGGTATGACCGAAATCGGGGTCGAACTCATGCCGGTTCACCCCACGCAATTTAATCGGTTGGCCGTTGACAAGCACTTGTCCACCACGCGATTCGACGGAGCGGAAGCCCACGCAGGTGTGCATCATCTCCACCACGCCCCCTTGTGGATTCTTCAGCGACACCACCAGTTGGTACAGATTGGGGGTTTCAGCCGTCCATTTGCCGGGAGAACTCACATAAGCGGACATCCATGCGTATGCGGGCATGCCCCGTTGCGGCGTGCGCTGGTTCAAAACGGCGGATTTGTGCGCCTTGTTCAAAACGGGTTCGGCATCCTGTTGCAACGGCTTGTCCAAAACCATCCGCCCGTTGACGTCAAAAAGCGAAGCCTCCAAGGTCCATCCGGCCAAGTCGCTGTTGTTGAAAACCTCCAAATCCGGATTGATTTGAAGCGTGAAATTCTGATATTGAGCATCGGGAATGGTACGCACGCCCAAATCCCGAATGCGCGCCTCCGCTGTGGAATAGAGACAAACGTCTCTGTAAATGCCACTTAGCCGCCACATGTCTTGATCTTCCAAATAGCTTCCATCGCAATATTTGTAGACTTCCACCGCAAAAAGATTCTTGCCCGGTTTCAAAAAGGCCGTCAGGTTGAATTCCGTCGGCTCCATACTGCCCTCGCTGTACCCCACGCGTTGGCCGTTCACCCACAGGTAAAAGGCTGAACTCACGCCTTCAAAGCGGATGAACACCTGCCGGTCGCTCCAATCGGAGGGCAATTCCACCCATTTTCGGTACGAACCCACCGGATTGCGTTCCTTGAAAGTCGTATAGGCTGAATCCGGGGCCGAGGTGACCCGGGGCGGATCAATCTGGAACGGATAGCCGGCGCTGATGTAAATGGGCGTGCCGTACCCTTTCATCTCCATGTTGGAAGGCACCGCCAGCTCTTTCCAGGCAGCGTCGTCAAAATCGGTCTTGAAAAAATCGAGCGGCCGTTGCGACGGTTCAGGCACCCAATGGAAGCGCCAAATCCCGTTCAGCGACAGCTGGTACGGATTCGTCGTGGCGTCGTGTATCGGCTGAACGCAATTGGCCGTCATCCCTGCGAAGGGGATAAAATCCGCCCGCGCCGGCTCCCGATTGATTTCGTTCACGGACACGTTTTCCCAGTCGGGCTTGTCCCCGGCTTGCATCGGCTGCAACAGGCAAGCAGCTACCAAAACCAATCCCATCCGCATTTTCATAACTTATTGAAATATAAGTGCATCCAGTCCCAAACCGACTGCGTTGTCCGAACTCAAAATCACCTTGTAATGCCCGGCATTGATGATAACATCCGTCGTCGTGCTCAGGGTTTTCATCTTATCAGCTCCAGGAGGGAAGCTGATCACATCGTTTCTTAAAAGCCTTCCGTCGGCCGCCACCACTTGAATGCGCATGTCCACCGCTTTCTCACTGTAGTTTACATATCTGAACCGTAGGTTGTAGACACTTGCCAAGCCAGGCGAAACCGCCCACTCCAGGGAAACCGAACCGGGCTTTTCAACAGCCTCCAGTGTTCGTTCTCCAAACGTCTTGATGCTGAAAGCCCCCTTCAATACCGCATTTTCCGCTTCCAACCGCACATCAGGCCGCTGTTCCGGCTGCTCCATCGTTACGGCAACCTTGCTCTCCAAGGTCAACGAACCGGGTTTGGCAGGTTTCATCGCATGGTCCGCGCTCGCTATCGCAATGGCTGAAATCACGGCCTGTCCGGCCAGCACGCGTGGAAATTCAAGCTCCAATTCATTCCCGCACAACTCGACCGTGAACGATTTCTTCAGAGCGCCGTCGTGCCCGGCTTCCCTCCAAATGTCCAGGTCTTTCAAAACGGTCACTCCGTCCACCGACACGTCAAACACCCGCTGCCCCTCACAATCGACGTTGCTGCCGGTGCCGTACCAAGGCTCGGTAAAATAGAGTTCCACCAAATAAGTGCCAGGAGACACCGGAAATTTGTAATTCAATTGGTTCGTGCCGTATCGGAACGTCTGGAAAAGTTTTGGATCCGCCGTGCCAAAAATGGGGTCGCTGGTATAGCGCTGGCTGGCATAAAACGGCTGCAATCCGCTGAACGACTGCGCCCAGGAACGGGAGCCCCAAGCGTTGGAATCGGAATCGGCCAACGCCTTATCTTCCATCCAACGTTGTTTGTGCGAATCGATGTAATCGTTGCCGCCACAATTCACGCGGTAGATATAATGGTATCCTTTTCGACCAAGTGTCGAAACAGGCTGCAAATTCAAATGCTTCCGTTGCAACACAGGGCTCTTCAACGGTTTTGAGGCAGGCAAGTTTTCCAGCACGATCTCATCCTCCACCACAGCCCTACCGCCCTTGTATCCAAAGGATTGCAACGTATTGCATGTCACCGGCACCCCGTCCCACTGGAAATGCGTTCCGATGCCGTTCCGCTTCCTAAAACCCAAACTGACCATTCCGTTGAACAGTTCCACCGAGTCGCAGTTCGAAAAAACGATGAGACTATCCTTCAAACCCGGAGTTTTCCATCGATCCGGCCAGGTATGCGACACGATGTACACCATCGGTTCCTTGCCGTAGTTGCTCAGATACAGATAATACGCATCCACTGGCTCGCCCCAGGACGTAAGCAGGCCCTTGTTGTTGAACGGCCCCACCCGGTCGATGTCTCGCACGCCCTCGTCGTTCTGAACGCGCCCCGGATTCTCGTGCGAGTTGAACACCCAGAGAAATTGGCCGCAGAGGCTGTCTTTATGGAGTTCAGCCAAGCGAATTTTCTTTTCGAGGAGTTGTCCCATTCTATCTTCGCTGAGGACGCCCTTTTGGACGAAACCACCCTCGGTGTGCAATCCGATGCTGCGAAGTGCACCGTACTCACCATTCAAAAGCTGCTGCTTGAGCTCGTTTCCGTAGTTGTCCGGGTTGCCGCCGTAAGTGCCCGACCAATTCTGTACCACGTCCCAATCCGTGCCCGTCCCGCCGTTGCAGGTGGTGATGAGCCGTTGGTCGGAAGCTGTCGGGTCGAGCTGTCGAATCAGAGCCGAACACTCCTTGGCGAAATCAATGGGGAGCGAGCTTTCGTTCTGCAGTCCCCAAAGCATCACGGACGGGCTGTTGCGCCGCTCGATGACCCATTCCTTCAGCAGGGTTTTGAACGCCTCCCTGAACGTCGGCGTGTCGTACCAGATGTGCGCCGAAAACTGCGTCCATTGCAGCACGCCCGTTTCGTCCCAAATCTTCTCATAAAGCAGATTATGCGGCTGATGCCCTTCGCGGAAGGCATTGAATCCGGCCGCACGGATCTGGTTGGTCCTGGCCCGAATCTGCTCCTCCGAAAATGCATGGCTCAAGCCGTTCAGGTTTTCATATTCGCAGACACCGTTGATGAACACCGGTTTCCCGTTCACCAAAAACCGTCTGTCCTTGCTGTTCAGCGGCCATGAGAACGTACGGAAACCGTAGGTCGTTCTTTCCTCATCGATGACCAAGCCGTGTTTCTTGACCAAGGTCACCATGGTATATAAAAAGGGTGATTCCGGCGACCACAACGTAGGCGCCTTGCTCAACTCGCAACTGCCTTTGAGCACCTGTTCCTCACCCGGCAACAGCAAGATCGTATCCACCCTGCGCGCCACCTGAATCTCGAATTGCCCGACCAGTTTGCTCACCACTTCGACCGTTTCCGGATACGTTCCGTAGTTTTTCACCGTCGTCTCCACCTGCAACGTCGCACCGTCTTTTCGAATGCTTCCCGCCGAGTTCCACAAATGCACTCCGAATGGCTGAACCCTGACTTCATCGGTCACATACAGGCTCACCGGCCTGAATATGCCCAACGGCTGCGAGCCTTCGGAAAATCCGCTCTCGTTGGAGCAACCACCGCAAATCCAAGGCAAATCGGTGATGTAAGCCGGGTGTTCCGCCTTGACTTTCAATTCATTGGCAACGCCAGGTTTGATCTTGTCCGTCACATCGATGGTGAACGTCGTTCGGCCTCCACGATGAGCGCCCACGCTGTCCCCGTTCAAATAGACGGTCGCGTACGAGCCCACACCTTCAAAAAACAAAAAATACCGCTTGCCGTTTGCAGGCGCCGTAAACGTTTTGCGGTACCAAGCCGTGCCGTGCAAATTGCCGTGTTTCAGCCTTCGGTAACCGTAAAATTCATCCCAGTTGTGCGGGACCTGCACTTCTTTCCATCGCGCATCCGGTTCGTCCAGTTTGGAGAGCCAAATACCATTCAAATCCAACTTCGGACGAAAAGAGCTTGTTTCCGGTTTCGGAAATCGCAGCTGGCCAACGCCCAAATCCTTGGAAGTGGCCACCGCAATGCCCCGTTGGTCTGCCTGATCCACCGCACAGTAAAAATGATAGACCACGCCCTTCCATTTTACCACACAGGATTTATGCGCGAACTTGTCGTCGTACTTCTCGGACGAAACGATGAGCGGCGCTCCCGTCCAGTCCGTCCAATGCACCAAATCGTAGGAGCAGGCGAAATTATTGAAACTCGGATTCGGATTTCCCGGTCGGAATGCCGAAAAATAGAACATCACATACAAATCACCCATCTTTTGGATCCAAGCATCGCCCGTGATGCCCCCTTCGTGGTTGAGCACCGGATTGCCTCTGAACCGTTTCCAATGCAGCATGTCGTCCGAAAGCGCCACCCCGATGCGTTCGCCCTTGACCTTGGTGTCCAGATTCACGCCACCGGCGTTGTAAAACATCACGAAGGGCTTACCGAACCTCAACGACTTGTCCCAAATCACGTTGCTCTTGTACTGTGTCAAGCTTTCCCACCAACCGTTGTCCTCATCCTCGGGGGACAAAACGGGTTTCGAATAGGTGGTCCAATCGTGTGCCACTGTTATATTTGAAGTCGTTGATGCAACACCTACCTTCAACATGCCCGACTCATAACCGGTCGCTTCCCCACCGATGTATGACAGCCAATGTTTGCCGGCAAATTTCGCTGCCTTGTACTTGCCACCCCAATCCAGGTCGATCAAACTGATGTAGCCGCCCCGTTGATTCTTGTCCCAGCCTTCCTTGCCAAATGAAAGTATTTTACCCAACGTATTCCAATTCAACAAATCGTCACTTATGGCCAACCAGGTTTCATAACCTCGGCCATCGAACACCAAATAGCTCATGTACCAATGCTTGCCCTCGCGGAAAACAGTAGGACAATCCATCTTGTGGAGATTGTCTTGAGGAGCCCTCACCAAACCATATTTATACGGTGTGCGCACTTCTTCAAACACTTGACGCATCCGCTCAGCCGGGACCTCGGTTCCGGCAAAGGCAGTCAACGTTAGACTGAAAAGTACGATGCTCCAGATTCGTTTCATCAGAAAAACAGCCAATCAATGTTCGTTTTTTCACCCAAGCCGGCATCCCTGGGCGTGATGGCTTTAGTGCCGTCTATAAACCCCAGAATCAGCACATTGCCTTGTGCTATCTTAAGTTCATGTTCACCTGCCGGATAGGTGTACGTGTGTACATTTACCGGTGGCTGCCCGGCTATCTCCAATGCCTTGGTCAGCTTAACTTCCGCCTGGCCGAATTCATTGGCCGAAGCGTCCGTCTCCAATTTGGGCGCATAGGCATAGTTGGAGCTCACCGAACTGAAATAACCCACCAACACCGAAACCGGTTTCAAACAAGAGAACTTGACGATGGTGGGATTCGTTTTCTGCGACTCGTAATTAAACCGCAAACCTTTTAGATTCTTAAGTTCCTCCGCATATTTCAAAATCTTGGCATCCTTTTCCACAAAAACATTGGGCGCCTCATCCAGTGTGACGAGCGGATACGAACACTGCACTTCGGCCGGTAGCAACGGCTGAACCAACGGTTTGAACGCATTCGGTTGCTTCAGCCCCGCCAAATTCCGGTCGAAATTGGTCCGTTCATCCGTAAACATCGGCAAGAGTTCCAGCCAAGTCTTGTTCTTTCCGTCGTCCCCACCGATGGGCAATCGGCGTTGCCGAGTCTGCATGCTGTTGGCATACAGGTAGGTATCCTTGGTCAGGTCAACCAAGGCTTTATAATCCTCGAGCGATTCCTCCAAAAACGGTCTGGCTTTGTCCAAATCGCTCAGATCGTTGGAATACGTGTAACGGAGCACCAACGCGGCCGCCTTGACTTTGGCGTTCATGCACTTGGCGAAAGCACGGTAGGCTCGGGCATCGTTCAGCAGCCGGGCAAACTCCGCAGACTTGACTCCGGTCACGGACTCTAGGGCCTGCACCGCGGCAACACCATGGTTTTCAGCCTCCAGAGCCAACTGAACCGGATTCTCGCCAACATGCGGCTGATTGTTCCATTCCTTTTGCACCCACTCTGCCAAATGCTCGCCTGCCGGTCCGCAGGAAGCGAAAAAGTCGGGATAAACCGTCCAACGTTCCGGATTCACCAGTTGCGTCATGAACGAACCGAGCAAAAACGTCTGTCGGTTTCCCTCCGTGATGGCCAGCTTGCGCGTTAGTTTGGGCGAGATTTCACCCATTTCCTCATATCCTTTCAATATGGCTGAACCCTGTCCCGGGCAGCCGTAGGTCTTTTCCAGTTCCTTGCTCCAGTAAGCGATTTCAGCCGTACGGTCCCTGCCCTGCTTCCAGGCGTATCGGGCCCAAGCTTCGTACCACATCTTGTCCCGATCCATCTCCAACAAGCGCGTATCGGCCTTGTCCGCTGTGTACGGCCAGTCCCAGTACGACGCCTGCGGATACAAATGCAGGCCGTTGGCTCCGTGCACCGCATGCATGGCACCCACCGCTTTCTGGATGAAATCGGGCGAGCTCCAACGGAACGGTTCCAAATTGGCCAAGATATGTACATTCTCCACATGCGTGGTGCCCAGTTCAGACAACGCCTTATGCTCGGCAGACCAAGGGCCACCCGGCTCATACGTGCAGAGCGACTCCCCGTTGTATTTGTTCATGGTGAACAAATTCTTGTAAATCGGCTTGGCGGCGGCCATCACCATCGCGCAATTCGTATCGTGTGCCCTAAGAATGATGGGAACCTCGTCCGTACGGTTCAGCAACGCCAAACCATCTTTCACTCCTGGCAAAATGGTCTTTGTAAACCATTCCACATCGTCCTCGTAAGTATTGATGGCCTCACCCAGACAAACCAGCAGGCCCACGTTGGGGTATTTCCGGATAAACTCGGCGATGGATTTCCGCGTATAATCCGAAACGATGGAGTTTATGGGCGCGTTCCTGTCTTGCGTCTTGATGCCGTAATGCTCAGCAAAGGGCTTGGAAACGATGATGTTGTAGAACATTTGGATCACCCAGATGCCTCGTTTGTCGGCTTCCTTGGTGAGAAAGGCAAACATCTCCTCATTCTTGCGGAAATCCTCGTCGCTCACTTCCACCGCGAAGGGATAGTCTTTCAACTTGACCAACGAAGCGAACGGATGCCCGTTCCAGAGGTACATGGAGTTCATCCGGTTCTCCACCAACATGTCCAAATACTTGATCCACAGGGCCTTGTCATAGAACCACGGAAACGTTTCCGGCGTGTAGGGATATTCATAAACCGTTCGGCCAGGCAAATAATACGGCTTCTGCATCCCGATGCACGACCCACGAAGTACCATTTCAGGCTGGTCGTCCAACGAAATCTCAAACGGCAGCACACCGCCGTTTCTAACGCGTTCAGCCAATTCCAAACAGGCATACAACGCACCGCTGGCGTCCATGCCCCGCAACACATACGTATTTTTTACCTTCCTGATGGAAAACCCTTCCTTATGAAACGCTTGGCTGAACTCCAACTTCAACTTCTTGCTGGCTGAAGCTAAAACTGCATCCTGAGCCGAACCGATGAGAATTCGAAGTCCATGCCCTTTAAGCGAGCGAACAGACGTATCCGACTGAACCGTATAACCAACCCCTTTCAACGCCGCTTCCAACTTCTCCGCGCCGAAACGCACCCGTGCAGAAGCACCGACCGGAGTCAACACCGTCACATTTCCGGCCGCCCAGAGGGAAACCGAAAACAAAACGACCAGCAGCGTTGTCAGAATCCGTTTCATAAGGTCACCGTCACTTCTTGTCCGTTTCCAACAATGGGCAAACGGAACAAACCGCTTTCCACCTTTTCCAATTTCCCGTTCGTCGTTTTGGGTTTCTTAGCCTTGACAAACAAATATCCCGAACCTTCCGAAGCCGTTACCCGAATGGTTTTCAAATCCTTATACACCTTGATGTCACCGTGTGGCGTGG